>TBL_comb47_HYPODRAFT_10001123_pt1 | contig 35105 bp, 21 predicted proteins | sample TroBogypolimnion_40_FD_10682 | JGI IMG/M metagenome (IMG submission 10682)
TGACTACGGATCAGAAGGTTGTAGGTTCGACTCTTACCGGGGTCACATTGAAAACCAGACACTTACAAATATTTTGTAGGTGTCTTTTTTTTGACACGACAAGTTCACGTCAAGTTTAGAGAGAAGAGCTCATTTTTACAACCTACACTTCTTGGCTTATTACGCTTATATTCCATTAACTTGGGAAGGAAATTTCTTGCACTGAATATTATAACTCCCTTACATTCTCATGAATTCAAATATTTAACTATTCCGAAAGGTCGTTGGCCAGCAACACCAATTTAAGAAATCAATAAAAAATGGATTAACCCTACTAATAGCAAAAATCCACTCCAAATTCCATTGACTGAAGTTTGGTGTATCGCTTGAAGCCACAAGACAATATGGTTTGGATTAATGCACGGTCTGTACATGATCACGGTAGTACTTGTAAAAAAGAACAAGAAAACAGGTGCCCAGAATGAAAGGAAACGAATACTCACAAAAGTTGAAAATATGGATGTAATCGAAAACCATACCATGACCCTCGGCCCGGATTAGTATCTTGGCAATAGGGAAGAAACAGCGATCGACAGTAGCCAGGAATATGGTACCATAAAGCAGTCGCCGTGTATGGACAGGTTTTAGCTGACGCCGGTTTAGCCAATCAACAATGTTTCGGTCACGGAAATAGAGACCTGCCGTAAATACTACGAAGAAGGATTGGAAGCAAATCACGTAAGACCAGGTGCGAATAAGGTTCCGCGCTATATGCATGTCCAGGTATTGCATGGCGCAAAACAACATACGGGCTGTCGATAGCATCAGGTAATAAAGGAAAAAATAGAACAAAACTCCTGCCATCACCATCATCACACTACTCATCGAACCATCCTGCAATCTGACTGCCTGCTCCTTTTTCCCGGAGATTCTCCCAATACGTAGTTCCGCCACACGCCGTCGCTCTTCCTCAGTCAGCTCTATTCCTTCCATTTCTGCTAAATCCAAAACTAACTGATCACTCGACCCGGCTTGAGTATAAGATACTGGCTGGGTACCTGGCAATTCTGTAGCAGATAGAGCATCCGTTTTTACCGCCTCCATCTTGGGATAAAACTTTTTGTACAGGACAATAAAGCAAACGATCAATACAAGCGGATAAGTGTAGGATGTGTAATCTGCAATCGCAAACATATGGACCCCGGTATATGTGCTCTCTAAAAAGTACTGATTATTCAGTTTGTGAAGCCACCTTTCGGCAATGGACAAAAACAGGATTCCCAAAAATAGGGTGATGGTCAGGTAAGGCCTAATTTTCAACTCCACGATTTTGCGTATCATCTTTTCACCCGAAAAATAGAGGAACAGGGAGGCGATTACAAACAACAAATGAAAGGCAATGACACAAATGATGATCAAGTGCATTCGCAATGTTTGATCATCCACGATATCTTTCACTTCGTGGAGCAGCAATCGAATCGAGCACATCATCAGGAAATAGAGATAAAAGAAGAGCAGAATTCCCGAGAGCATCAGGATGGCTTTTCGCATCTGGATGAATGGCTGGTTGACTTCGTTGAAATCCTCTTTCAGATCGTTGTTCACGCCAAGCCGCGAGGAAGCCACCAAAAAAGCCTCCTCCTCACTTAATCCTTTCCGGTACAACTCTTCCGAAAGGTCGATCAGATGTCCTTTCAATTCTTCTGCATCAGAGGCCGTGAAGGCCGGGTCCGTTTTCAATTGCTCGGCCCAAACGTTCGCTTGTTCGTGTAGTGTGTAAGGGTATTTGTGAGACTTAATTCAGCAAGGGAGTGGAGTTTCTTTGATCAGGGAGGAATCACCAGCAATAGACATGAGATTTTTGCGGCAAACTGTTATTCATTGCCTGGCTGAAACTGGCAATTCCATCTTTTGCCAAACAAGCCAGAGGATGACTCAGGACTGAAGGTTCCAGAGCTTGGTAAGCATTGAGTGAACCATGTTCCATTCCTCCTTCTCCATCTGAAGTTCTGCCTTCCCTTGATCCAGCAGCGTGTAGTATTTGCGGGGCCTTTCGTTGTCCTGCACCTTCCAGTAGGATTTAATCATTCCGTTGCCCTCCATTTTTTTTAAAACCGGATAGATGCTACCTTCGTTCCACTTGATCTTGCCTCCCGATAGTTCCTTCACCTTTTGAAGAATCTCGTAACCGTAGTTGTCCCCGTGAACAAGCACCGACAAGATGATCTTTATGGCCGAAGCACCCACCAGTTCCTTAGATACTTTACCCATAAGCACTTTTTTTACAAATATAACTTGAATTTCAATGCCTGATTCAAAATGATAGTTGTTTCAAATATACAATTTTTATGGAAACAATTATTGCACCAATCTTGTTAATATTTAGGTGCTTGGGTGCTAAAGTCAAAATAATATTCTATTTAAAATATCAAAAACTCAAAATCTGTACTGAATATTGATATATCTATATTAAATATATCACTGAAATAACTTACCTTGTAATCCAAATAGGCGACCCTTGATAGCCGGCATTTTAACCCTTACTTAAATGATATCGGGCAAAGTATTAATCGCTGATCGAAGCAGTGTGAAGAGACATAAGAAAGTTCCTTCATTGTGCTATTTGTCGTTTTTAAAAATATTATTCTCATCAATCCTATCTAGTTTCACCAAAGCGACACTCCATCTTGCTCCAACCAAACATCTCTCACAGGCTTCTGCTATTACATTGGTGAATTGTGACGGCGCTTTCAAGGGCTGTGAGGCGGTCACATCATGGGGAGTTTGCTGGAGTACATTGACCAATACCACTTTTTCTCCATACTTGATATTTGACCGCATCAGCAGCAAGAATGGGGAATTAGCCTTGTTACAGATTGCTTTTTTAGCAAAAATATGATGCAAAGATTTATTTTGTTTCTTACAACGATGACTCTGAGTCTCATTGCGATGCAACTGATGGCAAAGGATTGTGAGATAACCAGACATAGCACCTATGTTGAAGTATCTAAAAATAAAGTGTGCAAGACCGATTCCATAGAACTGACTATCTGGAATCGCTCTGGCGAAGAGTATACAAATATTTCCATCCCCTATTCCAAAAATGAGCGGATATCCGACGTGGATGGCTGGATTGAAGATATGAGTTGCAAAAAGCTGCGCAGTCTTAAAAAGAGTGCTCTTGTTGACCGCAACGAGTTTTCCGATATGTCGTTGTACGAAGATAATTTCGTTAAGACGTTTCAATTAAAAAATAACACATATCCATACAAGGTTTGCTATACCTACAAAATCACCCAGAATCAATTCATTACCATTGCAAACTGGTCACCAGTTGTCCATTCCGGACTTTCCACAAAAGAGGCCAAACTGACTGTCTCAATACCAACCAACTGCCGTACCAAACAGTTTCTTCGGGATGCTACTTTCATAAAATCCGATACAACCGATCAGATCGTCACAACTGTCTACGAGGCTAAATTCGATGCAGCGGAAGAGAATGAATCAGATGAAATACCTTTTGAAGAGCGCATTCCAAGAGTAGTCATCGTACCGGAAAATTTCAATTATGGGATCAATGGTAGTACCGTCAATTGGAAGGACTTTGGAAATTGGTTTTACTATCTGAACTCAGGTTTAAACGATTTGCCGCTGGCGGAGAGAAATACGATAGCCCAATTGATCAAAGGAATCTCAGATAAGCGGGAAGTTGTAAAAACCTTGTACCACTATCTTCAGGATCATACAAGGTACATCAATATTTCAGTAGGAATTGGCGGGTTTAAGGCCTACCCGGCATCTTATGTCGCTCAAAACAAGTATGGTGATTGCAAAGCACTTACAAATTTCATGAAAACCATGCTGGAGTTTGCAGGGATTCAAAGCAATTTTGTTCTGATCTACAGGTCCCTCCATCCGGAGAAAATCATATCAGATTTGCCGTTTTCACAGTTCAATCATGTTTTGCTCGCAGTCCCGTTGAACAAGGATACAATATGGATAGAGAATACGGAGAATACCGAAGCTTTTAACTATGTGGGTTCTTCCATCCAGAATCGCAAGGCACTGCTTGTTGAAGAAAATCAAAGCCGGCTTATTTCCATGCCAGTCATGCAGAAAAAGGAGGTGATCCTGAACAGAAATATTCGCGCACGAATAAACGAACAGGGTAACGCAGAAACCAACACCACTTTTAACTTTCATGGGTATTATTACGAACTTTTTAATGAGTTAAACTCTGGCTACAGCAAAGATGAAAAGGAGAGAATAATCAGGGAATATATGCCATTTGCCAACTATGAAGTGGTGGATTGGGAATTGCACAGGCCGGACCGTGATACGGCCAAAATTGAATTGACCGCAAAGCTGAACCTCTACAAATTGCTCAAGAATGCCGGAGGGGAATTTTATTTCAGCACTTTCCCGATTCAAACAGCTCTTTTCACTCCACCTTCTGAGCGAAAACTGCCGGTGCGCATTACCATGCCGGTGCTGAACATCGATTCAGTGACATATATCCTCCCTGATATCATGGAGGTTAAGACGATGCCGAAAGACCTTATTATCTCCACAAGGTACGGCACCTTCGAGACACATTATAGCCGGGAGGCTTCAACCCTGATTGTATCCAAAAAATTTGAACTGTTTCCCATTGAATGTTCATTGGAACAGTACGGAGAATTCTATGAATTCTACAGTGCTGTCAAGGAGGCAGAGAAAAGGCCAATTGTTCTAAAAAAGAAAACTGCAAAAACCCAATAAAATGAAAAAAAATCTATGGCTTTTGATTCTTTGCCTTTGGGCAGGAATACCTTTGATGGCACAAAATTTCACCCACGAATTTGGCAAGTATACTGGTGAGGAGTTTCAAATGAGTCAATATGATAAGGACCCATCGGCAGAAGCCGTGGTCATTTACGATATTGGAACCTCCTATTTTCAGCAAACAACAGAAGGATATACCCTGATGTTTGAGCGAAAAACCAAAATCAAGATATTTAACAAGGCCGGACAAAAATATGCCCAGTTCCGAATACCCTATTACATGAAAGAGAGAGACAACGAAAGGATCGTTGAACTGGAAGGTAATACGTATAATTTTGAGAATGGAAGCGTAAGAACCTCTACACTAAATGAAAAAAATACGTTCACTGAAAAGGAGAGTGAAAACTGGATGGTAAAGAAATTTGCCATGCCCGATGTGAAAGATGGCTCCATTGTAGAGATCAGGTATAAAATTTCATCTCCCTATTTTTTTAATTTCAGAAGCTGGGATTTTCAGGGGAAAATACCAGAGATCTACAGTGAATATGTCACTAAAATGATCCCCTTCTATGAATACACCTACATCCTCCAGGGTATCAATAAGCTGGACAGTTACAAAAACTACCAGGAAGTTGGCAATACGCAGGAATTCAGAACAATTACCTACAACAACATGATATACGAGTTCGTGATGAAAGACGTGCCTGCGTTCAAGGATGAATCATTCATCACCTCTCTGAACGACTACATCATCAAGCTGGATTTTCAGCTTTCAGCCGTCCATTCCCCTTGGGGAGGGGACCAAAAGATCATGACTACCTGGCCCAATCTGATAGACGATCTGCTCAAGGAGGAATCCTTTGGCAAGTACCTGAAATCAGCCCAAAAGAAGGCAAAGGAGATAACGGACACCATGAAACTGGCAAAAAACGCTAACTTGGAGAATGTCATGCATCTGGATAAATTCCTCAAATCCTATTTTTCCTGGAACGGACACCAGAGCAAGTTTACCATACAAGGCATCAAGGATTTGTTTAAGACCAAGGTCGGCAATTCGGCGGAAATCAATTTGTTTTACATAGCCATGCTCAGTTCCTTGGGAATCGAATCCTATCCTGTAATCATAAGTACAAGAGATCATGGCAAGATCAACCGCAATTATCCATTTCAGCACTTTTTTAATTATGTCGTTGCGGAGGCCAAAATTGACGACAAGTTCATTCTTCTGGATGCCACCGAGCCAATGAACAAGTTCAACGAGATTCCTACCTATTGCTTAAACGACAAAGGGCTTGTGATCAAGAAGGAGGATGAGAAATATGAATTGATCGACATCAGGGCATCCGTTGGTTCAACTATAACTTACAACATTGAACTGCAACCTGAATCGAAATCCGACTCGACGCTCATCAACCTCCATGCTATTTCAACCGGTTATGATGCGGCCAACTTTCGTAAAAGATACCACGCAAATCCCAGGGAACTCAAAGAGGAGCTTTTGCTGAAAAACCAGAGTTTAAGGGACTCTATTAAAGTTGTCAACCTGAATGATCTGGATAAACCTTTTGAAGCCGAAGCAAAATATGCCTCACCCAATGAAAGGGTTGATGATAAGATCCTGATTTCCCCCTTCTGTGATTTGATTATGACGGAGAACCCTCTTAAACAAACCTTCCGGAATTACCCTGTGGATATGGTTTACCGCAAGGAGAAGAAGTACGTTTCCATTCTACATGTACCGGATGGTTATAAGGTTGCCACGCTACCCTCCAACCTAAACACCAACAATGATGATGTCAGGATTCAATATATCACCGAGGTGGTGGATAACAAAACCATCCGGGTGACCGGAACAACAGAATACAAGAAGAGTATCTATGGTGCCTCTTCGTACATTGATTTAAAAGGGTATTTCAATAAAATTATTGACAAATTCAATGAAAAAATTGTATTGGTAAAACAATAAATTGCTTCAGGGAAAATGGCCAAAGATTATGAGCGTATCAAAACTTGGAAACACGCTCAATGTCACTTTTAAAAAATTGCAATCTTCCCGATATTTGGTATGTTAAAATGATTGGGCCTGCACAAGCAACCTGTTGGAAATTGGCTTGGACCGGTGTTTGCACTCCCGGTAATTAAAAAATGGAATATTCAGGGGGCATCAGCTGGACTCTTTTCAAGTTGCCGGAGGGTACCCATAGCCGCAATGCTTCCTGATCAGCTCCAGCAATATAGCATAATCAATTGGTTTGGAGATGTAGTCATCACAACCGGCTTCCTCCGTCATCTTTCTGTCATCGAGCAATGTCTGGGCCGTTTGTGCGATGATGATGACCTTTTTGTTGAATTGCCGGATCTGGCGGGTTGAATCCTGACCATTCATGACAGGCATTCTGAGATCCATCAAAATCAGATCAAGATCCGGTCGACTGCGGCAGATATCAATGGCTTCCACGCCGGTTACCGCATGCAGGATTTCACTGCTTATTTTCTGAATGTTCTTTTTGAGTATCATGTAGGAAATGGAATCGTCCTCCGCAATTAGAATTTTAAACATGTTGTCTTGTTTTACTGACGGACAGACATTTCAGGTCCGCTAAATTTCTGATATACTCACAAAAACTTGCCGTGCAGGAGTGGCCATAGAGGATACCATCATCCCTGCCTGGGTAACAAATCACAAACCAAAACCTCCGGCAAATTTCAGAAAAGATGAATGGCCGGGCGGCCAATAAGCCCGTTTAAAAGTACAATCATAAATTTAATTTTACTAACCCCAACANTAAAATAAACATGACTTATGTCATTGCCTGACCGATGCGGCCAGGCGATAGTTCATCGGGGAATTCTCTCATAATCCGGGAGGATTTTGGAAGCTTCGTTTAAATTTCACCCTTTGAAATCTTCAGTCTGGAGACCGGCACAATCCTCCGCCATTCGACAAAGGACTTTTTCAGCGTGTCGAGGAAAACATCCGTCGGCTGGGCTCCTGAGATCGTATGTTTGCCATTAAAGATAAAAAAGGGGACACCCTTGATTCCCATGTTTTGTGCCTCCCGCAAATCCTGGTTGACCAAATGGGCATAGTCGCCATTTTCCTGCGATTCCCTCACCTCGACCTCAGATAATCCGATGCTTTTCCCGATTGCCATCAGAAGGTCAGGATCTTCCAAATCAAGACCTTCCACAAAGTATGCCTTGAAAAAATGCTCTTCTGCATGCTCTCCCAAACCTTTGGTCTTTGCCATCTGGATCAATCTGTGTGCCCGGAAAGAGTTGGCGACAATGGCCCGGTCCAGTTTGAATGCAAGTCCGGCATCACTGGCCATTTGCAACACCCGATCGTGCATCCTGACCGACTGTTCAAGGCTTATCCCTTTCCGTTTCGCCAAATATTGGAACACGCCCTCCAATTGACCTGATGACCTGGTGTAATTGGGGTCCAGTTGATAGCTGTGCCAGACCATCCCGACCTTGCTGCTTTCTGCAAACTGCGACATTGCGGCCTCACAATGACGTTTTCCAATGTAACAGAATGGACACATGATATCGCTCCAAACTTCCACGACCATCTTGTTGTGCAAAACTATCCGCATAAAAATTCAATGATTGATAAAATTCATTCGCAAATTTCAGATTTGCCCGGCAACAGTTACCATGACTTAAACCAAGAGCATGAATAACTTTATGTAAGCTTTCAATTCCCGATTCAAAAAAAAAGAAATTTATCCGGTTTTTTGAGGAAAATCATCAAAAATGCTTTCCGGATGAAAAGATTTTATTGCACTCCACCTATTTTACAGATTTCCTGATTTGAGAAGACCTGCTGATTGGCTGCCTTCCGAATTTCCTTGTTTTGTCTTATCTTGAGACGATTTTCCGAAACTCAATTGCCATGATTAAAAAAATTTTCTTTCCCCTCGCCTTTTTAGTGGGAGTAGTTGCACCGGCAACGGCACAAACCGCAGAAAAAAAACCGCTCACGCATGCTGTTTATGACTCCTGGAAAGAGCTGGCTAAACCGGCCATTTCTGAAAATGGCAAATTTGTCACCTATGAGGTGAACCCCCAGAAAGGGGATGGCTTGCTGCACCTCAGGAATCTTCAAACCCAGAAGCACGACTCACTGCCACGCGGAAATGAGGCAATGTTCAGCAGCACCTCTGATCTGATGGTCTTTAAAATAAAAACACCGGAGGCATTGCTCCGCAAACTCAAACTGGCAAAAACAAAGAAAGAGGAGTTGCCCAAAGATTCTCTGGGAATCTGGTTGCTTTCGGCCGATTCTGTGGTCAGAATCCCCGGACTCAAATCTTTCCAGCTGCCCAGGGAGGGTGGATCGTGGATTGCCTATTTGCATGATGTTCCAAAAGAGAGTGTCAGGCAAAAGGGAGAATCTGCAGACACTCTGAAACCAAAGGCTCTGCCTGACAGTTCTTCCCTGAAATCCAGGGGGGAGCCCAAAAAAGAGAAGGATAAGAAGGCAAGGAAAGGGACTTTCAGCGAAACGGAGAGCTCCCGGCTAACCATCACCAATCCAATGACCAGGGCCACCTTCACCTTTGAAAATGTGACGGAAGCATCCTTTTCGAAAAACGGAGCCTTGTGCGCTTTCATCACTTTGAAAAAGGATACAACAGATTCCACCACTGTTCAGCTTTTTGATACCAGAATACTGCAATCGAGAAAACTATTCACCGGCAGAGGTCTGGCCAAAAAAATTCTGGCAGATGATGCCGGTCAACAGGTCGCCTGGCTCTTTACACGTGATACAGCAAAGGTGAAGAGATACAGCCTGAACCTGTGGAAGGAGCCGATGAGCGCAACGGCCGTGGTTGCCGATACGATGAGCCAGGGAATGCCGAAAAACTGGGAGGTCAGTGAAAATGGCAAAATCACTTTTTCAGAGGACGGTTCCAAACTCTTTTTCGGAACCGCCCCCAAGATCCTTCCTCAACCGAAAGACACCCTGCTGGAGGAGGAGAAAACAAGGATCGACCTCTGGAATTGGCAGGATGGCCGCCTGCAGTCCCAGCAGCTAAAAGAGTTGGACAACGACCTGAAGCAAAGCTATCTGGCCGTTTACAGAATCGGTGAAAAGAAGTTAGTTCAACTGGCAGATACCTTGATCACGCGGATTAAAACCATTCGAAAGGGAAATGCAGAACTGGCCATAGGTTTTGCGGAAAAGCCTTACGAAATACTTTCTTCCTGGGAGGAGTCCAATTACCGCGATGTCTATCTGTTGGACATCAAAACGGGAACTAAAAAGCTGGTCCTGTCGAAGAAATCCTTCACCACCGATCTATCTCCCGATGGGAAATACATCTATTGGTATGAAGCGGGAGAGAAAGGCTGGTATTGTATGGACGTGGTCAAATTTCAGCACAGATCCCTTACCTCTGGGGTAAATACGGCATTTTACAATGAAAAACAGGATACTCCCTCCCTCCCCGGACCCTACGGCATTGCAGGCTGGACCAAAGATGATGAATCGCTGCTCATCTACGATCAATACGACATATGGCAATTTGACCCAAAAGGGATCAGGGCACCTGTCAATCTAACCCTAACGGGAAGGCCACAAAAAACTGTTTACCGCTATTTAAACCTCGATCCTGAATCGCTGTTCATCCAACCCTCAGAACCGCTCCTGCTGAAAATGGTGGAAGAAGGAGAGCTGCAAACAGGGATTTTCGAGGTTAAAATTGGCAACTCCAGGTGCACCCGTCAACTTGATCAGGCAAGATTACGATTTTAGTACGCCAGTCAAGGCAAAAAAAGCAGATCAGCTGATCTGGCAGAGATCATCCTACCTGCAGTATCCGGATCTCTGGCAAAGCAGTACCGATTTTACGAACGAAGCCAGGTTATCCAATGCGAATCCGCAGCAAAAAGAATATTGGTGGGGAACAGTCGAGCAGGTCAAATGGAACACACTCGAAGGAGCAGAAATGAAAGGATTGCTGTACAAACCAGAAAACTTCGATCCTTCAAAAAAATATCCGATGATCATCTATTATTACGAGCGCTATTCAGACAAACTACATACCCATTATGTTCCGAATCCATCCAGGTCGACGGTCAATTTTCCCTATTACAACAGCAACGGATACCTGGTATTCGTACCCGACATCACCTATTCCACCGGCCATCCCGGCAAGGATGCCTACAATTCAATCATGAGCGGGGCGCTCGAACTGATAAAACGCCCGTACGTGGATGCAAAAAACATGGGATTGCAGGGCCAGAGCTGGGGCGGGTACCAAACCGCCTTCATGGTGACCCAGACCGGTCTTTTTAAGGCTGCCATGGCGGGTGCACCTGTGAGCAACATGACCTCTGCCTATGGTGGTATCCGCTGGGAGAGCGGCGTGGTCCGGGAGTTTCAGTACGAACACGGTCAGAGCCGGATAGGTGGAAATTTGTGGGACAAGCGGGATCTTTACATCGAAAACTCCCCTATTTTCTTTGCAGACAGAATTACTACTCCCCTGCTGATCATGAGCAATGATACCGACGGTGCCGTGCCCTGGTACCAGGGTATTGAACTTTTTACTGCCCTGCGCCGACTGGGAAAACCCGCCTGGCTTATGGTTTACAATGGAGAAGAGCACAATCTGACCAAGCGTCCGAACCGCCAGGATCTTTCGATTAGGATGAGCCAGTTTTTCGACCATTATCTGAAGGGAGGGCCCGAACCAAAATGGATGAAAGAGGGAATCCCTGCCGTTTTGAAGGGGAAGGAATCCGGTTATGGAAATTAATTGACTGAACCTTAAACCTGTTTGAATCAAATTTTAGTGGGCCATCCCGTTCATCTGCTCAAGGTATCCGACAAGTTGCCGGCGTCCCTCCGTAAACAGCTGGTAGTCGACATCGTAGGGAATAAAATCNCTGTTGATCTCCTTGATCTTTTTGACATTTGCCGTGATACGGCTTACAATTTGGTCCATGGAAGCTTCCGCCTCAGCGGCCAAGGCGATTTGACCCGGAGAGCCCTTTTTGAATTCGGCAATTTTTCGCCTGAGCATCATCAGAAGTTGGTAATCCTCGATTCCATCGCGGCAGGCTTCCCAGCGGCGGGAGGGTATCACGTTGGTTCCATCGTTGTAGATCACGGAGTAATTATCCAGGGGAGAGGGATAGGCCGATTTGATCCGCCAAAGGTTGTCTTTGCCATTGTAATGATAGCAATANAATCCGCTTCCNGTAAATCCAAAATCGAAGGCCAGCCAGGCCTGGATCCGGTAGTGGCCCAACGGGTGAAAGGTTCGTGCCGGACTCGGAGCCTCATAGAACCAGTTTCTTTTCCCCAGCCGATGAAAATAAGTGAGCAACTTCCCTTCCGGATCCTTCAACAGGTCGACCTGGGGGCTGTAGATGTCTATCAAACCTTCAAATCCCTTCATCGATTGAGGAGAGACCATGCCGGCAGGATCAATGTAAAGCTCCACCTCCGGAGCCGCCGCACGGATTTCCTTTGCAATCCGGACCCCCGCTCCGATGCTCGGATATCCGGTAAGACCGGGTTCATCCATGACATAAATTCCCCATTGTTGCCTGTCGATTCCCCTGGCAGACATCCCTTTTGAAGTACGTGCGTAGGCCTCTTTCAAAAGGAGTGCATTTTGATCGCCGGACAGTTCCTTCCCCTTCGTATCGATGGTTAGGGGATTGAACAACAAACAGATCATCTGATCTTTCAACGGTGTAATCTCCCTGTCAAACTGGGACCAATCCTCTCCCAGTTTTCCGTCGGCACCCAGATAAAACCTTGGCCCCCCAATTTGTGGTAACACCGTCACTTTGTGATCAATCAAATCCTTCACTACTTTTTTTCTAAGGGTTTCGTCCGCAATGGAAACCGAACTCCAGGTATTGAAGGCAAATTCGCTTTTTTCCGGAACTCTTACACTGCTGACTCTCAGGTTGACCCGGATGGTCTGGACAGATTCCACCATCCCGACGGATTCGAATCCCAGTAAAAAACTGTAATTGCCGGGAGGAAGAGCTTTCGTATTCAGGTTGATCCACAACTTCCTGTTGTCGTATGGCGCCAAATAGAGTGTATTTCCCTCGTTCAGCCGGGGAATGACTTCGTCTATCATTCCCTTGCTGTCGGGCGTTGGAATGGCCTCACGCAGTTCAGCAACCTCCTGAAAATTGTACGCTTGCCCATCCTGACTTTTCAGATCGTTCGGATAGACCTTTACCTGTTGTGCATTTTCATCCAAATTTGTCAAATAGAATGAAATTGCTTCCGTTTCATTTCCCATCGCCAGGACCGCAACTTGTGCCGTATCGGCCTTAAAACCCGCATTGTAACGATCCTCCGGCTTCACTTCATCCCATGGATTGGGATTCTCCCACACAAAAAATTTGCCCATCCTTCCATTTTGCCTGATTTCGCTCAGAAATCTGGCGTACTTCAGGGCAGATGTCATTTTATTCCTGTTATTTTCAAACATTCTGACTGCCGACTCGGTCGCTGCCCCATCATTGGCCGGCACCATTCCTGAAACGGCATTTCCCATCTGGCTGATTCTGGCTGAAAGATCGCTCGCCAGGGCCAGGTCTGAGGCCGGGAGTTGTTTTACCAATTTATCCATTTCTGCAGATGCAGCCTTGATAAAATCCTTGTCCTTTTCATAGCCTGAGATGCCGACTCTGACCGATTTGTGGAAAATGATCTTCCTGCTTTGCCTGTCCCGCAGGATGAATTCTACCTCCTGGGGCTCCAACGAACGGATGTCGTAAGGCAATTTGACCACATTCGTCCTATTTTCCAGCCAGGAAAAGTTTGAAGCAACGGAATGGTCTCCGCGTGTCACTCTGGTTTCAGCCATTATGTCAATGCCTTTGCAAGAAACCGGCAAATCAATCGTTTGGAGATTCTGACCCATTAGCACTGCTTGTAAGGGTGCATTTGATTCCTTGTCAGGCAAAACAGCCACTTTCGCCGGACCCTTTATGTGAATGGACGGAATAAATCCATTGTTGGAGGGAGTTCTCTTCCAGCAAGGCCATGGAATATCTCCTCCGGCCTTCGCACCTTCGAGTGAGTAACTGACCATATATTTTTCTGGACCTCCGTCTGCTATATAAACTTCAGGAATTTTGTCCCCCGTCAGATCGGCAATCATCGGGGAGGATTCTCTGTCCGTCCCCTCCTTAAACTCCCTGAGAAGTTTGCCCTTTTCATCGAGCAGAAACATGGTCTGCCCTTCCGGACCGGTCCCTCTGCAACCTACAAATAGCTCATAGTGACCATCATGGAATAAATCGGCCACTCCAGCTGCGAAGAATGTCCCGTGGCCACAAAGGGTAGTCTGCCACCTTATTTTGCCATCTGCATCAAAAACATTGACCACATTTCCCTTGTCTACGACGATCACCTCCAGTTTACCATCCCTGTTCAAATCCACGATGCTAGTTCCCCCATAATTCTGCATCACGGTACTTCCGGTCCAGTCCGGTTTACCGCTTTTTGCATCCAGAACGACAATGGCAGGATAGGGATTCGTGTTGCTGTGTGGCATCATCAATTTGTATTTTCCATCTCCTTTCAGATCTGCCAGGATGGGTGCCGACCTTCCGAATTCCCTTTCGGGAATCTCCGTATGCCAAAGATAGCGGCCCTGGTAATTGAGACAGAAAATTTTGCCCAGATCAGTGCCGTAAAATATCTCTGCCTTACCATCTCCATCGATGTCTCCAACGGCCGGACTGCAGGCCCTTGGTTCTGCAAACACTTTCCACCGTAGCGTACCATCTGAATTCAGGCAGTAAAGGGTTCCTGCACGGGCGTTGAGCAGGGTTTCCATTGTGCCGTCTCCGTCAATATCGGCTACTACAGCACTGCCAAAATCATACAGGTTGTCCGCCAGATCAGTCTTCCACAATTGCCTGCCAGTTTCATCAATGCAATAGATGATGCCCGGACCCGTTGGAATGACGATTTCACATTTTCCGTCTCCGCGAAGATCACCTATCGCAGGCGTCATGGCATTTTCGGTCGTGACGAAATTTACCAGTTCCTTCCCGGCACCATCGAGTCTAACCACGCCGTAACCGGTGCTAAATACCAGGCTATTTGGATGAGTCGCATCGGGGAAGGGCAAGGCGGAACTCACCCCGGACGAACGGCCTGCGGGTGGAACAATGCGGTATTTCCAATTCACGGATAAATCGCNTTTTTTTGCCATCGTTTGGGTAATGCCGACAATGACCATCACCAAAAGCATCTTGGCTCTCAATTTACTGGGCTTCATCTTTTAGAGTTTTGAACTGCCGGATGGTTAAGGATTCCGTCGGCAGGTAGTTTTGTTGCTGGATTAAATACTTCCCTGATCGTTAACAATCAAACAAAAATAAGAAATGCAGCGACAAAAAACCGCCAGTTCCGGAGATATTTGGGGAATTTGTGAAAACAACCAACATGTGGCCGATGGATGAAAGCCACTGCAATGCGGAGGCAATGAGGCAATTGATTCGGGTCAAAACAGGTACGAAAATTCGGGAATCCCGTCAGTGGATGGTTATAGCAAATACGGGAAACTCACTCCATTTGGATTGAAATGGAACAATTTACAAATAAGGGTTGGGGGTTGTAACCTTACTCGGCCTTTGCCCCCTGATAATTCTCAACCTGGATCTCCTGCGGCAGGGAAGGCTTCCCGGCCTCCACCCAAGCCATGGTAATCAACTCGGCCAGGGATTTTGAGGAATCGGATATCAGTTTCTCCGTAAATCTTCGTGTTTGGTTCCAGAGCAACTGATAATAAAGGTCGTTGTATTGGTGGTCGGCCTTTTCGAAGGCAATTTTATCCGCAATCAGGAGGGAGTCCTTGTACTGGTAGTTGTCGTAGATGTAATTGAATATATACCTGCTGACATTCCCGATTTCATGCAGTGCGGATACCTTAACCTGGATGGAATCACCGAACCTGTTGATCATTTTGGATTCGTACCGACTGTGAATACCATTTTGACCCGTCATTTTACCGTCAAAATTACTGGTAATGTGAAGCGGCATGTGGCCGTCACCCACATAGTGCCCAAGGTCTGCTGCCGTCAAAACAGCTTTTGACCACTCTTTTGACTTAAACTGATCGATCAGTGCATGGTAGGTAGAATCCGTCACCCAGGGCAAGGTACCATTTTTCAGGATAAACGACTTTCCATATTTGCCATCAGCTGCTTGTTCCTCTTCTACAATCCTGTGATCTTCCAGAAACCCGGAATAGGCATCAATGTCTATGTAATGTTTGATCCCTTCCGTGTGATCGAATCTTTTCCTGTTGTCGGCATCCGAACTGTGTTCACTCAATTTTTCGGACCAATCCCTGTAGATGGCCAGCTTGGCAGGAAAAAACTGGGCAGTGGAACCATTTATTTTCTGATGGCCCTTTTCTCCCCAACTGCAGAAAAAGAAAATCATAAGAATAAAGATGCTGATATGAGCAATTCGCTGTTTCATATATTATTATAAATCAAATTATTAACATATTATTTTTCTTGTTTAACTAGATTTTAAATGTATGGATTTTTCGTGAATGTGATTCAAGGGACAAAAATCTTTTGAAGGTTGAAGTTGGTTTTGCAATGACCCTGGGTAGCTCTTTGGTTGGATTACAGGAGCATCAACTGGATTGGCCATCCGGCAACCGGCCTAACAGATTCTCAATCTGCCGGGGGAAGCAAAAGAGGCCGGGGGGAAAGTGCGGTCAAATAAAAGTGAGACTCCATTCAATGGGCTTGGTCAAGAAGACAAAATTGGCTGGCAGGCGAAATATGCATAAAAAAATCCATTGATAAATCATTCACATGATTCACCAATGGACTATCCACAAAAACAATTTTTTCTATTTTGCGAGGGAGCGCAGGTATTCAAGGACCGATCGTGCTTTTTCCTGATTCAGTGCCGGATCAGGCATAGGCAGGTTGTTGTATTGTTTCAGCAATGCTTTTACCGCTGCATTCTCCTTTTGCATCTGGGCAGGATTCAGCAGCATGTTCATGATGTATTCCGGCGTGCGGCTTTTGGTTACATTTTTGAGTGCCGGTCCAAGCTTATTCTGGTCAATGTCGTGGCAGATGATGCACTGGTTGGTGTAGATGGTTTTGCCTTCTCCGACCAATTTGGCATTGAGTACGCCCAATTCGACATGCTTCACCGGACCGACTCCAAGGTCCTTGTCCTGAATTTCCAACGATGGCCCCGGTTGGGAAACCATGCAATCCGGCCCATTTGCCCCTCCAACTGAAAGGGGATTCGCCAGTGCAACATCCGGATGCACAAATAGGATTAAGATCAGGAAAGGGATGGATAACGAAATGATTCTTTTCATACGATCTTTTATTCAATTAAAAATTAAGCCATACCAACAGGTACAGGGTATTGTTGTCCATTGCATTTCTTCCATTGCCATCGTAACTGCTCTTACTGCCATCGAATTTGTTGTAGGCAACATATTGAAGGGCAAACTTGGTGTTGTACCAGGGCAGGTATTCCAATTGGGCAATGAAACCGTTGCTGTCGGGTTTGTTGGTGAAACTACTCACATTCTCGTCAGTGGAACCAGTCGTATTGAAATAGCCCAGGGTTGCACCCAAGCCATTTTTAAGATACAGATTCCCGTCTATCTTGAAAGAGTTGAAGTTTAATTTTTCGCTCTCTGTAGGGGTAACATCCCGATTTTCGGTTTCGCTGATAAGTGAGGTATGCATGGAAAATGCCCCTACAGGCAATCGCCGTTCGAACTGAAAGTCAAATCCAACGTCAGTCATCTTATTCATCAGTCCGGAAATGCCCTGGGCATAAAAGTTGGGTGCAATCCCAAATGTTCCAACCTCAATATAATTTTCCGCCCATTGGTGCTGCAGCGCGACCCGCCAGTACGGAGCGACCCCCTTAAGCGTCATCCTGCTCGAACTGTCGGCAGGATTTGCAGCTCCCTGCTGTGCAGACCTGTAAAGCGTCAGCTCTGCAAAAAGAAAGTTGTTGTACAGGCCGTATGCGCCCAGCCCTGCGACCTGCATCCCAAGGTTTTCCATGATGGTGGATTTGGCCGGATTGACGGAAGCAGCCGAACTTGCAGAAGGAAACCTCCAGGCGGGCGAGGTATTCCAAACATCCTGAACCGCAGGATTATTGTTCAAAGTCGCGCCGTAAACAAGGCTCTTTGACCCCAGCATCTTTTGGTTGGCGTAGCGTATGTCGGCATTGTCCATCCCTACACTCTGACCATCATAGGTCATCTGTATAAAAGTGCCGATGTGCGGTGTAACCTGGCCGGCATAAAATACACTCAGTTGTTGCGGAAACGCAACGGAATTGTTTTGAACACCTTCCACACTTTTAGAGATATGGGTAAAAGAGGTCTGTACCATGACAGACAAAGGCAAAGTGCTCAGGAGTTTAAGCCTGGTTATTTTGTCACTGTCCTCCTTTGCTTCAATGGTATTCATGCCGGTCAAGACATAGCCATTCATCTTGAACTGCCTTCCGAAAGAGTTGAGTTCAGGGAATGAAAAATGACAGGCAGCACATGACAATCCTGTCTGTCTGGCATAACTGGGCAGGGCCTTGGAGTAACCCGCCTGAAGCAAAATAAATAGAAACGACAACTTCAGAAAACCATTTACCAATTTATTACTTTTTGCACCCATTCCTGCTTTTATCGCAAAGATAAATGTCAATTTTTGTATTAAATTTTTCATAATAATAAGTATTTGGTAATAATTTATAATACTTCATTACTCAAAGAAAATACAATTTATCTAACTTTAGAAATGTACCTATTTATTTATATTCATTCTTGAATAATTCAAAAGTGCACCTGCTAGTTTGGATCGCAATTTCTTGCTGTCAACCACAGGCATGGTCCAGACGGTGGCAAAAATTATTTCATCCACCTCACCTTCGCAGCTTGCAGATCCCTGGAATTTCCACCTGCCATGATGAGGAATTCACCGGGTTCCCAATCAAATTTAAGATCGTTGTTGTAAAATTTCAACGCATCGTTGGTGATGGTGAAAGAGATCAATTGTGTTTCGCCCGGTTGAAGCGAAATTTTCCTGAAGCCTTTCAACTCCTTGACCGGACGGGTAACTGAGGCCTCAACATCCCGAATGTAAAGCTGCACAACTTCGGCTCCTGGCACCTTGCCGGTATTTGTCAGGGGGATGGTCGCAGTGATTGCCTGATCTCCTTTTGCCTCTGAGGTGCTAATTTTCAGCTCACCATACCGGAATGTGGTATAGCTCAACCCATATCCGAAAGGATAGACCGGTTCGTTGGAAACATCGAGGTAGTTGGAACGGAATTTCTGAAACCAAGCCCCTTCAGCCAGGGGTCTTCCGGTATTCTTTGCATTGTAGTAAAGGGGAATCTGCCCCACATTTTGCGGGAAGGTGGCGGTCAGTTTGCCTGAAGGATTTACCTTTCCGAACAGTACATCTGCCAGGGCGTTGCCCGCTTCACTACCTGGAAACCAGGCTTCCAGAATAGCAGGGATTCTTTCATTTTCCCAGGGCAATGTGAGCGGCCGACCATTAAAAAGTACCAAAACGATCGGTTTACCTGTTGCCATTAAAGCGCGAAGCAAATCACGCTGGTTTTCAGGAAGGCCTATGTCTGATCTGCTGGAGGATTCCCCGCTCATTTCTGCAGCCTCACCCAATGCGGCCACCACCACATCCGATTTTTTAGCCACCGCTACAGCTTCCTGCAACATCTCTTGCTGTGACCGGGTTTTGCGTAATGTTGGTTTTCCAAAAATGCTGACTCTGGCATCCAACAGGGAATCGTTCACGATATTTGTTCCCCAGGCTTCCAATATTTTGACCTTGTTTCCAACAGCCATCCGGATTCCCGAAAGCAGGGAGACCGATTTGGAAAAATCGGCTGCAACGCTCCAGGTGCCCGTCATGTTTTCTCTGTTGTCTGCCAAAGGACCGATCAGGGCGATGGTTCCCTCCTTCCTGAGTGGCAGCAGTTGATGGCTGTTTTTCAGGAGCACTACAGACTGGGAGGCAACCTCTCTNGAGAAATTTCGGTTTTCAGGAGTGAAAATCTCCTTTTCAGCGCGTCTTTCATCGCAATACAGGTATGGATCGCGAAAGAGTCCCAGCCTGTATTTCGCCTCCAAAATTCTTTTGCATCCGGTATTGATCTGATCGACGGATATCTGACCAATTGCAAGTGAATTTTTCAGGGTAGTGAGAAAGCCCTCACTGACCATGTCCATATCCACTCCTGCACGAAGCGCAAGTGCCGAAACAGATTCCAGATTCCCAAGCCCGTGGTCAATCATTTCAGAAATGGCGGTATAGTCGGTTACAACGAAGCCCTCAAAACCCCAAAGTTTGCGGAGGATGTCAGACATCAGCCATTTGTTGGCCGATGCAGGTATCCCATCCACTTCGTTGAATGAAGTCATGACGCTTCCGGCTCCAGCCTCCACAGCGGCTTTGTAGGGTGGAAAATATTCATTAAACATTCTGATACGGCTCATGTCGGTCGTGTTGTAGTCACGCCCGGCCTCTACCGCTCCATAGAGCGCGAAATGCTTAACGCAGGCCAGAATTGTATTGTTTCTTCCAAGATCATCACCCTGGTAACCTTTCACCATGGCCTTGGCAATCTGAGCTCCAAGAAACGGGTCTTCTCCTGAACCTTCGGAAACCCGCCCCCAGCGGGGATCCCGGGAAATGTCGACCATGGGTGAATAGGTCCAGCATTGACCATCGGCACTGGCCTCCATGGCAGCTATCCTGGCTGTTTGTTCAATCAGTTTCATGTCCCAGCAGCAAGAGAGGCCCAGGGGAATCGGAAAGATGGTCTGGTAGCCGTGAATAACATCCATTCCAAACAAAAGCGGGATCTTCAGCCTGCTCTCTTCGACGGCAATTTTTTGAATGCTACGAATTTTAGCCACTGATTTAACGTTCAGCAGGGCGCCAACCTTACCTTCCCTGATCTTCTTGTGAATATCCGAACTGGTGGTGGCTCCTGTAGTGACATCCCCNGCAACCGACAAATTCAGCTGACCAATTTTCTCTTCCAGGGTCATCTTGCTCATCAGATGACTGATGTACCGATTCATCTCCGGATCAGTTTCATGCTGTGCACCGGCAGGTAAAAAAAATGCCAGTGAAAAAATCAGGATCAGGAAAGAAAATAGTTTCATGGGTTCTATTTTTTGATGATTTGAACCTGACCCTTTCCATCTCCCCGATTCAGAAAGGGAGATGAAAAATCGAGCTTTCTCAGTCCTCCCTGAATTTCGGGACAACTCATAAAGAGGTTCCAGATCAATCCGGTTCTGTAATTTTCAATCATGACGATGATAGGTCCCTGGTCGATGGCCAGGTAATTTTTTGCAAACCACTCCCTGGACTCGCAGAAGGCGTCCGTGAATCCATACTGACCCCATATCTTGGCCCCAAGGTCTTCGTAAAAATGCCTCAGGGCCTTCATTGAATAATCCGGAGTATAGGGGAAGGAGGATAGGGCAGCGCTTGGAGTAATCACGCCCAAATCATTGGTTGGGGAATGGGCGCTGTAACCTTCGAAATTGTCGCTGGCTGTCAATCCCCAGCAATTTTCACCATATCCCTTGAATTTTTTCGGATTATCAAGGCAATAGGCCCTGTTGATCAGGGTGTGTGATAAATTCTGCTCCCAATAGTTGGCATAACGGTCTGAAAGTCCTGTCGGATTCAATCCAAGAAATGAGTAGTGGGCAAAAAAGAGAGGTCCACCGTAGTCAAATCCAAGTGGTAGTTTGTACCCATAAAACTTCTGCCCATTTTTAAAAAATTTGCTAAGTGTCCAGCCTTTGTGGTACACTGCACTGCTAACGGGATAACTGTCCGAACTCGCGGCAAGCACATACATGATGAGACATTCGTTGTATCCCCTGACGGGGAAATTCATGGCCCATTTGTACTTTGGACTCCAGTGCCAGTACAAAACCTCTTCTCCTCCTTTGGTAAACCAACTCCATTCAATGGCCTTCCACAAAGCATCGATAGAGGAGCGCAAATCCGTTTCGATGGCATTGGAATGATCAAAGTATTGCCTTGCACATAGCAATCCTTGAAATAAATAGGAGGTTTCCACCAAATCTGCTCCATCATCCTTCGTACTGAAGGGAATTGTTTTACCTGTTGCACCATTCATCCAATGCGGAAAGGCCCCATGATACCTGTTTGCCCGACTTAAAAAATGCACCATTCTCAACAGGTGACCTGAAATTGAATCCCTTGGTATCCAACCTCTTTGAGCCGCTACGATCATGGCCATTACTCCAAATCCTGTTCCACCAGTTGTAACGACTTCGTCGCCATATCCATAGGCAGCATTGCTTCTTTCACGTGCCATTCCGCTGACTGGATGAGCATAGTCCCAGAAATATCTGAAGGTTTGCTTCTGAACTAGCGTCAACAGGGCTGTATCCGATAAGCCACGCTGAATTGTCGGGCCATTTGTTGTATCCGGCCNTCCAGGCTCTTGCCCTGCCAAAGCCTTGACATGCCAGACTACGGTAGTTATGAGAAGGGCCAAAAGGAAGCAATATTTTTTTTTCATTTTAATAGTTTTTCAAAGTTATCCTTCAGAAAACGGAAGGTGCTTTTTAGTGTGCAAAGTACTCCACCAGAATCAAACTCATCGAACATGCCTACAATTATGTTCTTACCTGATTTTTACAAGTTAATGCTTCTGAATCCCAAATTCTTCATACCTGCCTTTATTTCCGGACTGCTCATAAACAATTTCCACAATAAACCTGTTCTGTAGTTCTCTATCATCACTATCTGAGGCCCCTGATCAATGGCCAGATCTGAATCAGCAAACCAGATGTTGTTCAGGCTGAAGGAATCCGTAAATCCATATTGGCCCCAAATCTTGTCCCCCATTTTGTAATAGAAAAAATTCAATGCCTGCAGAGATTCCGTTGGGGTAAATGGCATCGAACTGATCGCCGCCGTAGGAGCAATTACTCCCAGATCATTTGTCGGTGAACTGGCGGTATACCCTCCCTGAATGTCACTGGCCGTGAGACCCCAGCACAGGTTGCTGTAGCCAAAATAGGATTTCGGATTTGCCTTGCAATATTCATAGTTGATTTTGGAGTGATTCACGGCCTGTATCCAGTAATCGGCATAGGCATCTGACAGCCCGGAGGGGTTAATTCCCAGAAAGGAGTATTGTTCAAAAAACAAGGGACCGCCAAGAACTTGTCCAAGCGGCAGAACCAATCCATAATAGCTGTTGCCGTTTTTCATGGCTCCATTCCTCGCGAAGCCATTGTCGTAGACTATCTTTGGGATGGCATGGGTCGTAGAGGAAGCGGCGAGGACATAGGTGATCAGGCACTCGTTCCATCCCTGCACAGGAACATTGACGGCGAATCCATAATCAGGACTCCAATTCCAGAAAAGCACATTTCCGCCATCTTTGCGGAACCAGTCCCACTCCACACCATTCCAAATTGCATTGATGTCGTCCCTTAATTTTGATTCCACCATGCCGGGATCAGAAAAATATTGCCTTGCAGTAAGCAATCCCATCATCAGATAGGAGGTTTCAACGATGTCGGCACCATTGTCCTTGTCTCCAAAGGGAACCACTGCTCCCGATATGCCATTCATCCAATGGGAAAATGCACCGTGAAAATGACCAGCCTTGTTTTTTAAAAAATCAAGGATGAGTTGCACTCTGGCCAGAGCCTCGCTTCGGGAAATGAAATTTCGTTCAACGGCAACCGGAAGGGCCATGATGCCAAATCCGGTTCCTCCGGTAGTGACGACATCTCCCGATGTGTTGCGTTCTCTTGCCATACCTGAAACGGGATGACCAAATTGCCAGAAATAGTTGAACGTTTGTTTCTGTACCAACGTGAGTAATGCATCCTGTGCCAAAACCGGGAACTTGTTGGTGGAATCAATGCAGGTGGCCAGCCCGACGGAAACAGCCGACAGCAAGGATCCTCCGAGTTTGGATTTCAAACCTGTCGAAACGTTGAGTGAATAAGTAGAAATAAATGATAGCGGGGATGTTGGACGGATCGTCAATACGCTGTCATGATTTTCCAACACATATCCATACGCTACCGGCTGGTTGCTTTTGTCGGTAAGTGAGACAGATTCGGCAACGGAGGATGCATTGAGCACCGAAGTGAAGGACAATCTGATAACCGGCAAAGGGGTGATTCCCTTGTATTCAAAGCCGGAAAAATTTCCATTCACTGTCAGCGAATTAAAACTGAAAGAGCTCACCTGCTGTGCTGGCAGGATACTTTTGTCACTGCTTTTCTGACAACTCAGAAAAACCACCAACAAAAATATACTTAGGAGCATCTTGAGCATAGCCGTGCAGTCTTGAATGAATCATGGTCTTAAAAAAGGAAGAGGCTGAACTACTCAGCCCCTTCCCTGAAATTGAAATCTGTTATTTGCCCTTCCCTTGAAGTACGACGAGCGAATTTACCTCCGAAGCAGACAATGCAGCATTGTAAATCCTGACCTCGTCCATGATGCCTGTGAGGTAGCTTGCCCAGCCTTGTGAGCCTCCTGCTGTTCCAAGACTTGGAGTCGTTTGAAACTGAACGGTTCCAAAGATCAATTTTGCCGCATTCTGAAAGGCCACGGCACCGTATCCGGAAACTACAGTGGTACTGATGGATGAACCATTGATGTAGGTAACGAAAGTTGAACTGGCCTGATCGTAGGTAATGGTCACATTCATCCAGGTATTCCATGGATTTGCAATATTGTCAACGATCCACGCACCATTCCCATTGTTGTTCACGTGCGTTTTGAAGACCGTGCTGGTTGCAGTGCTTCCATTTTCGTAGAACATATCCAGGTTCCCCCAAAAATCATCCGTCCTCGAAATATTAACGGTACCCATGATACCATTTGTATTCTGTGGGGTATTGACCCAATAGGAGATGGTATAGCTGTGCAGGTTGGCTACAGCGGTTGAGATGTCACTGATCACATAGGCGTTCAGTGCGCCTTGCATCGCTTTTCCCTTGAAGCCATTTACAAAAGTTGTGCCCACTCCGGTAGCCACCGTCTTCGTAACACTGTCGATGTAGCTGCCTTCGAAAGCCCAGTACCCTACCAGATTCGATTTTTTGATGTCACGCGATGAGGTGAAACCATTTATCGTGAATGCTGGTGCATAGCTTTTGGGATCAAACTCCTTATAACATGAGGCAAGCAGTAATCCGGAAATGGAAATTACGATTGCAGCAATTGCATATTTATTTTTCATAATCATCACTTTTTAAAGCTATTAATCAATATCCGGGGTTTTGTGTCAACATACCAACACTCAAGTCAATTTCACTTTGTGGTACAGGCCAAACTTCATTCTTACCGGCTTTCCAACCTTTTGGTCCGAAAACGGCCGCTGCCCTTCCCTGACGTATGACATCGAAATAACGATCAAATTCCATGGCAAGTTCCACTCTCCTCTCGTGATAAATGGCATTGAGCAGTGCGGTCTTATCGGTGGTGGTCACTGCCGGCAGGATGGAATTGTTTCCAGCTCTGGCCCGTGCCCTAACCTTCTCCAGAGATTGCAGTGCTGCGGCACTGTTTCCCAGCTGGGCATTTGCTTCTGCATTCATCAAAAGGACATCCGCATAACGCAGTACCCTGACATTCTGCTGGCATCCCTCGTTGTAGCCGGAAACATAGTCACCAAAAGGAACATATGATTTATGGTTATACATCGGATTTGTCACCGTTGCCGGGATCGCATCGCCTGAGGAGGTAGTAACACCCCTGAAAATGATGGTTGCACTCTTCCTCGGGTCACCCGCCTCGAACTCATTCACCAGGTCCTGGGTGGGCACATTGAATCCCCATCCGCCGCCTGTAACTCCTCTGACTCCCTGAACCTGAGAATATTGAGAATTTGAGGCATCGTAATTTCCAGGGATGAGCGCACATTGGATTTCAAATACAGATTCGCTGCAGTTTTCATTGGGAACCCTGAAAAGCTGATCGAAATTTGGGAACAAGGAATATCCCAATGCAGCGACCTGGGTGGTCAGGCTAACGACATCGCTCCATTTTGACTGGTAGAGGGCAACTTTGGCATTCAATGCCAGGGCCGCACCCTTGGTTGCCCTACCGATGGCATCACCACTATAGGATTGCGGCAGACCGGATGCGGCATCTGCAAGATCCTGTTCGATGGCCTTCCAGATAGTCGCCTTCGGGCTTCTTGGCAAGTTGTAACCTGATGCATCCTTGGGCACAGTCAAACGCAACGGCACGTCTCCAAAAGCCCGAACCAACCTGAAATAGGAGTAGGCCCGCACAAATTTCGCCTCGGCCAGATACCTTGATTTGAGCGTTCCATCCATGGTAATGGCCGGAATATTATCCAGTACCTGGTTGCAAAGGTTGATGTTTTGATATTGACCATTCCAGAAATCTGAAAGCTGTCCCTCTGTGGAGGTAGCAGTAAAATTGTCAAAATCATTCATGAAGGAGGCATCAGAAGGATCGCTCCCTTTTTCAGCATCATCAGAACCCATACTTTCGACAGCAATGGGAGCAAAGGCAACATTGGTCCAACTGCGCAAATTTGCGTAGATGGCATTAACAGCCTTGGTGGCATCTGACTCAGAGACCCAGAATTGTTCCGCCTTTTGCTGCCCCTGGGGTGGAACCTCCAGAAAATGATTGCTGCAACTCCAGATCAACAGCAAGGATGCTACGGCAATAACCTTATAATTCAGCAGCTTTTTAATATATTTTTTCATAATTCGTCTTTTGAAAGTTTAAAAAGTAACGTTCACGCCAAAAGTATAGGTTGCGTACAATGGATACACATTTACGTCAATTCCGGATCTCGTCGGACCACCACCAATTTCCGGACTAAATCCACGGTAGTTGAAAAGGTTCAGCGCATTCTGGGCATTGGCATAGATCCTCAGTTTACTCATCTTTATTTTGTTGGTGATTGATTTTGGGAAAGTATAACCCAGTTGAGCATTTCTGACCCTGAAGTAACTTCCGTCTTCAACATAAAATGAATTGGATCTGTAGTTCTGACCTCCACCAATGTTCACGGAAGGATAGGTATTGGAGGTTCCAGCACCGTGCCAGCGTTTGTTGTAGTAGTCCTGGCTGAAATTTTCGGTACCGTAACGCAATCCGAGATTGGCATTGTAAATCTGCACTCCGGCCACTCCCTGGAAATCCAGTGTAAGGTCAAAGGCTTTGTATACCCAGTTTGTATTGAAACCATAGGTATATTTTGGATTTGGATTCCCAAGTACTACCCGGTCTTTGTCATCAATAACGCCATCCTTGTTGATATCGGCAAACTTGAAGTCGCCAGGTACCGCATTGGGTTGAATCACCGCTCCTGAAGCAGACTTGTAGGCATTGATTTCTGCCTGTGACTGGAAGACACCCAGGGTCTGAAGACCGAAAAACTGGCCAATGGGTTCGCCCGCAATGGTTCGTGTATTGAAGTTGTTGGAACCTGTCGTTCCGACGGCCTGGTAAATTGGATTGGCACCCGTGGAGACATCCAGCACTTTGTTGTCATTGATGCCAAGGTTTGCACTCATGGAGTAGGAAAAATTATCATTCACCTTGTCCTTCCAGGTTACCAAAAACTCGTAGCCCTGATTCTGGAAAGTTGCCTGGTTGCCTATGATGCTGCTGCCAGTCGTTCCCAATGATCCCAAAATCGGAATATCAAAAATTGCTTTCTCGGTCTTGCGGTTGTAGAAATCGAATTCACCTGTCAGGCGACTGTTCAGGATGGATCCTTCCAGACCAATATCGGTTCCGACACCACGTTCCCAGTAGGTGGTAGGCGGTACGATGGTAGTGACACTTGCACCTCCGGCCGTTGAACCGTTTCCGCCAATGTAAACATAGGAGCTGTTGACTGTCAGGACAGAGAGATTGGCAGGAACCGACATGTTACCAATTTTACCCCAGCTTCCACGCAGTTTCAACTGGTTGAAAAATTTTTGGCCTTTCATGAAATCTTCCTCACTGATCACCCATCCTCCGCCGACGGCAGGGAATACACCCCATCTGTCAGAACCTGAGAATTTGGAGGAACCATCCCCGCGAAGGGAGGCTGTCAGCAAGTATTTACTTTTGTAGGAGTAGTTTACTCTGCCAAAATAGGAGGCAACGGTATTCAATGATCCGTTGTCACTTACATAGCGGTTCGATGGACTGCCCAGTGTCAGGTACTGATCACCCGTGGTACCATTCGGAACATCCTGTGCCGTAGCATTAAATCCGTAATATTTGTAGGATTGGGCCGATTGTCCGAGCATCACCTTTACCCCATGATCACCGTAATGGTTGTCGAAGGTCAGGGTATTTTCCACGATCCAGTTTCTGGTCTCACCGCGAGACATGGACAGGACACTGGTAGAGTTCCGCTGTGACAGGGTTGCCGTGTAAACAGGCAGATATTTCAACACTTCGTTCTGCCCGAAATCGGTGCCGGCACTGGTGTGAAAAAGAAGGTGCTTGCCCAAACTGAGGTCAGCATAGATACTACCGGAAAAACTGTAGTTTTTGGAATTTTGATTGAAGTAATCGATGGTAGCCTGTGGATTGAAGCTATTTGAATTCCCAACCTTGAAATCATTCGGATCACCATAGGAACCATCTGCATAATATACAGGCACAATCGGTGCGGCTGCATACATTTGGTGGAATATGCCACCGTCAATATCTTTCGAAGTATTGACAGATCCGGTTAAGGAATAACCAATTTTCAGGAAATCGAAAACTTTCAGATCGTTTTGAAATCTGGCAGTATACCTGTCGTAGGTATTGGTTTTCACGATTCCATCCTGCTTGAGATAGCCAAAGGATAGGTTATAGGTTGATTTGGCACCGCCACCCGTGATGGAAATCTGGTGGTTGGTAGTCAAGGCATTGCCCAGAATCTGGTGATACCAGTCCGTGTTCCCAAAAGAAGCCGGATTCGCATACCTCGGGGTCACTCCGTTTATGGCATCCAGTTCATTGATCATGGTCGCATAGGCCGGGCCGTTGGCCATTTTCAACTGATTTGTAACTACCTGGTTCCCCACATATCCATTGTAATTTACCACAGGAGCCGAATTTTCGGTTCCCTTGTTGGTAGCGATCAGGATAACACCGTTGGCTGCGCGAATTCCATAAATGGATTCACTCGAAGCATCTTTCAGAATGTTGATGGTAGAGATGTCAGCCGGATTGAGGAAACTGATGTCATCGTACCAAACACCATCCACTACGTAAAGGGGATTGGCATTCCCGTATACAGTTCCAACACCACGAATCCGAATTTCGGGAGAAGCACCCGGAGCACCGGAATTGGTAATCTGCACGCCCGCAACTTTCCCCTGAAGGGCACTGATAGGATTGGGCGAAGATTGTTTGGCAAGGACATCGCCCTTTACCTGTGTAATCGCCCCGGTAACCTCAACTTTCTTTTGGGTACCATAACCAACTACAACGACCTCACCTACGCCAACGACATCCTCCTCCAGCTTGACGTTGATGGAGGAGCGGTTGTTTACGGCAACCTCCTGAGGCTTGAAGCCAACAAAGCTAAACACAAGGGTGGCCTTGCCGGACGATGGGATGGTGTAATTACCGTTGTTATCGGTCACAACGCCAATTGTACTCCCTTTGACGATTACTGAAACACCAGGTAAACCACCACCTGTGTTATCAGTTACCTTCCCCTTTATAGTAGTACCTTGCTGGCCGTAAAGAAAAATAACTGATAAAAACAGATTTAACAGAAAGATTAGTTTTTTCATACGTTAAATTTTTTAAAAATTTGAAACGAAGATATAGCCTCAATCAGCCAATAGAAAAAAAACGGCTACACTTCTGTCACTCCATCCATTTTCAAGAAAAATCATTACCTCATCATTGGTTCACCAATTCAAATTTTATTATCCTATGATATTAATTATCAATATCATAAAAAATATTAAAAATGATAAAAAATAGTTTCGTTTTCTGAAACCAACCCTTCATAGTGAGCCGTTTTTTTTATAAATTGCGAAATCACAGGGTAAAACAGCGATACTTTTCTCTTTTTGTAAAACACAAAAACTTTAAAAAGAAAGAATAAAAGATTAAATAAAGGTTAATTTTTCAGAAATGGGCAAAAAGCAACGAAATGGGGAAATATGGGGATGGATCAATCAGAGTTGTGGCATCCTGTTGTTGATTTTGCTTCAGATTATCCCAATGTCTGTCAGGGCAACTCCCTATGAAGATGCCGTAGTCAAAAATTTTTCCAAATCCGATTACAGGGCAGACAACCAGAACTGGTCGGTGGCAGAGGATCACGCAGGAAATATGTTGTTTGCGAACAACAAGGGATTGCTCGAATTTGATGGCATTTCCTGGAACCTCTACCCTTCCCCAAAGGGCAACATCATCCGGTGTGTGGCGGTAGACAGCCTGGACAGAGTGTATACGAGCGGGTACAGGGAACTGGGTTATTGGGAAAAAGACAAATCAAATGCCCTTAAATATGTTTCCCTGACACCAATGGCCGAAAAATATTTTATCCCCAATATCGAATTCTGGAACATCATTCCGCTTGGAAAAAAAGTCTACTTCCATTCCTTCATGCAAGTATTGGTCTGGGAAGAGGGCAAGATCGTCAATCTGCCCTTGCCATCCTTCTCCAATTCGATGTTTCTGGTGGATGGCAAGATCGTCCTTGATCTGAACGACGGACTCTATTTCATCGAAAATAATCACTAAAGCCCTTTGTCACAGGATCTTTCTTTCAAAAGAAGCAAATAAGATTTGTCTTTCGGAATGAGACAGGAAAACTGATCATTGGCACGGCATCGGAAGGGATTTACCTTTACGATGGCAGCGAATTCAAACTCTGGAATCCAAACTGGAACGATTATTTCATCCGAAACAAGGTCAACAGGGCCTCCAGAGCGGCCAATGGTGATCTTGTCATCGGCACAATCCTGGATGGTATTATCACTTTCGACAAGAATGGCAAGATGCTTTTCAAAATTAATACCCAGAACGGACTGCAAAACAATACCGTGCTTGGAATCGCCATCGATCAAAACAGAAACATCTGGCAAGCCCTTAACAAGGGAATCGATTTCATCACCTTCCGGGATAGAAGTTCATTCAGCCTGCACCCTGTCAGAGACGTTGGTGCCGTCTATACCGCGGCCATTTATCAGGACTACTTCTACCTGGGAACCAACCAGGGGCTCTACTGCAAAAAGCTTCAGGAAGACGATGACAACTTCCGTCTTGTCCCGCAATCGCAGGGCCAGGTATGGAATTGCAGCATCATCGATGAAAAACTGTTCGTGGGACACAACAATGGCTCCTACGTGGTATCGGGTCAGGAACTAAAAAAAATCTCGGATGTCAGTGGTGCTTTTGCCATTACCCGTGATGTCAAAATGGCTGGATTTCTGCTACAATCGACCTACTCAGATATTGTCGCAATCGATTATACAGGAAGGGAACCTCGCTGGTCAAGAAGCCTGCAGAACTTCAGTGACCTGATCCAATACATTGAGGTTGATTTGTTTGGGAATGTCTGGCTGGGACACATGCACCGAGGAATTTTTCGGTTGAAGCTATCCGAAGCCCGGGACAAGGTCACTGCATTCACCTATTACGGGGAAAACTCAATCTTTAAAAAAGACAATGGCATCCATCCGTTCAAGATCGAGGACAGAATGGTATTCACTACGGGAGAGAGGCTATATACCTATGACGAGCTGAAAGATTCCATTGTGGAATACAGTGACCTCAACAAGCAACTTGGAACCTTTGCCAGGGCCTATCGCATCTTTTCCGCGCCAAACCACCACTATTGGTTTGTAACGAATCAGTCCATCTCACTTTTCCAAATCAAGGACAATGTGGCCAAATCCATTAAAATATTTCCAATCGCCCTGTTTAACAATCAATTGATTGAAAATTTTGAAAATATTGTGCCCATTTCGGAAAAAGAAGCAATCCTTTGTCTGGAAAACGGATACGCCATTCTCCATGCAAACCAGAATGAAATGGCTTCGCCAATCAGGAATAAAAGCCTTAGATTGAAAGAGGTCATCACCACAGACAGGCAAGGCAAATCAGACACACTTTCGCTGCAAAGCAACTCCTATATCCTGAGTTACACCAAAAATAATGCACAGATAAAATTTGCCTTTCCACTCTTCTCAGCTGATAAAATAGTGTTCAGGGCCTTCCTTGAAGGCATTGATCCAACCTGGCGCACGCCGGTTTCCAACCCCATATTTAAATTTGAACGACTGCCTGAAGGTTCCTATAAATTATTGGTAAAAGCCATCGATCCCTGGGGATCCGAGAGTGAGGCAGCTTCAATCTATCTGGTTATTTTGCCTCCCTGGTACCTGACAATCTGGGCCAAAATAGGGTATGTTCTGCTTGCGCTCTTACTGCTTTGGTCTTTTCGCAGAAGCGTCATCAAAAAAACACGGCGCAAGGAGGATCAGAAAAGGGCCGAAAAGGAGAAAGAGTTGATCCGCTTGCGAAACGAAAAGCTGCAGGACGAAATCTCGTTCAAGAGTCAGGAACTAGCCAATTCAACCATGCAAATCATTAAAAAGAATGAATTTCTGATTGACCTGAAACGGGAGTTGAAGCTGCAAAAGAACCAGCTGGATAGCAGGTTTCCAGACAAATATTACCTTAAGCTGGTGAAGAAGGTCGATGAAAATATTGCCAGTCACGACGATTGGAAAACATTTGAAACCAATTTTGAGCGGGCCTACGAAGAATTTTTCAAGAAGCTGAAGGCCGCTTATCCCAAACTTACCCCCAGCGACCTGAGACTCTGTGCCTATCTCAGAATGAACCTCTCTTCGAAGGAGATTGCCCCTCTGCTGGGCATCTCGGTGCGCGGATTGGAGAACCATCGCTACCGGCTGCGGAAAAAATTGGGATTGGAAGTAGACGCCAACCTCAACGAGGTGATGATGAATACAGACTAAACCGACTTTCATTCAAGAACCCGGATCGGAATTCAATCCGACCCGGTTCCAGCAGGTGATATCTTCATCCTCGAAAATTATACGTGCCCCAATACCGGGTGGGGCTGGTACAACTCCTCCAATCTCTTGATTTCGTCCTCTGTCAGCCTGACAGTCAAGGCGGCAACCGCATCCTCCAGATGTCCCGGTTTACTTGCGCCGATGATGGGGGCAGTGATGCCCGGTTTGGCCAGCATCCAGGCCAATGCAATCTGGGCCGCGGGAACACCTCTCTCGACGGCCACCTCAGCCAACCTGGCGACGATGTCAAAATCTGAATCTGCACGGTAAAGTATCTTTCCGAATTCGTCCGTTTGGGCCCGAAGTGTCTCGTTTCGCTCTTTGGTACGGTTTCCGGTGAGCAGCCCGCGTGCCAGGGGAGACCATGGGATGACACCNATTTTCTGGTCGAGGCAGAGCGGAATCATCTCTCGTTCCTCTTCCCGATAGATCAGATTGTAATGGGGCTGCATGGAGACGAACCGGGTCCANCCNTGNANATCGGCNGTGTACAANGCCTTGGCNANNTGCCANCNGTGCATGGAGGAGGCACCNATGTAACGCACCTTGCCCGATTTCACGACATCGTGAAGAGCTTCCATCGTCTCTTCAATGGGGGTGTTGTAATCCCAGCGGTGAATTTGGTACAGATCCACGTAGTCCGTTTTTAAGCGGCGCAGACTGTTGTCTATTGAACTCATAATGTGCTTGCGGGAAAGTCCTCCGTCGTTGGGATCTGCACTCATCGGCTGGTAGACCTTGGTGGCGATCACCAACTCATCACGTTTGGCAAAATCCTTCAGGGCCGAGCCTACCACCTCCTCGCTCGCACCATAGGAGTACATGTCGGCCGTATCGAAAAAATTGATCCCCAGTTCGAGTGCTTTTTTGANGTAAGGTCTGCTCTCCGCCTCNTTCAATGCCCAGGGCCAGCGATCNGTGGGTTTCCCATAAGTCATGGTCCCCAAACANATCCGGGACACCTTCATTCCTGTATTTCCCAGTCTTACATATTCCATATATTCAAGATTAAAAGGTACATGCAGATTCCATCTCACCTGTATCAGGAAAAGANCGAATCCGCATAAAATTACCAAACAAACTGAATTGAAAGGATACTTTTGATGAAATGTTGGTAGAAAGTTACTTTTAGGTTGGCGTTTGAACTCCCTGCTATTTCGTTTTGTTCCTGATTTTATCCAGTAATCTGTTCAATTCTTTGACCTCCTCAGCCGTCAGGTTGTTTAGCAAAGTGTCGGCCTTTTTTTCGCATTCAAACATGCTGTTGAGCAACGAAGATCCCAGCTCCGTAATTTCCACCAATTTTTGCCGCCTGTCTTCAGGGTTCTCCTTCCTGGTAAGGTATTCCTTCTCGTAGAGTCGGTCGACAATGCGGCTGACATCAGAATCCTTGTCAAGCATGCGCTCCTTGATAAAGCCTATCGTAAGCGGCCCCCTGTTGCGAAAACCGCGCAGAATCCGAAGCACATTGTATTGCTGTTCTGCAAGACCGTGTTTTCTAAGGGATTGAAAGAACTCATAACTCAACTGCCTGGTGGTATAGGTGAGGTTGATCAATCCCTTGTGGTACTCGTTCCGAAACCGGCCCTTCAATTCATCTTCCAGTGTCATATTTCCGAGGTTGGTTATAGAAATGGCCCTTCAAAAATTGCAAACATCGGTTTTTTGCCATCAATCTTTCAAGTATCCGAATTTGCCTTTGTGGTAATCCTCAAAGGCCTGGAGGATCTCCTGCCTTGTGTTCATCACGAAGGGTCCGTGTGCCGCAATGGGTTCATTGAGATCTTCTCCGCTCATCACCAGCACGACGGCTCCATCAGTCGTTTTCAGTTCGAAAGATTCACCGTCGTTCTGAAAAAGTGCAAAATGATCGGTTGGAACCTCCTCCGTTTCATTGACAGTGATATTACCTTCCAATACAAGCAAAGCCGTGTTGTAGGCTGCCGGAAAAGCAAACTCCGCCTTGCCGGCCTTGTTCAATTTCACATTCAGCAGGTGGATGGGAGAGAAGGTAGAGGCGCTTCCTTTAACACTATTGTATTCACCGGCAATGACCTCCACGAGCCCGGCATCGCCTTCCAGTTTTACCTTGCGAATCTGAGCATTGGTCAGACTCTGGTATTTGGGTGCAGACATCTTGTATTTAGCCGGAAGATTAACCCACAACTGTACCATTTGGAGCTCTCCACCTTCACGGCTGAACTCCTTTTCGTGGTACTCCTTATGCAGGATGCCGGAGGCTGCCGTCATCCACTGGACATC
>TBL_comb47_HYPODRAFT_10001125_pt1 | contig 35053 bp, 31 predicted proteins | sample TroBogypolimnion_40_FD_10682 | JGI IMG/M metagenome (IMG submission 10682)
TCTTTTTTGGTGTGTCCTTTTCTCCACAGGGCTTCGATTCTATCTCGAGCTCTAAAATCCAAATGCGTAAATCTATTTCTCATATATTCATATTTTATATGAGTTGCATTTCAAACAAGAATCTTCAGGTTAAGGAAAAAACATTTGCCAACCTTGGAGCAGGAAATATAACCATAGACATCACTAAAGATGAATTTTCTATAGCAATATGCGAACTTAATAAAAGAATTCCAGGACGTTTTAAAGAAAATCCAAATGATTCAACTAAACAAATTGAGGTTGGATTAGAGGAAGCTTTGGGATATAAAATCTTGGATGCAAAATTAAATTCTATCGAGATTGCTGGTACTCATAAAGAAGAAATTCTTAAGGCAACTACGGCAAAATATGTGGCACAAGAAGAAGCTAATGCAATAGTGGCTACAGCCGAAGGTAATTTCAAAGCAACTGAATTTAAGGCCAAAGGAAATGAAGCTCTTAATAATACTGATATAAACTATCTCAAAGAGTTGGCAAAAATTTCAGGAGCTATGAAGGTATTAGAAAGAAGGGCTACACCAGGACTTACTACATTGGTGGAAGCCAATAGTGATAAAAAAACAAATCTATTAATAAAAGATTGAGGAGGTAAAATATGATGAATTTTTTTATTGCCGTATTTGTAGTGGTATTGATTGGTGCTATTCCTTTAATCATCTTCATAATTAAAATGGAGGAGAAAAAGAAAAAAAGTTCAAACAACAATATCATTAATAAAACCAATGTGAGTAATTCGAATAGCCAAACTGCGGCAAATATCCAAAATGCCACACAAGCTACTTCTAATACTACAACAGGCGCTCCAAACACTACACAAGTTATTCCAGTTAAACCCGCCCCTCAAAAAAATTCCACTCAAAATAATTCCTCTAAAAAGGAACATGGGGCTGGGTATTATTTTGGAGTATTTCTTCTGCTTGTTTTAGGAGCAGCAATTCTGTGTGCCTTAGCATTCGGTGGAGTATGGTTGTACCATTTTTCTTGTGAATATTTTCACAAAGTACCAACTGAAACCACTTCAAACAATTCAGGACAAAAGGAAACTACTTATTATTTTTCCGATTATCCTGATGGAAAAATTTCAAGATATCTTGACCTAACCCATGGAGCTCGTTGGGAAATATTAGGAGAAATCGGGCAAATAGTGCTGATAGATACCCCAAATGGAGGAGATCCTTGGAAAGATCAACATGGCGTAAATTATACACGTCCTGTTACTCCCAATGGTACATTTACCTTTTGGGCAGACCCAAAACATCCAGGAGCCCTGGGTGTCAGAATCATATTGCCTTGAGAATCAATTCTCAAGTAAAAGGCAGAAACGCAACAAGCGATTCTGCCTTTTTTTATTTCCCAAAAAACAAAAACTCTCACGAGGAGTGAGAGTTTTTGAATTGATTTTTATTTCATTTAATCTGCTGGCGGTAAATTGACTGTTCCCTGTTCTGGATTTATTCCTTTGATATCAAAAGTATTCATAATGATGTGTAATATCATATACACTCCCATCATTATCGTAATGCCAATGACAGCCCAAATCATATGCTTTTTCCCTTGTGTCCTTTTCTCTTCATTTTCTTGATTTGAAACAAATTCAAATATTCCATAAAGAAAATAAACAACTGCTAAGGCAAAAAGAAACAGAATCAGTGGATTAATGATCAATTTATCTACATTTACAATAAACTGGTCAACACTCTCACTAGCATAAGCTATGTTTATAAAGAATAAATCCATATTTTTTTAACAACCTGGAGTTCCTGGAACACATGGAGGAGTGAATCCTTGACTATTGTTCAAGCCAAAAGTATTTGTGACAATACGTACCAATCCCCACATCCCAACGATAACAACTAAACCAATAATACCGTATATTATTTTATCTCGTCCTTTCTTCTTTGCTTCTTCATCAGCACCGATCATGTATTGCACAACTCCCCAAATAAAGAAGACTACTCCCAAAACAATGATTATTGGAATAATGGTATTTAGAAGTTCTGCAATTTTACAAATAACAGCTTGAAGGGTGTTATTAGCTACGACATTACATCCTACTGGTCCTGCTGTTTGAGCAAAAGCTAAAACTGGAGCAAGTGTCAAAAGGGAACCAGATAAAACAAATAATTTCTTTTTCATAAAATTTCTAATAATTTTCTCCGTTTCTCACGGAAATGAGCCTGTGGCTCTAATTAATTAAACGACCTTATAATACTAATAATAATTCCCTAAAAATAGGTACTTACATTATAACATATAAATACTCTATCCACACAAATGTTTACTGGGTATGTACCGATGGAACAAAATCCTCAATGCCGAATGTATTTCTCAAAATACCTACCAACCCCCAAATAGAAACCATCACTGCAAGGGCGATAATTCCCCAAATCATAAAGCTTCTACCTTTTGCTTTTTTAGCTTCTTCTTGGTCATTTATTACATATTGCACAACACCCCAAACAAAACTTGCAACGGCCAAAACAAAAAGTAAAGGAATTACAGAAGTACCAATCACACAAGTAGCATAATTTAACAAATCACCGATTTTTGGTTTTCCCCCTTTCTGATAATTAGTAAAACAAGAAGCAGAATTGGTAGTTTGAGTAGTTAGATTATTATTAATGATATTAGCAGGATTGTCGATCGGAGTTAATGCTTGATTAAGTCCGAAAGTTTTTACCACAATATTTACAAGACCCCACATCCCAACTATTACCACTAAGCCGATGATGCCATATATTATTTTATTTTTACCTTTTTTCTTTGCTTCTTCATCCCCCCCAATCATATATTGCACTACTCCCCAAATAAAGAACAAGACACCCAAAGCAAGTAAGACTGGAATAATCCTATTTAGAATACTTCCAATAACGCAAACAATATCTCCAATATTATTTATAGTCGCACTACATACTTTCGTAGCGGTAGTTTGAGCAAATGATAATACCGGAAAAGTAACGACAAGTAAAGCGAGGGTTATAAAAATTATTTTTTTAAATTTTTTCATGTTATTTTTAAAAATTTAGAAACTAAAATCTAATTTTATAATTATAATGCAACCACCGTGTCTTTAATAAGTAAAGCAATCGCCCACGCTCCCAAGAGTATCGCCGCCCCGATTAGAGTATAGATTAGAGCGTCCTTGGCTTTCTTAATAGATTCGGGATTCCCTCTAGCAGAAACAAAAAGAAAACCACAGTAAATTATGGCGAGAGCGATAACTGGCAAACCTATTTTTATTACTCCTTCTAAGATTTTTTGGATAAGACCATCTAGGGAATTTATACTAGGCAAGGGATTGACGATCTTACCAGAACTTCCACCGTTTGGAGGAAGAGTGGAATCAGCAAGAGATAAAACGGGCAATGAAGAAACAAAAGAAAAGAAAATTATTAGGACTATTCTAAAAACATTTTTCTTAATATAATTTATATTCATATCTCTTAATTATACCCTGTAGTGAAACTTTTTCAAAGTTCTACTACGGGGTTATACATTAAATTAAAGTCCAAACCAAGTATCCCATGATTGATCATATCCTAAAATCGACAAGACTGTGTGTATTATAATCCAACAAGCCGCAATAAAAATAAGGCCAATCGCTACATTTATAAAAATACTTTTCGCTTTTGTTCTCTTTGAAGATTCACCACCTGAGGTAACCAGCAAAAACCCAGCATAAGCAAACATAATAGCCGCAATAGGTACCGCTAATCTAGTGAGAATAAAATTTATTATCTTGTTAATCATATCAATCAATTCGGTAAAACCACAACCCCCACTAGGACAAGCTGGAACTAATCCTCCCCCTTCCGTTGAAAGGTTCGTTTGATTTCCGTTGCCTCCATTATCTGGTGCATATGTCCAAAAAGAACCCATATCATCAGGTGCTTCGCTATGATAATATTGATAATGCCCATTTGGACTTAATCCTGAAAATTGGAAAAGAGCTAATCCTGTGTCATCCGTCGTATATTGTTTAGATTGCGAATAAGAAGGTGTATCTGAATTGTAATTATTAACAGTAAAAGTTATGTTCTTATTATGAGGAAATCCTGTGGCAAAAAAAGTAACCGAAGTTTGAGTTAAATCTTTCATTTCAACTGACATACTTGGAGGGACACTATTAAGAACAAATACCGTAACGGTATAATCTTGAGTAGAACCATCTTCAGCTGTTACTGTGTAAGTCTTTGGATCTGTAAAATTTTGAGCAACACCAGATTTTGGATTTACTGTTGCTTTTGCTGAGGTTATAATTGTGGGAGCTAATGCTGTGACATCAGTACCATGAGGCAGGTCTAAAATAATAGAGGTGTTATCAATAACACCAACCACCACTGGATTTAATGAGGTGAAAACAAAGTTGGTAATATTTTTTTCTGATGAACCAGCTGCAAAAGAAAATGAAGGGAAAATAGAAAAACTTAGAAGAAAAATTATTAAAAATATCTTTGCTGTTTTTTTCATGGTAAATTTTACTTAGCGAATAATATATCAAGCTTTGCGCTTGAATCTCTGATAGCTTCACTTGGGGTCATATTGTTTGAAAGTACCCCCTCAATCATATTTCTAAAAATATCATCTGTGTCACTTGTCGAAGGGTCAAGCCAACTTTCTCCAAACAAGGCAGAAGAATAAAAGATCGGGAAAAAAGCATCTGTCTGTTTGACAGCTAGCAAGTCTCGTCTGGCTGGTACAGCATTAGTTGCTTTAGCATAAGCCGAAGCAAAATCCCCTGTTGCCATAAGACTCGCTGCGGTAAAAGCAGTATTGAAATTTTTTGAAAAAGAAGAAATAGCAATACCAGTAGTATGAGCAAAAGTTAATTTAAGATTCGAATTTTTTACCTGAGGCATTGGGGCAGCTAGAAAATTTTGGTTTGGATTTTTATTTACTAAAGAAGTAAATTCACTCGCAAATCCAAAATAAAATGCTAAATTTTCGGCGCTGAAATCATCTTGAGAATTTTGAAGCGCTCTGTTCCAAGAATAAATATTATTTAATGGGTCCGTAAAATCTGTATAAAATTTTAAAACAGAACTTAAATCATATTTAACGTTACTGGTATCTAAGGTAGAAAAAAATGTTCCTTCTTTTTCAGAAACTATTGGGTTCCCAAGTTGCATAAAAAGAGTAGTTAAGATATCTTTTGCATGCAAAACATTTGAAAATTGTCCCATCGCTACTGCACTTTTGATTATTTTACCCGAATCATCTTTTTGGGTAATAAGAGGAACATCATTTTCTAGGTCATCCCAAGTAGCTGGAGGATAAATAATATTATTTGCATCCAAAGTACTTCGATTGTAATACATCACAAGAGGATCTACCACTAGAGGAAAAGCAAGAATTCCTTTTCCTGTTAAAAAGACTTCTCCAGCTCTCACGAAACTATTTTTGAAAGTCGCCAATGGATAACTTGCATATGGAATCGTATAAATTTTATTACTATACTTGTAAGCTAATTCGTCTGAAATAAAAAACATGTCAGGGCCAGTCCCAGAAGCTAATGCCTCAAGTAAATCATTATCAAAGGTTTCTGGATATTTTTGAACATATTTCACAATGAAAGTTGGATTTGCTTTATTAAAATCTTCAATTGCTTGGGATATTGTTTGTGTTTTTTCTGTTCCCCACAATACCACTGTTCCTTGAGCACCGGTTGGATTGTTGTCACCACCAATTTTTATAATTCCAGCAAAAACTAGGACACCAAAAAGAGCTAGGGCCATAAATATTACTACTAAGATAATTTGAAAATTTCCCTTCATATGTTTTTATTTATTAATATCATACCATAATGATGCTCTCCTGCGTCAATTTCTCGTTCTAAGACGAAATTTCTTTTTGAAAATAAAGCAAGAGTTTTTTCTTTGGAAATACATTTTTCTTTATTGGGACCGACAGGAGAAGCTTCTGCCCAATCCACCAATAATACCTTCCCGCCAACTTTCAAAATTCTCTTTACTTCTAAAATAAATTTCTCCTTATCTTCAACTTGAAATAAAATATTAGAAGCAATTACTGCATCTACAATACCATCTTTTATCTTTGTTCCACCAATTTTTTCTACATCACCCCAAAGACATTCAATATTGCTGAGATGCGCCCCATGTGCTTTGTCTTTTATGGTAATAATATAATCTTTTATTATTTCTACAGCATAGACTTTACCCATAGGGACTAAACTTCCTGCAGCTATAGTATAAAACCCAGTCCCTGCCCCCAAGTCCGCTACGATCATATCGTCCCTTAGTCCAAGTTGTTTTAAATTTTTTACCGGGTCCGTGAACATAAATTAATTATAACATTATCATGTTATATTCTACACACATGTAAGCGACGCAATACCATCTCCAGCACGCAAGCGCATAATAGTAACACCCTGAGTTTGACGCCCAAGAGAGGAAATATCTTTTAAAGCAGTGCGAATCACTTGTCCTTTTTTAGACATAGCAATTAATTCTTCTTCTTCACCAGTCAAAACTTTTGCTACGATAAGCTTGCCAGTTTTTGGTGTTACTTTCGCGGTTTTAATTCCAGAACCTCCTCTCTTTTGAACTTTATATTCTTTCAAGGCAGTTTTCTTCCCAAAACCATTAGCGCTCATTGTTAAGAAAAATCCATCTTTTTTATCTTTTTTAATCACATCAACCGCAACTACTTCGTCAGTTTTTCCAAGTTTTACACCCCGTACTCCTCCAGCGGTGCGTCCCATTTCTCTGATATCACTCTCTTTAAATCTGATCGACTGTCCACCAGTTGTTGCTACCATTACTTCATCACCTTTGTCTGTAAGCAAAGCCGAAACAAGTTCATCTCCTTTATCTAAACGAATAGAAATAATTCCGCTTCGACGCACATCTTTGAAGCTCTCCCCTGACATTTTTTTAGCCGTACCCTTTTTAGTGACAAGCATTAGAGAAATGAGCGTTTTCTTCAGTTCTTTTGGCATTGGTAAAATAGAAGTTACTTTTTCATCACCGGCAAGAGAAAGAAAATTCATAATTGATTTTCCTTTGGTCGCGCGACGACCCTCTGGAATATCATACATTTTCATTTGATATGCTTTTCCCAAATTAGTAAAAAAGAGCAAATCGCTGTGAGTAGAACCAGAAATTAGTTTTGTAACAAAATCTTCTTCTTTGGTTTCTAAATCCACTACTCCGACTCCACCTCTTTTTTGAGCTCGATATTCACTCGGGTCTGTGCGTTTGACATACCCACCAGCGGTGAAAACAAGCATAGTTTCTTCATCTGGAATCAAATCTTCGTCGTTGATTTCTTTTACTCCCCCTTTCACTATTTTGGTTCGACGCTCATCTGCATATTTTTCACTAATCTCTTCTAATTCTTTAGCTACTATTTTTAAAATTCTCTTTGAATTAGCTAAAATATCCTTCATTTCCTTGATAAAATCTTGTTTTTCTTTTAGTTCATTTTCAACATTTTTTCTTTCAAGTCCGGCCAATTTTTGCAATTTCATTTCAAGAATCGCTGTTGCTTGTAAATCTGAAAACTTAAATTCTTTCATTAAATTAAATTTTGCAACTTGAGAATCTTTCGAAGCACGTATGACAGTAATCACTCGGTCAATTTTATCTAATGCTTTCTTGAGACCAAGTAAAATGTGTTCGCGTTCTTCGGCTTTACGCAGGTCATAAGCTGACCTTCTTTTAATCACTTCTTTTCGGTGTGAAATAAAGAGAGATAAAATTGATTTTAAAGAAAGCGTTTGAGGAACACCATCTACCAGTGCTACGATGTTGAAATTAAAATTCGATTCCAGTTGGGTATTTTTATAAATATAATTTAATACTTTTTCCGGATGCGCTCCGCTTTTTAAATCAATTACAATTCTGATGTCTTTCGTTGATTCGTCTCTCAATCCTTTTATTCCATCAAGCCTTTTTTCTTGAACCAGTTCTGCAATTGCCATTATTAAATTCGCTTTATTTACCCGAAAAGGAATCGATGTGATAATTATTTGATAGTTTCCGCCCTTGGTCTCGATAATTTCTGCTTCTCCACGACACACTACTCCACCTCGTCCAGAAGAATAGGCGTGAAGCATATCTTTAGAACCATAAGCAATTCCGCCAGTTGGAAAATCAGGCCCCTTAATAAATTGCATCAAATCTTCCGTACTTGCGTCTTCGTTATCAATCAAATAAATGGTAGCATCAATCACTTCTTTTAGATTGTGTGGTGGAATATTAGTAGCCATACCAACGGCAATACCAAGAGTTCCATTCAAAAGAAGTGCCGGCACAGAGGCTGGAAAAACTATCGGCTCTTTGCGAGTAGAATCATAATTGGGACGAAAATCAACTGTTTCTTTTTCTAAATCTCGTAGTAGCTCCGAAGAAATTTTTGACATTTTTGCTTCGGTATAACGCATTGCTGCAGCATTATCCCCATCAATCGAACCAAAGTTTCCTTGTCCTAAAATAAAAGGGTAGCGATAAGAAAATTCTTGTGCCATTCCCACCATTGAATCATAAACTGCTACGTCTCCGTGTGGATGATATTTTCCAAGTACATCTCCCACTACCGCTGATGACTTTCGAAAACGAGCAGAAGCAGTAAGCCCCATTTCATTCATGGCAAATAAAATTCTGCGATGCACTGGTTTTAATCCATCTCTGACATCTGGCAAGGCACGTGCTGTAATCACAGACATCGCATATGCCAAATATGATTCTTTCATCTCGGCTACAATATCTACTGGCAAGATTCCATCTTTTCTTACTGGCAACTCTTCTGTTGTTTGATCTGTCTTTTTTGCCATATATTATTCAGTATTGGTATTACTTGTATTGGTATTGGTATTGGTATTGGTATTGGTATTGGTATTGGTATTGGGAGTGTTTGTTCCTTTAATACTATTTATCCCTCCAACTAAATCATCTTTCAAAACAGAAAATGGTTTTAAATCTTGGTTTACTTTTATTTTTGTTTCTTTACTCGTAATACTTCTGCCTAAAGAAAAAGTCCAAAGTAATACCATAAAAAGAGCCAAAACAAAAACTGTAATATGTAAAATGTGTCTTCTCTCTTCTTCTTTACGATTTCTTAATTTGTGAATAAATTTTTTCATACTTTTATTAAATAAACACTGATGCTTTTCCGCCAAGGGCGGATCAGCCTATGGCTGATAATACTACGACCTCACTTTCTTTTCCTTCTAAGTCTTTTCTTTTTAAAGTAAGTTTGTCCATTACCTCCGCTTTTTCTTCTCCGATTTCTTTTAAAAATGCTTTTAAGGTCATCTCATCATAATCCATCGGAATAATCATTTTTGGTTCAAGCGACGAAGCAAATTTTACTATATCTTTTACATCCAAAATACCACTTTCTTTCGAACCCTTTCCACCAACTGGAATAAAAAGAATATCTGGCTCTTCAATTGCTTCTCGCGCATCTTTTCCTATTTCAATATCAGATAAAGCACCAAGAAAAACAATATCGATTCCATCTACTGTCAAACAATAAATGCTATTGATATATTTTTTACTATCAATTAAAGCATTTGACATCACTCCTTTCACAAAAATTTCTTTTACTTCATAGTCTCCGGGACCAGAAATAATAAAAGGAACTCGATCTCCGTGAGAAATTTGATCTACTCCATTGTAATCTGGGTGATTGGTAGTAATAAGTCCAATATCTGCGCCAAATTTAGCCGAGATACCTGTTTTGGAATTTTTACTAACAGGATTAAAAGCCAGGACCATCTCCCCTTGAGTGATCTTAAAAAATTGTTTCCCGAAATATGTGATTATCATTCCTTATATTATACCAAAAAACAAAATAAAAATCATCTTTATTTAAGGAATAAAACTTGCATTTTGAGAGAATTATAGTAAGATAGAAAAGTAAGTTAAATATATTAAAAGCAGGATTTGGGATAACCCTAATGAAGCCAAAAGCCGATTTAGAACCTAAGCCTTATATCCGCTTTATGCGGATTTTTTTATAAGAATTATTATGATTAAAAAGAAAGAGGAAATAAAAGAAGAAAATGTTAATTTAGTATTAAAGTCTATTGCCGACCGAAGTATGACAAGGCCAGCGGTTGATTCACTCGTCGAAGGACCAGTGATTTTAGTCAAAAAATCATCTGTTTTCGTCGATTTATCACCTTTCGGTGCCGGGATTATTTACGGAAAAGAATTTATTAATGCCAAAGACATTATTAAAAAAATAGCGATTGGCGACTTAATCAAAGCTAAAGTTGTTGAAGCAGAAAATGCTGACGGTTATGTGGAGTTGTCTCTGAAAGAAGCAAAACAAGCTCTTATTTGGAGTGAAGCTGAAAAAGCAATCAAAGCAAAAACCGTGATGGATTTGGAAATCAAAGAAGCAAACAAAGGAGGACTTATTTTGGATTGGTGTGGAATTCAAGGTTTTCTACCGGCTTCTCAGCTTAAATCTGACCACTACCCTCGCGTAGAAGATAGTGACAAAGATAAAATATTAAAAGAATTAAAAAAACTTGTCGGAGAGAAGATTTCAGTTACTATTATTTCCACTTTGCCAAAAGAAGGCAAATTAATTTTCTCAGAAAAAGATAATAATCCAGAAGAAAAAAGAGAAATTTTAAGCAAATATAATGTCGGCGACGAACTTGTTTGCACGGTTGCTGGAATTGTAGATTTCGGAATGTTTTTAAAACTAGAAGATGGACTAGAAGGTTTAGTACACATTTCAGAACTTGATTGGGGACTTGTGGAAGACCCACGCACTATGTTCAAAATCGGAGACGAAGTACGAGCAAAAATTATTGAAGTGAAAGATGGAAAAATTTCGCTTTCGATTAAGGCCCTTAAAGAAAATCCTTGGAAGGAATTTGAAGGAAAATTAAAAAAGGGCGACATTATAGAAGGTGTCGTTATCAAATACAACAAACACGGCGCGCTTGTTTCTATTAAAGAAGGAGTAGCTGGACTTGTCCACAATTCAACTTTTTCTTCTGAATCAAAACTTCGCGAAAAATTGGAACTTGGAAAGAAATATAATTTCCAAATTACTCTCTTTGAACCAAAAGCTCATAAAATGACTTTGATCCATTTGGAATAAATAGCACTAAAAAAAAGCCCCGTAAGGGGCTTTTTTGATATATATATATATATTACCACATTAAACTATCAATAAGCACATCAAGGTTGGAATTAAAATTTGATTGCGAGGTCTGACAATCGGCATATTTTGTAGTTCCATCTCCTTTCCATACACCACAACTCTGATACGTAAGACCAAAGGTAGCTATTTTTGTGCCATTTCCATTTGAAGTCGTATACGTGTATGTATAACCTTTACCACCTGCGTATCCATCACTTAAACTATGTATACAATACGTTTTACCATTAATAACTCTTTGTGCGGTTACATCATTACCTTCTGTATTTGGAGCAACACCAATATTATTACAAGAATAAGATTGAGAGGAAGTAGTAATCAATGGAGGCCAACATTGTGATGGTCCACCACAATCAGCATGGGTACCAATATATTGTGGCAAGGTTGTAGAAATTATTGTTTTTGCATTAATTGCAAATGAATTGTCAGACTAAGCTTGATTAATTTTAGGCGAAATACTACCGATGCGAATTTTATACTCACCTGAAGTGACCTCTGGAATAGTAAATACTTCATTTCCATCATTAATGGTACCATTACTTAGATAAGAAACATTTTTCCATTCTCCATTTTGATGTAATGCTACAAAGATGTCATATGATGATGCAGGTATATTACAACTCGTCCATTTCACTGTAATTTGTTGACCAACAGTATATGTCTCTCCACCGTTTGGTGAAAGAACTTTTATCCAAGGAGATGTAGTTGGTAAGCAATCTGCTTCTGTATTTTGCACAGGAGGAGTTACAGCATTATTTTGATTTCCTGATGATTGATAATTATCTGGTACTACATTTTGAGGTACAGAATTAGAACTCTTGCCTGCAAAATATGCGACACCACCTAGAGCTATGACAGCAATAATAATGAAAACGATTGCAACTGGCGCGAAACCTTTGTTTAATTTCATAAAATTTATAAACACATTAATAAGACCTTGATAATAAATTAACAACAAGTTATTACTAAAGAATAATTGGAAGAGTTACAGTCTCATATGTTCTTGGTATTCCTGAAGCATTTTCGCTATTAGTGAAAACAATCTTCATCATACTTCCTGAAGGTAATCCAAGACCACCATTATTAAAGTTCACAACAAGAGTAAATGGCGTTGTTGGTGCTGCCCAATTATCTGGATGAATTATCATTTCTGCACCAATAGGATTCCATATTCCCTGATCTTGATAATACAGCTGAGCACTACCAGCTTGACCTTCAAATCTACTCCAAGAACAACCGGTAGGTTGGGCAGTAATAGTACCTTTTACTGTCAGAGGAAAAGATACATGAGTATTTGCTGAAGGACTATTCACTACAAATCCACAATTTGAATTTGAAACCACTGCTTTTGCGTTGATTGTAAAGAAATTATCAGAATAATCTTGTATATAATCAGGTGTGCCACTACTAAAAGTTTTTGTTATGGTTTCAATATAAACTTTATACTTTACATTTGAATTAGAGAAATTAATTGTATTTGATCCAACTTGAAGTATTGCAGGGATTATAAAATTAGATATGTATGAATTTGTTCCATTTGATTGTATTTGAGAATCAAGTGGTGCCCATGGTGAAATTTCTTGCCCAGAAAGATTGTAACGTTTTAAATAAATATTTGAAGCAGTAATTACATTTGTTACATTACAACTTGAAAATTTAATTTTCATTGTATCACCAATATAAAATACATCTCCCCCATTTGGAGACAAAACTTTTATCCATGGAACAGTGGTTGGTAAACAATTTGCTTCTGTATTAGTTGCAACATTACTTACTTCATTATTTTGCACAGGAGGGTTTACAACATCATTTTGATTATTTTGTGGAAGATTATTTTGTACTACACTTTGAGGTAAAGGATTTGAATTTTTACCTGCAAAATATGCGACCCCACCTAGAGCTATGACAGCAATAATAATGAGAACGATTGCAATTGGCGCGAAACCTTTGTTTAATTTCATAAAATTTTATCTAAAATTAATAATAAAATACTTTCAAGTATCATATCAATTAATGTGAGCAATAGCAAAAACCCCGCCTTACGACGGGGTTTTGTTTTTTATTATTTCATCTTTGCCCAAGTTTCAGGACCTGCTACCCCATCTGAAGGGAGCCCATTTTCTTTTTGGAAAGACATTAAGGCTGATTCCGTTTTTAACCCGAATTTTGCCGTTTCATTACCCAAAGACCCAGGACCAGTTTTAGCAATAGTGTGACCATGGGTGTTGAGATAAGTTTGCAAAGCTTTAATATCTTCACCTGTCATTCCCACTCTCAAGTTACGAGTAAAATTAGAATTAGAATTCTGAGAAGGTGGTAATTCTATCGTGGAGGTAACTGTCGGAACTCGTGTTGCCTCGTTCATAGATTCAAGACCAAATAAGGCATTGCCTCCCATATCACTAGCACAAGAAACGGTATCGAAGGTAACATCACTTCCATAACCAGTACCGGCTGTATTAGTAGCATAACTTTGATAATGATATTTTGTCCCACATTCCAATCCTGTTAACGTACTTGAGAAAGGACCAATTCCAAAGGATCCTGTTTCTTGAGTAGTACTTCCGTAACTTGTTGTTTTTCCATAATTAAAGCCCCTGATAGTCGGATTAAATCCTCCAGTATCAACAATTGTTCCATTTAATATTGCAGATGTTTTTGTGATAGAAGATGCACCTTGCGAAGAAAATGTCGGTACCGAACTCGAACCTCCGTTGCCGTTGGAACAATCAGATGTAGTAAAAGACATATCATTTCCGTACCCCGTGCCTGCGCTATTTGAAGCATAAGCATGATAATGATATAGAGTATCACACGACAATCCAGAAATATTTTTTACATAAGTTCCAGTAGCAGTAGACCCGCTATCATAAGAAACAGTAGTTCCATAATCTGTAGTTATCCCGTATTGGAATCCCAAAGCATAAAGCCTGGTTCCTCCTACTGAAGTTACTGTCCCATTTAGAGTAGCACCACTATCAGAAATTGATGATGCATTCTGAGTAGTAAGAGTAGGAGCATTAAATGTTGGACAAGTAGTAGTAGTAAATGTTTGGTCATTTCCGTATCCTGTACCAGTTAAATTTTTCGCATATGCTCGATAGTGATAAGTATTACTACAAGCAAAAGCTGCTACATTTTTTGAGAATGGGCCAATAGGATTATTTATAATCCCAGGGTCAACAACTACCGAAGATCCATAATCAGTACCAGGTCCGTATTGAAATCCCTTTTCTGTGACACTTTGATTACCATTTGAAGTTATTGTCCCATTAAATATTGCACTAACATACGCGACAGATGTTGCAGATTGAGTAGATACTGTTGGAACTGTTACAGTAGGAGAACAAGAACTTGTGGTAAATGTTTTATCTTCACCGTATCCTGTACCAGCACTATTGGTGGCATATGCACGATAATGATAAGTAGTTCCACAAACTAGACTGGAAATTATTTTTGTAAATGAGCCAGTTCCAAATGAACCAGTTTCTGGAACATTGGTCCCATAACTAGTCGTAGCTCCATAATTGAAACCTCGAATAGTAGCATTTTCTCCTCCAGTAGCAGTGATATTCCCGTTTAGAGTTGCTCCAGTAGTAATAATATTTGTAGCTGAAGAAGTGGTAATAGTTGGAATAGAGACTCCGGGAGTACAGGTATTCGTAGTGAAGGTTCGATCAAGGCCGTAACCAGTTCCTGCACTATTTGTAGCGTAGCCTCTGAAATGGTAAGTAGTTCCACAAGTTAGTGAGGTCATTGTTTTTGTAAATGATCCAATTCCAAATGAACCAGTTTCTGGAGTATTGGTGCCATAACTAGTAGTAGTACCATAATTAAATCCCCTAGATGTAACGTTTTCTCCACCAGTTGAAGTTATGGTCCCAGTTAATGTTGCTCCAGTGGCGGTGATAGAAGTAGCTGCTTGAGTGGTAAGAGTTGGAATTGTAATAGTAGTCGTGCATGAACTTGTGGTAAATGTTTGGTCATTTCCATAACCATTACCCACACTATTTTTAGCATAACTTCGATAATGATATGTGTTTCCACAACTTAGCCCCGCTACCATCACTTTAGTATATGCTCCGGCATTAAATGAACCAGTTTCATAAACAGGAATTCCATAATTTGTATCTGGCCCAACCTCAAATCCTCTAAGAGTAATATTTTGTCCACCAGTTCCCGTTATGTTCCCATTTAAAGTAGCTGTTGTTTTTGTAATTGATGAAGCTGCTTGGGTGGTAAGAGTTGGAACAAAAGATGTACATGCATTTGTAGAAGCCGTCATATCATTTCCATAACCGGTACCAAAACTATCTACCGCATAGCTACGATAGTGATATCTAGTTCCACAAGCAAGAGTAGTAGCTGTTATTGAATACGAACCCAAACCAAATGAACCATTTTCAGCAATAGGTATTCCATAAGCTGTATCTGTTCCAACTTCAAATCCTCTAGTTGTAATATTTGTTCCACTAGATATCCCTCCAGACAATTTCATCCCATTCGTACTTGGATTAGACGCGTTGCTGGTATAAACAACTGGTGGAGGTTGAGTACAGGCACTAGTAGTAAATGTTTGGTCATTTCCATAACCTGTTCCTCCGCTATTCGTTGCATAACTTCTGTAGTGATAAGTAGTCCCACAATTTATATTTTTATAAGGGTCTGGAATATTTTTTGAAAATGCGCCTGTATTAAACGAACCGCCTTCAGATGTATTTGTTCCATAACTTGTCGTTGTTCCATAATTGAAACCTCGGATAATAACGTTTCCCCCTTCTGTTAAAGTAACATTCCCGTTTAGCGTCGCTGCATTTGCGGTAACAGATGAAGCTGCTTGAGTAGTGATGGTCGGAGGTTGAACTCTAGTATAAATATAACCACCATAATCTAAAGCAGTCATTTTAGTCCCATCAGTCGAAGAAATAACCGAATGCCACTTACGTGAACCTGCACCTGTTTCTTCGGTCCAAGTAACTCCACCATCTGTCGAAGTATAAATATATCCATTTTCTACTGCTGCTACTAATTTTGATCCATCATCTGATGAAGCAAGAGTATACCAGTTGCGGGCATTAGTAGTTCTTTGTGTCCAAGTAACTCCACCATCTGTCGAAGTATAAATATAACCACCATATACGGCAGCGGCCAATTTTGTTCCTGTCCAATCAGAAACAACTGCTTGCCATTTACGTGCAACATTAGTTCTCGCTGTCCAATTTACTCCGAAATTAGCTGAAGTATAAATATAACCATCCCAAGCTGCTGCCACTAATTTTACTAAACTAGATCCATTAGTTGCATATTTAGAAGACGCAGCAACAGATTTCCAATTATGTGATGGAGCACTAGATACATTAAAATAAGCACCACCAGTAGTTGAAAGATAGATAATCCCATCTCCAGCACTAGTACCTGAAGTTGCTACCACCTGATCTCCATCATATTCAGATGCTACACTAGTAAAATAAACATGTGTAGTACTGCTACCGTTAGTTGTCCAAGTAACTCCACTATCAATAGAATTATAAGCAATACCACCATTGATTACCGCTGTTAGCTTAGTACCATCTCCAGAAGAAGAAATATATTTCCAATTTTGAGGAGTGGTTGTTCTTTGGGTCCATGTAATTCCATTGTCTGTGGAAGTATAAATATATCCTCCCCAAACCACGGCTGCTAATTTGGTTCCATCCCAATTAGAGGCAACTGATTGCCAATTGTGCGAAACATTTGTTCTGGCAACCCAACCACTAGCGAAAGATTGCGTCGGGAACAAAGTTAAAGAAAAAATAAAAACGACCATCAAAACGACAAACAAATTTAGAATTTTTTTCATAAAAAATTATTAATATTGATAATAAAAATACTTTCAAATATTATAACAATAAAATAAATCAATAGCAAAAGCCCCCGCCGTAAGGCGGGGGCTTTTCTCTTTAATTTTTTTAAACTTCAGTTTGTTCTCCTAGATTAATATCACCAATGTCATCCATAATGGACATAACCTGTTTAGCATAATGAGGAACGATAGATGGTGGATTATATTCCTTTAAAATCTCTTCAGTAGTTTTATTATCATAGTGTCTAGCCGTACTTGGATTGTTTCCACTCAAATTAAGGGCTAGAGTTTCAATCGCTTCATCTAGAGAATTAAAGCCAATCTTACAAGACCCCCAACCAAAAGGATTGTTCTTTACCTTAATACAATCATTTCTTCCCCCAGTCGATTCTCGAACTGCAATTGCAGCCAAAAGACGCCAGTCGAGACCTTGTTTTTGAGCCTCTTTGGCCATCTTCATTCCCGTACCTTCGAGAGGCATATCGTGCTCTTTAAAATAAGCATCAATGGCATCGGCTTTAAGCTTTAGAATTTGGGCTTCTTTGTCTACTGCTTGGTTAAAAGCAAATAAACTAGAGGCCTCAGTATTTAGTTTTTGTGATAACACAGATTGTGGGGTCAAAACAAGGTTTACACTGTCCTTAGAGATATTCCCTAGAGGCATTCCTATTGTCATGACGGGTAGTAAAACAAAAGATTCCACAAACCGTATCAATTTTTTATTTTCCATAAAAAGCGGTTTAGCTCCGCAAAACTTCATAGCCGTGAACTTCAACTTTAAGAATATATCCTTATATAACAAGCCAAAAAGGCATTAATAAAGATACTTCCATATACTATCATATTGGAGACTAAAAGTCAATAGTTAAACAACAATTTTTTGGTATGTCAAATTGAAAATACGTTGAAAAATAAGGGTATTTTATATAGTGCTCATTGACAAATAAGGGTAAAAATGGGGTAATTTAACTAAAGTGGAAAACTTCATCGGCCACTTTATAGGCTTCTCCAGCTCCCATGGTCACAAAAATATCATCTTTGCTAAAAGTTTGCCCTTTAATATACTCTTCAGCCAGTCCAAAATCGGTAAAAGCTATCGCTTTGTCCCCATTTTCACATATTGCCTCGGCTAGCTTCCCGCTTGAAATACTCTCATCCGGATTCTCTCGAGCAAAATAGATGGGTAAAAGGATTATCTTATCTGCCCCGTGGAAACATTTAGCAAAATCATTAAATAAAGCTTTAGTTCTGCTATAAAGGTGGGGCTGAAAGACAATGGTGATTTTTTTGACATCTGAAGAAGGATAAAGCTCCCGTAAACCTTCGATGCTTGCCCTGACTTCTGTCGGATGATGGGCATAATCATCATAAATTATAGTCCCAGCTTCGGTTATTCCCCTCTTCTCCAATCTGCGCCAAGTACCAGTAAATTCTGAAAGAGATTTTTGAGCAATCTTTTCACCGATATTTAAAAAATCCGCTATCGCTAAAGCAAGTGCTGCATTTTTGCGATTATGTTCTCCGGGGACTAAAAGCTTTGGCACTTTTTCTAAATATTCCTCATAATTTGAGATTTTATTTTCACTTTGAGTTGAAAACTGATCAAAGGCCTTTTTGATGTCATCCAAGTCCTTATAACAATCCAAATGATCGGCTTCGATGTTCGTAATGACTCCAATGTATGGATAAAGGTGAAGCATATGTCTGTTGTATTCGTCCGCCTCTACTACTAAATACTCGCTTCCACCACTTTTAAAATTACTCCCAAATTTTTTAACCATAGACCCCACAATAACAGTCGGGTCGAGTCCAGCATCAATTAAAATATCGGCTACCATCGCCGTTGTTGTGGTTTTGCCGTGCGTTCCAGAAATTGCTATCACTTTATAATCCTTCGCAAACAATCCAAGCGCTTCGGCATAACTCATCACTGGCTTTCCTGTCTTTCGAGCACTTTCTAAAATCTCCGGACCCCTGTTTAACCAAGCATCAGAGTAAACATATAAATCTGCCTCAGGTAAACTTTTAAAATCTTTTTTTAAAATTACTTCTATCCCTAAATCTTTTAAAGGCAAAAGGGTCGCTGGGCTATCGTCATCATTTAACCCCAAAACTTCTATTCCCTTACTTTTCGCAAGTTTCGCCAAAGCCGAAATCCCAATTCCCCCGATTCCAATAAAATATACTTTTTTGATTTTTGATAGGTCTAAATCCATATAATTATAATTTACCCATTTGTACAATATCTAATAATTCTTTATGTAATATTCCATTTGAAACTATACAACCAATTCCGTCTTGATCATACCTTCGTTCTTTTCCATTTAAATCTGTAACTTTTCCTCCGGCTTCTTCAGTAATAATTTTTAATGCAGCAACATCATGACCATATTTATGATAATATACAGCCCCAACATATTTTCCATTGGCAACTTGGATACCACCATAAATAAAACTGGGGTATTTCATTACAGCACATTTCTTTTCACTCAATGTTTTTAAGAGTGGCAAATTTGAAAAACCAACAGCTCTTCCTGAAGCCCCAGTATTTAAATATGTTTTTAAAAAAGTATCATTTTTTGAAACAAATATTTTTTTACCATTTCTATATGCTCCACTATCTTTATAAGCCCAATACATATTTTTCATTACAGGATCATTTATTAATCCTAAAACAGGCTGACCATTTGATTGATCCACTAATGCAATAGAAAAAACAAACATTGGTAAACCACAAGAAAAGGCCATTGTTCCATCTATTGGATCACAAACCCAAATATATTTTGAATTTTCTTTTATGTCACTTTTTTCTTCACCATAAATGCTATGTTCAGGATATGCTTCATTTATTCTTTTTATTACTAAATCATTAATTTCTATGTCCGCTTTTACTAAAGGTGTATTATCTTCTTTCCAAGTATTTTCAACCTCAAAACCAAAATATTTCAAAGCAATTTCTTCGGCTTCTTTTGCTAAATTTTTTGCAAATTCTAAATATTCTTCCATAAAATTTATTTATCTAAAAATTCCTTTATCTTATTTATTAAAACTTTCCTCGCCTCTCCTGAGAACTGATGACTGCCGTCAAGTTCTACAATTTTGATTTTTTTATTTAATCCTTGGATTTCTGTATGACCTAAGATTTCATCTTGTTTAGCATTGATAATAATCAAATCAGTTTGAGAAGATAGTTTATTATATAAAGGAATAGGTTCAACTTTTTTACGCTCTACCCAAAATTCAGCCGGAACTAAGGTGATAGTACCATCTCTACGGGCCAATTTTGATATGCCTGATAAATTTATTTCAGTACCCGGACGACTTCGAAACATATCAAGAGTGTGTTCGATATCATTATCAAGTGAAGGAGCGACAAAAATAGTTTTACGGACATCCTGTGGTTTAGCTAATGCTATTACCAAACATCCTTGCGAATGGCCGATTATATCTATAACCGCTCCGGGATTTCCAATCCGTGCTTTTTCAATGATTTCAGTAAGCATTTTTGCCTGTTCTGACAACAAACGAACAGTTAAAACCTTCTCTGTTTCATCAACCCCGTTATAATCAAAAAGTATCGACTCTGTGTTAAAGAATCTCTCCGCAATATCGGTCAAAAGCCCGCGGTCATCTTTCCGTGTTCCAAACCCATGAGAAAATATTATAATATGTTTTTTTGATTCTGAATTAATATTTCGGTCTAAAAAATATTTAACAATTTCACCAATACTAGGTATCCAGGAATCTGGGTTTCCCTTAAATGATTTCAGGATTTCATCTTTAGTAAACCATTTTATTTCTGCAACTTCCGAGTCTTGTTTTACGAAAGGATATTTACTGTCTACCACTACACTAAACCATTGACTAAAATATTCATGACTGGTTGATTTACGATATTTCTGTTCAATTTTTGGAGTTATGCCCACAAGTCCTATTTCTTCTTCGGCTTCTTTAATTATATTTTCCTCATAAGTTTCTCCCTCTTCAACTGTTCCGGCAACAGCTGGACCCCATTTGCCCGGATCTCTTAATTTATCAAAACTTCTTTGGGCAAGTAAAATTTCACCTTTTTCATTAGTTACCCAAAGAGCAAAAACACGACCAATGTCTCCTTTTTGTCTTTCACTCACGTCAATATTTTTAATTATTTCGTCTTGTTCATTAACAATTGGAATTCTCATAAAATTATTCTTTGTTTCTTAAAAACACGTGTGCTCCTCCTTCTTTTATTTTCTTATAAATTGATTCTCTTATTTTTGTGTCATTTTCGATTAATTTAAGATTTTTTTTGTTTGCATTTGGTTTTTCTTTTTCTCTTAAATCATTAATCCATTTATGATATTCTTCTAGTTTGCCGTCTTTTTCCGCTTGTTCATATTCTTTATATGTTGCATATTCATGACGAAAATCATAATTATAAACATCAACCTCAGCAACAAGATTTTCCAAATCCTTGTCATCATCAAGATTTTTAATATTTTTATCTTCTTTATATTTTCTAATTGATTTATCAAAAAGATTATAACCTCCTTTTCTAGATATATAAGCCTCCCATTTTTCATGAATTTCTAAATATGGCATATATTTTTCTGGAAAAATATCAGTACGTATCAGTATTATTGCCTTATCTCCTTTATCAAAACCAACACCTTTTAGTTGTAAAGCATCTTCGTCAGACATTTCAGGATATTCCTTTTTTATCATATCTAAAAATTCTTCTTTTGAGACTTTATGCAGTTCAATCTTATTGGCAAAGAATTCTTCTGGGCTTATTGGTTTTCCTTGTGGAATTTGTTCCATAAATTTATTTCAAATTCTTAATTTTCTTTATTATCATACCTAGCTAAAAAATCTTCCCGAGTCATAAATGCTTTGAAAATTGGTCTATCGTCTCCTTTAAAATGTTTTTCTCTTTCTTCTTTTGATATTTCTCCTTCAATAGTAAAACCAAGATCTTCTAAGCGTTTTGGACTTGAAGCTACTATCCAAGAAGTTGCGATAATCTTTTTTATATTCTCATCCGATTTTATTATTTCCGCTAATTTAAGTAAACCATTTTGTATTTCTTGTTTAAAATCACTCAATTTATCCTTTGTCATAAAATCAAAAGCTGGGGCAAGATGGATATGAGCAACTCCATTTTTATCACTCAAACCACAATATAAAACTTCACTCAGTTTTATTCTATCTCTATTGGGTGCATCATTCATGATGCTTTCTCTTTGTATTTTACCAAATATTTTTGGTTGATTTATTTGAAAAACAATAATCGGTTCTAAAATTTTTAACATATGAGAAACAAAGGTTTCTTTATCTTTTATTTCAACGCTTTCTTTTAATTTTTTTATCGAATCTTCTTTATCAAAAATCAAGCCATTTTCTTCAAAAATATCTAATTTTTTAATAAGATAATCCATAATATCAACCAATTTCTCTTGTTTATTATCAAAGACATCTTCCATGTCTCTCCTTGCTTTTTCTCTAGCAGCATTAATTTTATTTATGTTTTCTTGTTCTAAAGGATTTTTTTCCATAATATTTTATTATAACTTTTTAATGAGTTTTACAAATTGATCATTACGCTCATATTCATTTTTAAAATATTTTCCGAAAGAGGAAAAACCGGGGCTGTATAAAATCGTCTCACCAGATCTGGCAACCAAAACAGCTCTTTTGACTGTATTTTCCAAACCTTCTTCTTCATATACATCTATCCCCTTTCTGATAAAACTCAAAACCTTTTCTCGAATTTTATCTGTGCCTCGTTCTTTAAACATCACCACCTTGGAACACCATTTTGGAATTTCTTTTACTAAATTTGTGGTATCTAATTTTTTATCATCCCCTCCGACAATCAAAACCACTTTCTTTTTCTTTTTATCTCCCACTGCTTTAAGCCCGGCAATCGTCGCTTCTGGGGTCGTGGAATTGTTGTCATTATAAATTTTTATTCCTTTATAAGTTCGCAAATATTGGAGTCGCCCTTCGAGCCCCTTGAAATCTTTCACTGCTTTTTTAATATTTTCGGTTGGAATTTTAAATTGTCTGGCTACTTCTACTGCACAAGCTAAATTTCTCCTTTGATGTTCTCCGGGTACAGAAAAATTCCAACTAACTACATTTTTACTATTGGCGACAATCAATTTTCCTTTGGCATGATTTTTCTTAATAAACTTTTCCATCTCAGGGGTAATAATTAAAATATCCTCGCCTTTTTGAAACTTAAAAATATTCGCTTTATCTATAAAATAATCTTCCATACTGTTTTTATAGTAATTCATATGATCGGGCATAAAACTCGTAAAAACAGAAATATTTGGAGACATTTTATCTTCACCAAAACCTTGCAATTGCCAAGAATCAAGCTCGCAAACTAAAATATCTCCTTTTTTAATTTTTGAGAGAAGTGGTAATGTCGCTACTCCGCGTAGGTTTCCGCCAGGATAGACTTTTTGTTTTAATAATTTTTCATTCAATTTCAGAATTTCATAAATAAGCGTCGTGGTCATTGATTTTCCACGAGTTCCAGTAATTCCAATTACCTTTATTTTTGGAGCAGATTTAATAAAAAGTGAAACATCCATTTCAATCGGAATTTTATTTTTTCTTGCTTCAGCAATGTAAATAGAATCCATGGGCACTCCAGCTGCCTTGATAATCATATCCCTACCCCTAAAGTCTTCTAATTTATGCTCGCCTAAAACAAATTTAATGTCTTTAAACTTTTCTAAGGCTTTAAGCGAAGTTGCAAGTTGTTCTTTTGTTTTTAAATCCGTAACAGTTAATTCGGCTCCACATTCTGCTAAAAATTTTGTATAACCAAGTCCCCGGCCCAAAAGTCCAAGTCCCATAACCGTGATTTTTTTCCCCTTAAATTTTTCTTGATAATTTTGCATTAATTATTTTTCGGTTTTATTAAAACTTTTTGATTAATTTTTTTGAAACGTTCAATTTTTTTACCTTTAAAATCAACTTTTTCTAAAAACATTTTCTTTGGACGAACCCAGATTACACCATCTTCTAGGTGTAGATAAATAACCACTGGTTCTAAATTCTCACTGTGAAAACCCTCTCCAAGTATTTTTATCTTGGTTCCTTTATAATGTTTATATATTTTTCCAATTTCAACTTTTTTCATATATTATTTTAAAAATTTTTTTAATTCTTCCATGTCATCAAAATGATGTTTCATACCTTTTATTTCTTGATAGTCCTCATGACCTTTGCCCGCAAGTAAAATAATATCCCCTTTATTGGCTAATTTTACTGCTTCAATTATCGCTTCGCGTCTATTTGGAATCGTTTTAGTTTTTTGAGAATCAGTCATTGATAAATCAGTTTTCATTTCAGCAATAATCTTTTCCGGATCTTCATTGCGCGGGTTGTCAGATGTAAAAATCGGGGTATCAGAAAGAGTCGCTCCTATTTTCCCCATTATTCTTCTTTTTAATGGATCACGATCTCCCCCACAACCAAATACACAAATTACTTTACTCCCTTTCACTTTTATTTCGTTAATAGTCATAAGCACGTTTTTAAGCGAATCAGGCGAATGAGCATAATCAACAATTCCCAAGATTCCACCACCCGACATAAAGTGTTGGAACCGCCCCACTGGTGCTTCTATTGTTTTCAAAATATTTTTTACTTTCTCCATGTCAAAACCAAGAAGAACACAGGTACTCCACACCGCAAGTAGATTATAAGCATTGAACTTACCAAGTAAATTTGATTTTATGTGTTCACTATTGAAAAGTAATTCTAACCCGTTAAAATCGAGTTTTTTTATTTCTCCTCTAAAATCTTTTACTCCATCAAAACCATAAAAATATTTTTTTGCTTTTATTCCTTCCAACATCATTTTTCCATGTTCATCGTCTGCATTGGAAAGAGCAAAGGCATTTGTCGGCAACATTTGGAAAAATTTCTTTTTCGCTAAAAAATAATTTTCAATACTTTTGTGATAATCAAGATGGTCATGCGTCAAATTCGTAAAAATTCCACCAGTAAAATTTATCCCAGCCACTCGTTTTTGATCCATCGCATGGGAAGATACCTCCATAAAAACATATTCGCAACCACCCTCTACCATCTTGGCAAAAATTTTAGTCAAAGAAACTGAATCCGGAGTCGTTGGAATTTTACGATCCATTAAAAGTTCCACTTTATTCACCATAATATTGGTCGTGCCAATAAAACCAGCTTTATAGCCCAAACTGATAGCAATTTTATATAAAAGTGTCGCTACAGTCGTCTTGCCATTTGTTCCTGTAACTCCAATTATTTTAAGCTTTGATGCTGGATTACCATATTGGTATCTTGCAACTTTATGCTTAATTTTCCACTTCAATGTTTTAAGTTTTTTGACTAAATTCTTCACCTATTTAAGATATCATTTTTAACGCTTTCTGTTAAATTAATTATTTATCTTAAAATTCTTTCCAATAAATCGCCAAGAAAGTTTTACGTTGAATTCCGGAAAATTATTTAAAACCCATTGTAGGTAAGTATTACTATTTGGACCAAGCCCAAAATATCTATTGCAATAAGGATAATTTTCTTTTGAATTTTCAATAAAATCTATTACTCCTTTTATTGTCGAATTTTCGTCACCTTCAAGATATCCCAACAACTTAGCTTTCCAAAAATAATTTTTTACAAAATAAGTTGTATTAATGCCTTGGAAAGGATGTTGATTATTTATAAACAAATGATTATGTTTTTCCAAATTTATATCATGCCTGATTTCCCATCTTGAAATTTCGCCTTTTTTATTCAAAACGAACCATGGATGCCTAAAAAAATTAAAAGGAAAAAGCGCTGGGCAACAAAAAACAAAAACCTGATATTTGTCTTTCTTTATCAAACTTTCAAATTCTTGGAAATTTTCTAATTTTTTCATAAAAAATTTTTTTATTTATTCATTTTTTCCCTAGTGTTAGGTCCCACAACTCCATCTCCTTCTAATCCATTTGCAAGCTGAAATTTGATAACAGCTTTTTTAGTCAATCCGCCAAAATAATTTGTTTCATTTCCAGGTGAACCTGGTCCAGTAATTGTAAGAATATATCCGTGAGTATTTAGATACTTTTGAAGTTCTTTCACATCATCTCCTGTCATTTTTAATCTTAGGGTTCTTGTTAAGAACAAAGTATTAGAATTTGTTGGTGTTGTTGGTACTATTGGGACAATCACTGATAATATTGGATGACCTCCTGAATGATAAATAACTTCTGGTTCAGGTATAGGTAGAGAGATAACATACACAAAACTACTGGTCGAGAAATTCCCGGCATTGTCGCATGCTCTAGCATAAATTGTTTCTGAAATTGAAACAGAAATTGGAGTTGAATATAGAGTCCCGCTAGAACAACTTGCAGGAATTCCTTCAACGGAATACCTAATGGAGGTACTACCAGCAGCAGACAATGTCACAGATTGAGTTTCACTATATGTTCCTGCAAGTGGTATTGCGATTGGAATTTCTGGTGGAGTGGTAGTAGTTAAATCAACCGAATCAAGCTTAATAAGTTGATATCCATCAGAATGAAAATATGCTTTGAATAAAAATTTCCCATCTCCTTTTGGAAAGCTTCCAATATTTGAATTTATCTCTTCTGCCGTGTTTGTTTCTTCGTACCCTCCGATTGTTATTGTCCAACGATAATTATACCAATACCAATTAATTCCACCATCGTTGGAAATCTGATATTTAATTTCTCCCCCATTTTTTATTGCATTCTCTGTAAAACTAGAGAGTGAAGTAAAAGTTTGACTACTTATAGGATTGATTGAAGGATCGCTTGTATCATAGATAGGAGAATCGGGAGGAAGATCAGGATTTTCTACGAGAGCTTCTTCAGCTTCTTCTATTAAATAAGTCGGTTCTATTGGAGTATAGTTTCGTACGCGAACATCATCAATATAAAATGTAGTAGGTTCTGAAGTATTACCATTTATAGAAATCTTTGTCATCGTATTAAAAGGTAACGAATTTAAACTACCAACCTCTTGATCATCAATATAAAAAATAGCACTGGCATTAGAGGTAAATGAAATTCCAAATTTATGCCAACCTAGTGTTCGAGGAATAGAAGTTGTATAAAAACTAGAACCATTGCCGTATGTATAATAATTAACTGATTGAGCAGTATTAACTCCAATTCCTAAAGAATTATTGCTGTTATTTTTTATATTAACCATTTTGTAAGCAGTATTATCCAAATCATCATACATATCCCATTCTTGGAAGAAATTATTAGATAAAGGTAGAGGTGCTTCTATCCCCACAGCATTAATATCATCAGTAACAAATTTTCCACTACGATTACCTTTTTTGGCTTGTTCAGTAGAATTTATTGGAGTTACGCTCCCCTGGAGTTTAGTCCAAGAAACTCCTGACGATAGACCGTTGTAAGAATTGTAAAAATTATAAAAATCCGTATAGTTGTCTTCCGTATATCCTGTATGCCAAATTTGATCAGAACGAGCGGAATACCATATCTTTAACAAATCATTTATGGCATCATATAAAAAAGTGGCCCGATAAAGACCATCGTTCCATATATAACTTGGGTATAATATAGGAGTAGTAAAAGTAGTCCAATTAATACCATTTACACTTTTGGAAAATTGGAATTTACCATTTCTTGAATAATCACTTGAAATCATCCAATACTCAGATTTTTCTGGAATATAATTCACATTTAGATGCCAGATCGGAATATTGCTATTAGTTAGTTGAGGAGTGCCCCAATTTATTCCATCATTTGACTGCCATAAGTGAAGTTCTGAACTTGAATCTGGATAAATAGCAGTTGACATCCATAAACGATATACTCCATCCTTCAAAACAACCGCTGGAGAAAAAAATAAAGGAGACGTGTTTAAATTCCAATCTATTGCCGTAACAGGACTAGTCCAATTGATGCCATCTCCTGACTTAATTAATTTAAGGTAATTATGGTTATAAAATGGTTTTGTATTGTCGGTACAAATACCTGCTCTTCTAGTTTCTAAATAATATACCCATAGTTCGTCAGTGACAGAGTTATAAATTAATTCAGGGTCATCATTGTGATCACAAGAAGGTCTCTGAACTAAAGGGTTAGTTAATCCAGCAGGTATTATCCAAGAAGAACCATCATTACTTGCCACGAGAGAAGGATTTTCATAGGCATCATTACCATTAGGATAAGGAGTCATCACCATCCAATATTTATAACCATGCCAACTATTCGCAAAATATACTATATCCGGATGAACATTTTGATTTGTAGTATCGACTGAGCTAGGAACGTAAGTTGGAATATTTTGATAAGTGCTAGCACCTTTTAACGCACCAAAAAGACTAGTTGATTCAAAATCTTCGAAAAGTGGAAAGGTACCAATTCCATCATTGTAAATGATACTTGCATCTGCATTACCATAGTACATATAAATAATTGTGGTATCAGGATAAGTTGGAATACTAGGAACATTAACATAAAAATTTGCCACTTGACCATCTGTTTTTGTTTCTAACCAAAAATCTAAAGGAGAGGTACCATCAAAAGAGGTAAAGACAATATCTTTAAAATCTGTCTGCATATCGGGATCATATGGAACAGTTATTTTTAATTGATAACTTGTTAGTGTTCCACCTGAAATACCATTAATGGTAATACCCTTTCTTTTTGTCCAAGTAGGATCATACCAACTCAGTGTTTTTAGTCGTGCTTGGCCTGAAGAAACTTTAATTTTTGTGTTATCAAAATTATAATCGGAAGCATTTGAAAAATTCCAAGTATTTGTGATAGCTAAAACCTTATCAGCAAGACCAAACACAATTAAAAACAAACCAAAAATAATCCCTAAAGTAAAGAAACTTATCTTTTTGTTTAACTTTTTTTTCATTTTTAATTAATCAATGATTTGCGGTGCTGAGGAGCATTGATCAAACCACATTTTTTATATTTATACACTTCACCTGTCGCAGGATTAATGGCTCCGCACGGGCAAGGATCATTTCTGCCTATATTTAATTCTTCATTTCCAGTAATCTTTATTTTTTCTGAATCAGAAAATTCCGAGGGCTCATTATGACTAGTTATTAGAACTTCCTTGGTGTCGGTGCCACTTGTTTCCATTTGAATACCTGGTTTAACTTCAACATTAATCGTTTGAATCAAAGACAAAACTTGTTCTCTAAATACTTGTTCCATTTCTTTAAACATAAAGAGTCCTTCTTTTTTGTATTCCACAATCGGTTCTCGTTGCCCATAGGCACGCAAATTCACAGATGAACGTAAATAATCCATTGCTTCTAAGTGTTCCATCCAAAGAGTATCTGTCGTATAAAGAGCAATCCTACGAACAGTTTCAAAGAAAGCTTGATCACCTAGTTTTTCCCTTTTTTCTTTGATTATGTCTTCCAGTTTTTCACGTTCTTCTCTGTTTTCTAAAATTTGTTCCAATAATTTTTCAATTTCTTCTTTATTCGCGCGCATCATCTTTTGACGTCTTTCGTAAATTGATTGTCTTTGATGGTTCATCACATCATCGTATTCCAGAGTATTTTTTCGAGCATCAAAATGAAAACCTTCTATCTTTGCTTGGGCTGCTTCTAATTGTTTTCCAATAAAACGGTTTTCTATCGGCTGATCTTCTGGAATGCCAAAACGTCCCATCATATTTTTTATTCTATCCGAACCAAACACTCGCATTAAATCATCTTCGAGTGAAACATAAAATTGCGTTTCCCCTGGATCACCCTGGCGACCCGCGCGTCCTCGCAATTGGTTATCAATTCTGCGAGCTTCATGTCGCTCGGTACCAAGGACAAAAAGTCCGCCCACACTTTTTACAAATTCATACTCTTCTGGAACTATCGGATTTCCTCCAAGTTTAATATCAATTCCACGGCCAGCCATGTTGGTCGCAATTGTCACTGCCCCCCTGCGTCCCGCTTGAGCAATAATTTCACCTTCTCTTTCGTGATTTTTAGCATTTAAAATTGTATGAGGCACTCCTTCTTGTTTTAGATACGCTGAAAGAAGTTCATTTTTTTCAATTGAAATCGTACCGATTAAAACTGGTTGACCTTTTTTATTTTGTTCTTTCACTTGCTTTGCGATTGCTTGAAATTTTCCTTTTTCGGTTTGAAAAATTGAATCGGGATGATCTAGACGAATCACGAGCTGATTGGTAGGAATTACAATTACATCCAGTCCATAAACCTTCAAAAATTCTTCGGCAGAAGTCTCTGCGGTACCAGTCATTCCAGAAAGCTTTTTATAAAATCTAAAATAATTTTGGAAGGTAATTGAGCCAGAAGAACGAGTTTCCTTTTCTATTTTTACCCCTTCTTTTGCTTCGATAGCTTGGTGAATCCCTTCGCTCCAACGTCTGCCTGGTTGAAGTCGTCCAGTAAATGGGTCCACAATAATTACTTCCCCTTCTTTTACCACATAATCTTTATCTCTTTCAAAAATTGCTTGCGCTTTTACTGCAGTTTCTAGGTGGTGCACATATTTTATCCCTTTTTCAGTATAGATATTTTCTACTCCAAGTAAATTTTCTGCTTTAGTGATACCTTCGTCAGTTAATGAAATTGCTTTTAATTTTTCATCCACCGTATAATCAGTATCTTTTTTGAGTTGTTTTGCAATTTGATAAAATTTAACATAAAAATCTTCTGAATCACCAGACTGCGAAGAAATAATCAGTGGGGTTCGTGCCTCGTCAATCAAAATAGAATCTACTTCATCCACAATCGCAAAATAATGTTCTCTCTGAACTAAATCCTCTATCCTAGTTGTTAAATTGTCTCGCAAATAATCAAAACCATATTCATGATTGGTACCATAAGTGATGTCCGCTTGATATGCTTCTTTTCTAGAACAAGGTTTTAAAAATTCATAAAGTATTTTAAATTCTGAAATTTTTTCTTCTTCTTTACTTTCTTGATGTTTAGGATCATACAAATAAGAGACATTCTGAGAATTAATAACTCCCGTAGAAAGCCCTAAAAAATTATAAACTTGTCCCATTAAAACTGCATCTCGACGAGCAAGATAATCATTTACGGTAATTAAATGTACCCCCTTGCCTAGAAGGGCATTTAGATAAATTGCCAAAGGTGCAACATAGGTCTTACCTTCTCCAGTTTTCATTTCGGCAATTTTACCCTGATGCAGAGTAATACCACCAATCATTTGAACATCATACAATCTAATACCAAAAGTTCTTTTTTGGGTCTCTCGAACCAAAGCAAAAGCCTCCGGAAGAATATCGTCTAAACTCTCCCCTTTTGCCAACCTATCTTTAAATTCTTGTGTTTTTTTGGGGAAATCAGAATCTGACAATTTTGAAATATCTGCTTCCAAAGCATTGATTTTTTCCACTATTTTGGTGTTTTCCTTGATAAATTTCAAGCTAGTATCACCAAATATTTTCTTCATGAAACTCATCTCTACATATTAACACAAAAATAAAAAACTTCCGATTTTTTCGGAAGTTTTTTAAGAGAAGACTAAGCTCGCTTCTTTGTTGTTTTCTTTGCCTTCTTTGTTGCTTTCTTTGCCTTTTTTTTTGCTGCCATAGAATTTTTTCGTTCTACTCTAAATTTTAATCAGAGCGAACATAAAATTAAATTAATAATTAGTTTGCAATAATCGCGACCAAAAAATATTTCAAAAAAAATTAAGAAATATTTTTCTAAAAAAAAATTATTGCAAAGAACTAACTTAATTATCTCGCAAAACAAAATAAAGCACAACACTTTTTCAAAAAAACTGTGGATAACTTTCTAAATTTATTTTAGAAATCAAATATGAATTTCAGATGAAAAATTTTATTTTTTTAAAAAAATTATTTTCATTTGAAGCGGGTGATGGCTAACCTCCAACATATGTGCCTATGTGAGTGCGACCACCCGCTACAGATAAAAACAATTTACGTAATAATTATAACAAAATATGATATAAATAGTAAATCGGGCTGTAGTATACCGGTAGTACACACCCTTCGGGAGGGTGTAGACTGGGTTCGATTCCCAGCAGCCCGACTTTTAAAATAAGGCTTGTTCTAAGATATGGTCAATAATTTGTTTCGGACTAGAACCAACATAAATAGAGGCTTGTTCAAAATGAGAATCTTTTTTAAGGTCTGGGAAAAATTCAATTTGTTTTAGAAAAATTCCTCTCTTTGGATGCAACACAAAATTAGAGTTCAGATAGTTTGAAATGTTCAGATGCTTGTGCATATTTTTTGAAATTTCGTTTAAATTTTCTTTTTCTAAAGCAGAAAAATTACCTATCGCGGGTAAATTATAAATATCCTGCCCTCTAAATCCAGAAACACTATGCATCCTGATTTCTTTTCCTGTAATAAATTCTTCTACTAAAATACTTTTGCCGTGATTTACAATATCTTCTATCGCATCAATTAGTTCCGAGTAAGTTTTCGCAATATGCACTCCTATATCAAAATCATTCGTCAAAGATTTCACTACCCAAGGTGGAGAAAATTTCTCATGCACTTCCCTCGCTTTCTTTAAGATAAATTTATCTTTCTCGCCATCAAAATCTTCTTGGTAGGCTGGAATGACAAAATGTCTCGGCATTTTTACTCCAATTTCTTTCATGTGCTCTTGTAAAATACTTCTGTTTTCAGATAAAAGAAAAGGGAAAGCATCAACACTAATGTTCGGAATATCGAAACTTTTTAAAATTACAGAAAAATTTGGATGTGAAGTATTCCAAACCACATCAACTCTGTTTATCAATTCCGTCGGCTTTATCGGGAAACCTCCGACATGCCACACGCCATCTCTATCAACTAAAATATCAACTGGTTTCCATTTGTCCACTAAGTTTTCGTGAATATGTAAAATTAATTCTCCACCTATTTGCAAAGATTTTTCATAGTGTTCTTTATCCCCACCTCTCAATATTCCAACTCGTTTGATACTCATACATATAGTATACCAAAAAACACCCCGCTTGCGCGAGGTGTTTTTAAAAAAAATATTTTATCCTTGATTTTTTTCTCTTGATACACGTTTTATACCCATCTCATCAAGAGTTTCTCTGGTTGTTTTTATTTTTTCTATTTCCTCAATAGAACGATGTCCCCAATTTCTTGTTCTTTCTCCGGCCCAATGATAACCGGACATTTCTTTCTTTTTTGCGCTAGCTTCCATACCAACAACGTCTTGGGCTTTTTCTTTTTCCATTCCTAATCCCATCATACCAAGAATCCTTTGTACTTTTTGGTTGGTAACTTTTTTTGATTTTATTTCTTGCTTTATTGCAAAACCAATTTCAATGAGGGTTGCACCAGCAGCAGCGACCATTGTACAAAATTCGGCAACATCAAGTGCTTCTATATTACTAATAGCTTGTTGTATCGGACCATAAAATTCTTGATCAGCATAAAGCCCAATAGCGACAAGACCAGCAATAACTGCACCCTTTATATATTTACTTGGTTTTGTTAATTCTTTTTTTGTTTCCTTTAAGGTATCTTTTTTGAGTTCAGAAAATTCATTTGTACCTTTTTTAACTTCTCCTGTATCTTTATCTGCTTTCAACACTATTTCTCGCTTTTTCATTTCTTCTTCAATTAACGCCATCTTTACTGTAAGCTCAAGATTTTTATCATTTATCTCAAGATTTTGAAGAACCTCAATCCCTTCTTCTTTTGAAACTGTTTTTAATTCCTGAACAAACCTATTTCTAGAATCCTCTTTTTCATGATCTGTCGTAGAATAAGACCCTTTATTTTCTGTTCTTTTATTTCTTTCTTCCTCTACTTCATCTGCTGTGGGTATATTTTTGAATTTTTCTAATCCCATAAAATTTTATTTAGTTTCTGCTAATTGTGCATCTGTCGGCATCGACTTAATTGCCGTTAGAAATTCATCAGATAATCCATTTACAATATCGAGATAAGTAATAACTTCCTCGTTTGTGGCAGAACCATCTTTTACTTTTTTCGCAAGGAGAGTTAGTTCCTCTGGGGTTAATAAATCATCATTCATATATTTAAATTAAAAAATTAATTTTATAATACCTATAGTTTACCCCTTCCCAACACATCTTGTCAAACACGCAAAAAGCACCCATCTCTGGATGCTTTTTTTCTTGCCCGCCTTTGGCGGGATGCTGTTGTTTGTTTTGTTTCGTTCTTTTTAAACTTTTTTATTTATTGTCTTTCCAATTGTCAGAAAGTTTTGGGTTCTTCCAAACCATTGCACGCTCAATTGAGGCGTACAATACCGACTCAATAAGTTAAACCTCTCCGAGGTCAAACTTTCATTTGAGATGAAAGTTTCAATCTTAATAAATTAAAATTGTAACGGTTTTCAAATTGAATTAATCCACGAGCAGCTTCCGCTACCCGTGCCTTGTTACGACTTAGTCCCTGTCACCGAGCTTACCTTAGGACCCGCTTATACGGATACTTCGGGTACTCCCGGCTCCCTTGACTTGACGGGCGGTGAGTACAAGACTTGAGAACGTATTCACCACAGTTTAGCTGACCTGTGATTACTAGCAATTCCAGCTTCATGGAGTCGAGTTTCAGACTCCAATCCGAACTGAGGCCGCTTTTGACGATTAGCTCAGAGTCGCCTCGTCGCTGCGCGTTGTAGCGGTCATTGTATTATGTGTGTAGCCCAGGGTATCAAAGGGACATGCTGACCTGGCGTCATCCTCTCCTTCCTCCCCCACCTTTATCCATTAGTTTTAACTAATGTGCAAAGGTGGGGGCGGTCTCGTGTGACACTTGTAACACACAACGAGGGTTGCGTTCGTTAGCCCACTTAAGGGTACAATTCAAACCACGAACTGACGACGGCCATGCATCACCTGTCCACTTGTCTTGCGAGGGCTCTAGTTTCTTAAAGCTTTCAAGTAGATTTCTAACCCTGGTAAGGTTCTTCGTTTACCATCGAATTAAACCACATAATCCACTGCTTGTGCAAGTCCCCGTCTATTCCTTTGAGTTTTAGCCTTGCGGCCGTACTTCCCAGGCGGATCTCTT
>TBL_comb47_HYPODRAFT_10001126_pt1 | contig 35037 bp, 25 predicted proteins | sample TroBogypolimnion_40_FD_10682 | JGI IMG/M metagenome (IMG submission 10682)
AAAATTCTAATAGCCAAATTTGGCTAGACATTCTATGGAAAAATGTATAAAACTATAGAAACTAGCCAATTTATTGATATCTATGCCATAAAAATTGTGCATTAAGACCTGAGTAGTTACTAATTTTTGGTTAATCGATACCGGATTTAGAAAATTCAGAATCACTTTTTTAAATTTGAGGAATTGAAAAACTGAAAATGCTCCCTTCTCCAATCTTGCTTTCGACCCAAAGTTTTCCCCCGTGCTTATCGATGAGGTCCTTAGATAGGATCAAACCTAAACCCGATCCGGTTTCGTTTTCGGTGCCGGGTGTGGAATAACTTTCATCAAGTTGGAAAATTGTTTTAACTCTCTCGTTTGACATTCCAACTCCACTATCTCTTACCGAGACTTTTAAGCCGTCCGGATCAGGAAACACTGAAATCGTAATCGTGCCACCATGACCAGTAAATTTTATTGCGTTTGAAATCAGGTTTCTCAGTACAGTACTGATCATTGATTGATCTGCATTTACAGGAATATTTGAAGGCAGAAATTTTTGAATGGTTATTAATTTTCTGCGTGCAATTTCTGAAAATAGAAGTTCGACCTGATTAATGGATAAAGCCAAGTCGAAAGGTGCGGGGTTATATTTCATTCTACCGGTCTGAGATTGTGTCCATTCCATCAAATTCTTCAACAGGTCCATGGCTTTGTGCGACGATTTCATAATGATATCGGCATATTCTTCGATACCATCATAATCTTTTTCCTTTATCTGCCCGACTAAAATATCACTTAATCCAACAATCGCATTAAATGGACTCCTAAGATCGTGTGCTATAATGGAGAAAAATTTATCTTTTTCAGCATTGACTCTCCGAAGCTCCATATTCTGTTCGTATAATTTTCTTTCAGCACTCTTCCTTTCGGTGATATCCTGAACATGGGAAATGAAATACATTGGTTTATTGTTTGTGTTGCAGACTGCCGAACTGGTTACGATACAAATGACAGGGTTCCCATTTTTGTGAATGTACTGCTTTTCAAAAATAACATGAGATTCTGAACCGTCTGATGCATTCTTAATAAATCTGATACTTACTTCCTTAAAGTCAGGATGGGCAATATCGTTAACGTTCATCCTCTCAAGCTCCTGAGTAGTGAAACCGAAAATATTGGCCATCTCTGCATTGACCTTGAAAAGGTTTCCTTTTAAATCAACAAGGCACATCCCAATATTTGCATTTTCAAAGGCAAGCCTGAATAATTCACTATCATGCTCACTGTTAAATAGTTGACAGTCTTGCAAGAAATGAGGGTTTTCACGGAACTCTTTTTTTTGTTCCAACCCATCTTCGGTAGTTTTATCTGACATTTAACTAAGATTTTTTGTAATGGTTGAATTATTTTTGAAGTTCTTATGTTTCATCAAAAATACAAATAAAATGGATTACTATTTGAAATTGCAGAAGCCTCCCCCGAAAATAATACCGACTATCGATAATAAAGTCTATTAATCAGTGTATTCCCCATAATTATTCAGAAGGAGTCATTTTAATTGAATTCATCTTTGTTTGTAAACTTATCTTGTTAATTTTGAATTTTGAAACAGAAAACTGTTTTGAAAATATCGTGGCAATTGATAATTTGATTCTTTTTAGCGTTGGGCTGATCATGCATTAATCGAATCCCGAAGTTTTCTTTATTGTAAGTCATCGTATAATGTTCAATTCCAGACTATTTATTTTATTAATGCTGTTTATTGGAATCCCTTTCCAATCGATTTGTGCCAAACCAAATGGTTCACAAATTGGAAGCACCATCTCAGATACCAGTTTGGTGAACATGCTTAACCAACAATGTTGGTCTTTACGAAGGACGGATCCCTCATTTGCAATTTCCATCGGTAAAAAGTCGCTGTCGATTGCCAAAAACATAGGTTACAATAAAGGCGAAGCACAAGCTTTGAATTTTCTTGGCAATTGTTATATCAGGCTTGAGGACCACAAGACAGCCTCTTCCTATTTTTTCCGGGCCCTTTCTTTTAGCGACAGTTTAAATATCGCAGTTGAAAAGGGATATGCTTTAAATAACATTGCAGGATCGATGCTTCGGTTACAAGAATACCGGCAGGGTTTACGATATGCCCTTGAAGCTCTGAAATTGCAAACTCAAAACAAGGATAAAAAGGGAATTGCCTATGCCTGGATGCAGGTCAGCGATACCTATTATTACCTTCATCAGTTTGATTCCCTTCTGATCTCTGCCCAAAATGCACTCGTACTCTTTAAAGAGATTGGTATGCAGGAACATACGATGGTTGCAATGAAGAACATCGGGCGGGGTTATGAAGGTAAAAAACTGTATAACCAGGCTTTGAATTGTGATATGGAAATCGTAAGCTCAACAGCCAGTTCACTTGAAACAAAACTTGGTGTTTATTTGGATATTGTCAAAATCTACAACCAATTAAAACAACCTGACGATGCAATCTACTGGGCAAAGAAATGGCTTGAAAGCAGGAGTGGCTATGATGGTGTTTTAAATGAATTGGCAGAGAGTTATTCCATGAAAGAAGATTGGAAAGAGGCTTTCCGATATGCTCAGTTAAGCCGTTTGGTAAAGGACAGCCTTTTAAAAGAAGAAAGGTTCAGACAACTTGAAAACCTTCAGATTTTATATGCGACCCGAGAAACAATAAAAGAAAACGAAAACCTTAAAGAGCGGATCAATACTAAGAATTTATTTATAGTCTCCTTTATCGTTATCCTCATCCTTATTGGTCTACTCCTGATGATCCTCCTGAGCAAGCGAAAACAGCAAGTGCATCTTCTGAATATCCTGAACCAAAAAAATGAAGAGATCAGCAATCAACGCGACCATCTGAACGACCTGAACCAGACAAAAGATCGGTTGTTTTCAATTATTGCACATGACCTGCGGGGACCGATTGGTAATACTTCTGTATTTCTGGATTTGTTAACCGAAAACGAAAGCGACTTCACAAAAGAAGAACTGATTACCAACCTGAACATGCTCAAAGATTCGACAAATGCAACTTTTAAACTCCTTGAAAATCTACTTACCTGGGCACTTGCACAAAAAGGGGAAATTATTTTCAACCCTAAGACAAACAACTTATATAAATTGGTAGAATCGAATTTTGATCTTTTTGCCTCGATTGCCGAAAACAAGAAAATTTCATTGTTGAATGAAATCGACAACAATCTGGCCTATGAATTTGATTTCGAAATGATTAACACGGTTATGCGGAACTTGATCAACAATGCCCTTAAATACACGGGTGAAAATGGACAGATCATTATTTCTGCAAAAATCATCGGAGAGGAAATCGAAATAAGCGTTCATGACACGGGATTGGGCATGGATAATAACACTTTGAAAATGCTTTTCTCCAATAATAATTTTAAACCAAACAGACAGGAAGGAACCAAAGGGGAAAAAGGGACGGGTTTAGGCTTGATCTTGTGTAAGGAATTTATTGAAAAACACAACGGCCATATCTGGGCAGAAAGTGAACCAGGAAAAGGGAGTACATTCAAATTTGTTATGCCTCAAATTTTTAATTTAAGTCACCCGACCGGAACAGATGCGGCAACTACAATGGTCTGACAATTTTTTCCATGTACCATTTTAAACTTTTGTGGTCATCTCCACATCATTGACCGTCACAAAAGTTTGCGTCAATACCCTTTTGATGACCTTACTAAATGCCCAAGGGAAATAAAATCCGGCGGTAATTACTGTCAATAGGATCTGCCCCCAGATAAACAGGAAAACGGATACCTGGTCTCCATCGTAACCAATTGATATTTGAGTCCCTTCGACGATGTTGCTTTTTGTATGTGCCGTAAAATAACGATAAAGCCTGATAAAAGCCATCGGAAGATAAAAACCTGCTGTGATTACTGCGATAACGAGTTCAATGACGATTTTGCCGGTTACCGGGAAAAAATCGGCATTCCACACCAATAAGTTGCTGTCCCCCAAAACCGTATTACTCACCATGATCAACCACTCGAAAATAAATACAAAAATCACAGCAAGTAAAAGTTCAATCGCAATTTTCCACATTGCGGTAAAAAAACCAATATCGAGCTTAATCAGGTAATCTTTAAACCTCACATTGACCAACCAATTAAAAATCATATAGATCAATGAAATCATTATGGATACGACAATCAACTGATAGATCCAAAGATTGATCTCAGAATTCAGAATGCTAAACAATACGATCCCAACAATCAGGAAGGGGATAAAGATGGTCAGGGTAATAATCAGAAAGAGTTTGCTACCCTCTCCTTTAAACGCGAATTTATGAGAATCATAAGAAACACTGTGAACAAAAAAACGATGGATATTTCGGATCATCCAGGGTATATAAATTCCCAATGTTACAATTGAAAGAACCAATCCTGAAATTACAATTCCAATATATTTCCCCACATGATAATCACACACTATCTTTATTCCCCTATACTCAATGCTTTGAAGAGCCAGCCTCGAAAAGGTGAAAATAAAGATAAACGACATGGTCAAAACGATTGACAAATAAACAAAGAATAGTTTTGAAGGTCCTCCGGCAGGAACTTCTGCAGCTGTCAACTCGGAAAACTCAACTGTAAGGAAATAATATGGAATGATGAAAAAGACTAAAAAGGCTATCCAAATCGGGAGAAGCTGTTTTCCGGTTAATGTAAAATTTAAATAATTTTTCATCCTCTTTTTGTCTGATACATTTAACGTTAACAGGGAAATAATCCCTTTTAATACTTTTAATCTTTAATCATCTGAAATTTAGACGATTAAAACATTCTGATTGATGGGATAAAAATACGAAGTTCCTGTTACAATACGGTTAAAACGCTTAGAATCTTCACTAAAAAGCAAATTTTAGGAATAAATTTAACATTTGGGATATTTTAGGTCACCCTGAATTCACGCCTGAGAATTGGCTAAACCTCTTTTAAGTAACAAAAGCAGAAAAAATAAGCCGATGATGAAGAAAATTGCAATTGCAAGAACTGAATAGCGCATACTACCAGTAATGACTTCAATAATCCCAAAACTAAATGTACCTGCAACAGTGGCTAGTTTTTCCATGACATCATAAAAACTGAAAAAAGAGGTGTGGTCGGTTGTTTCGGGCAGCATCTTCGAGTAAGTTGAACGGGCAAGTGATTGGGCTCCACCCATCACGATTCCGATAAAAATGGCCGCTATTATAAAACCGGCAGCACTTTTTATCGTATAGGCATAAATGCAAATCATGATCCAGATCATCACCGAGATGATCAAAGATTTCAGGTTCCCGATTTTGCCGGAAAGCCTTGCAAAAAACCACGCCCCAAACATGGCCACCAATTGGATTACCAATATAGTAGGGATTAAAACACTGTCCTTTAATCCCAATTCCTTTTCACCGAAAGTGGCAGCCATAAACATGGTGGTCAAAATTCCCATCATCAGAAAGAAGAAAGCAATCAGATAGATGCTTAAACTGAAAGACTTACGTACTTCGTTAAAAACGATCCGAAGTTCCCGGTAACCGTTGGTCAGAATGCGCCCCTTTGCATTCCGTTTCCGGAAGACATATTTGGGGAGATACTTAAATGTAATGCTCGAAAATCCAATCCACCAAACGAAAACCGATAAAAAAGAGATTCGTGCCGGCATGTCCGACTGTGGGTCAAACCCGAAGAGACGGGGTTGCATGATCATCAGTAAATTAAACAACAACAACAGCACACCTCCAAGATAACCCATCGAATAGCCCCGTGCACTGATCCGGTCCTGATCTTCAGGTCTGGCGATGACAGGAAGAAAAGAGTTGTAAAATACAATACTTCCTCCATAACCCAGGGTCCCCATTGCAAATGAGATAACACCCAGTTCGATATGATTGGCATCGAAAAAATACAACATGCCACATCCTGCTGCCCCAATGATTGTAAATGTACGCATAAACCCTTTTCGTCGGCCAGTATAATCCGCCATTGAGGAGAAGAGCGGTGAACCAATTGCGACAATAAGATAAGCCGCAGCAATGGCCCAGGAGTAAAGTGCCGTATTGATTACCTTTATGCCGAAAAACGAAACCACAAAATCGTTTCCATGTCTCGTCACCGTATTGTAATAAATTGGGAAAATAGTCGAAGCGATGGTCAGCTGATAGACTGAGTTGGACCAGTCGTACATCACCCATGCGTTCACTACCTTCGGATCACCTTTTTGAATGATTTGTATATCTTTCCGTTTAATCGACATTGTACCAGTTAATTGAAAAAAAATCAAAACATGAATTACATTTGGACCTTAAACATCCAAACGAATTTGAAAAATAGTGATTTTTTTGAAGGATAAAAATTTATAATTGGTCCATTTATTTTCCAACCGGAACCGGTATCGCCATATAATCCAAGGAAATCACCGATGAGGGATTTTTCCATACCCTGCAAATTGGTGATTGTACCCGGGTTAACGATTTATCTGAAAGTTCAGGCTCAATCGAGTAAAAATGTGATTTGTGAATATTGTCTTCATAATCATAAAGATAGGTCACCAAAGGATTTGTTGTAACCTCTTGTTTCACAACCTCGCGAGTGCCGATCCATTTCCCTCTTTCGGAGTTATCACCTTTAATGTAGGTGCCTGATAATTTTTTATTGACCAATTTTCCTGTCAGCAAATAATCGACAAGTTGGGCTGTAAAAGTCAGTGTATCGTCTTCAAAATGGGCGTCCAGCACATTGGGACCAGATATGTTTTCCCCTTCCCTGAAAAGCACAAGTTCAAAATCCACTTTAATGGTGTCTTTCATCATGGCTGTACATTTCCATGTTCCGGATACCGGATCTTTGGGCTTAAATGGTCTTGGTACAACAGGAAGCGCAAAAAAGAGTGGTTTGGATTTTTGTCCAGATGGTTCTGAAATTGTAAGTATCGGACCCTGATCCGCTGGTTTTGAGTAAACAGGGATTGTTTCTTCGGTAGGATTTGATGGAGGCAATGCAAAGAAAGGGATACTCTTTATATTGGTCCAGATCTTTAAAGAATCGACGTCCCTATACATCAGGTATTGCTGACTTTTTTCGTTTGATCCGGTAAGATAGACAGGTGCCGGTAACGAAAGTCTTTCATCATCCAATGCCAGTCTGTACATCATCTGGTTGTAATCATAAAGCGGCGTGCCCTCTTTTGTTCCCGAAAATCCCAAAGTATAAGTCCCTTCGAAATAAATCAGCCTGCCACCTTCCTGATCGAACATTGGATGTTGACCGGGATTATAAAAATCGTAATTCTCGTGAGAGACGACCTTCCGGGCATAAACCCAGGGTCCTGTAGGGGTATCTCCTTCGAGGAACCAGATGCCGCCACAAAACTCATAAGCAATCATGACCCAACGTTTACGGAAATTGTTCCAGAAAACAGAAGACGGAATCAAGGAAACGTTTTTTCCGGTTACGACATCAAATGGACGGAACCAACCTTCGTTTGCCAAAAGTTTGCCGGAATTGATCAGTTTATTTTGCTGGTCAATACTCAGGGCGTCGGCATTGGTTTTCCAGGTGTAAACGATTTGATTGTTTGGCTCGTGCTCTACAATGGGGTTCAAGTCGGTGTATTTGCTTCCCGGAGCCAGGCACGTGTAATGTTGATATTGATCTGGATCCATCATCTGCCTGGCATTGGCCCGCACACGTTCAAGCCCATACCTGTCAAAAATATAGAGATATTCCAGACCTCCTGAGCTGATATGCACCGGGTGACCCGAAGAGTGGACACGGTCGAGCCATTTATCGATCCGGACCTGTGATCTGAATACTTTGGCAAAATCATCAAACAGGGCAATTCCGCGCTCATAAGCCCGATCGAGCGTTTGTGTACGCGTGTATTTTGCATAGAGCTGTTCATTGCCGTTTTCATCCCGGAGATTAGCGAGCCAATCAATCCAGATCAAACCCGGACCAGGAAGATCACACATCCCCTTGTTCGACCCGTTGGGATCGGTGAAATATTCCAGATCAATCCCTTTTTTTGGATCCAATCCTCCATTTCCAGGTAAGTTAGAGGTTGCCCCCGAAGCATGGCCATTGAAACTTGCCGGCCCCATCGTGTCTCCCCAGAACCAATAAAGCTTCCCTTTGTAAAGTGTTTCTATAAAAGTATCCTGCCCGAATACTTTTCCATTCAATCCCTGCCTCCTGATGGGTATCGGAAAACCAACTTTGGCACTCTCCCCATAAATATCCTGGCCGGTAATGCGGTAAAGCCGTTCTGCGATATTTATCCGCCTGATCCTGAGCTCAGTTTGAGTGCCAGGAAGGGTGTTGAAAGTCAATTGTTCTTTAGGACATTCATAACCATGGCTAAACAATGTAAACGCTACCCATTGGCCCATGAGGCTTGGTTCATTAAAGGCAATGATGCCGTTGCTGTCGGTATAATAACGAAGCTGGTTCGTCGTTTTAAACTCCACCATCGGAATCCCCCGCATCGTTTCCTGATCAACTACCTTGATGGTAAAATAGTTGGGATTCACCTGAGCTGAAAGGATGAAGATTTTGAAAATCAGAAGTATAACTATCAGGTTTTTCATTGGTTAAGTTATTGATGGACCTTCAAGGTTTTCGAAACCTTGAAGGTCCATATCATCTTATTTGTTGATATTAAAGTATTTAGCCAAAAATTCCATTCTGTGAAGTGAAAATAATTTTTCCACGGCATGGGTAAGTTTTTCATTGTTGTCCAATTCATAAAGCACCTGGTAGAAGGCCTCCATTTTATCTGCGTTCCCTTCACGTGCCAAAATGCAGGAGACCAACTTCAAATAGAGGAATTTCTCGATGAAACTCAGCCGACTGCGTCCCGGAAAAATTGGTTCGGAATTAAAAGTACTAACCTCAATATCCATTGGAACATTGCCCGATGTATAAATTTCGATGAGCCACGTCATTTTGATCAAACCATATTCGGGATGGGACCGGGCATATTTTTCGAGTTTTTCAATGTATTCAGGTGAATTTTCTTTTTTGAGCAAGATCAATTCCAAAAATGTGATTGCCAGACATCCAACATTATTTTGCTGCAATAAAGCGATCTCCAGTCGTGCTTTGTCCAGATCCGATGTCATGTCCAGGACAACCTTGCTAAACATGGCTTTCAGGCGATTGTCCATTTTAACTTCCGGGCCAATACCTAAAATTTCGTTGGGAAAGTAATCCTCCTTTGAAAGAATCGAATGGCGATCAAGCAGCTCATCAATGTAATTGGCAACTATCCTTTCGTCGGTTATGTTCCAAAAAATCGAATCCACAAGTTCAGTTATCCTGTCCAATTCATCGAAGTCATAAGGAATATGAAGGTTTTTATAATTATCGATGAAAAAGTCCTTCTTTTCTTCCAAAGATTTTTCTTCATAAAGATCCAATGGGAGATCGTCACCCTCATCTTCTTCATCCGGTTCATCCTCATCTTCCGGATCGTCTTCATCGATCACGGAGTAATTTCCCGTGCCCGCAGTCCGTTCAAGTTGCGCAATGACCCTTTTTATATCCGTTGGAGAGTCCACCTCTTTATTATAAACATAAACCGGCTGACCATCCTCATCCCCACATTCGACCTCCATCAATTCGATATCGTCATTGTCTTCTTCAAGAAAGTATTGAGTTACAGAAGTGAACTCTTTATAAGGTTTGAAAGCATAGAGTTCTGAAAATTCGAGTCCCGCATGGATAATGTTGTGCGCCAATGGATAATCGACCAGATCCAAATCGACATCCTCCTTGAACCCCAGCAACTTTTCCTGATAACCCGACATCGGAATATTGAACTCATATTGCGAAAACTTGACACCAAGGCACAATAAATCAACAATATAAAAACAATAGGTAATATTTCCGTTTGAATGTTGCCGCGAGATCAGCACACTTGCCATTTTTGCATCCTCCCAATCGGAATTGATCCAGCAGTCATAAATGGGCAATGTCCGCGATTTTGTGCGCATATAATTCTCAGGGGTCAACATGTGGATAACTTTACCCGTATGCTTCTTTGACATAACTTTTTGATTTTAATTAGCCTGCCCCCTGTGGAATTGGGTTCAACGGATATTGCCAGGACTCCTTACCCTGGACTTTTAATTTGATGCAATACAATTTCCCTTCAGAAAGCGCATACAAAAGATCCCGGGTTTTGCCTCCAAATGCAAAGGATTTAATAGCTCCGGACGGTAGGGTCAGTATAGCTCTGACGCGCCCGTTCTGGTCACAAACCTGGATGCCCATTGAAGTGGCAACATACAGGTTTCCCTTTTCATCAAACTGGAGCTTCCCGTTTTCTTCAAGATTTAAATTATCGGTATTGTGCAACCAGTAGAAACGCTGACCGTCTATTACAGTGCCATCATTGTCTATGATATAACTATAAATCCATTGGGAGTGTTGTTCCGATTGCATCAACATCCTGTGATTCGGATAAACAGCAAGATAACCTCCCCCAGTGGATCTTTCATTGATCAACTGTTTGTTTCCATCTTTTTTGATCAGCCAAATTCTGGATCCGTTATCAACCTCCTGCGAAACGTAGATGTTCTTTTCAGTTGTGTTCAGGAGATATTCTACTTTCGGAAGTCCTTTTGCAATCACTTTATCCGAATGGGAACCCTTTTCCATGATTGTCCCTTTTGAATTGGAAATATAAAGACCATCACCTGCTGACCCGATCAACCGTTCATTTTCGGTAATCTGAAGAATTGTAGTCAACTGATTTGCACTATCCAATCGGCAAATTGCGCCACCCTCGGTTTCAAAAATAAGATGACCTGTCCCATCTGTGAACAAATTGCCTGACGGAGACACCGGTATTTCGACTTCCTTCCAGTCTGAATCTTTTGATAATGTAGTTAATAGCATGTCATTCAGCGAGTAGCCACTTTGGACCTTCGCAGGCCATCCTTTCCATATCCAACGCATCGCATCGGGGAAAATCTGGGTGGCATGAATACCATCGTGTGCCCCTCTTCCCCATGAATGGGTCATCTCGTAACCTGCAAAATTCAGGGCCGATTCCATAAGTTGGTTGGCTTCAAACCAATGGCCAAAAATCGGGTTCCAAACATCGTTGGTGTTATCCTCCAGAAATATCCTTAGCGGTTTGGGTTTCGTTTTTCGGATCAGTGCGGGATATTCGTTGCCACCCCGCATAGCCACGTAAGTCCCTATTGAACTGAACACCCGGCTAAAAAAGTCAGGACGTTGCCAGGCAGCTGTAAATGCACAAATGGCACCGCTGCTTGCCCCGGCAATGGCCCTGTCGTTCCCATTATTAGAAAACCTGATTTCAAGACCATCTTTGGTTTTCTGTTTTTCAACATCGGGCAGCAGTTCTTCTGTTAAGAATCGCACAAAAGTGTTGTCGGTTTTGTCGAACTCGTTGCTCCGGTTAAAACGGAGTGCCTCATTTTTTTCGTTAACGACTTTCCCCGATCCAACAAAAACACCGATGGTCATGGGCATTTCACCTGTGGCAATCAGGTTGTCAAAAACCGTTGTGGCGTTGAACTGGATCCCATCCATGCAGACATACAGGCAGGCCGGTTTTTCGGCCTGATAACCTGACGGTACATAAATCCAATAAGTCCGTTGTGTTCCAGGATATATTCTGGAATCCAAATATTGGCGCTCCATGNCCTCTCCTGCCACAACACCTTTTTGCAATACCGTGGCTGGATCATAAGGATAAGCCGAATTGGCAACATTTTGTCCAAATGACAAAAAGCTGCCAATTGAGGCGATTACAAAAAGGAGTTGTTTTTTCATTTTTATTCAAATTGCTTTGTTTAGCTGCACCAATTTCTGCAGGTCAGACCCTAATTTTATTTTAATACCGGAACGAACTGGTTTTCAAACCCCTGTTGTAGAGGTTTAATGCATTTATTAGTTTCTTTTTCGACAGTCGGCCAATGGGAATTGAAACCACGATCATTCCAACTCCGATCCCAGCCATTTTCCATTCAGGTTTTGAACCATCAATCAGATTTCCAATCGGCCATCCGATCATCAATGCTCCAGCTCCCATGATGATATCACCAATTGTGTTTGTTGTTTTCGCTGATTTCATATCTTTCCAGGCTCGTTCATTGGATTGAAGAATTTTAATGACTTCATTCATTTGAAATGATTTGGGCCCCTGGTGAAAAAGGTATTTCCCACGGAAATATTCCATCGTGACTGAATCTTTTGGGGCTTGTCCATGGATTGATGATGCACAAGCAATTAATAAAATCAAAAGCAATGAATAATTTTTCACCCGAATTTACCTTTAATTAATGATATCAAAAGCAAAATTACTGTTTTATTGCCATTTTCAAATTACATCATTTTTAATCGATTTTCGCCACAATAACAACATAGTTCTTTCCATATTTTTTAGCACAATTTGGACAGGTTGTGTACCACATGTACTCTTTTTTGATGGTCATCCCTTTTGATTTGGCCAGACCTTCGAAATCCTTGCACCACTTTCCTGTATCTTTGAATGGCCCTTCATAAACCTTACTGTAAAATTTCCCGCTGATTGTCGTATTTTCGATTCCAGGAATATCTTTATCAACAGCAAGATATAAATCCATGTTCCATTTGGAGGTATGATCGGACAGGCAAATGTAGCCCTGAAAAGAAGCATCCGCCTTTTTTAATGTTTTGTCGAGACGTTTCATCACTTGTCCGAAATTAACAGGCATATAAAAGACCGTAAATACCTTGTCGCGGACGAATTTTTTGTTTTCCCATGTAAAGATCTGGTCGTCCCAGGGTTTTGGATCAAAAGGGGGGCAACAGATGGTTTCGGTTTCTTTTTGTGTTTCCATAATAATCCGTTTGTTTTTTTAAAGATTAATGATTAACTTATCAAATATTCTGAGGCACTTGAGGTAAGTAACCAATTCAAAATTAATACATTGATTTTGATATGCAAAACTTTAAACAAATAAAAAAAAGATAAAAATGGAACTGCAACCAGCACACCTTCCTGTTTTAAAAATCGATTTCAGGGAGCAGCAAAGCGGGATAGTAAACGAATTTAAAAACATCAACAATCAGATAATGTGTGAAATATGTAGTTTATCTGTTGGTGATTACTGGATAGGGGATAAGATTATTGTGGAAAGAAAAACACTTTGTGATTTCCTGGCCTCGATCAGATCGGGGAGAATTTTTGAACAAGCTTATCGCATCGCACAAACCGACAAGAATGGACTCATTATCCTTGAAGGGGAAAAGTCCGTTGTGGATTCTAGTGGTATGTCAAGAAGGGCTGTTCAGGGGGCTTGGGTCCATTTAACCGTATTTATTGGCGTGCCGATCATCCGTTCCCGGAACATTCAGGAGACCGCATCACTTTTAATTGATATCTTTCATCAATGTCAACGTCAGGAGTTGCCCCGGCATAAACAGGTTATAGCAGGAAAACCAGGAATTTTTCTAAATAAAACACAGAGACAAAAGCTGTTTCTTCTTCAGAACCTGTCCGGTATCGGAATCAAAAGGGGATTGGCACTGATGCAATATTTCAGTACTTTTGAGAATATCCTTCATGCATCACAGCACGACCTGATGAAAGTGGAAGGTATAGGTTTAAAACTGGCAAACAATCTGTTTTCCATTCTACATGAACCATTTTAACCAAATAAGGATGAAAAAAGTTTTATTGGCTCTGTGCCTGATGACTGGATTGGTGTTTTGCCAAAAGGACAATACAAAATATCAATCCAAAGGTTTAATTACCGGGCCTGACATCCGGATGTGTGCATGTTGCGGTGGCTGGTTCATAACAATTGATTCCACCACCTATCGTTTTGATTCACTGCCTGAAAATGCAACCATTGATTTACAAAAGGTGACTTTCCCGGTTAAAGTTTTACTCAACTGGTCATTATCAAGCAGACCGGTATGTTCGGAAAAAATAATAGATATACAGGGAATAGTCATAGATAACTGAAAAAAAACTGAAAGTATTTCACTAGTGTCCACTTAAAATAAGCTGAGTGACAGCTGTTTATAAATTTGTTCTTTGACATCGTTGTTATCTATTTTGCTAAATAGCTCTTTTACAGGTGTTTTGTCCAATAGTGATATTCCAAGAACTGTTAAAATCTCATAGGTTGAACGACCAAGATTTAGATCATGACCAACTATTGCAACCAGGCAATATGTGATTATGGCGGTGTAAATTTGGATACGAACGGCATTTTCTGATGTTCCCCAGAAGGATTTTATTTTAAGGTGCTGTTTGATCCATTTAAAAAACAGCTCGATCTGCCACCGATTTTTATAAAGTAAAGCAATTTGTTCGGGTGGAAGATCAAAGTTATTGGAAAGATAGATGAAAGTCCTGTCCTTTTCTTCATCGTAATAGAGGACCCTTCTCATCTTCTCCGGATATTTCTTAGAGTTGTAAAATCCGACAATCACCCCTTCCTGATCGCTCATAACACCAGTACTGGCATTTACGGGTTTGTATTCCGAACACTTGAATTTCATATTTTTCTTTGACCTGATTACAAAGTATGAATTGATCTGCGTGATTCTGTAAAGCCGTTCGTAATCGACATATCCACGGTCGAAAACGTAATAGGCCCCGCTCTCATAAGGTATTAAATCCATGGCTTTTACATCATGTACGGTCGCTTCGGTAATATGCACAAAAGCAGGTATTTGAGTGGTTATATCATAAAGAGTGTGAACTTTTATGCCTCCTTTTGCCTTTCGGAACTTGGCCCACCAGAAAACACTTAGGCATAAATCGATGGTGGTTGAATCGAAAGCATAAACTTTTCCTTTTACTTCAAAGTCTGAGTTCGAGAGTTTCCTTCTTGCGATGTCGATAAGATAATAGGCCAATTCTTCGAAAATGCGGTAGTCGCGCGATTCGTTTGCCTTGGCAAGATTGCTTCTGGTGACACTTTTACCGAATCCAAGATGGTAGTTTTTGGGGCTGTGGGCATCTAAAGAAATGATCAAATCCCTTAAGCTTTCACGATTGGTAAGTTGACCAAAAATCATTGACAACAGTTGGTTCCAGCAAGTAAAGTGCTTAACGTACCTGTTGCCCTGGAATTTCTCGACCATTCCATCAAACACTCTTTCCGGTAAAAATTCTGTCAATTGTGCGAATACATATTTGCCTTGGTTCATAGCTTTAAATTTAATTGAGTAAAGCTACTATTTCAAATCGTCACGCAAAAAAAAGGCTTGCAACTAATAGATAATCAATAATTTCAAAGAACAATTTTTAATTTTTAGTGGACACTAGTGAAAGTATTTATTCCGATCAGTTTTTTTTAACAGAATATCGTTATCAGGTTAATTCTGCATTTAAATTTTCTGAAAATCCTATGCTATTGTAGTCCATTAATTGTCAGGTCTTTAGGATATGCAATATTGAACCTGACAGGAATGGTTTTCTTTGTTCCCGGAGCCAGTGTGATTTTCCACGAAATGATTCCCTCTTCAGTAATTGTTGCGTCCCCGCTTGTCGGGGATTCTGTTTCCACCTTAATCTTTTCGTTCCTTGAAACAGGGAACTGGTCGTTCAAATCGAGTGTTACATCTTTACTTTTCCCATTGGTCAACTCGATTGTATATTCATAATGGATTTTGGTCTCTTTTGAGAATACACCGGCATAATCGGTTTTTTTCTTTGTGAGTTTCCGCTCGATCTTTATCCCTTCATCAATTCCAAGAGAGAGTTCCATATCGCCATCGGGAAGTACCGTTTCATTGAGGGAGGCAGTACCCACCAGTTTCTGATCGGAAAAAACGCCGATTGAACCGGTCAATAACGGAAATGAAAAAGGATTTTTGAAGGTTGCCTTGAGAAATGCATTCTGCACCAGTTTAGGAACTGTAAAATAAATGAATTTTGATTCTGCATTTGCATTTGAAATGGATACCCGATGAGGCTGGCCATCAGAGACTACATCAACTTTCCGGGGAAGGATAAAACTGAAGGAGGTATTTTCCTCAGTTACTTCTGTCTTTTTGAAAATATCCTCAGACTTTTCTTCCGACTCATTTTCCATTGCCACAGGTCTGGGAGCTCGGGCTTCTTCCGGAATTCTCAACGATTTGGTCATGTAAACCCTGGGCGAGTAAACATCAAGATACCAACCGGAAAGCTCAGGAGTGGTTCCGTAAACAAAGGGTCTTGCCGTTGAGATTTCAAGGTTGGCCCCAACCCAATCTTCACCTGTCGATTGCCAGATGGAAGCGAAATAGTATAAATCGATTTTCTGGGTTGCATAGTCGGCTTTGGCCTCGTATTGGGGCATCCAGCCAGCCGATGTGGTAATGTAAGTATATCCTAGTTTTATATCAGGTTTATCTGTTGACGTAAGTAAGTGAATGATAATATTTTTACTCTTGTTCTTTTCTTTATTCAGGTTGGCCATCTCTTTTTCAGTTGCAATTTTCTCTTCTGTGAGTTTTTTCAATTTCACTTCGATCGCTGATATCCGGTCCAGGTTGGCCGATAGCGATTTTTCGAGGAATCGTGTATGTGCATCCAATTCGGCGGTTGTTACTTTTTGGCTTTGAGGAAAAGGATTGACCTTATTCAAAAACTCATTTGAGCTGTTGATGACCGAAATCTGGTTTGTCCCTTCCTTGATCTGGCTGTTCAGGGTGTTTAAAGTTACTAGGAGTTTCTGAAGTTCTGGTTGTTCTGTTTTGCTTAAATAGGTCTCCTCGACTGCCACTTCGGAGATATTGAGATCAGCTTGTCCCAAGAGATTGACTTGGACAGACTGATCCACCAGATTTGGTGTGACCCCGGAAATGGTGATGATGTTTTCGCCCTTCTTTGCCGAAAAGGCGGCTTCCTTGGTGATCATTGCCCGGTCTGTGAAAACTACGATCTTCTGAAGCTTACTAACTGGTGTTACCACTGTTTTCTGTGCTGAAACCTGCATGTAATTTCCAGATGCAAGGAGGATAAAAATCCACAACATTGAACCGATGTTTGCCTTCATTTTTATTTCTATTTATTTATTTTTACTAAATTGTTGATTATTTGATTTTTGCAATATTTGGATTGACAACGAATCTGTTATTTTTTTTTCATATCCGGTTCCTCCTGTCATGCTTTACCTGCGCCTCATAAAGAAAAAGATAATGGCCCCGAATAAGACGACAAAAAACAGAATGATCTCAACCAATCCTAGGCCAAAGTGCTGATTACCTTGCTCATAACCAGGGTTGTACTGAGTGAGTATTTCACCCAGTTTCTGATCGATCAATGTTTCCTTCCCTTGAAGGGTGCTCTGGACAATTGCCTGATTTTGAAAGGCCGCCTGTACACTTCCAAAGTCAAAAACAGAATCACCTTGTCTGACACATAAATAATTGATACCGGAAGGGGACGAATTAAAATAGCTCTCAGAGGTGAGGATAACCCACTCGCCATCTGCAAAATTATACAGTCTGGCCATCTCTTTTCCAGTTTCAAGGTTCCATAACCGGATGGATGCATCCTGGCTACCCGAATAAGCATATCTACCGTTCGCAAAAAAGCCACTGTCATTGATTTTGTTTGTATGCCCTTTGAAAGTGAATCGCTCTTTCCCTTTTTCGATGTCCCACAAGTGCAATTCATTATTTGTTGACCAAAGAGCAAGTTTTTTATCGGGGCTTAAAGAGGCTGAATTGATGAAAAAAGCCATCGTTTTGGCACTGCTGTTTTGATCGGGACCCGTGTTGCGCCTGACCTCTCGATTGGTTGCAATATCCCAAACCATCACCTTCAGTTTCCCGTTATCTTCGTTCATACCCAACAGGAGCACAACATTTCCATCTTTGCTCAGGGTTCCACGTAATCCATCAAATTTTTCCAGAATTTCACCGGTCTCTATGTTCCATACCAAAGTCATATTGTCATCACACGAAAGGGCATACGTACCGTGAGTCTCAAGATGTTTGACCTCAAATTGGTGCAGTTTGCCAAATGTCCTTATTTTCTGGCCTGTAAGAATATCCGATTGGTACAAATCGGTGTTGGCTGACCAAAGTATTGATTTATCATCAGTGGTCAGTGCCGTTGCCTGTACCCAGTAATCACCTTCCGTTTTGCAACTGCTTATGAGATTGCCGGTTCCGGTATCCCATAGTTTACAACTGGTGGCATGTTCTTTGTAATCCCATCCACCGGCTAAAATTTTCGTCCCATTGGGGTCAATGGCAACCGATTGAACTCCCATCGTATGTTTGATCGTTTTGATCTGTTGTCCTGAAATGAGGTCCCAGACATTGAGTATCCCTGACTCATTGCCTACTGCCAGTTTATCGCCAAAAGTACTAATGGCCAACGACGATGCAAGAGTGGCCTGTCCTCCCGATGCCCAGATTTCTTTGCCGGAAATGGCGTTCCAAAGCTTAAGACATTTATCATCGCCACCTGAAAGCAAATCCGTGCCATCCACGCTATAGGCAATTGTCCTGATCCATCCTTCCTTATGTCCTTTAATTTCTTTTATTTTTTTTCCTTTTACAATATCCCAGATCTGGATTGTCTCAACGCCACCAAAAGCTACATTTTTACCATCAGGACTTATGGCTAAAGTTATTGCACCGTTGCAATCAAATACCTTCGATTGTGATCCGGTTGCCAGTTCCCACATCCTTGATTGGTCATTTGCTGAAACTGAGATCACAAACTTGCCATCAGGACTCAAAGCCAGTGAGGCGATCCCTTCTGTATGGCCTACAAAAGTGCGGATATTTTTTCCTGTCACAAGGTCCCAGATTTTGAGCAGCTTATCGTCACCTCCTGAAATCAGGAACTTGCTGTTTCCACTGATGGCCAGGGCCCTTACAGTTCCTGTATGGCCACTTAGTGTATATATTTCGCTACCTGTTTCCAAATTCCAGACTTTTATCAGTTGCTCGGAACATGCAATCGCCAATTGTCCATCCGGACTAATGGCCACCGAATTGACATGGGTTGTGAACCCATCGAAACTACGGACCGTTTTGCCTGTCGATATCTCCCATAACCTGACATTCCGGGAATGTCCCGCATCTCCCGATAATACAAACCTTCCATCGCGACTGACCGACAATGAATTGATCTCTTCCTTGTTGTCTTGAAATGACCGTAGTTCCTTCCCTCGAACGGCATCCCATAACTTTATTGTGGCATCCCTGCTTCCCGACAAAATAAACCGTTTATCGGGAGCAAAGGCAACTGCATTTACTTGCTTGAGATGGCCTACCTGAACAACGATTTCGGTTATATTGGACTCGTTTTGTTGATCCTCTCTCTCTTCCTGAAAAACAGACTTCTCCTGATTACTATTCTCATCTTGTTTCTTCTTGTGGATGCCTGGTTCATCCTTCTGTTCAACTACTGAGGGTGTAAAGGTTTGAGGTGAATTGGGGGATTGTGGTGTATTCGTTGTTGATGTCGGGGGGGCGGATGCTGAAGGAGGGGGTACAAGGTTCGTCGTTCCTTGCTGATTGGTTGGTTTCGGACTTTCTGCCTGGGCCATCACAGATTCATGAGTCCACAGCAATACAATGGCAATTGCTCCAAACAGAAATACCCATTTCAATTTCCGAACGGTTTTCCGTTCCGATAATGATAAGCCGGAACATCCAAATAAAGGGCTGCTATGAAGATCGGGACAATTTCCAGGAGATTCAGATTGAGTCATTGGTTTTATTTTTATTGTTTACTTCCTTTTTCCAAAAATGTTCAAAAATTTTAGGAATAAATTGACAAAATCAAGATACAACGTCAAGGCGCCAATGATTGCTTCTTTTTTTTCTTCTTCTGTACCTTCCTGGCCATACAAGATCATTTCTTTGATCTTCTGCGTGTCGTATGCTGTAAGCCCGGTAAAAATTAAAACCCCCAAATAGGTGATGATCCATGTCGCCTCCTCATTTTGATAATGCACGTTGATAAAGGTTGCAATGACAAGGCCCAAAAGCCCCATGAACAGCAGATTTCCAACAGAAGTTAGGTTGCATTTTGTAAAATAACCGATCACGCTCATTACAGCAAATGTTCCGGCTGTTATAAAAAAAGCAGATGCAATTGATTCAGTGGTAAATACTAAAAAAATGACCGATAAAGTAAACCCATTTAAGCTTGCATATGCGATGAACAGTAGAACAGCAGTATCCGATGACATTTTTTTTATCCCGCCAACCAGAATCATAACAATGACTATTTCAAACAGAAACAGGAGGAACATTAAAATTCTGTTTTGGGAGAAGCTATAAACCATTTCCGGAGATGATGCAATTGCATATGCAGTTATACCTGTGATAATCAGTGCAAATGACATCCAGGCATAGACCAATACCATAAATCGCCGGGTTTCGCTGGCCAACTCCTCCTCCGAAAATATCACTCTTTTATTTTTCATTTTATGAATGACTTTCATAAGCATAATCAGAAATCCATTTCGCATTAAAGATATAAAAGTAATTCGACATAAGAGCGTTATTTAAAACTATTGAAGATAGGCTTGGTCATTTAATCCCATTTTAATTATTTTTAACAATAATAATTTGGAAGTCTGTTATTTATCGGTTTACCTTTGTGGTACATTTTTTTCATAAGTTTAGGTTTAGTTAGGTTAGTTAGTTTGGTTAGTTTTAGTAAAAGGATGGAGCCGCCCGGTTTCATCCTTTTCAATTTAATGGTACCAGTAATCCATATTCTGGCATTGACATCGGGTGGATGCTGCCTTACACGGGATCCGGTATTCGATCATTAGTTCATGGGTTCCGTTTGGCAAATAACCGACACTAAAACTTTTATCAAATGCATACCCAATCCTTAAATGATCAGAAAGGTTCACGCCAAACAGCAAAGTCATCTGGTTCGATGACCTGTAAGTAAATCCAAGGTCGAAGATCTCTTTTGGACCGGCAACCATCAATGTGGGACGTTTAAATCGGATCCCTGCATTTCCCTCCACGACAGTCAGGTTGTAACGGTTGACCACCTGTATTCCAACATGATAATTAAACAATTCAGGGTCCGTGTTTTTATAGATCATCGACCCGTACCGATGACTTGTATTTAAAAAGAGCGTATCCGTTTTGTAAACAGAAAACAGATGTGTCATGGATAAGCTTAAAACCAGATGGTTGGATTGGTATTCAAAACCTATATTGGCATCCGGTTTAATTGTTTCTTCCACACTATAATTGATCGAGGGATCCATTGTGGTGACTGCTTCATAAAGTGATCCGTTTGTCGAACGGGAAAATGCACCTGCTGAAATTCCCATGGCAAACGACCATTTCTGTTCGTTCGCAACCCTGTAAGCATAGGTCACCATTGGGTTATAAGCCTGTGTTACCCCAATTTTGTCGCCAACCAATGACAACCCAAATGCCGAATGGAGGTCATGAACATATGCCGATGCCTGCAAATTAATGACTTTGGGTGCTCCCTCGATACCGACCCATTGATTTCTTACATCCGAGAAAAGATAAATATATTCAGTTCTTGCTATGGAGGCAGGATTGTAATTGGCCCGGTTGTACCAGTGTGTGGCCATACTGATATCGGCCTGGGCATTGACTTTTACACAAGACAACAAACATAGAATGATCAAATTGCAATCAATTATTCGCCTCATTTTTTTTGATTTATCTTACCAGGGTCATCGAACCCTTGAGGGTATGGCTCAGTAGGTCTTTATCAGAATAGGTAACGATGTAAAAGTAGGTGTCCGGATCGGCATACCGCCCGTTGTAGGTTCCGTTCCATCCCTCCGTACCGGAGTAGAGCAGCAAGCCGTAACGGTCAAATACCCGCAAAGTTAAATCAGGGACAAAAACATCATTTATTCCGTCACCGTTTGGCGAAAAAACGTTTGGAATAAAAGGGACTACATCGACAGTTTTACTGGAGGATTTTATGCAATCGTATTTGCTTTTGGCCGTAAGCGAAATTGTATATTCTAAAATAGAATTTGAAATCTGATAAGTATGCAAATAGGTCGATCCTGTTCCTGAGGAAGAACCATCGCCCATATCCCATAAATATTGTACATCATTTTGAGCCGGAAGATTGCATGTGAGCAGGTTATGCCTGCTGTCCAATTGAGCGGGAGAGAAAGTGAAATCTGCCTGCGGAAATGGGGATTCGGTTACTTTAATCGTTAGGGACTTTTTACACCCTCGCAGGTTGTTCCCAGTAACCGTGTATATCCCCTGACCTTTGACGGCGATCGAACTGGTCGTCTCTTTTGTGCTCCAAAGGTATTTGACTGCCCCTGATACGGAGAGAATTGAACTCGCCCCAATACAAACCGTGGTATCGCTGTTGGAAATGAATTCCCATTCAGGATCTTCGGTCACCGATTTGAAGATTGTATCCGAAACACATCCTGTGCTCGAATATCCCAGCAACCAGGACCTTCCACCTGGTGACCCGACTTCGACCGAATCGGCTGTTGATTTGTTGTTCCAGATATAACGATAAGCTCCATAGGCTTTTAAATAAATGGTGAGACCGGGGCAATAGGTCGAATCACCGGTGATTCCAACCAGAGGGGGAGAAAAGGACTCAATTGTTTTGGTAAAGGCAGTTGTACATGAGGATGGCTGGTTAAGCAAATCAAGATAGACTTTGTGCATACCCGATGTGGCAAATGTATGTTGAGGGTCTTTTTCGGTTGAGGTTCCTCCTTCCCCAAAATCCCATTTATAAGTAAGAGTTCCCCTGTTTGTTGTGGAGAGATTGGTAAACTGTACTTTATTCGATTTACAATCCAGCATATAAGAACTAAAATCAGTTGTTAGGATGTATTTGACAATCGTCGATTGAAGTGTGACGGAACAGCCGGTTGCAGAGGTCATGCTGCACGAATAGACTGCACCCTCCACAGGGCTTTTCACATTGATGGTCTGTAGCGAGTCGATCGTTTTCCCGCTGCTGTCTTTCCAATAATATTTTTCAAAACCCACCGGGGCAGTCAGTTTGGCGATTGAATCACCGGCACAGTATTTTACGGTAATGAATAACGGATGACATTCTGCTACAAAATAGGCATAACCATAATGAAACCTTCCGGTACAATCGGCGGACATAAATTCGAGTGTAATGGTTTGACCAATATATTTCATCAGGTTGGCACCGACAGTGGTCCAATCCCTCCATTTGATCGGATCCTTTGATCCTGCGGGCGTATAGCTGTTAAAACCTTTCACCGTATTGTTGGAGGAGTAAACATCGTAATTTGCACAGTCGGGGATTGTATCTCCTTTTTGATCAAACAGCGTCAGCTTAAACCGGGGTTCCATTTTGGCCGTGTGGTCGCTTGCATATTGCAGAACCAGGGCGAACTTCATAACCAATAGGGCATTGGACGAGTCGATTGCCATTGTGTATCTTAAACTTTGTTCCCAACATCTGAAATTATTGAGATCGGCACTTGTAATGGCATCTCCCAGACGGGCAGAATATTTATATCCAGAGGGTATTTCCCGGAGTGCATTACCTGTATTGGCATCATAAGCAGTGGTGTCGGTCATAATTACCTGCCTCCTCGAAGTTGGCAGGGTTACCTGAACTTTTGCCCGATTGTTTGCAGGTACTTCTGTGCTATAAACCCAGTTGTAACCAACCCAGTTTGAAAAATTACCCAGCTCAAAATTCAGATTTGTGCAATTAGATTGTGCAAAACCAGACTTCCAGGTAAATAAAGTAATAAAACACAAGAGAAGGTAAGACTTCATTTCTTTAAAACCATAACAGTTACTTTTACACTGTAAATTTAGAAGTCGATAAGACCACGATTAAACAATTTCAGTCAAATGGACATTATTATCAGTGAAAAGGAGTATATCAAAGAGATAAACAGTTTAACCTTCAATTATATAATTATTCAAAAATTGTCTTTTACCTATTTTCGGTGACTTTTTATTCGTCAATCGAAAATTTTATTTCAAATACAGGTCGGCTACCTACATTTTCAGGAACCTCCTTATTGGGGATAAACACTTTAATTTTTGACGAGTCATTGATACTTCGCAGGGCAGCCATAATTTTACGGATCCGCATTTGGGCATAGTTTTGCTGGATAGAGTCAAGTTTCTGGTTTCCGATCAGCAGCATACTTTTAGCTTCCGTACCACCACCATTCGCTGAACTGACCTTTTCAGAAAGAAAAACTTCGAATTTTGACACCTCTTTTTGAGCATCTGCACCCGTTGCAATATTAAAAAGTTTACCTGCCTCATTTACTGCTATTTGCTTCTTTTCTAAAGCTATATCGTTAAAATAGTTGAGTTCCATTTTCATATCCGGCTTTTTCTTCTCGAGATCGGTAAATAGTTTTATTCTTCGCAAATGGTTGTCCGTTAGTGTTGTATCTGCATAATTAAAGGTTAGCCCTTTTACTTCAGTTGGGTCGATCCCCACCAGGTTCGACAAAGCCAGGAATGGAGAGGCTACAATTTTTATGATCACATTTTTCAATGTTGACCATACCAATTTACTGATATTCGTTTTGGGATCGTTCAAATCACCAGTGATCGGAAGCTCAAGGATGACATCCCCATTGATATCTTTCAACAGGTATAGGGCTAGTTTTAAAGGTAGATTCATCAGGCCTTTCGTCTTTTTGCCCAATTTTGCATTGCGGATGATCAGTTTATTCTCACTGTTGATTTGCCTGGCCCTGATGACTGTTTTCCCCTGATAATACATGTTCCCCAGGAGTATGGGGAAACCGACATAGTGTTTCGAGTAGATATTCAGATCCGCAAGTTGAAAATTTGTGACCACATAATTGACCTTCAACTCAAACGGATTTGATGGATTAATCCCCAGCTCTGCTTTCAGTTTTCCCCGTTGATTTAACCGCATTGTGGAAAAGGCAGTAACCCAATCATTAACAGAAGAGATGGAGTCAACTTTCAAAGCGATCTCGCTCAGGTGATAATCAAACGGTGATTCATAGGTATTATCGCGGAAATCCAGCATTCCGCTACTCATTGCAAGGTGGTTGATTTTATAGAAATAGTGAAAGGGTTCCTTATTTACTGATGTATCCGGGATCATGAGGTTAAGAAAATTATTTGTCGAATCTTTCATCTCGAAATAGAGATAAGGTTCTGTCAGATCTATTTTATCAAAATTGAAAACAAATTTCATGGGATAGGAGTCCTGCATCGTCACATTGGCTTTTCTGACACCTAAAACCTTTTGGTCCAAAGGGCTTTTCGTCATAAAATCAACGATGTTCCCTTCACCACGAACCACAAGTGAATCGAGGCTTGTAACTCTTCCACTCAAATGAAATTCGCCACCTGCGATACCATTCATGCTTTTCAACCGGAAATAATCCTTTGAATAGGGGAGAAAGGGAGAAATGTCCAACTTTTCGATTTTAAAATCGGCACTGTAAGTTCCATTCTTTCTGTTATAACCGACTTTTGCCAGGCAGGATCCGCCGCTTTCGAGATTGAATTTCACGCCTGCTTCACTGGTTTCCTCCTGATTATAACTGATGTATGGAATTGAAAACCCCAAATCCTTCATCGTACTTGAATAGTTGATCCCCTTATCTGTAAAAGCAAGTTTGCCATGTTCGAGGGAGATATTTTTCACCACATAGGTGAACGGTTTGGAAGGTTTGGAAGCAGGTTCCCCTTTCGGTCTGGCATTTATAAATTTGATGATATCGTCAAAATTGAAGGTTGAATCTTGGCGGATAATGGTCACCTCGGGTTTAACGAGTCTGATCTTCTCAATGGACAGTTGGGAAGAAATCAGAGGCCAGGGTTTCAGGTCAATGAACAATGTGTCGAATTTAACAAAGGCTGTTTGGTTATCGGCCTCATAAAGTTCAAAATCGACAATACTGACATTTGCATTGAGATAGTTGATATGGATCTGATTGACAGATATTTTGCGACCAATCAACTCTTTTCCATGTTCGTTGACATAATTCCTGGCTATCTTGGGTATAATTGATAATATAATGATTATCAGGATAATCAGTACGGGAAGGACGATGTACACGATGATTTTAACCGGCTTTTTCATTTTTGACCTTTTACTTGTTCATCGCAAGATACAAAAAAAGTGGATAAATGTTTAAATAAAAAGACTCCGGGGAATTCGATTTCTGCAATTTTAAATTATGGTGAATTCTTCAGTTGGATGGATCATGAAAAGCAACCTTTCAGGAAGGATAGCCTATCTTTATATCATTATTCGTTGTACTGGTCCAGGGTGACCAGATGACGATCCTAATCCTTTAAAAATTTAAACCATGGCAACGCAAAAGGCAATTGATTTTATTGTGAATTTGAAGTACGACAGGATTTTACGTCGGAAAATGAGCAGACTGGCTCCGCAGGAAGTGCATCCTTTTCTGGAAACGATTGGCTATTCCATTACGAATGACCAGTTTGATGATGCAGTTAATTATTACAAGTTGAGGTGTCCTACTGAACAAGATGCACTATTAATGGATGAAATAAGGACGTGGTTTAAATACCTGACCAATATTATTATTGCAGTTTTGGTTGCGCCTGTTTATTTTTGGTTGAACATTTCCGGTTTCTGATAGGATAGGAATTAAATGAAAAGGATGAACCAGCAGTTGATTCATCCTTTTTACATCAGATTTTTATTAAACACTACATTATAGCTCATCGAACATTACACTGATTTTGATAAGTGCATTAAGGATCAAAGTTTGTAATACTGTTCCCATCCTTTGCGCGGAGGAGCACCAACAAGCAGTTCGTTGGCCACTTTGTTGTTCGTAATCTGTTTGGTTTCACGGTCGAACACCAGTTTGGTATTCAACTGTTGCGCCAAAACACCAAGGTTGAAGACCTGACTTAACGGACCGGCTATTTCAAACCTTGAACGGCAAACTTCCTGCCCCTTAACACCCAACAGGAAGTTGGCATAATGGTTCGACGGGCTCTTCGGTACCTCCGGCAATTTCGACGCCATCTCTTTGGCTTTTGCCTCCGGAATGATCGACAGGGTACTTCCATGTGAACCACCTTTGAAAATCAGGTCTTTGCTATAAATGATCTTGCCCGGATTCAATTTCGAGGGTTGAATTTTACCTGTACTTGTTGGTGGTATATTTGGGTCCAAAGCAGAAACGCCGTACCCTTCGGGAACCTGGGGAACATTGTTGACGCCGTCGTACCACGTGATATCGAGGGGTGGCATATTTCCACGTTTCGGGAATTTAAATAAAAGGGTTGTCGATTGGGGATAGTAATAACTGTTCCAACCTTCTGCTTTAAGCGCTTCAATTTCATAAGGAAGTCCCAATTCCAAAAATTCATGAACCGTGTCGATCAGGTGAGCACCCCAGTCGCCCAACGCGCCCATTCCAAAATCGTACCAGCAACGCCATTGGCCCAAGTGATAATCTTTGTTGTAGTCGTGTTTTTTTGCGGTGGTCATGTGCCATTGGTCCCAATCCAATGTGGCAGGAATAGGCTGTCCTTCAGGGTATTTTGCATTTTTGAAATCCCATCCGTGCCAGCGGCGGGCTGAATTCATATGGGCTGTTACTGCAGTTACATCTTTAATGATGCCTGCTTCTTTCCAGGCTTTGAATTGGAAGAAATTGGCTTCTGAATGTCCCTGGTTGCCCATCTGATTGGCCACCTTGTATTTTTTGGCGGCGTTCATCATCAATTGAACCTCGTTAAAAGTACGACCCATCGGTTTCTCACTATAGATCCCTTTGCCAAGGCTCATTGCCGTCATCGCAATCGGGAAGTGTGCAAAGTCCGGGACACCTGCAGTTACAGCGTCGATCTTGCTACCCATCTTGTCGAACATCACCCTGAAATCCTGAAAATGGGGCGCATTGGGGAACATGTTCATTACCTTTAAAGTATGGGGAGCACCCATGTCAACATCACACAATGCAACAATGTTGCATAAACCTGTGTCATAAAGGGCCTGGGCGATCTCCCCGCCACGGTTCCCGATACCACACAATGCAAGGTTGACCTTTTCACCTGCGCTCACCGATTTTGTGGCAGGTTGCTCAATCCCTGAAACTGTGTTCGTTAGGATCGTAGGGAGGGCTGTAACGGCACTCAATGTAAGGGCTTTTTTCAAAAAAGAACGCCTTGTAGATTCATTCTGTTCCATAAAAAATGTTTATAAATAATTAAATATTAAAGAGTTAGCCTTTCTTTCAAATAATATAATCTTCAAATTGGATCAGTTAGATTCAATGGATTTCGAGTACATGGTTTACCGGTAATGGCATCGAAACTTTGCTGATGTGTCCCTGGATGGAAATCTGGATGTATTAATTTCTTTAAAACTTCAGGTTCATCGATAAATACCTCGACCCAAAGTTGAAAAAAACCAGCGCTTACAGCTTGTCTAGCAACATTCGATGAGGCTTTATCTTGTTCAAAGGATGGCGATACTTTAGCCATCATAAAATTCTCATAAGCAGCATCTGCTGTTTCCTTTGCTTGCCACCTTTCACTGCTCCTAAAATCAAATTTATTTTCTCTTGTGTCAATATTTTGAAAATTAAAGACGACAATTGTATCCATCGCTTTTGTATGCTGTAAAGGTAAAAGCCCATCAGCTATTTCAATGGTTATGTGTCCTGGTGTTGCAGGTAACGAATATTTAAAAGGTAGAAGGGTGTTATGTTTCTCAGGTATATAATGTTGAACTTCATTATAATCTTTATTGCTTTTCCCATTTGCACCATTGCAAGCAGAACATGAAAGAACTACATTATCCCAAACTAAAGGATTCCCTGAGGGATTTCCGGCCATTGGATTTTGAGGGACGACATGCTCAACTTGTGGGCTGTTGGTTAATCTCATCCCACAATACGAGCAAAACATACCAATCGCCTTTTCCAAATCTGATTTCCAATAGTGATAATCCGTAACTGATTTGTCAACACCTCCAACTTTCGGACAAGCCGGTTTCAGTATTGGTCGCATTTTATTTGCCGTTTGCCATTTTATTTAGTTCAAGAAAAGCCCTTACAGCCGGGTCATGCACTTTATTAATCTCTTCTTCCAATTCTTTCTCTGTGGCATCGCCTTTAATTTTTGTTAGGATATTTATAGACTTTTGATATAGATCCTGATTGTTTTTGGAGTAAGCACTACCGACACCCATAATGGAAGTGGCAACTTCGTCCAACCTCATTTTACTTGGATCAATATCTTTTGGCTCATCCAAGTTTATTATCCTTTCACCCGAAAGGGATTGTGTAATAAAAGGAGAATGTGTTGTAGCAATAAACTGGATTTTTGGAAAGGCTCTTTGTAAATCTTCAACCACGTGTCGTTGCCAGTTAGGGTGCAGGTGCATGTCCAATTCGTCAATTAAAACTATTCCAGGCGTACAGTTAACTGCATCTTTCCCCATGAATCCATTTAGAACAACGCAACGGTAGGCCAATTCAGCTACGATATTCAACATAGCCCTGAACCCATCGCTCATATTGTTGTGCAATTTTTTCCCATGATGTCGTTCTTCTACATTTACAAATGCCTCTAATTGCTCATATCTGCTATTATAGCTTATATCTTCAAGATAGGGTATTGATAATTGGATAGCTTCAAATAAAGCTTCCCGGGTTCCATTAAATTCCCGTTCATATTTTAATTCACTGTCGTAATCATGCAGCCATTCAATTACACCTTCAAAATCGACGGTGTCCTTTAATGCACCTAAGAAAGCCTTTTCTAACCTTCCACGCATCTTGTTTTTTACTTTTCCCTTTCGCAATTGCGCTACAGTTCTTTCAATTCCATAGGTTGCAACAACGGGAATGATCACATTTTCATCCTTTTTTCTTTTAGCAATCAAATCATCCACAGCTTGAATAAGCTTGCCCGCAAATTTTGTATTGAGGGACGTATTTCCACCAACCATTTCTCTTGCCCAATCAATTTCCTCTCCAAAAAATGAACCTTTCACTTCGATTCTTGGATTGTTTTCACCAGGCAAGTAGTCCAATAATTTGGTACTCCATTTGACAAACCTGTCACTATTTGAGAATTGTCTTTTATAAATGCTTTCCCCCTTAGGTAACGGTAAGCATTGCAGGTAACCCCCCAAAGAGATCTCCAATGCTTTTATAAGGGTTGTCTTGCCTGAGGCATTGCTGCCTATTGCAATTGTAAAATGTTCGTTTAAAGGTATTACTTTTTGCTCAAATCCCTTAAAGTTCGTTATGGTTATTTTATCAATTATCATCTTTCGATTACCGTTTTATGGTTGCAAAGTAATTAAAAATAAGCCTGAATATTTAATACGAGTTGACTTTTATTTCGATATGGTTTACTCCTGGGTTCAACCTGATCGATTGAAATAAAGGATTGACCTTTTCCCCATTGAGCAGAACCACTTCGTCAACAGCCCTTGCAACAGAGAATTCACCTGCTGTATTTGCTGGTAAATCAATTGTATAGGTTTTTAGTTGTTCACTAACTTTCCGGTATTCCCCCTTAACAGGGCCATGAATGGTGGGTACTTTGATCGTGCTGAATTTCAGATCGCCCATCTGAGGTTTGATCTGAACGATGCCAAATCCTGCAACTTTGGGTTGGATTCCCCAAAGATATCGGGGGATGATGTTGGCCGGAGCTGCCCCCCAGGCATGGTTCCAATCCGAATTGGGCTTGTATTTCATGTCCCAGGCTTCAAGGGCAATGGTCGAACCCGACCTGATCATGTTCCACCAGCTCCGGTCGTTGGTGGCCCGCATCAGGTCGAGCGCATACTGACCTTCACCGGCCTCATACAAGCCTTCGAGCAAAAACTGGGAACCATAAACACTACAAGCCATGCCACGCGTTTTGATGAAATCGGTGACTGTTTTTTTATAGGCCTCGGGAACAACGCCAAATGCCAATGCGGTCATATTTGAATGGATCGAAGAATGGCCGGAGCCTTCGCCATCCATATAAATTCCTTTCTTTGAATCAAACAGTTTTTGGTTGATGGACTGTTTTACTTTTGCCGCCATCATTTCAAAATGGTCCTTATCTGCTGATTGATTGAGCAATCCGGCCATAATCGCCATGAGTTTCATATCCTCGTAAAAGAAGCAGTTCACCACAGTATTGATGGGAAGCATTTCGTGCCCATCGCGTTCACCTTCCGAAGTGATCAGCTTCCATCCTGTGTCTTTTTGGGCAGGTGGCCAGTCAACAATGTCTTTTATCCGTTTTGTGCTATCGACAAAACCAATTTTCAACATAAATTCACCATTTACCTTGCCGGACACAGAGCTGATCAAACCATCCTCGCGGGCCAGGTCGATCAATGTTTTGTTTTTGAGGTTGGCATAATATTTCCGAAGCAATTCGATATCGCCCGAATAGAGGTAATCCTGATAAACCAACATAGCACTATGGAGCAGCCATTCGGTAGGCCAGGTCGGATGGCCCATAAAATATTCGATGGTCTGTTTGGCCATCGAATATTCACTGTCGGTATTGTAATGGCCAAGCTGGTTGATGTAGGCATCTGCCTCATAAGCAATGCGTTCCCTATCCCCATCAATGTAAATACCTGTAAATGAGGTGGCTTTTATTGTGTATTTACAAAGGTTCCAAACCTGGTTCAAAATGGTATCGGAACAAGTAAAACTGCTTTGCGACTCATCAAAATAATGGAAATAAGCCTTTTGATGCAGGTCTTTAATCGAAACAGGTTGTTTGGCATTTTTGATTTCCACATACCTGAAAGGGGTTACTACACCAAAAGAATCGGGAAGCTGGACCGCAGCAGGGCCAGTATTCCGTTTATCGACCGGCAATTGAAGGGTATAATTCACTTTAGAGGGGGAGACCTGAAGTTTTACCTCGCTGTAGCGGATGGTCCCGCCAGGTTTTGTGTCGATCCTGCCATCGAGCAGTTTCTCCCCTAATGAAATGAGAAGTGTTTCAGGTTTATTCGTCTTGTAATTTAATTCCAGCGTACCGAAAGCATCTTTCCCAAAATCGGCGAAATAGCTTTCATCACCAGTTCTTACCATCGAAACAGGGGCTATCCTTTCAACCTGAAAAATATTGTGCGAGGTTATTGCATCGCCAAATTTCCCGGTTTTAAATTCCTGAACTGTAGAATAATCGGATAACCGGTTGTCCTGGTCCCAGATCCTCACTTTCCAAAAATAGGATGTGTTTTCTTTTAAAGGAGTTCCTCCAAATTCGATATTTACTGAACTACTTCCCCGAACCCGACCACTGACCCAGATATCGGCTATATTGTTGTCTAATAGCTGATTGCTGGATGAAACCAAGATTTGGTAGCCATTCTGTGAAACTGCTACTTTGGGTACAATCCAACCAAATTCGGGTTTGGCATCAACAATCCTTGCATTTTCCGGTTTGCGGATATGCTCAACGGTTAAACCGGAAGGGATTCCTGAATAAGGATCGGCATATTTTGTGGTGAGTTGTTCCAACTTTATGCGGAGGGAAACCAATACTTTTTCCTGACTTTTCTGGGAGGCAAGGTTTTCTTTTTCTAGGGGATCGGTTGTTAGATGGTACAATTCCTCACAGGTTTTGTCGTTCACATACCTGAAATACTTCCATTCGGCAGTGCGGACCCCTTCGCTTGGCGGAATGTCCTTAAACTCCCACAGGTGTTCGATCAAAATCGTATCTCGACCTAACGTTTTCAGGTTTCCCTGCACCATGGGAAGCAGGCTTTTGCCATGCCAACTTTGGGGCTGGTTGACTCCTGCAATGTTGAGGATTGTAGCCGGGACATCGATGTTCAAAGCCATATCATTGATATCCTGATGTTTGTTGACCCTTGGATCATAAATAATTAACGGTACCCTTACCGAATTGTCGTACATCAACCATTTATCGGCCAACTGCCTGTCGCCCAGAAAATAGCCATTATCCCCCATGAAGATTATAATGGTATTTCTATCTATTTCCAACTCTTTTAATTTATTTCTGATTTTCACAATCTCCCTGTCAATTTCAGTAATCATCCGGTAATAGCCTTTGACACTGTTCTGGTATTTTTCGGGAGTGTCGAAGCGCCATGTCCAGCGCAAATGGTTAAATCCTTCACGGACTGCTTTCGGCAAACGGTTGAAATAGATGTCTTCTTTGAGTTGCGGATCGGGAATTGTCATATCATTGTACAATTGATCCGACTCTTTCTGCCAGAAATACTGTCCGGTCGAATTGTCGTGGGCATGTGGGGCACTGAAACTCAGGGAGAGGCAAAAAGGTTGATTTGTAGGTGCTTTACTGATAAACTCCAACGCTTTTTCCCCAGTGTAACGTGTCAGGTGGACCGTGTCGTCTCCAAGTTTTTTGTAGAAATAGCCGCGCCTGTCACCAAAGGAAGTGTTCCGGTCGTAGTCTTCGATCACATTGAACAATTTGTCTTTTGCATCGTAGTTCACCCCCAGTTTTCCAAAAAATCCTGTGTAATATCCTGCATCCATGATCAGTTTGGGGTACGATTGTTTCATATATTCTTCCCTGACAGGACCGGTTTGGAACGTGTATTTGTGAGTACGTTCATACAATCCTGTCAAAATGCTTGCACGACTTGNCGCACAAATTGGGGTAGTGGCGAATGCATTTCTGAAATAGCAACCCTCCTTTGCGAGGCGGTCTATTTCTGGAGTCTGGATAATCTTGTTACCAGCATACCCAAGCGCATCGAAACGCTGGTCATCAGTAAGGATAAAAATAATATTCGGTTTGCGATTGACTTCCTTAGCCTGATTGGCGGAATATCCTGATAAGGAAAGGCTTAGCAAAGTTGGGACTAGTCCGATCGTTATTTGAATTTGGTTCATATAAAAGTGATTGATAATCTATATTGAAAATCCCCCTTGGTCCCCCTTTATCAAAGGGGAAGACGTAATGAGTTAATTTACTGATATGTAATAAAAACTTGTGTTTTTATTTGAACTCGAATCTGCCAGTCGCCAGTTACCAGCCGCCAGTTACCAACTGCCAGCATTACTCCGTCATCATCCTCCACGAAACTTTCCCGATATTATCCGGTTTTCCCTTATCAGCTTTCGAAATTGATCCTGCCAGTTTACCTTTTTTATCGGGTGCTACCGAAATCTCACGCCATGAGAATACACCTTTTTCATAATCAAAGGTTTCCCCATCATCGTCATACAATTGATATTTTGATGGTTGGTTTCCATAGAAGCGTATTTCGAGATCGTATTTTTCACCTGCTGCAGGGGCATGGAGCAGTGGGGGCATCATAGGGATAATCCCACCCTCCTTTACAAAGACGGGGATTTTGTCGAGGCCACATTTAATTTTGATTACCTCACCATTCCCTGCCAGTTTGCCAGTATAAAAGTCGTACCATTTTCCTTTGGGAAGGACCACATCCCTTTCGCTTTGGCCTTTAAACAAGGGTGCGACCAGCAAATATTCCCCAGCCATGTACTGATTTTTGATCTCTTTTGTAACTGCCTCTACATAAGGGTTTTCGCTAAGATTTGCATTTTTAAGTTCAGATACAGCTTTTCCCCCGAATCCTTTTTCCAAATTCATCGCCCTGAATGGAGGAGTCCCTTCAAAATGATATTTGGCAAATTCGGAATAAAAATAGGGCATCAACCTCATGCGCAAAAGTGCGATATCCTTGACCTCTTTTTCAACTTCAGGAAACGACCATGGTTTTGTTCCGTCCGACCAGGCNTTGATCATTGCCATNGGGGAGAANCAAACNGTCTGCATACGNCGGATCCACTCTTCNCCGGTTTTTGANCCACGCACNTCNGGTGTCCAGAGAACTCCCGAGAAACTGCTGTTGATCAAAGCTGTAATAAAATCTTCATGACTGTAATAATCGTTGTAGATCACATATGGAAATGAGGAACCCCCTGCATTTGAAGCCCTTACCAAACCAAAAGTACGCGTATTTTTCTCTCGGTAAAGATCGGTGGTCATTTTTTGGAGCAGGAGACCATAGGTTTGGCGCAGCTGTTCAGCACTGTGGCCTGATGGGAATTTTGCC
>TBL_comb47_HYPODRAFT_10001129_pt1 | contig 34990 bp, 28 predicted proteins | sample TroBogypolimnion_40_FD_10682 | JGI IMG/M metagenome (IMG submission 10682)
GAGACGGACGACGAGCACCCGAAGCTACATCTGTCCGACGAGACACTTGAACTCGATCTTGGTGCGGAGGATGCCGAGGAGAAGCATAAAGATGAGGATGGCGAAGAAGTGAATCTGGTTCCGGAGGACGGCGAGGGGCTCGTTCTAAAAGTATAAACAAACCCACTTGAAAGTATCAAATAGATAAAGTATGCTCGACACGAATCTACTGATTATGATTGTTGTCGTTGCGGTCGCCGGAGTCCTAGTGTATATTGTGGAGCGGTACACCAAGAAGAAGCCGGTTGAGTGGACTGATGCCGCCAAAGTCGGTCTGCTTTCAGGTGCGGGTGCGGGTGGACTCTTATATGCGGTCGGCGGGGATGTTGAAGCCGTGGTTGCGTCCACGGTCTCAACAGCCTCAGTGGCCGTCCAGGATATGTTTGTTGGGAAACCTTCATTTTAGTTCGTAGGAAAGCCATTTACAAAAAACTACACCTTAATATAAAATGGGATATAGCGAAGGCAAGATATATAAACTGTCGTGCGAAGACGGGCATTATTATTACGGATCCACAATAGCAGCCTTGCGGACAAGATTACATGGGCATAAACTTGCTTCCAAAACACAACCTTATCGTGTATATACTCATATAAACACGATAGGATGGGATAAAGTAACTATTGAATTGGTAGAGAATTACCCATGTTCAGATAAGAAGGAACTTAATAAACGCGAAAGTGAATATATAGCTAATTCTAGAAATGATGCACTTTGCCTCAATACAATTCTTTCACATGCGACTCCAGAACAACGGGAAGAAAAACGAGCTGAGTATTTCAAAACATACGTTCGTGTGATAACCGAAGACCGAAAAGAATACCAAAAAAAATATACGAAAGAATGGAGAGAAGCACATAAGGAGGAACTTAGAAAGAAAAAGCAGGAGGATTATCTGAAAAATAAGGAGGCCCGAGACCAAAAGAACAGGGAACGGTATTACCAAAACAAAGAGGATATACTACGCAAACTAAAAGAAAAACGTTCCATGAAGAAAAATGAAGATTAGAACAGATCCAATTGAACTGTTACGTCGTGGGCGTTATTGGTGCTAGGGTTTGGGTTGTTGGTTGTATACGAAAAGTATACATGAATGTAATCTCCTACAGAAAAGTTCACAGATCCGTTATAGAAAGTTCCCACGATTGCTGCCCCGCTGATGGTGACCGAATACGATGTATCTACTCGTACACCAGTTGCTACGGGTGTTTTCTGGACGAGGGCAGTAACAGAGTTGGAATTTCCGCACGATAGGTTTAATCCCATACACATTCCACCAAGGATAAACGGTTGCTGAACACGATAGTATGCTGCTGGAAGTCCAGTGTCTGGAAATACTCCAGCATTCCACGTCTGTGTCCCTGGCCATAACCATCCAGCAGGGCCACCAACAGTTCCCTTCATTCCGTAAAAAATTGTGCTAGAAAACACGTATGATGAGAACCCCTTTCCACCTGCATTTTTCGTCACTAAATCGGTTCCTGGACCGATTTGAATACCTGGATATAGAAGGTAGGTAGGAGACACAAAGGAAGAAGGAGTGGTCTGTAAAATGTCTGAACTTGTTCCACTGATGGAGGAGGTAAATGTTCCCACGGTCGTTGCTCGTAATTGAATAGATCCGGTTGATGCGGGGTCATTTGTCTCTATGCCAACATACGATCCTGCCGAACGAGAATCGGCAGGGGCAGCAACATACACGTTCAGATCACGTGTAGTAATTGTATTGGACGAAGACACCAGAACTCCACGTTTATTTCCACCTCCGTTGGAGTAGACGTTGACGGTTGATCCCTTCAGAGAATTGAACGCGAACGACCCAGGGCTTAATGCCCCCGTTCCCGATGCTTTAATCCCTGTGACCTCCGATGTTCCTGTATAGGGCGCTGTGGAATTGTTCACGGTCAATACGCACGTGCGGAGTTTGGTGGTGGCCGTGGTGGTTCCTGTGAACGCTATTCCTATGAGGGTATAGTGTCCCGTCGACGTAAGATTCAAAGTAAGATCTTCGATACGGGAATTGGATCCCATCGTCAGAAGAGTTGTGTCGGCGATCACATTCGTCATTTGGATGATAGACGACTGGACGTTAAGTCCTCGCATAGATACTCCGTCAGGCATCACAATGGGTGACGTAAGATTATAGATTCCAGGAAGAACCCAGATCACCTGGTTGGTGTTTGGTGTCGCACTATTTACAGCGGCATTCACGGTCTTGAACGGTAGACCACCGACCACTCCCGTTGAATCGTTTCCATTCACAGCGTCCACAACGAGAACATTTCCAAGTTTCGGCGACTGAGCGACCGCACAATTCTGAATGGGATAATACTGACCCATAATTGCGCGAGATTTCATGAAGCGAGTTATATCGCCCGAACATAGACTGGACATAGTAAGAGACTGATTCTTATATACTTCGCCTAAAAAATAGGAGCCAATCAATCTTTCTTCTTCGTAGGATATAAATCAATATGAACTGGTTAATGCTCGCGTTCACTGCCGCTCTGTTCTACGCCCTCGTGCCTGGCGTCTTCGTCCGCCTGCCCCCGAACGGATCCAAGACGGTCACACTCGCCGTCCACGCCGCCCTCTTTGCCCTCGTCCTCCACTTCACGCGCCACCTGGCCGAGTCGTATCTAGGCCGCGAGGGAATGGACACGAAGAAGAAGAAGGCCGCGCACCCCGTCGAGGAGAAGAAGCATGAGAAGAAGGAGTAAGTATAATTTTAAGGTTCAATAAACAGACTTGATTCGCCCGCGGGCGGTTTACCTTCAAAGAGATAGGGAGTACCAAACTTCTCTATCTGTTTCCGAGGAACCGCCGTGTCCCGACAATACCGAGCAATCGCTTTATACAACTGGAATCCGCGGTACCGCTCCGATAAGTCTCCACCGGCTACATCCTTGAACAGAATCGACCGTCCGTCGGGGAGGGTGAGCCACTGTATGAACATGGTGTACAGCGGATTCCCCGTGTAGTCGTCGGACACCCCGTTCGGAAAACAGTCCCAGAACATTGAAGTAGCAAGACGTACGAGGTCAAACGATGGATTGGGTTTCACTTCGGAGTATTTTGGGTTATAGAACGGAGCAATATTATACTGTCCTCCCGCCTCCTCCTCCTGATGAAACTGGTCGGACATAAAAAACTTTGACTCTTTCATTTTCGGTAATTTAACGGAAAAGGTCGCACGATCAAAATCAATAATCTTAATCAGTTTTCCGTACGTCGGAACCCGATACGTCTTTCCTCCAACCCCGTAATAGAAATACTCTTTGTCGGTAGGAACATACATGACATTCATAATATGAAGATCATTGTGAACAAACCCAAACGTGCGCTGGGCAAAGGCCAGTGCGAAAATCACCTGCGCCATCCACGCACACCGCTTAGGCAGTTCAGGATTCTCCTTGAACAGTTTATACATGGTCCCCTCGCATTTCTCCATAACTGTGACCTGAATTGGAGCATCCTTGAAAATGGCGTGCGCAAACGCCTCATCCTCTTCCGGCTCGGAAAACCCGTTGCTTCCACACTCGTCATCTTCCTCATCATTCTCGCTCTCGCTCTCGCTGTCCGAACACGACCGAACATTGAAAATATAGTCCGTCGAACAATCGTCCGTGCTGTCTACATCCCCCGAATCTTCATGGTCATGTTCATGTCCATGTCCATGGTCATGCCCCTGCCCTTCATCGTCCGCATCGTAATTGGTCGGAACAATAGGTGTTATTGGTTCAAGCTCGGTTGCGCCCAGATCAATGGTGTTCTCGGACGGATAATCGGCAAACTGGAGAACGGGAACTTCGGGTTTGCGTAGCCGAAGCTCAAAGAAATGACCAATGTTCTGGGAGAACCACGGACGTTCACACAGATCCTCATAATCGTCGGAAATGTCTAGAACATGCCGCTCGGCGACGCCCGAAAACACACCGTACACTCGAGGAAAATGCTGGCTGGCGGATTCGGACAGAACAATGGACGCAAGCGAGCCAACGTATCCCGCATTGTACGGGGACTGAATGCGCAGAGGTTCGGTTGCGACATCTCCGACATTCGGAAGTCCGGTTCCCGCATACTCTCCGTGCATAACGCGGTAGGCCGAATACAACATCGTCTTTTTCAAGTGGATAGGGGTCTCAATTCCTCCGGCAAACACCGAAGATTCGCCGGTGATTGTCTGGATAGGAACCGCCGTCTTGATTCCGTAATGGTGCGGCAGGCGAACATCCAGCTTGAACAACTTTTCAATGGACGGAAAAAAGGGCTGGAGGCGGCGCAGTCCCCAGTGTTTCTGCGCCTGTTCCTGTAGCCCCTGGATATTCGAATACTTATGGACATCCAATGGGCTATTGGTTGTCCGTAGGTCCGACACAGGTTTAGGCATTTCAACCGATTATGTTTACTTGCTCTCTTTTTGCTCCTTGCTGTACCGCAGCGTACCATCCAGAATTGACCCCTCGGCTGGGAAGATGGAATCGAAATGCGATCCCAAAAATGTATCGAAGATGTATTTGAGTTTATTGGTGAGGTCTCCGAGGAAAATGAAGATGGCGAACATGAAGAAAAGGCCGGCGGTATACGAATCCACGAAATCTTCGAGTCCTTTCCGAACAGGGATGATGGGGGTGGAGACGTTCATGAAATACACTAGCCAGAAAGCGACAATTCCGATCATGGCGACTTCTACGGAGACATCGAATAGCTGGTACGACAGACCTTTCTTTTCCCACTCCGGATGTTCGGGATCGTAGACGTCAAAGAGGTAGTACAGAACATAGGAAAGAAGCGCTCCTGCGAGGGTGTACAGAACCGAAAATATAGCAATGTTTCCTGTGACCCGTGCGGCGTCAGAGGCGGTTAACTGGATGGCGTGAACTGTGTATGCGTGTGTGTTTTTAGCCATTATTTATTCGTGTGAAAATACTAATACGAATACCGATGAACTTTAATATCAAAAAGTTCAATATAGAGGTCATAAAAGAACGATGTGCGATGGACTCGCATAAATCTCCTATGATTGTTCTTATCGGGAAAAAGGATACCGGAAAATCGTTCTTGGTACGCGATATCCTCTTTCACAATCAGGATGCCTTTCCGATAGGAACCGTCATTTCTGGAACAGAGGCTGCGAACCGCTTCTTTCAAGATATGGTCCCTTCCAAACTCATTCACGATAAATACAAACCCGAAATCATTACTAACGTCATTCGCCGTCAATTGGCCCTGAAACAGCAGCGGGGTTTAGGGTCTCTCAGCGCGGATCCTCGTGCGTTCCTCATTCTCGACGACTGTTTGTTTGACGATACGTGGATTCGTCAGGAATCTACCCGCTACGTGTTCATGAACGGTCGTCATGTAGATATGTCCACCCTGATCACGATGCAGTACCCGCTCGGTATTCCCCCCTCCCTGCGCACGAACGTCGACTTTGTCTTCATTCTGCGCGAGAACATTCTCGGAAATCGCAAACGTATCTACGAAAATTACGCAGGTATGTTTCCCTCCTTTGAGATGTTCTGTCAGTTCATGGACCAGTGTACGGAAAACTATGAATGTCTGGTCATATGTAATTCCGCCGTCTCCAACAAGTTAGAAGATCAGGTGTTCTGGTATAAAGCTCAGGACCATCCTCCGTTTCATATGTGCGCCGACTCCCTCTGGGCCGATAATAAACCGTTCATGTCCACCATGTTAGCCGCCAACGAGTACAACTCCGAACTTGTGACTCAACGTCGTGGTCCGTCCGTCTGGGTAAAAAAGCAGGGGTAGCAGTTCAGTTCAATCGCGCATCGCTCCCTCTGCCGGGTGAACGGGCTTCTCCAGATCCCGCAGCTGATTCTGCTCCGCACGGCGCTTGGCGTTCTCCTCCTTCTGCGCCTTAATCGACACCTCGCGCTCCTCCGCAAAGAACAGCTCGCGGTTGGCCTCGTTCTCCTTGTACTTGCGCATGATCTCGTTGAGCTGGGAGTTCGCGTACTCCACGTTCTCCATGAGATGCTCAGACGGCTCCCACGGCAGCCAGCAACCCATACGACCGATCATCAGATTGTCCTTCGGGTACTTGCGCTGGAGCACCTTGCACCACAGCTGCGCCTCCTCGTACGACGGGAACGCACGACGGACCTTGACTCCGCGAGTATTGCACTGGAAGTTGTTCGCCTTATCGAACGACTCCTGAACCTCCTTCTCGTGCTTGAGGAGGAAGACCTGGTACTGCTCGGGGACATCAGTCTTCTTCACCTCCTCGCGATGCGTCTTCTCGAAATCGTGGATATCCTTCATGATATCATCGATCTTGAGCGAATACTTCTTGGAAATGTAGTCGGCAAAATGCTCGAGGCCCTTCACCTTCCAGTCGTAGTCCATCCACTGAATGAACTTCTGGAAAAAGTACTCCTGCTTGCGCTCAATCACCTTCTCGGGAGAAAGAAAAGAGACAATCACATAGCGCTGGTTGGGCAGCTCGGGGTCCTCATCGAGGTAGTCCACCACGCCGTCGTCGTCGACCTTAGGTAGTTCAACCTTCTTCGTGCTCATTTATACTTCCTATCAACCCTTGTTAAAACACTTTTTTCCCGCGTATATACAAACAAACAAATGTGGCGCATGGCTCTTTATGCGGCAGTTCTCTTCTACCTCCTAACCCCTGGCGTCCTGGTCCGCCTACCCCCCGGAGGATCGACGATGACGGTGAACCTCACTCACGCCGCGGTGTTCGGCCTGGCTTGGCATTTCACACACAAGACGGTGTGGGGGCTGGTGGGCAAGTAAGCAAGTAAAGTGTCCGGTTTGAATAATGGTGGTGAAAAGCAGCGATCTGCTGGATAAAGGTATTGCGAGTATCAACTGGAAGTATGGAAGCATTTCCACTCTTCCGATTGTGTTTGGGGTCGTCATGGCGACCATTGACGTCGTGATGATGTTCACGGCAAAGTTTGTGAGTCTGGGGTCCGTCTCGTACAGTATGGGTCTGGTGGTTGCGACTCTCGTATACTCCGTCCAGCCCTACCTCTTCATGAAAGCCATGAAGTTCGAGAACATGACGGTCACCAATTTGATTTGGAACTTGACGTCCGACATCCTCGTTACGTTCTCGGGCGTCATGGTGTTCAAGGAATCTATTAAGGGACTGCGTTGGGTAGCCATCGGCATGAGTATGGTGGCCCTCTTCCTCTTTGCCTACACTGATGATTAACGAAATTTTCTCCTTTATCAAGTATAAACCAAGATGGCCGCCACACAAGCCCCCGCCCCGTCCATGGGAATCGATGTTGCCGACCTGCTCAAGCGCCTGGTTAAGTACGCCCTGGAGGGCCTCGCCGTCGCCGTCGCGTGCTACCTGCTCCCGGGCAAGAAGCTCCGCGTCGACGAGATTGGAACCATCGCCCTCACGGCGCTGGCCGTCTTCGCCATCCTCGACATCTACGCCCCGTCTGTCGGCTCGTCCGCGCGCACGGGTGCTGGATTCGGTATTGGCGCTAATCTTGTCGGATTTCCTGCGCGTCTTTAAGTAAGACAACATACCTGTAATGTCTAAATTTACAGGTAATAAATGTATTATTGAATAATAATCAGTAGGTATGACTGCGCGGAAACCCAACATGTCTGATTCAGAGTTTCATACCTGGTTTCAGACACGTTTAAAGTCTACTGAAAATAACTGTATGGAATGGACTGGACAAAAATTACCAAAAGGTTATGGACATGTAAAGATTCACGGAAAAAAGATACAGACACATCGGTATGTTCTGTCTAAAAAGCTTGGAAGAAGCATCGGCGAGGGAATGTGCGCACTACACACATGTGACAATCCACCCTGCTGTAATCCAGACCACATATGGGAAGGAACAAATCAAGAAAACGTAGATGATAAAATCAAGAAAGGTAGGGGGGCTGTTGTAAAAGGCGAAAACCACGGATGTTCAAAATTAACTGAAGATATGGTCATTGAAATTAAACAAGCAGGACGAACAATATCGCAGAGGAAGCTCGCCACAGGGTATGGAGTTTCGTCAACAATTATTTATAAGATTTTGAAAGGAGTAATTTGGAGTCATGTAAGTTTACCAGAAAGTCCTATTACAGCCAACGCGATCTAATATATAAGAATGTTCCGCTTGAACGGTAAGTGGTATACCGTTTCCCCCAAAGCAGGTGAACCTGAGCGCCAGACGCATATGATTATGTGGACACTGGCTTCAGGTACTCCCGTCCACCAAGCCTACCGCGAATGGTATGCTCTTGAACGAAAAATAACCTCTGTTCTCTATCCCAAATGAGTAATGCCGAGTTCATGAAAACCGGGCTTATCGCCGGAGGATTCACACTGGCCGTCTTGGTCCTGTTCGTGGGCGTCTACTGGCTGGTCCGCGGCTTCCCCCCGGCGTCCCGCATGGTACTCCAGGAAAGTCCTACCACGGTTGCCGTCGATCCCGGCAAAGCCCACCTCCTCTTCTTTTTTACAAAGTGGTGCCCCTATTCCCAGGAAGCCCAACCTGAAGTCAAGAGTCTCCAAAAACTCGTGGAAGACTACACGTACGGCGGCAAGGTCGTGGACGTCCAGTTTGTGAACTGCGAATCCGACAAGAAACAGTGTAGCCAGTACAAAGTGGACTCGTATCCTACCTACAAACTCCAGACCACCTCGACGACGTACGAATACCTTGGGCCTCCGAAAGTAGACGTCTTACGCCAGTTCTTGGTGTCGGCACTTGGTCCTGAACTCAGTGTAACCCCGTCGACCAACAGCAAGTAGGTGCTCCACGATATCCGTCGATTTCCAAAAACTGAACATTTTCGCATCATCTTCGATCAGGAGACACGTATTCTGAGGATACCTGTCTCGTGTATCGTGCGTCTCCTTAATATTGCGGGCAAAGGCAATATTGTCCAAATAATAATTTGTCGTGAAGTCTTTGGTATGCGCCGTCAATAGAAACAGGGTTCGTTCCCTTTGCGCACGGGGAACAGCCTTGGAAATATTCAAGCACAGCACTGCTCCGTCGACATACAAATGAGTCCCGATCGTGTGCGGCGTGAAAATATAGGGCAGGGAAAATGAAGCCCGCAGTGCATCCCATAACAGAACCGATGGACCGAATATAACCGTCTTAAGATCTGTGAGATCCGATGCGATAATATGTAGGGGAATCGCGGCATCTCCGACGCGCAGAGTATCAAGATTCATTCCATGTTTTGAAAAGGCGGCGGCCATCGCATCTCTGATTTTCGATCCGTCATCTGCTCCGCGCGTTTGGGTGAATGTAAGCAGAGTTTGGAGACGGGGAGGATGAAGCGCGTCCTGCATATTTCCGAGAACTTCGATCAGAGAACTAAATTCTGAAATCTCAAACTCAAACGCAATCAGAGTTCCAATGAGAGCGCCGATAGAATAACCGTACACTCCGCCCGAAAAGCGGTCGGCAAGTGATTGGTCGGTGGATTCTGTTGCGAGTTCTTGGAGCGCACCGATTTGTAAGGCTCCTCGCATTCCGCCTCCATTCAAGGCTAGGATATCGCTATTCATTGAGTCTTCTTTTCTGCGACTAGGAAAATGCTTCGCGCAAAAGATCTGTGGAAGCAAGAAGATGAACGCAAAACCGCCAAAATGCTGGCGATGCGACCTGTTCTCTCCAACTTATCCTCTCAACTAAAACTCCATGCGATACATAACCCCCAGGCCCCCTATTTCGTGTTTGACGTTCCCTCCTTCGTGTTTGGGTACCCCTTGTACGACCACCGTGAAGCCATCGAGTATGTGAGGGACGCACTTACGGAACAGGGGTTCCAAGTCTGGGTAGCCTCTGGATTATCGTTAGTTATTTCGTGGATCAAACCACAAAATCAGGCTCCTCGAATCCGTGCGCCTCCCAAATCCGGCGCCGATTACCGTCCATTTGTGTACGACGACTCGGCCATGAACTTCCTTCAATCTCGAATGCGGTAACCGTAAGCGGTAAGCGGTAAAAACGGACATTTTTGAGGAGGGGTAAGAGGTAGGCAAGTTTAACATAGATGTGTGACCATCCTGAGAAACAGTTAGTGATTGAGGAAGGTCAGCGCGTATGTACGTCCTGCGGAACCGTCATGGAACAAACGATTGATGAGGGTGCCGAATGGCGGTACTACGGCTCTGAAGATCGGCACGAAGATCCGTCGCGTGTTGGTTTGACGATCAGTTCCCTTCTCCCCGATTCGTCGTATGGATCCATGATGATGAACAAGAAAGTGAACTCGCCCACCTTCAAGAACATCCAGCGATTGTCGGCGTGGTCCTTAGCCTCCCATTCCGAACGGTCATGGTTATCGGCGCTAGAAATACTCAATCAGTATTCGTACCGCAACGGATTCACGAAAGCCATTCTCCAAGAAGCATCTGCGCTGTTTCGGGGTCAGGACGATGCGCTGAAACTAAGGGGGGAGACGCGAAGGGCCTTGATGGGTGCCGTCTTCTTTGTGGCGTGTCGGCGTATGGGGGTGTCGCGGACGCACGAAGAAATTGCCGCCATCGTGAATGTTTCGACCCGTTCTCTATCGAAAGCCATCCAGCATTTCGGGATTCATGCGGAGGAGAACCCGCTGCTGAAAACCCAGTTGTCGTTAGCGGAGCGGATGATGAATGGTTTGTCGGCAAGCGAAGACCAGCGGTCCCAAATCCTGGACGCCATCAACGATATCTTCAAATCCCCCGACGAGGAATTGGAGCATACGCCGAAAGTGATGGTGGCGGGCGTTCTCGCCAAGATTTTGGGAAGCGGGAAAACGAAGACTGAACTCCGGGGGTTTCTGAAAGAGTTCTCGGCGCATTCGGGGGTATCGGTCGTCTCGATCCAGAAGGTTATGAATGCGATGTAAATTTCGGGGAGATACATAACAGTATATCCCATGGCGAAACTCTTGAACGAGGAAAGGTTTTTGCCTTCCCGCCTTCCAGGATTATCACTGTGGCTCGATGCCCAGGCGACAACAACAATTACGGCTACAACTACCGGAATTACATCATGGGCAGATCGGTCGGGGGCTGGGAATACTTTCAATACATCAACGTTTTCTGTTCCCGGATGTGTTATGTGGCTGGATGCTGCGGATACGACTACGTATACGGGGACTACATCCATCTCAACCGTCAAAAATAAGGGATCCACCGGAGGTTCTTTGAATGCGAGTGGGGGCGTTGTGAGTGCTAATCAGTATACGATGAACGGAAAACCCGTGTTCCGTTTCCCAGCGGGGGTAAGTTTATACGAATCCACTACATTCACTACAATATACCGCACGGTCTTTGCCGTCACGCACTTGACAACTGTGAACAATCCTGGAATTCTAAACAACGTCATATGCGGTTCGTATGTTGGAATACAGTTGTACGGATACGCAAATTCTACCCTTGCACTTGGAACATGTTGTCAAAACGGTGCGGTATCCTATCCTTATCCTTACCCTCCATACCTGTCTGGAAGCGTCATTATAAACTCAAATGCCCTTATTACAGCAGCAAATACCCCTGGTCGTATATTCTTCAATGGATCATCGCAGGTGTTAGATTATTCACCTCCATGGTTCACGTTCACTCCCGGAACTGAGATACAGTATATTGGTGGACAGGATACGGTGGATATCGCCGAACTCATAATTTTTGACGGACAACTCACGACTGAACAGCAGCAGCAGGTAGAGGGATACCTTTCGTATAAGTGGAATATTCCGCTTTCCTACACGATAACTCCAGCGAACTCAGTGTTTTCTTCCTGTCCGCCACCTGTTATCTCCAACACCTTGATTACCGGTCAACCCTCAATCTTTTTTCCACCGGGCGCACAGATGACTTCAACATTAAATTCGGGTATGGGATCTCTATCTGTTCCGGGGTGCGTTCTGTGGCTGGATGCGGCGGACACGACAACGTATGTTGGACCCACCTCTTCGCTTACCGGATGGAAGGATAAGAGCGGGAGTGGGTTTGTAGCCACACCCATAGATGGTGCTATTACTACAACGACACAGAACGGAAGCAATGTTCTCAATTTTGGAGGTAATCGTATGATCATACCAAATTTTACATGGAATATGTCGTTTACCTCCATCGTTGTCTGGAAAGCAGACAATGCACATCAGATGATTGGTCTGTGTTCTAGCACAGCCGCGAATGCGACATGGTACGATTACATCTTCTCGGGCAACTGGTCCCTCATTTTATTAAATAATGCAACATCTTCGACCGATCCAAATTATGTCCAGGGAACTACGGACCCCAACCCAGGATCACCTGCTTCTATTGTTCCCGCAAATCAGTGGTTTATTTTTTCAATTGGATATACTGCCGGAACAACAACCATCACCAATTATGCCGTCAACGGAACCGCTCGCACCTCAACCGCGGTGACGCCTCAATCTGGAACCAATACTGGCGTCTATTTCATTAACGGACTCGCAAACTATCCATACGCTTCCAGTCAAATCGCTGAAATCATGCACTTTAATCGTTCTATAAATTATCAAGAACGCCAGACCGTTGAAGGATACCTCGCCACGAAATGGGGACTGCGGGCTAGTCTTCCGTCGTTACATCCGTACTCTGCGGTTCCGTATAGCGGTACGTTCACACTCAACCCTTCTAACCCCATCTCCAAATCCCTCTTTATCGCCTACCAAACTCCAGCCCTTACGTCCACCATGCGATTCGCGACCGGCAACGATGTGTCCGGAGGAGCGTTCGGGGTCTCGCAAACACAGTATTCCATTTCGGCTCCGTACCAGTACGCTTACGGCGATACTCGGTGGCCAACCGATCTAACGATCTATACGCTTCCCACCGTTCTTTCGGCCATTTACGATGCGACGGCCGGGATTATACGCGGAGACCATAATTTCAATGCGGGCGCAGACGTCCGTGAATCGGCGATGATCAATTCGATTGTGAATACTCCCTACTCTCTCGGTGCTTCTTCAATCCCTTCCTCCATCGTCTTATCGGCAAGTTTTCATGTCTGCGAGATCATCGCATACAACCGAGCCCTCGCCACTACCGACCGCCAAATGATCGAAGGATACCTTGCGGTAAAATGGGGACTTACAGGGCAGTTACCGAACGGACATCCGTATAAAAATTTCGCGCCATCGGGAGAACAGGTGGTTATTCCGTCGACGCCCGCCAACGTCATGCAAGGACTCGTATCCTGGATCGATATGGCGGATTCGGCGTCGTATACGCTGTCGGGAGGATCTACCTTGAAAACCCTGACGGATAAAGCCGACGGAACAACGACGTACACTCTCTCCGGAAAAGCCAACAATTTTTCAATGTCCACCATCGGATCACTTCCTGCCCTCGTGTTCCCGGGCAATAATACGTCAGTTCTCACGGCAAATACCTTTTTGTCTCGAACACTTCCTATCCCGTCACAGGGATCAGCGTTCATCGTCTTGACTCCGAAATCTCAATTCACGGCCACGAAACTTGGGATACTTGGATGGGGCAGTCCCGGAAACGGAAACGCCCAAGGAAACCCTGGACTAGGCTACAATTCTCCGTCTACCAATGTTCAGACCCTACAAAGCTACAATACATCGTCGGGCATATTTTTCGGCCCGTCGTTCAATTTGTCGGCGAGTACTCCTACGATCCTCTTTTGGGCATGGTACGGCGGAAATATGACGTACCTCTCCTGTAACGGAACAACTCTTCTGTCCGGTCCCCGAGGAACCACCGCCAACTACAACCCCGCATCTGCGGATACTCAGTTCTATGTAGGAAACGATGGAGGATTTGGGGCACAATTCACGTTGGGAGAGATGTGCGTGTACAACCAGTACGCGGAAACCCCATTCCGCAATCTTATGGAAGGACACCTTGCCTGGAAATGGGGACTACAAACGAATCTTCCAGCGGGACATCCGTATGTTTATTCGGCCCCTGGACTCCAGAGTCTGACGGAAGTCAATGCGCTTTCGGAACCTTCGGACATTACGGGGCTCACGATGTGGCTGGATGCCGCAGATACGACGACGATCAATGTGACCGGGACAACATCCTTTACGTGGACCGACAAATCCCCCGTCTTGAATCATCTGGTCTCGTCGACGACGACGTTGAAAGCTTTACCCCTCCCTTCCAACTTCGGACTCCCTGTGCGTCCTTCTATCTACTTTGGACCTGGCGCTTCGGCCACGAGCACGTATACCAGCGGCGCATCCACCGGCCAGTTTTCTGCGTTTATGGTTGCGTCCGTACCTACCCTCTCCTACCTCCTGATTTCTACGGGACAGTTCACAACTGCTACCTCGGCAGCGGGGGCGAACGGACAAACATTCGCATTCTATGCGAGTAACGGTTCAACGTTTGGAGTATGTTCGCCGTTCGTGTCCCCGGGAGGAGCCAATGTGGGCTCCTATTCCACAGTCTGCGGAGCTACCGTCGAACTGTTTGCGAGCGTGAGTGGATCGACGACTCTCGGGAACCTGAATTACGGAGCAACCGTCAGTGGAACATGCACAACTATTCCAGCGACGCAGTGGGTGTTCGGAGACTGTTCGGGCGATCCCTCACCGAAATCGTTCCACGTCCATGAATTCATTACGTACTCCCGACAGCTCGCGACGAACGAACGCTGGATCGTTGAAGGATACCTGTACTGGAAGTGGATGCATTTAATATGAAAAAACTACTGAGACGGTTAAACAATGACGGCGCAGTTCAGCCTGCCTTCCGGACACCCATTCACAAATGTGCGTCCGGGATATACAGGGTATGAGTCGGCTCCAAGTCCGGCCATCATCTCTGCGACAGCCTCCTACATAGGAAGCACAATTACGCTTCAAGTCTACGCAAACACACCGGGTAATTGGAACGTAGTCACTCCGGCAGGTCTTACAGTAACGACTCCACCAGTTGCGTCATCTTCATCGACTCCGATCGTGTATACGGGCGGACAGAGTAGTTTGTCGTATACGTTCTACACTATTTCATTGGCTCCGGCGATTGGACCAACTGTTGGATGGCTAGGTCCGGCTCCTTCCGTCACTCTGACCGTTCCTCCGTTCGGAACGACAATCGCATCGGGGGTCTACGACGGAAATGCAGTGTATCTAACTCCGGTTACGGCGACGCCTCTAACCCCCCTCGTCCAGGGAATTACGGACTACTTCTTTACGTGTACGAACAATGCGTCGTTCGCCTCGGTAGATTCCGTGGGAGTGGCGACGTTTCCGTACCCTTCCGGTACAGTGTTTACCCCGGGAACATCTACCATATTCAATTTCAATGTCGCCTGCCGGTTTCTCGGTATTCTCGGAGTCGCATCGTCTCCCGTGTTTCCTGTTACAGTTATCCAGCCCGCAACACCGATAATGACCGTGACTCCGACTTCGGGATCCATCAATATTTCCTGGGCCGAAACCACTCCTAACTGTACATTCACGATTAGTACGGGAGGAACAACATTGGTACCTACCACCAATCCGTTTACGGTTACGCGTTCGCCGGGAACGTATTCGTTCCAGGTTGGTGCGACTCTCTTTGGACTCACATCGTACAGTACCGTTCGGACGATCTCCGTGGCTCCTTCTATGCCCACGTCATTTACCGCAGCGGATAACTTGAACAATAGCGTAACTCTTTCGTGGGTGTCTGCGACGCCGGGGGCACAAATCAATCTTACGTGGACCGGTGCGGCTACCGGATCCTCCAACAATCTCGGGAATCCACCGTTTATTCTGTCGCTTGGATGCGGTACGTACAGTTTTACTTTGGTATCGGTATGTGGAGGAGTGACGAGTAGTTCAACCAGTGTGAACAATTTTTCCGTCACTCCGTCCACTCCCACAAATTTCCAGCAGAGCGTCTTCGGTTCAACTGCTACGCTTTCATGGTCAGAAGCGACCCCAGGATGCGGGTTCACCCTGACGTCATCTCCCGATATCGGCGTGGTTCCCGTCATTACCGGAAACGTTGCCGTATACACGGGGGTACACGCGGGAACGTATACGATCACGTTAGTGTCTGTGTCGGCAGGACTGAACTCTGTAAGTTCTGTCCAGACAACGACTGCGGTCACTTTAGCCGCACCTACCAGTTTCTCGGCAACCTCATTGGGATCCAAGATTACCCTGAACTGGGCTGAATCCACGGCGGGGGCATCGTTCAGTCTTTCATGTACGAACAATTCTGCCTTTGGAACTCAGACTATTTCGGCCGGAGTCTTTACGACCTCGTACGGCAATGTATCCACGCCAGGAATATATACCTTCTCAATCGTCTCGGTTCTCCCCGGAAACAATATGAGTGCTCCCATAACATGTACAGGTCAGATCGTGGCTCCTCCTGCGAGTTTTACGGCAGTAGCGACCGGATCTACAATCAATCTGGCGTGGACTGAGGCAACAACTGGATGTACGTTCTCGCTCTCTTCAAGCCCTACGGTTCCCAATCTCACGATCACCGGAAACACTGCGACGTCTACCGGAGTCACGCCTGGGAAGTATACGTTCAATCTATCGGCCTTCACATCTGCCGGATCGTTCCTGAGTACGACGGTGAGCAGTGCTACCCAGGTCATCGCTACCCCTGGATCATTATCGGCAGTGTTTGTAGCCCCGAATGTCGTGCTCACCTGGACCGAAGCCACCTCGGGATGTACGTTCACGCTCTCGTCCTCACCTGCTCTCACGAATCCCACACCTACAACCGCACTCACTGCTCAATACTCATCTCCTCTCCCGGGAAATTATACGTTCTTCGTTACGGCCGCGGATACGGCAGGAAACACCAGTTCAACGGCATCCACCACAATTCCGATCGTGGTGACTCCTCCCGCCCCCTCAAATCTTGCGTACACTGCGACAAGCCCCACATCATTTACCATTTCCTTCTCGGAAGCTCTGGCGAACTGTACGTTTGGGTTTACGGGCGGTCCGACCGTCGGATCTGTTACCGTCGCCGGAGGAAACGGAAGTTATTCGGGGGCGTTTAGCGGCGTAACTCCGGCTGGGGCACAGTCGTTCACAATTACCGTCAATTCAAGTTTCGGGGGAATCTTGAGTACGGGCAATTCGTCGATTGTGGCTCGTACCAAACCCAACACCACTTTTTCGTCCAATGCTTTGTGTACCGTCATAGGCGGTCAGAACACGGTTTCGGCGCAGTACATTATTAACAATCCTGACGGAGTCATCCTACGGTCCCGGAAATGTTATGGTAAATACATCCTACACTGTGAAGATGCTCTATTCCGGATCAACGACTACTCCCGGAGTCGCTCTAACCTCAACAAATTCGGCGGGAACGTACTTCACAAACTGGTTTGATGCGGGAGGGTTCTCTATTACGGTTCCCTCGGCTTTCCCGGACTACATTGTGCCTCCTACGATAGGGAATGTAATCGTCAGCGGAACAACCATTACGGTTCCTTGGACAGATTCCTCAACTCCAGGATCTCTTACGTATAATATCCTCAATTCAACGTTGTCTGCGACCGGAATTGCGACGGGAACACGGGTAAAAGTGTTTACCGGAGCCACAGTGGGAACGCCGTACAGTTTCACGATTACCACCACGTCGGGATACGTCACCGCCAATTCTGCGACTTCAACGGCGGTAACGCCCATTTCAGCGCCTACCGGTCTGACGGCGTCGGCGGTTGGTACCACGGTGACGATGAACTGGACGTACGGATCTCTGACTGGAATTACGTTCAACGTGTATGATCAGAGTGGGAATACCCGTGGAACCACCGGACTTACCACGACCAACACAACCTTCACGGTATCAGACTCTACGGCGTACACCTTTACAGTCCAGGCCATTGCCCAAGGAGGAAATGTAAAAGCGATGTCGGCAGGGGGGGTGGCGGTCACTACAGTTCCTGCTCCATCCATTACCAGCATTCTGGAAGACGGGGCATTGATTACGATTACGTGCGCGACCCCGACGTCGGGAACACTCAGTATTGCCCAGTCATCTGGGACAACCATCACACGAGTAAGTGCGACGAATCCGTTCACATATAACGGAACCACCGCGAATACTACCTACGGATTCACGGTGACGAACACGGGCACAAACTCGATCACGACTACGACAGCAAGTTTTACAACGATGGGAACGCCAACCTTCACGAAGTCCGATGCGTCTGGACAATCGGTGATTCTTCAATGGACCTATCCTAGCGGTGCCCCGGCAGCCACATCGTACACGGTCTATCTACAAGGTGGAACGACCGTCAGTGCGGGTATAACCGCTCAGAATTACACCTTTATTCCGTCGAGCGGAACTCCTCCTTTCGTGTACACAGTGGCGGCAACGGGGGCACCGGGGACTGGGTTTGGGTCAGTACCCACCGACAACATTACCCCGCTCACGGCGGTAACCATCGGAAACCCAGGAGCAACGTCTGCTGATGGTACGAATGTAACGGTTACGTGGACGTACCCCACGACATCCACGGCCGGAGTGACGTTTAAAGTGTATGACCCCACACTCGCAACACTATACACAACCTACTCATATTCATCCGTCAATTCAGCGTATTCTACTACATTCAGTACAAGTCTTACCAGAAATTCTACCTATTCGTTTGTGGTGATGACCACGGATGCGCAGGGAGACACCGCGGTTTCGGCACCTACCGCCAACGTCACTCTACTAACGGCCCCCATCGCCAAATCGATCATTCAGACGGGGGGACAGATGGTCGTCACGTTATCCGCCCAGCCGGCGATTACTCCGGCACCGTATACGCCGTACTACACGAATACATCAATTTTCCCCGCCAGTCTCACGCTCACCGCATCTACCGCCACGTCATTTACGTATTCTGGGGCCTTATCAGATACTACTTGCTCATTCACATTCCAGAACAATGCGGGAGCGGGGGCACCCAACAGTACAAATTCTTCAATTATAGGATTCCAAACTCTCCCTACCCCCGTACCAGTATCCATCACATACATTTCGTCATCTACCAGTATCAGTGCCTCGTGGACGTACAACCAGGCCGTCGCAGGAACCCAGTTCATTCTCAAAAATTCCGCAGATGGATCGCAGTTTGGAACAGTGACGGGAGTCACCAACGCAAATATTTCGGCCATCATCGGAACGACGTATACGCTTACGGTAACGGCTTCCTCGGGAGGAAACGTGTCGCTACCGTCCACTGCGTTCTCGGCCGTGACCGCAGCCCTCCCTTTCACCATTTCGTCGTTCGTACAGAACGGGACGCAGTTGATAACAACGATATCCGGTTCCGCGATCTCTGCGAGTACGGTCCCACCCTTGGGATTCCCTACTGTATTCCCTGGAAGCCCTACGTTATGGCTGGATGCTGCTGATCCGAACGCAACAGGAATCCCTGCCGCCAACGGTGCGACGATCTCGGTATGGAAAGACAAGTCAGGACTGGGCAGCAATGCTACGGCAACCGGGACACCTACCATCAATAGCACCGGCATCAACGGAAAACCAACCATGACGTTCGATGGTTCGTCGTGGTTTACAGGACTCACTACTAATACTGGAACTACCGCAACCGTGTTCATAGTCATGCAGCAGCCTGCGCCCACATCATCAATAAACCCAGATTTTACTCGTGTGTTCTCTATGGCTGCGTTAGGAGGATATGATTCTGATGTAACAGGTCTTCTGGTAGAGTTTGTGGGCGGTTATGTTTACGGATATAGGGGTAATTTACTGTCCGCCTTCCAAGAGCCGATAAATACTGCGTATATCATGGACTTTGAATTGGACGGAACGAATGCAATCTCTTATTTCAACGGAACCGCTCAACCAGGATTTGGATCTACCGCGAATTTCAACATTGGGAGGTACCGCGTTGGAGGCATTGCGCATTATGATGGACCTCCACAGTACACGGGATACGTCAGCGAGGTTATCTTATTCAAAGAAGCGCTCACGGCAGATCAACGCAAGGGAATGGAGTACTATCTAGCACAGAAATGGAGTATCGCAGGCGTACCGTCTGGATTCACCGGATCTCCTTTAACCTTTACCTTTAAGGGAGCCTCAGCCAATACAAATTACATTGTGAATGTCGTAGGAACGGGATTAACGGTCTCGTCTACTCTGACGACTCTATTTACTCCAGCCGCACCTACCTTGGCCGCAGTTGGAACAGGGGTCTTTACATCATCCACCTATAACGGAAGTACAACACTTCCGGGAGGAATCACCATGAACTACTTCAACGCGTCTGGAAACAGTCTGCTCACATCCAGCCCCACAAATTCATTCGTCGCAACCGCCAGTCAATCATACACTCTCTATGCGAGGGCAACAAATGGTCTCAATACCTCCATCTCGTCCGCGAATTCTGTCGCCATCACCCCGATCGGTCCTATTACGTACACTCGAGTATCTACAACAGGTGGAGGAGTCGCATTTACATGTTTCGCGACTGGATCCACCTCTTTCTCTGGATCATCTCCAGGGCTTTCATCTACCGTCAACGGAAACGTCATTACTTTTTCGAGCCCGTCTACCCCCGGCGTTTACTATGTTATTACCATTGTCGCAACCAACGCCACCGGCGCTACCAGCAGCATTAGCATCACTGAAAAAACATCCTTTGCCCCCGCAGCAGTTCCGGGAATGGCGATGTGGTACGATGCGGCCGATATAACCACGATCGGGTTCCGTGTAACGACACCGACTGTTGCGAATCTTCAATTCTGGTTAGATGCCTCCGACTCGACCAATCTATCTGCTCCCGGAGGAAACCTCACACAGATCAACGATAAATCGGGAAATAATTACACGGCTATGGCCGCATCAACTGTGGATTACAGTTCCGCCACGAATCTTATACATTTTCATAATAACCAATATCTGAATCTTCCTCAGTCATCGATCAACAATGCTGCGATTTGGTCGATGTTTATGGTCATTCAGCCAGTGAATATCGTAAACACTTACATCATGTCAAAACAGCGTGCCGGGCAAAACGCAAACTCTCCAACAACATTTGGTATCGGCGTTCATTCAGGTCCGGAGGGGTTTGCTCAGCAGATAACACCGGGAACATTAACGTACAAAACTACAAATGGTGGAACCGGTGGATCCCCTGAATACACCGCTACGGCAATTTTAACCACCAGTCTTCAGGTTCTAAGTATGGTCTATGACGGAACAAATTTAAAAACTTACCTGAATGGAACATTATCGAATACGTCTCCAGGAAACTGGCCGATAATCAATCAAACAGATGGCAACATGTGTTCATTGGGAGCATGGGCGACAGATTCTGGACTTATCGGTGCCGCAGACTTCTATCTTGGAGAACTTCAGTTTTACAATACGAATCTCGGAGATGCCGACCGTCAGAAAGTGGAAGGGTACCTTGCTTGGAAATGGGCGCTCCAGGCGTCTCTTCCTACAACGCACACGTACAGCACTACGAAGGTAACAGTAGGCCCGACGTTCACAAACACGTATTCGTCGACCCAAGTTTCTACTTGGCGTGATAAGTCTGGAAATGGTTTGGATCTAGCATATCCGGGAGGAAGTTATCCTACCTACTCGCCAACATTGCTGGGTGGACAGTACCCCGGTATCAATTTCAACGGAAACAGTTACCTCGCGACCACCAATTTCTTACCTGTTCCGATTCTCTCGTCTAACGGAACAGACACAACAATATTTATTGTATACAACGACCCAAATACCGATTACACTGGAACGTTTACGCTTGATACTGATATACAGTATGCGATAAACACATGGGGGACAAACATGCACTATTTTCAGTTTGGCGGATCGTATGTCTTTAACAACATAAACTTCACTGTAACGCCCGGTCCTCAGTTATACACTATCGAGAAACAGGGATCAAACTCAACATGGTACAATTTTGGAGGAATAGTTACGAACGGAACATCTTCAACCGCAGCAACGCTTACCTCAATATCACAGAGGTTCAATGTTGGAACCGGTTACCCCTTAACTACAACTTATTACAAATCTTTCATTTCTGAAATCATTATTTACAACTATGCGCTAAATTCCGTACAGAGACAACAGATGGAAGGGTACCTTGCCTGGAAATGGGGACTTCAGAATGCCCTGTCTACCAACAATCCGTATACTAAAGCCCCCCCTCCTTCGTACATTGGTCCCTTATCCTCCGGACCCATCGAGTGGATTGACGGATCAGATAGCACATCTATGAACTTCGTATATTCTCCAACGGCACAGTTAGTTGCGTCCGATATTGCAGCGCTACAGGCTTGGTACGATGCATCGGATGCGACAACTATTGTAGGTGGATCAGTGACTGTACCTTCGCCGCAGGTATGGTATGACGGAAAAGATCCAAATGGGAATGGAAGTATTCCATCAGATGGAACATCAGTAACTACATGGGCGAATAAAGCACCAACTGGAGCAACCTATAATGCAGTTCAGGCAACTGGATACAGCGCAGCAACGTATTCAACCACCTGCAATGCTCTTAACTTTACAAACACCACCACTGCCTATTCTACGGGATACGCAGCAAATCCTACGGCAGAAACCATGTTTGTAGTAGCAAACAATTCAAGTCCTGGCTCGAATAACAATATGGTAATTGGCGGACAATCGGGAGCCCGATCGCTTGGATGGGGATATAACCCACTGGGATCTATTTCTTACCTAAACAACGAATTGAAGTGGCTTGCATCAGCCCCTGGTGGATATACATCTGCAACAACTGCATTGGTCACCGGACAAGTTAATGGAACAAATGTATTCATTTCTCAAAATGGAGGACTCACCTCTGGAACATCTACAACTGGGGATGGATTTACTGCTGGAACAACAACATATTTAGGTACAGATACTGGAAACAAGGGGACATATTATTTCATCGGATACGAGATGGAAGTTTTGTTTTACAATTCCGTTCTGACTATAAGTCAGTACCAGCAGGTGGAAGGATATCTTGCCTGGAAGTGGGGACTTCAGGCAAATCTCCCACCTACTCATCCGTACAAATCAGCAGGTCCTTCATGGACACCCGCGGGAGGAGGAAGTATTCAGAAATGGAACGATAAGTCGGGCAATGCGTACAACTTATCGCTCGGATCGGGATCTGGAACGGTTTCGTACATAACAACCGCTCTCGGTAAATCCGTCAATCTAAGTGGAGGGTACCTATTTATCAACAAGGCCGTCAATCTCCAGAATTACGCTCTCTTCACCGTTCTGGGCTCGCCAACCGCGGTGTATAATCAGTCGGTGATTACTGGACGACCTAATACCACCGCCTCATACAATTCTACGGATGGGTTTGGATTGTATGCGGATGCGACGGGGACTCCAGATTTACGATTGTACGGAGTCAGTGGTACTGGCGGGTCTAATGTGAATACGGTCTCTGGAGCCCTTCCTTCAGTTGCCTTATCACCCGTTCTAGCATCCTATACCTCCGTATCAACGGGTATTATCAATTCATGGATAAACGGAAGTGCGGGAACCGTGATCACGACGGGCCAGACACGCACAAACACCGGACAAGGGTTTGCGATCGGTGCCGAATGGTCTGGGACTGCGTACGCAAACATCACAGCGGTCACGAATATGTACGAAGTCGTTGTGATGACCACAATTCCAACCACCCTTCAGCGGCAGCAGATGGAAGGGTACCTCGCGTGGAAATGGGGATTACAGCCAGGCCTTCCAACCTCTCATCCATACAAAACATTCGCACCTACATTTGCAAACCTCCCAACAAATCCCGTCAATGGACTCATCGACAAATCGGGGTTAGGAAACAGTTTCAGTCTCGTCACCGGTTCGTCGCCACTTCCCCAGTACTCCAGTACGGTTAAAGGCGTATTCTTAGGACAGGCGGCCTCGTTCGTGAATACCACTGTTTCAGTTCCCGTGGGATACACGATGATGGCGGTCGCGAGTTTAACGTCGACGCCCGGGTCGTACGGTCGCCTGATCAACGTAGGTCAAGTCGACAACGTCGGATTCATGGGAACGTACAACGGCACCACAAACTTCGCGACGTTCACTGGAAGTAGCGCTAGTACGACATTGAGCGGGTTCACAACTACGTATACCATAAGTGGCCCAAACTCAGTCGTCACAATTTATGCCGCCGGTGGTGGAGGCGCAACAGGTCTTTCAAAGAATGGGTTTGGAAATATTTATCCGGGATGCCCTGGAGGACGTGGGGGATCGGCAGTGTGTACGATAACAAATATTCCAGCGGGGACAGTTATTACAGCTACAAGTGTTGGTGCTGTTGGTATTACAAGTGGAAATCCTGGAGGCAACTACACTCAGATAGCCGCCGGGTATACGCTCATTAATGTCGGTCCATCTTTCAAACTTGCATGTGCCGGTGGTGGTGGCGGTGGTGGCTCCGGAGACGGTAATAATGCATCTGCACGGGAAGGAATAGGCGGATTAAGCGCCGGAATAGGTGATACAGCTGGTACAGGCGGTGCCGCTTTGGGCGGCTACGGTGGAAATGCTGGGTATGCAGTTCAAAACAGTGCAGGTTTTTCGTATACGTTGAACGCTTGGAATCAATCGAGTTACGGAATATCCGATGTTGCAGGGTATATCATAATAAGCGTACAATTAGGTGGTGGATGGAACGACATAACATCAAATTCTCCGGCCACTCCCGTCTCTACGAATCCTGCCGCACCATCCCTTCTAGAAATGACGGTCGATGGATCCGTGCTGACCCCTTACTTCAATGCGTCCGCTATGACCGTAAAGACAGGAACGACCATTGCGATGACCGGAATGATTATTGGATCATCGCCGAATAACGGAGGGCAGTTCTGGCCAGGGTACCTCAACGAACTTCTCGTGGTTTCGCGAACGCTCACATCCCTCCAACGTGCACAACTTGAAGGGTATCTTGCCTGGAAGTGGGGACTCCAAGGCAACTTACCCAGTACGCATCCGTTCGCGCTCGGACCACCGTAAATTAAAACGCATAGTAATTGCTTCCAGTTCCAGTATAGACGAACGTAATTCCCCGCCCCGCTCCACCCGATGTCGCAGGAAGGGTTACATTCAATAATCCAAGTACGGTTGCACCGACGAGAGTTGTGTTAATTCCAGTCCCCGATGTATTCGTCACAATCCAGTGTGTTCCTGTCGGAGGCGCCGTTGACGGGAAAGACAGATTGATGTTATTGGAAACAAAGAACCGCGTGGCCGCATTGGTGGTTGTTAATGAAAGAGTCATTGTGGATGGAGACACAGAACTGATAGTCAGCGTATTCTGAACAGCTCCTTGAACGGTCAGGGCGAATCCGGGTGTCGGCTTCATTCCGATTCCCAGGACATTGGCGGACATATCGCCCTGGAGGAACGGAGTGTTTTGGATGGTTGAATAGACGTAGAACGTGTTGTCGGTTGTACAACTCGTATTGATGATCGAGGTTGAGTTCGAGCCGAGAAAGACGCAGTTTTTTCCGGAATTCTGGTAGCCGGCATTGTACCCCAGTGATACGACCGACGATCCCTTATTGGACATGGCCGCTTGGTGCCCCATCGCCACCACAAATGCCGCAGAATTGGTCGCAGCCGCGTTGGTTCCGATGGCTATAACGTCAGAACTGGTGTTGTTCATTGCCGCCTGAAATCCTAGCGCAACGACGTTGGACGACATGTTTCCGGATCCAGCCGAATTCCCGATAAAAACAGTATTGGATCCCAGATTTCCTACACCTGCCGAAGTTCCAATAAATACTCCCTGTCCGCCCGAATTGTTTAGACCGGAATTGAATCCTAGGGCAACGACATACCCCAATCCATTGGTTCCTCCAGATCCCGCCCCTTGTCCAATCGCCACCAGACTCCGCCCCGTGTTTCCATTCCCGGCCGACAGTCCAATACAGACTTGGTCCGATAACGTAATGACTGGACCCGCCCCTGCTCCCATAAATACCTTATCTGTCCCGATCGTCAGCGAACTCCCCAGACTTAGATTGAATCCGTTAATGGTATTAACGCCCGACAAGTTATTGACGATACCCACCGAACCGTCCAGATAATTCCCGCCACTGTAAAACGTGATATTTGAGACTCCGGTAATGCGGTTATTGGCCAGACTGAGCGTGGAAACTGCGGGGTACCCCGACCATGCCGCAATCTTGAGATCGGTCGCCAGTGCGTTTCCGTTCAGGAACAGATTGTAATTGGTCGTAGGGTCCCCGATTTCTACGTCTCCCGGGAGATATGTGTGAACAGTTGGCTGGAAGTATCCTCCCTGTCCAACCTGGAACTGAGGAGTGAAGATGTTTTTCAAAAGATTGATCTGATCGGTGGACGAATACACGCTTCCGTTCATCGCTCGCCGTATTGTTTTTATACAGACGACAATGATTTAACTACTTTCTGCGTGGTATATACAGCACCCAAAAGAATGACGACCGCGACGCCCGGAGAACGCTACACACTGTTTCCCATTAAGAACTCGGAGACCAAAGTGTACCAGTTGTACAAACAGGCCGTCGCCTCCTTCTGGACGCCGGAGGAAATTGACTTTTCGAAAGACGAGAGCGATTGGGAGTCTCTGACGACGCAGGAACAGGATTTCGTGAAACAGGTTCTGGCGTTCTTCGCAGGAGCCGACGGAATCGTTCAGGAGAACCTCGCCACCCGTTTCCAGCGGGATACTGAGAGCCCTCCTGCTCGTCTCTTCTACGCCTTCCAGAACGCGATGGAGGGTGTACACGGCGAAATGTATTCCCTGCTGATCGACAAGTACGTCAAAGACGGGGACGAGAAGATGCGACTGTTCCGGGCGCTGGATAACGTTCCGTGTATCAAGCGGAAAGGCGAGTGGGCGATGAAGTGGATCGAGAGCGGCGAGGATTTCGCCACCCGTCTAGTTGGGTTTGCGTGCGTCGAGGGAATCTTTTTCAGCGGAGCGTTTTGTGCTATCTACTGGCTGAAAAAGCGCGGTCTGCTTCCCGGTCTCACGTTTTCCAATGAGTTGATTTCGCGGGATGAGGGTCTTCATACCGTCTTTGCCGTGGAAATGTATCACGGCCAGTCTCCCATCGCAGCCGAAAAGATCCGCGAGATTCTGGAGAGCGCGGTGGCGATTGAGACTGAGTTTATTTGCGAGTCCTTGCCGTGTACCCTCATCGGAATGAATGCGACGTTGATGACGCAGTATATCCGCTTTGTGGCTGACCGTCTTGCCGTCCAGCTGGGAATCCCGAAAATTTGGAATGCCCAGAACCCGTTTGATTTCATGGACATGATCTCGATGGAGGGAAAGGGTAATTTCTTCGAGCGCCGCGTGTCGGATTATTCGAAGGCAGGGGTAGGAGTTAACCAGGACGAAATGGTGATCAAGTTTGATTCTGAGGATTTTTAGGAATACCAGAAAGTAAACTACTCTCAAGTATGGAATTCTTCCACGGAATTGTTGCGCTCGTCGCGGGAATCGTTCTTATCCTCACCGGCCTTGTTGCGTGGATGTACATCCAGCAGTCGCGCATGGCCCAGGCAATCAATGCCCTCGCGGTCGCCGTAACTACCCCACCTCCTTCTTTCCTGTCCCATCCGCCCGTCGAGGAGCCCGTTGAGCAGGATCACGAGCAGGAGCAGGTGGTCGATGATCGCGTGTCGGTCCACGATGTGGATGCGGATGCCGAGCACGAGCACGAGCACGAGCAGGAGGAGGAGGAGACGGGGGTGATTGGCGAGGATATCTCGGACTTCACGGGTAAGACGGTGGTCCAGCTCCGTGATCTGCTTACCGCGAAGGGGATACCTTACAGTAAGAGCGATAAAAAGCCAGTTTTGTTATCTCTCGTACAAGCAGCGGCGTAAGAGACAGAATGAAGATCATTAGTTTTGATATTGGACTTCGTAATCTAGCGGTATGTGTTCTGGAGGGTACGTCTAGAACAGATATGCGAATAACGGCGTGGGATGTGATTGATGTCGTGGCGGAAAAGAACGGGCACACAAGGACAGCATGTTTCAAGTGCGCGAAACCTGCGATGTGGGTCCAGGCGGGCGCTGGCACCCAGGCATGTTCCCGTCATCGGCCGAAGAATTTAACGATGACGAAAGCGGCCTTGACGAAAAAGACCATTCCTGAATTGCAGGAGATGGGAAAGACGTACGGATTCACGGGAAAAACTAAGAAGGATTTGGTAGGCCGACTCTGGACAGAAATGTCGAAATCGGGATGGTCGAAATTCAAGGGCAATGCTCGGGCGCCCGGTGGAGGCGTTCTCGATTTAGTCAATGATATCATTGCGTGTCTCGATAAGCGCGCGGATCTTGGATGGTGGGAAGGTGCCGATCTCGCGATTTTCGAGAACCAGTTGGATCGGCGGATGTTTGCCGTACAGGCTATGATGCACATGTACTTCGCATGTCGCGGGTTCAGGACAAAGGGAGTATCAGCAATCCATAAATTGGACAATATTGCGACGGCTACGGATGCGACGGGGACGTACCGCGGCCGCAAGAAGACGGGAATCGTTCATTGTGAAGTCCTGTGTCCCGCCGCCAACATGTCGTTCTTCAAGTCGCACAAGAAACAGGATGACATGGCGGACAGTTTTCTCGCCGCCGTATGGGTTCTAGAGCACCCTACAAATTTCATGCGAGACTCTTGATCAACTTTTTATCGTAAACCCAAAATTCGAATTTATACCCTGCAAGAATACATCCATTACGTTTTGCGATGTTTCGTTCATAGTAGTGTTTGTAATACATCGTATGCGTTGATTTTACTTCAATAATCGTTTTAGGTTCGGTCTCCAGAATAATATCGGGATAGTAGTAGTGTTCTTCTTCGTTAAACATGTACTTTATACCCTTTCTAGTTGTATATATTGACTCTTCTGGATAAATTTTAACTAACTCGTCTAATGCGTGGTTCTCGTATCCCTGTATCAAACGAACGTCTCCACTCGGCATTCGATATTCTTTAAATTTATACTTGTGTTGTTTTGTATGTATTTCGGCTACATGGGCAAGATGTTCAACACCATATTTTTCTAATGCATTTTTCTTACAGTTTTCGCGAACAACAGGGGATTGACTATAGTGATCAACACCATACTTGCTCAACGATGTTTCATGTATTTTCTTCTTAACGTTTTCTTGGGTATGAACCTTACAGAACATTCCCTGACCCTGCTTAATCGCACTTTGATCCTTCTTATGTTTTTCACCACAGAAGCACGTGAACGCTATCCACCCAGGTCGTTTCCATACGGTTTCTTCATCGTTAAATACCGCATTATCTTTGGCTGCCGCAGCGTGTATAATCTCTAACATTTTCTTCCTTCGCCTGCGTTCCATAGAGTGTTTGTAGCAGAATAGCCCTGTACCTTTTACCCCCGTGACGTCGTTGATCTGCTTAGAATATGTTTCGCCACAATAGCATGCGAAATGAACCCTTGGTTGAGTTTTGAGTTTCTTTATTATGGATAAAGACGTCGCTTTATCTATTTTAGCCAGTTCTTCAATCTTTTCTGCCCTAACACCGTTCATACTATAACAGGGTGGCTTCCTTGTAATTCGCCGCGTTTTAACTTTAAGAACAACCTACACAGTCTTCATAATAGTACTCACCCAAGATGGCGGATGTCCCAGGTGCCGATCTTTTGATGAACATGAATGCGATGTCGTCGTCGTCGTCGTCCGCCCCCGACACCAAACTGCCTGAAATGGAGTCGATCTCGCTGGATTTCACCGACTTGCCCTCTGAAGCCCCGCCGCAGCCGCCTCGCCTCGTCCCGTCCGCCGAGGATGTTGGGACGACGCGTACGTGGGACGGCGTGGAGAACCTGAACGCCGAAGCCTACCTGAAACCTGTGAATGTTGCCCCGAAAATGTCCGAGGACGCCATTATGAAGAAGAAGTACGAACTGCTGCGCAAGTTCGAGCGCCTCAATAAACTGGGCGTCCCGATCCGCAAGCGCTTCACGATGGATTCGCCCCTTGACGAGATGGAGATGGAACTGGAGTTTGTAAGGAAGGAGAAGGCTATGGATTCCACCATCAAACAGTTCTCCGAGTGGTTCATTACGGGAATGTCCGCGATGGAGTGGGGATCTAAGAACGTCGGGATGATGAAGATGTTCGGTCTCCAGCTCGACGGTCTGTCCCAGTCCGCCCAGATGAACGTAGGCGACCTGGAAGAGGATTTCGAGGAGTTGTACGATCTGTACGGCGACAAGATGCGCATGCACCCCCTCGTCCGTATCCCCATGCGCACCTGTTTCATGGTGTATATGGTCCACCTCACCAACCAGATGGCGATGAAAGCCCCGGTCCCGAACATCCAGGAGATTCTGAAACAGAATCCTGATATTGCCCGTCAGATGGCGGCGCAGGCCATGCAGAACCAGACCCAGCAGTTTCGTCAGCAGGCCCAGAGCCAGCAGCAGCAGCAGCAGCAGAACGTGAATGTCCCTACCTTCCCCTCCGCCAACGGCTTCGGAAACTCCGCCCCCCAGCAGCAGCAGAGCCAGCAGCAGGACTCTAACCCGCTCGCAGGTCTAATGTCGTTCCTGGGCGGCGTGAACACTCCTGCGCCGGCTCAGCAGCAGCAGCAGACGCGCACAATCCCTATTAAACCCGTCCGCGAAATGAAGTCGCCGTCGGGAATGGGCATTGGGGATATTCTGAACAAGATCCAGAAAGAGGAGCGGAAAGTAGGAACTAACTTCCCCCCGCAGCAGCAACAGCAGCAACAGGCTATGTTCAACCCCCCGCCTGCACCTATGCCTGCGCCCGCGCCTGCTGCCCCGCCCCGCCCGACAGTTCGTTCGGCGCTTCGTAAATCGGCAGGGTCCGAACGCAAATCCGCCAAGAATTCCGTGGTGATTAAACTATAATAGACTAGAGTAAATGGACGGACCCACAGGTGTAACAGGTGTAACAGGTGTAACAGGTGTAACAGGTGTAACAGATGAATTAGATGAGACGGGTGTAACCGGACCTACTGGAGTTGATGGTGTGCTGGATGCGACCGGACCTACCGGAGTTGTCGATGAGACGGGTGTAACGGGTGCGACCGGACCTACTGGAGTTGTCGATGAGACGGGTGTAACGGGTGTGACCGGATCTACAGGGGTTGACGGTGCACTAGATGCGACGGGACCCTCGGGACCGACGGGACCCTCGGGACCGACGGGACCGACGGGACCGACGGGACCTGTTTACCTTGTGACGATAGATCAGTTAGTGACTCAGCAGTCGGTGGCTCTTGCCCAGGAAACCGCGGACCGGCAAGCGTTGGCGCCGCTCGGTAATCCTGGGTCGTACAATTTCACTCCGGCGCTCCAGCAATGGGCCTCTGTCGGTTTTCCGGCGTGCTACCCCCTCATTACCCTAAGCCTAACCCCTCCTTCCCCTTGCTCGGACGGCACGACACGAACGCTGTACGCGTACGTGGCCTACCTCCTTGGCGGAACAGATCTTGGAGACGCGACGTACGCGCTCACCCAGAAAGTCCTGGGGTTCTCGTTCGCGTACGTTCTCCAGTCCGGAAACACGCTCCAACTGTGCGTGACTCGGGATTAGAGGGGCTTTTAGGGAGCGTGGGACGTTAAGGACTTAGCGACCTTTAGGGAGCGTGGGACGTTAAGGACTTAGCGACCTTTAGGGAGCGTGGGACGTGGGAGCGAGTGACGTTAAGGACCTAGCGACCGTTTAGGGAGCGTGGGACGTGGGAGCAAGGCGACTACGGACTGAATTTTGCATATGCATGTGTGGACGGCAGAGAACTCTGCAGACCCCATTTCCAAGCAAGATAGCCTTCCACCTGCTGGCGTTGAGAGGTGGTGAGTGTGTTATTGAAAATCAAGAGTTCACCAATAAATCCAGTAAGTGGAGATGATACATCGTTTGTAATTTGCGAACCAACTGCATATACGGTTGTATTCAAACTACCAAGTGATACAGATGGCGATGATACAACCGGTGTTATTGAACCATACGTACTCATATACGCAAAATTTGAATCCGACCAAGCACTTGATAATATAGCCGTATTGTATGGTATGGATACAGTAGCATATGAACTTACACTACCATTAAACCGAACAAACCCAAGCTTATTAATATTACCATTAATTGACATACCGCCAACATCCCCGCCGTTTCCATCTGAAACTCCTGGTCGGGTCAGTGTAAAAATGCGTGGATTTTGTGCAGTTGTTGGTTGAGTGGGTACATTGAAAATACAAAACGCCGTATATCCAGTCCCCGTTAGCACGATGTTTCCGAGTATTGATGACCCGCCCGTGAACTGTAATGATGGAAGACTGCCGATAGAATTCTGTATAAGTGGAATAGTGGTTGCCGATCCACCAAAATATGTTGTAGGCGTTCCGTTGTTCCCGTTCCCACTCTTATCGTTCCACTGAGTCACTGATGTCCCCGAAAGATTCATACTGCTCCGATCCCCCGCATCCAACCACAACTGCATCCCCGTGACGGATTTGGGCGTGAAATTGGTACTGAAGGCGGGCATTAATTTCCCAGGATGGCCCGTGGGAAGATTCGCGACCAGTCCCCATTTTTGGGCCAGGTACTGCTCGACTTGTTGAACCTGACTCGTACTTAACAAGGAGTTATATTCAACAATTTCACATATATCTATGGTTCCGCCAGGATTACCAAAATTACCTGCATACCAGTCCATGTTTCCTATAAACGTATTCGCCACTGTCGTTTGTGTGACACCGCCGACCACCGTTTTGGATGTTCCGTTTGTTCTAAGCACCAATCCCGACACTGCGTTTGTTGGATCAAATAATCCAGTCATAATACAAAGAGTATTGGTTCCAGGAAACGAACCCAATGCAGAGCTCCCAGCCGTAGTTGAAGATGCAACTGAATATCTTTGATCAAATGGTGAGCCATTTGTAACTATTTGAAAATAATACGACGCAATACCCGACGTAACTACTGGGACTCCAATAATTACAGAACCATTTGTGATAGTGTCTGTTTTAGCAACTACGAACACGCTAGGAATAGTAGCCAGAGTAGTTGTTAGTAACATTCGGGTTATATTTGGAAACCGTATAAACTGGGTTGTACCCGTCGTTGTTAATGCAGGTGTTCCGTTTGCAGTGGTTGCGTTGTTTCCGGTCCCACTCTTATCCTTCCAAATACTCACGTTGCTCCCTGAACTGAACGTCATACTGCTCTGATCCCCCGCATCCAGCCACAAGGAACACCCAGGAATATCCACGGGGCGGAAGGGGCGGTTGTAGGGGATTAAGTACGGGCCAGGGGAAGGGGCGTTGGCGACCGAGATTCCCCACTTTTTGCCCAAGTACTGCTCTATGAGTTGGCGTTGGGGGGTGGAGAGAAACGAATTAAATAGGATAAATTCATATATAGTAACTTGTCCTCCTGATGTTCCATTGTTAAAAGGACTGCCTAGACATACAATTTTCGTTGCCGCTCCTGCAGTGAAGGCAGCATTAACAATCTGAGTTCCATTCAGAACCCCAATATAATTTCCAGCCGAAACATGTGATTCCGATACAATAAATGCGTTGGTACTCCCACTTGTTGATAATCGCCCCCAAACGGTTGGATTTCCATACAAATCTATATATCCAGACGCTTCTCCATTTCCAATAATTGATATTCCATTATTCGTACTATCAAAATTGAAGAAATACTGCTGACCCGTTGATGTGTTTGCTTTCCCAACTAAGAAAAAGGTAGATGCTGTTTGAGAATAGGTGGCACTCAATGAAAACAGTTGAGTGCCGTCAAATGAAATACCCCCGCCTGTAAGAACCGTCGGAGCGTTTGTACCCTTTGTCGCATTGTATCCGTTTCCAGACTTATCATTCCATGACGAGACGTTGTATCCCGAACTGAACGTCATACTCGTCGTATCCGCTCCGTCCAGCCAGAGAACACATCCAGGAATCTGGGTTGGGAGAATGGGGACGACGGACGAGTACGGATGAGCATTAGGAAGTTGGTTATGAAGTCCCCATTTGGACGCCAGGTATCCTTCCACTTGCTGGCGTTGAGAGGTGGAGAGAGTATTGTTGAAGATTATGAGTTCATATACAAACCCAATAAATCCGGGCCCACCGCCTACATAGTATACATATGATCCCGCGAGTGATCCACCGGCACTTCCAGTTGATGCAGTGTATGTTCCGTTCGCATAACCGACTCCTCCAGATGCACTGGAAACAACAATACTTAAAAGTGTTGGATTATTGTGTGTTGTTGTCGCATTAATTGGAGTTTGCGAACTTCCACCTATCGTCAACGCTGCATTGAATGCTCCACCCTGTCCAATTAAATCAATAACCTGCCAGTTAGATGCCGAAAAGAAATCAGAGTTCCCAGCACCAGAATACGATGTTTGGTTCATAACCATAAATATTGAAGGAGTCCCTGTCGTTGGTGAAGGAGTAAACGATGGAGTTGAGAAATAGTTAGCATTTGAATTAAGTGCTGGTGCGCCGAGTCCATTTAGTGCATTTGAAGTATATGTAGGCGTTCCAGTTGCAGTTGCGTTCAACCCATTTCCAGACTTATCGTTCCAAGTCGTCACTGTTGTTCCTGAAAGAACCATACTGCTTTTATCCCCTCCGTCCAACCACAATGCTAAACCCGGTATGGATTGTGGTGAGAACCCCCATACCGATTTTCCTGATGAGACAATGGATGTCGCCATGACCGTGCTTCTTACCTAGTTTAGAACAGAATATATCCAGAAATCGTCGCTCCATTGACTCCTGAAACAGTGTACACAATCGTGGTATTGTTTGAGGGTGCTAGGGTGAGCGGAGAGGGTAAGCTTGAATTCGTGTTGTTGGCGACCGTGACGCTCAAGTACGACGAGGTCGCGTTGCGGAGTGTCCAGAACGTTCCGGCCGTCGTGGGAGCGGGCGAGGGCATGTTCACGTTCGAGAATCCCGAGTTCGCAATGTAGTAGTACCATCCTGCCGAGG
>TBL_comb47_HYPODRAFT_10001133_pt1 | contig 34948 bp, 29 predicted proteins | sample TroBogypolimnion_40_FD_10682 | JGI IMG/M metagenome (IMG submission 10682)
AAGAATTCCCGAAGGGAATTCTAGGTTGGCACCTTCGGAAAGAGACCCCATAGGGGTCTCTACCCTTGTGGTGCCGGACTCATCGAAATCGATGGATGATAAATCGTTAGCGGTTTTTCTCTGTCATATTATGCGAACGAATGGCTTTGGAATAATTCTTGAATGTGATGGTTTGCCCTCTGACTTTGGTAGTGAGTTCAATATCTTCTTTCGATACGAAGAGTGATAATAATACATCATTCGGTAAAGATTCTTCTGGAATATTATTATCCGATGAGGATACGATGCTTGTCTTTTTATTGTTATTATTTTTATTATCACCACCTAACCATGCTGACATTTTTTCCATGATGAATTGATTCGGGTTCTCGTGTTCGGGGGGCAATTTGTCACAGGGTAGGAATTCAATTTGGGCACAACGAACGTGGGGACGAGTTTGTCCGTCGGACAAGACTTCGATAGGTATATTTATTTGGGCCATGATGTATTTTTTTTCCATGGTTCGTTTATTTACATAGAATACAATTTCTATGTAAATTGTTTTGGTATTTATTTATTCAGCGGCGTTAGGAAGTTGGGTTTCGGGTATATGGTAATAAGAATAGTTATTTTTATAATTACTATATAAATATCTTGTACATGCTTTAAATTTGGTAACTTGTATTAGATTATTGGTTTCGCCTTTATAATCATCTATAATTATCGGAGTTTCGAAAACCGCAGTATAGGTCGTTATGAACTTTTGATTCATGAGAAGCGAGATAGTTTCTTGCAATAAATCCTGTTTGGGTTTAATATTTATTTGCACGATTTGATATTGTTGTGGTTGTTGTTCTTGTTGTTCTTGTTGTTGTGGTTGTTGTTCTTGTTGTTCTTGTTGTTGTGGTTGTGGTTGTTGTGGTTGTTGTTGTGGTTGTTGTTGTGGTTGTGGTTGTGGTTGTAATGTTATCATTGTTTTAAAATCTTCTAATATTTTACTATATTTTTTATATTTTTCATTTTTTTGTAAAGCTAATATTTTTGTCAATATTATTTCAAGATTTTCGATATTAACAATTTTTGATAATTGTTTTATAGTTTTATCTTCATTAATACTCCCATACTGGTTATATATTATTTTAATAGGAGCATTAATAGAATTCATCAATTCTTTAAATATTTTATATTTGATTCCTTCGCCACCAAACTGTATAAAATCTTCCTCTGTTTCCTCCATATTTACTATAATAGAGCCATAAAAAATATAAACACTATATACTCGTTACATCCATTTAATTTCATCCTTACGAACGGTTACCATCGCAGGGTCGCGGTCATGCCGAGATATCCAAAATACATAATTATCTTCCCTAACCATCATCCCAATACAAAATTCCACCCCCAATTTCTGAAAGCAAAAGGGTTCGCTATACCGTTTCAACATAAAACTATCCTTGTCCAACATCACCAACATATGATAATAATGTCGCGGACTATGTTCTTCACTATAATGAACGATACCCAACAATCCCTCGTCCACCGCATGAAGAATCGTCGACCCACGAATTTTGCTAAATAATGGCATGGACATGGGATAACTATGAATAATAACCAAAACATCATTTTCTATCCGTCCTATCTCCAAAGGTGACCACTTATAAATGAATAATTCTTCCTCTTGGTCTATCATTGTGCCATCGCCCATCAATATCTTGTTTTTCCTGATAATAGGTATCCAGTTCTTCTCAGCCCATGTATCCGTGGGTGGTTGCACAATCTGCCCATTGCGAATATTCGCATTTTCCACGTCGTAATCGCCCACAATCATGCGGCATTTTCCACACGGAGAATAGCCAACTGTAGATGCTATATATTTGACCTTGCCACCGTGCACATAGAGTCGTATGTCTTCTAAACCTTTGGACAAAATATCTCCTTCTTTGACTGGCAAATCGATGGTCTCCTCGATTTCTCGGTAAGACGTGGGTGACAAACTGTCTGAGTCCATCTCCGATAGCATATTTTTGTTCTCAATCAGACGAATACCGCTGTTAAAATGGTAACAACCTGTGGGATAAATCCAATAATTGACGTATCGGGTATTTAATAGATGTTTACCCTCGTAATATACGTAGGCGGCCGATGTAGGATAATAGGTATCGATGGTGGGATAAGGATATTCGACTATCGAGTCCATGTTCAGAGTGCGCGTATAAATATCTGCCGATGTATACAAGATAGAATCATTGTGGTCGGCACGATACCAGGTCCAATGGTCGGGCCATATATGTGTTTCCGATAAATATGATTCGAGCCATGCCCAAAGATTGAAATCCCAGACCAATGTGTCATATTTTTCTATGAAACGCGGTAACGCGTCGCTAACTATCTGACAAAATTGTGAAATGGATTCTCTATCACCCATAAAAAACCCCCCGCAAAACCGCCAATGGACGGAATCAATTGCATCTCGTTCCTTTTCTGCTTCCAATTTGGTCAGCGAGCTTTGCTCGCAACAACTAACTTCAGAAATCACCTGAGGTGCTAGCTGAAGTTTTGGCCAACAGCCGGGAAATGTCAAAAAAGAGGGGGCCAATTGGAGGCCAATTAGCCATTGTAAATATTCTTTGACACCGGCTTTGTCACGAAAGAGTTTGGGTAAATCGAAATCCATCCACATAAAATGAGTGGATACGTTGTTATGAGAGATAGCATGTTTTAACACATCGTATTTATAGTAACCGGAAGCGATAAATTCTCGCGTGTCCTTTTCGACGTTGCGATTGACTGGTAAAATGGTTGCACTATTAGCGTTCTCTAATGTAGATAATGGTATGATATCATTGTCATTCTCAATATTGATAATAAGTACATGAGAGAACATATTGAAAGCATTATACAATTGGGTATAATAATTATTATTTGTATAAATTAAAAAGGAGAACCTATCCACCGATACCAAAAAGGAAAAATCACTTATGAGTTTTCCAATGTATTCTTCAAGGTTCTCATTGTCTTTATCTGAAATGTATAATAAACAGGTTACAATCGTGATAGGCATTATAGTAAAAATATGATTCGTTTTTATTTTGTTTGCTAGAAAATTGATTATATCAAACATAACAAAGTGATTCTTTATATCAAAATGGAACAACAATTGAATCATGTTTTACAAGAACAAAACGCCCAAACTTCTCCGGTAGCGAAGCTACCATTGCGCAGCGAGAAGTTAGTAGTTGGAGGCTTTCAGCCTCCTGACCAAAAAGAAGTATTCGCTACATTCGTTGCCGGATTTCCGAAGGGAATCCTAGACAACAAATCGAGATTTTGTGACCCTGCACAAAATACTCCAAAAATCACCATCACTAAAAAAAATAACGATGTATGCCATAAAAGAGATTTCAAGCACCATCGAAGAATCATGGTATTTGATGTGGAAACAACTGGGCTTTTACCCAAACGAAACGTAGAAACCCCTCTAGAAGAAATGCCCAACATTATTCAGTTGAGTTTTATTATTTTCGATACAGTGCAGTTTTATATATGTAAAAAATACAATGCATATATAAAAGTATCGGAGAATGTGGAAATCTCCGAGAGAATTACTGAATTAACAGGTATCACCCGACAAACATGTGATGAACGTGGTATTCCCATATGTGATGTCCTCGACGAATTTTATCACGCATATTTGTCATGTGATTGTATTATCGCACATAATCTGTCGTTTGATAAAAAAATGGTGCAATTGGAAGTAGAACGGAATTATGCGACGATGGAGGCAACTCATCCTCATATTCTCCATCTCTTCAATCCAACATTCAATGAGTTTCATAACATTGAATTGTATTGCACGATGATGTCGAGTTTGAATATTTGTAATATTATGATAAACAGTAAGGTCGACCCGACCAAACAATATAAAAAGTTTCCCAAACTGGCGGAATTATATGCCAAATTATTTCATTCTATTCCAGAAAATCTTCACAATTCGTTGGTAGACACGTTGGTATGTTTACGATGTTTCTTGAAAATTCGATTACATAGAGAGATTCATAATGTGAAATATAATCATATATTATCAGTCATTTGCAAAGAAAAATAAAAAACCATATATCACATCTAAGACCCGCACATCAAACATCCACCATCGTCATCGTCATCCATAATGTTATTATTATCCTGTTTTTTTTCGGCCTCGATGGTAAATTGCTGAGCTTTGTGGGCACCGCGTCTACGTAAATAATAAATACCAGTTTTGAGTCCTTTTTTCCATCCGTAGAAATGCATGGAGGTAAGCATATTATAATTGGGGTCTTCGAGCCATAAATTCAAACTCTGACTCTGACAAATATAGGCCCCGCGGTCCGCCGCCATATCGATGAGAGATTTCATGGGAATCTCCCACACCGTGCGGTATTTCATACGAATATCCTCGGGAATGACGTCTATATGTTGAATACTACCGTTATTGGCAATGATATTGTTTTTGATTTTCTCGTTCCACAAGTCGAGTTTGAGTAAATCCGCCATCAAATATTTATTCGCCATAATAAATTCACCAGCAATCGTGCGACGACTATAGATATTACTTGTAATGGGCTCGATACACTCGTTATAGCCTAAAATCTGTGATGTAGATGCGGTAGGCATCGGGGCCAAGAGGGTAGAGTTACGTATACCATGCGTCATGATTCGTTGTTTGAGGTCAGCCCAATCATAACGGGACGAACCGGGGTCTATATTCCACATATCAAACTGGAGAATACCTTGACTCGCGGGGGAACCGACAAACGTTTCGTATGGGCCATCTACCATCGCAAGTTCGCATGATTGTTCGAGGGCGGCGTGGTAAATCGTTTCAAAAATATCGCGATTGATTTTCTTGGCCTCGTCGGAATCAAACGGCAAGTTCAACATCATAAAGGTATCAGCCAAGCCTTGGATACCGATACCAACAGGTCGATGACGCATGTTGCTGCGTCGGGTTTTCTCCGTAGGATAATAATTGATGTCAATGACCTTATTCAAATTATAGGTCGCCACTTTGGTAATTTCATGTAATTTAATGTAATCAAATGTCTTACCTTCTGGTTCGATAAATGCAGGCAAAGCAACAGAACATAAATTACATACGGCAGTTTCAGTGTCATCGGAATACAACAATACTTCCGTGCACAAATTCGAGCTTTTGATGGTGCCGATATTTTTCTGGTTGGATTTTTTATTGGATGCATCTTTATATACCAAATACGGGGTGCCCGTCTCCATTTCAGCATCGAGAATTTGAAACCAGAGGTCGCGGGCATTCATGGTTTTACGGCCCTTACCGTTTGCTTCATAATTTTCATATAGTTGTTTGAATTCGTCACCATATACGTCGGATAGACCGGGGCATTCGTCGGGACACATGAGGGTCCAGGTGCCTCCGACCTTGACACGTTCCATGAACAAATCAGGCATCCAAATCGCGTAGAAAAGGTCACGAGCCTTGAGCTCTTCATCGCCGTGATTCTTACGCATCTGTAGAAAAAGTTCGACATCAGCGTGCCAAGGCTCCAAATAGATAGCGAAAGAGCCGTTGCGTTTACCGCCGCCATTTTTGACTAGACCATTTTGTGTCAAAAAATTATGATGGTCTTCGTTATCTACTTCAATATCAATGACCCTACCCGAATAATTTTTTGTCAGTGTATTGTCTATGACACGACTGAATAAATAACCATTATATTCAAAATAATCGTTGGGCTTAGGAGGTAATGTAACATCAATATCTAGCATCATATTCAAATCTTTTAATGGAATAAGTAAAGTGGTATTATTACCGGAAGTCAATATACCAAATCGTAATAACATATAGCGCAAATTATCAATCACATTTGAACCCTTTTCTCGGTTGCAAGTTAATACGAAATTATCCTCGACAAAAAACCCATTATTCACCTCGAATATTCCTTTTATAAATTGTAATAATTTAGGTTTGGGTAAATGTAATAAGGCAGGTATTCCTTCGTAAAACATTTCATAGGTAAATTTAAACCTATTAATACGCTTCCATTTATATTGTATATAACCCAGTGTAGTTTCTGTAGTAAACGGTATACTATATGAATTTAAATATTTTTCAATAAATTCAACAGTTGATTTTTTTGTTGCTTTAATATTTATACTAATTTGTATATTATTAAGACGGCTTATTAGTGCACTATCTAATACTAAACTGCATAAAAACATACCATAAAAACGACAATCGTCTTCCGTATATTCTTTGATATCCTTTTCATAGGTTGGAATAGGAAATCCAATATAATCATGCGTGTCAATGTTTTTGACTTCAATAAAATCGGGTTCTATCATGTTTTTATCCAACATATTTTTAATATGATAACTATTTTGATTCTCTGTATTTTTTATACACCATAATGGGTGCATATCTGTTAACAATAAAGGTCGTATTTGGTCTTTAATGTCCAAACTGTAAAAATCTCCCAAATAGTCATTGTCCAATACTTTACCAATTTCGTAAAAATTACCATCATCGGTAACAACTTCATCCCCTGGCACAATATTTTTAATGGGAATTGCTCCGCGTTTGGTATAGACAATGGTTTCGGGGTCCAAACACTGGTCAACATATTTGGCCGTATTGTTAAACACTTTCAACATCGGCACAATACCGTTGGAAGAACCATTAGTTCCTCTAATATGTGACCCAGACGCACGGACATTATGAATATGGAGCCCTATACCCCCGGCCCATTTTGAAATGAGCGCGCAATCTTTCAACGTATTATAGATGCCCTCAATACTATCATCTTCCATGGAAAGTAAAAAACACGAGGAACATTGAGGTCGCGGGGTGCCAGCATTAAAGAGGGTGGGGGTGGCATGGGTAAAATATTTTTGTGACATTAGGTTATAGGTTTCCAATGCGCGAAACATATCGGTGCCGTGTAGACCTATGGCTACGCGCATCCACATGTGCTGGGGTCGTTCAATAATTTTGCCATTGACTCTCGTTAAATAGGCGCGCTCAAGGGTCTTGAATCCGAAATAATCGATGAGATAATCACGAGAATAATCGCAGGCGGCATCTAATTCTTGGCCGTGTGTTTTCACTATATCAAGTAATTCGTCTGAAATAAGTGGTGAAGATAGACCGTGTTTGTCTTTGTATTCGTAGAGTTGAGTCATGGCGGATGAAAAAGAATCGGGGGTATTTTTATGATGATTAGATATGATGATACGCCCAGCTAACACATTATAATCGGGGTGGATAGAAGCCATTGAAGCACACTGTTCGGCACTCAATTCATCAATTTTGGTGGTAGAAATGGTATCATATAGTTGGTCGATGACTTTCATGGCTAGGGATGTATAATTAATTTTAATCCCGACTTCTTGACCGGCGGTCTTGATTCGCTTAAGAATTTTGTCGAATTCAACCGTCTCGATGTCACCATTGCGCTTAGTAACGCGCATATCATTGTCATCGTTTGTAGTAGACATATAGTTATGTAATATATGTCCAATTTTTTATGTCGTTTTTTAACATATTATTCGTTATCATCTAGTTTGATTAAACAAATACTGTTATTGGTGGGTAAATTCCGAATAAATTGACTCGTGCTATCACCGTCATGACTAACCTCGGGTTTCGGAATCCGTTTTTTGGCACTTCGATGTTCGTATCCTTCTATACGTTCTCGTTCAATAGTTTTCCAAGTGTCCTCTATTTTTCCAACAGAATGCCTGAACCATTCTTTGTTACGTTTTACCAATACACAGGATAATTCGTCTAAATACCAATACTGGATTTCATACAAGGAATATTCAGATTTCAACTCATCCTTCTGTGTTTTAATCCATGCATCGACTGTTTCCTTTTGGATAGGTATATCAAGCGGCATATAGACATAATGGGGTGAGGTCGATACTGCAATGTTGAAATCAATGATTTTATGCACGAAATATAAAATCACACCTCGATACTCGTGCAATATATTTAATGTATTTGATAAATCCATATAAATTTCATCTTCTGTGGCATATTGTTTGAACCGAGTTTCCAAGAAATCACATTCGTCCAATTGACAGGTTTCCATTTGCATCTGCATTTGTATCCAGTATTCTTCTTTGGGAATGCCGTCAATTTCGCGATTCACAATATTTTTTATTTCCAACATACGGCCGTATCTGGAAGATTCGGGGTCGGTATTAATTCCATCGGGTGATGCGCCAATAAAAGGATATGTATCGTGAAGAATACACCCGAAATCTTCTATTTTGGTCTGAAACATTTTCTCGTAAATTGATACGCTCAATGGTTCGTATTTGTTTCCCCAGTGCATTGGAGAAGATGTGTTAACATAATCATTGCCTCCTATCATATTAGAAGCAGTATACGGATGACATTTTTCGTAGATGAGACTGTTATATTGACATTCTGACCCAAATACTTTCCATATGTTACTGGCGGTAATAATATTATGACGAAATTGATACCATTCTTCAGTTCGTTGTTTTGGTTGTAATATATTTCTTAAACGGTCAATCGTAACCATAATTGTATTGCTTTCATCCGAAGATTTGGGAATAGTAAAAGTATAGCTGTATGAACGCGGAGGGACGTCGATGTGGGTTTTAAAGAAATTATCACATATTTCTTCGACGATTTGTTCGACTTCGTCCAAATCTTCACTTTGACATATTTCAATCATTGCAGTCGACATATCGGCACGATATCGCGGAGTTTGTTCCGAAAAATGAATATTATAGAGTGATTCATATAATATATACGTTATCTCTCGTTTCAAATTGTTATGAAAATAAGGTGATGACATGGCGCGAATCTCATTTTGCATGTATTCATCAATCAGTTCTATCACCGTATTTTCTATATCGATAATGTCTTCTTCTTGTAATGATTCTATCCACGTTTTAAATTCATCGACGGATTCATAAGATTTATAGGAGTCTGATTCGTCATCTGACGGATTATCAAGCATCAATTCCGTATTATTTTCGGATTCATCACTGCTATCATTATTTTCATTATGTTCCATATTATACTATATTGTGAGTTATATTCATATATTTTCTTCATAATGATTTTTTGTATCAATTTTTTGTATCGATGTTTTCACGTATTTTTTCACTAATACGTTTGGGTGTAAGACATTTGAGGGTCGATACGCGTTTTGCATCCATGATTTTCAACGTAAATTTATGGTTAGTTGTATTAAAATATAATGACGGTATACTAGTAATTTCACCACTTTCTTTGTTATAAACGACATCTTTGGCTTTTTGTAATTTCATTTTTTCGAGGCATTCAATAAAGAATAATTTCATTATTTTGATTTCTTTGGCGGGCATATTGTTTGTTTTTCCGTATTTTTCGGCGAACGCGTGTAATTTGAATATTTTCCCGGTTTTATCCAATTTATTCCAGGTATCTAATTTGTTATTTTGCTTTTCAGTTTCCAAAATCATATCAATCGAATTGTAATTCATTTCAACTTGGTCGGTGTATGTGTGTTTTTCAACAGACTCTACCATAAGTGTTGGCTGGAGTATTTTGTGCAGGTTCACTTCGTGAACCGGAACAAAATCACCATTCAACACTAGGTTTTGCTTCGCAAAACCGGTGTTGCAATCTGTAATTAGTGGTGGTTCTTCATTCGACATCGGATTTTCTTCGAAAATCATAGATGTCGAATCGAGGGTTTGAGCCGCTTGAAAATCGAAGATTTTCTGATCAGGCGGCTCTACAAAACCTCCATTTTCAGAAATATTAATACTTATGTTGGCAGGTAAATCGAAAACAGTTTCGGTCTCTAATGATAAATTTAATTCCATATTTAATTATATATTCTTTATGTTATTATATAGAATTATATTTTTATCCTCTTTTATTATATTATTTATCGTCATGAATAAACTAGTAACTATAACGGAAAAATCGGAAAACAAAATTATATATAACGAACCCGAATTGTTAGTTTCCGAATCAGCAAAGCTGATTCGAGGAAACGAATCGAGATTTTGTCTCGACCCACTTGGTGGGTCAATACAAAATACTCTGAAAATACGAAAAATAATATCCACGAATCAATGTGTATTCACTGATTTGGATTATTCTTTTGAGAACCAAATGAATATGTTACAAAATATAACCGATAACCCTGGAAAAAAAACGGAACAACACACGTTTGTTCTCCAAGAAATCAATAAAAAAATCGGTGGATACAAATCCCAAGACAAAATAAAGGGACTATATAATCCAGATTTATTTGTTGATGAAAAATATGTATTGCAATTATTACTAGGTTCTCATTTGGATTGTTTTTATTGTAAAAAGAAAACAAACGTTTTATATCAAAAGGTGCGAGAACCTACACAATGGTCTTTGGAAAGAATTGACAATGCTTTTGGTCATAACAAGGATAATGTGGAAATAGCCTGTTTATTATGTAATTTATCTAGAAAAACCATGTATCATGAAAGATTTGCATTTACCAAACAAATGGGGAATATAATAAAATTGGAGTAATAATGTATATAGAATGAATATCGCAAAATAGAGAAAGATAAATGGAGACAAACTCTTCCGAACTTCGTTCTTCGGAATTAGGAGGTTTCCCTACACAAGCAAAGCTTGCTACGGTAAACACTCCAAGAGAACCTTTGTTGCAAAATTTTTTTATAGAAAAAAAACAACAACCTTTTGATAAGAATCTATCATGTACTCAAAATATCTTACCAATACACACAAATATTCTACATAGACTTGATTATTTTTTACAAACCAACAAAATACCCCATATTATTTTCCACGGTCCGTCGGGCTCGGGAAAACGAACGATTGTATATGATTTTTTGAATAAAATTTACAATCATGATAAACATAAAATAAAAACCAATGTCATGTTTGTCAATTGTGCGCACGGTAAAGGCATTAAATTTATCCGTGAAGAACTTAAATTCTTTGCCAAAACGAACATACAATCCAATTTGGGGGTATCCTTCAAAACCATCATATTGATGAATGCGGACTTTTTGACAATAGATGCCCAGTCCGCATTACGTAGATGTATCGAATTGTTTAGTTATAATACGCGTTTTTTTATTATTGTGGAGAACAAACATAAATTATTGAATCCGATTCTCTCACGGTTTTGTGAAATATATGTTCCCGAATATATTGTCGATGGAAAAGTGGTAAATTTACATAAATATAATTTGAATAAAAAAATGGATTTTAATGACTATGATGCAGGTAAAATGACTCGAATTTGTGAAAAAATGCCACACAAAGACATGGATATAAATCACAATCTATTTTCCGATATCGTAACCTATTTTTACGAAAATGGTATTTCATGTTTGGATTTGATGGAGTTTGTAGCAGAATCTGGTCAATGGAATCGAGAACAAACCACGTATTTTCAGATGGAATTTTATAACATTAAATCGGAATATAGATGCGAAAAATTATTGATGTTCTATATGTTGGATTATATCTACATATATAAGTTAAAAAGACAACTTTAGAAATAATTATATATATATTATGGACGATTTTGTTCTCTCGAATTTATACGAAGGACGCAACGAGTGGGCAGCACGACTCATCGGTATTTTGACCCCATTGGTTATTCAAGGTATACGTTCTATATTTGATGAGGGCGTGACCATGTGCATTACTAATGACGAGGTGAGTAAATATTTGATGACGTTTCAGAATTTGTTATGTCGCGTCCCAAAATGGAATGCCAATATCATCGAGGAAGAACGTAAGCGTATCGTGGAAAAGAGTGGGTGTGGGTATTTGGAAGATTTGATTACTTGCGTCCATATCATTCAATTGAAGGTTCTCACCAGCATCCGGGTGGGGAACAAACAGAAAAAGATTGATATTTCGATTCCCAAGCTCGACCACTTTTTGCACAAAATATACATCCACGTGGCACGAAAAGTGTATATGAACGTATATTTATTTGAAAAGAATATTTTACCATTGCAAATTCAAAAGAACAACCGAGAACTGGAAACCATCGTGCAAGAATGTATATTGTTGGCGATACGTGAGAGCATTCCGACCGAGGCGATTATTCGTGCATATTTAGATGAATCGATTGAACAAGAAGAGGAAGTTATTATAGAGAACATCGAAGACCCCACGATGGATGGCGGTAAAACGGACAATGGTTCAGGTGACGAGTCAAAACCTGCAGAGGAAAATAAACCGATTGAATTTCCTCCCAATCCTGACGAGCAAGTGCCCGAGATTGTCCCTTCGATAAAAAATATCGATAATGACCCGGTCATGACGCGTCTATCGTTTAATGATACAGATTCTGTATTGGATAGAAACGATTCCGTTAAAAATGTGACCGCGCCCAAAACAATTGAACAATTGGAAAAAATCAGCATGGAACGGTCCATCCAACGTAAATTGGAAGAGGATAGTGATGATGATAGCGACCGAATCAGGATACATACCGAGCCCTTCGATTTGTCCGGATTGGATGTATTGGACATTGATGGTCCGGCGGCGGACCAGGCAGTATCGGCGAACGAACCCTTGTTTGATTTCGAAGAATTGGAGTAAAAAATCACTGGTCGCGTAAGAATGTATATTATAATATTTAGGCACTTATTATACGCAAATTATGGAGAAAGTGTTTATCATTGCGATTCTGATTACGTGTTTGTTTTGTTTTGCGAAATTTATTGAAATGAAATTTATTGACAAAGAGATGAAACCGCTCAAAATGTATGTCCGTGATGCAATTATCGTCATGATATGTTCATTAGCCTCTACCTTTTTGTATTTTAGCTTGGATAGCAATGTAGCTGAGTTTTTCAATGTGGTGACGGATAACAAGGTTGTGACGCCAACAAATACCCAGATTTTCACGGATGAACCTGGATTCTAGATAAATAAATATATGTATTTTCGATATTTATTTATTATTTTTTTTGGTTTTTCTATGTTTTCCACCTTTTAAGCTCTTAGTTTGCAATGGAATTGTTGATTTTACAGAAAATCTTCCATGTTTTACAATAAGTTTTCCTAATCTTTCTTCACAATCCAAAACTAAAGTTTTTATTGTTTCCAAATTTGTTAAACTTTCTTCATAATCCAAAACTAATTTTTTTATTGTTTCCAAATTGTTATAAATATGGCCTATTGGAGTAAAACGTGTAGAACCGCTTCGCGGTTTGAAATTTTGTTCAGTCATATTACATTATCATGTTATATTTATGCATAATCGGGTAAACCATCAATATCCAACACAACATGTGATTTGTCCGACCCCTCTCCTGTCCCCTCTACCGTGAATTGACTAAATATCGGATATTTCAATTGTTCTTCGGGGGTATGTTGATGCACAGTTCGAGCAATCATTTTGTATAATTTGAAATTCGGGTAACGCTCATCCCCGTTGCGTTTATAGAGAACATTTTTGCCATTGTCATCGAGACACCAACGATAAATCGTCTGCTGTAAATCATCGAATTCGCTCACGTTGTGGTCATCTTCAATGATAAAATCGTAGATGGAGGTGCCTAATCGGCATAAATCGAAACTATAATTGGGGTCGAGTCGGGGTTTGCTCTCATCAAAATAAGGTTCGAAATTATATTGTCCGTTGGCATCGCCATTGGGTGCGAAACTGTCGCTGCAAAATACGTGTCCCTGGAAACGATAAATACTGCGTCCGAAATCGATAAGTTTGTATATTTTACCGTAAGTGGGCACCCGATAGACTAATCCTTGTATTTTGTAATAGAGGAATTCAATATCGGTATTGATATACATGATATTGTTGGTATGTAAGTCATTGTGGGTAAAATGAAACATTTTCTGGTAAGACATGAGTGTTGCAATGATTTGGAAGAGAATACTCGCGCCTTCTTGAGCGTTTATTTTCCCTTTGACAAACAACTCGTCGAGAGTTCCGTCGCATTTTTCCATACAAATCATTTGCACCGGGAATTGATTGATATAGGCATAGGTTTGTATCTCATCTTCACTCATATTATCACTATCATCTTCGCTCGTACTGTCACTGTTCTCACTATCATCTTCACTATTATCACTAGTATTATCACTCATCTCGTCTTCACCATCATCACTAGTATCATCATTTTCGTCAGAACTATAATTGACCTTGCTGTTATTCGATGAATTATCCGAAGTGGACAAAACATCATCCGATGTTTTTTCATATACGACCTCGTCGTTATTTTGACACAATGAATCCGTGCTTGGAAAAGAAGGTTCGATACCCGTAACTATTTCTTCAAAATCCAATAACACATCATTGTCATCACTACCACCATTTGATGTAATTTCAATTCTTTGTTTGTTACTACGAGAACCTTTATTCAGAAAGGGGTTTTCCACATTTTCGGTAATATAAAAATGTTTTCCAATGTTGGAAAGGAAAAAGGGAGAACCATTGAGGTATTCTAAATCGTCGGTGACATTCATTTTGTATTTTTCTTGAATACCTAGAAATGATCCATAAAAATCGATAGCATTATGCATACCATGTTTATGAAACGATTGACTACATAAAAAGCTAAAGAAACAATCCACATAGGAGGCATTGTGTTCACTTTTTAATTTTGAAAAAGCATTGTTTTCAACATTAGATGGCAAGGTTCTCAATGAATCATCTGAAATTTCGTATTTGCCAATCATATAACGTATTGGGTCGAGTAAAGGGGCAAATTTAATGAATACTGGTTTATCCAATTTGGTCATATTATTTTCAGTATCGAGAACCTTGTCCATATCCGTAAATTGATAGCGATTCTTTAGTGAAATATCATTTATATCTGTGGATGAATCCAGGTTCTCAGATAGTTTGGAAAGAAAGGGATGGAACGTTTGTATTTTATCTATATGAAAAGCGTTGTAATCGTTATCAATGTCATTTAAATCTGACACAAATTGTTCGGCTAAAGAATCCGTATCTATGTGGACGGCATCGCAAATATTGATTTCAATCATATTCTGCATTGTATTATATTGTATAATTATTCAGCTGTATTATTTTATAGTTATTTTGACGAGGGAAATTATTATTATTTTATAAGATAATAATAAGCATTGGTATGTCATTAGAATTGAAGAAATTCGATATGAGAGCCATCACGTTCAAACCCGATGAGAACAAGGGACCAGTGATAGTGATGATAGGACGTCGTGATACAGGTAAATCGTATTTGGTTCGTGATTTACTCTTTCATCATCAAGACGTTCCTATCGGGACGGTCATCTCGGGAACAGAGGCGGGAAACGGTTTTTATGCTTCTCATGTTCCTAAATTGTTCATTCATGAAGAATACAATACGGTTCTCATTGAGAACGTCTTACGACGTCAAAAAGTGGTTCTGAAACAAGTGAACAAGGAAATATTGACCTATAGGAGAAGTTCCATCGACCCTCGTGCTTTTGTAATTTTAGATGATTGTTTATATGACCAGTCGTGGACTCGAGACAAAATGATGAGACTTTTATTCATGAACGGACGTCACTGGAAAATTATGTTAATAATTACAATGCAATATCCGCTCGGTATACCGCCAAATCTGAGAACCAATATTGATTATGTGTTCATACTTCGAGAGCCCTATATGACAAATCGTAAACGTATTTGGGAGAACTACGCGTCCATGTTCCCCACGCTCGAAGCGTTCTCGAGTGTGATGGACCAGACAACCGAGAACTACGAGTGCTTGGTGATTAATAACAACGCCAAATCGAACAAACTGAATGACCAAATATTTTGGTATAAGGCGGAGCCTCGCCCGGATTTCAAGTTGGGCTCCAAAGAATTCTGGGAAATTTCCAAGAACATGGGGAGTGATGATGAGGATGAAAGTTATGACCCGAGTAAGAGTAAGAAAAAATCTGCAGGTCCACCGATTACTGTGAAAAAGAATAAATGGTAGATAATCTTGCTTTTGTTCTTGAAAACAAAATATAAAAGCAAAAACAATATAAAGAATACATTATATAATATGTATAACATGATTGATTCGTCATTGAATTTTGTTGCGCTCGTTGAAAATAACCCTATTACTAAGCTTAATAGTCAATATAATAATAAATTTATAAATAAAATAAAGGAAAATTTTACTGAAACACAACAACATTTATTTGTGTCCTCACTATATTGTTATTTAAACTATCATCCTACAAATGATTTTGTCATTAATTTGGATAATATATGGAATTGGTTAGGTTTCAGTCAAAAGGCAAACGCAAAAACATGTTTGGAAAAACATTTTGTTATTGAAAAAGACTATAAATTCTTGCTCATGCAATCGCAAGAGCAAGATAAAACAAAACATGGTGGTCACAATAAACAAACCATTTTATTAAGTATTAATACATTTAAATTATTTTGTATTAAAGCTGAAACTAAAAAGGCGAATGAAATACATGAATATTTTGTCAAATTAGAAGAATTGTTACAGCAAATTGTCCAAGAAGAATCAAATGAATTAAAAAATCAACTAGAAAAATTGGAGAACCGGTTATTAGAAAGCGAAGAAGGAAAAAAAAAGAAAGAGGAAGAACTCCAAAAACAAAAAGAAGAAAATGAGCTTTTACAAAAAACAAATCGCGAGGTGCCGATGATTTATGTATATAATATTGACGCTAATCAAACTGATACCATTGTGAAGATAGGAATATCGAATCATTTGAATGCGCGAATGAAATCGTATAAGACGAGTCATCCGTATGGTAAATTAGAATTTTACAAAGAGATTGATATTGCTCATGATTTGCATTTATTTGAAAAAATGGTTCATGACAAATTAATATTTTTGAGAGTAAAACATGAAATGTTTCGTATGTCTGTCGAAGAAGCTGTTATGTGTATCACCAATGAATATAACAATATCAAATTATTGCAAAACACTGTCGAATCGGAGAGAAAAGTAAAAATTCAAAAAATATTCGAATATACCAATAAAATCATCAACGATGAACCTGAGGTTTCTAATAAAATAACATTCGACCAGTCGACACAAACCGATTTCAATGAAATGGACCCTTTGACAGTGCAAATTATTCACGGTAATCCAGACTTATTGAAGAAATTTGATAATTTTATTGAGAAAAATTGCATTGTTCGCCACGATGTAGAAGTATCAGCCAAAGATATTATGGGTGTATATAGATTACAAGCTAGAGAAGCCGTTAAAGAAGTGTCTCACGCTTTCAATGATTATTTGCGACGTAGATTCAAATATGACCGTTTACAAGTGCAAGATGCGGACCAAGTTGTATTAGGTTTTATTGGAGTTACATTGAAAAAACAAGAATATAAAAAATCCGAATCGGCGAGCGAAGAAGAAACATTTGTATTTGAAAAATGTGTTTTTACACCAGCAGGCACTGCTTTGTCCAAGGATATTGTGGAAGAATACAAAGACTGGAAACGTATTATGAAAAAACCATGGGATGAAAAGAACGATGTTACACGATTGAAAGCGTTTTTGAAATCGTGCCCATATGTTTTATTTGAAACGGTATGGACTACTAGTGGTAACGGCCAAGGATTTTATGGTATTAAACTGAAACGTGATATAAAATTTCACCGTAATACCAGCAGCACAGGCTGTAAAATATTCAAAAAAGACATGAATAACAATGTTCTATGTGAATATGCTACAATTGCCAAAGCCGCCGAAATGGAAAAAATGTGTCCTGCAAAGATGAGTCGTAGTGTAAAAAATCGTGTAGTTTTTCATGGTGATGCGGGTGATTATATCTATACCAAAGTGAACGCTATATAATATTATTATTCGAATAAATAATAATATTTCAAGACCCATGACCCATTACCATGACTATTCCTAATCCTCCTTCTCCTTATCCTTCTCGTCTAACGAGCTGACTGCGGCGTCCGCTGCACGACTGATGGCATCTTCCATGAGTTCCTTGTTCTTTTTCGCAGTGTCGGTATCTGCCGCTTCGCGTTCGTCGAAATTCACAGTATCCTTGACACCAATCAAATTGCCCTCTTCATCCATGGTCTGCGTCAATACATTGCCGCTCTTTTCAGCCAATTTGATGTTCTCTTCAATCGCCTTCTTTTTGGTATCTTTGATACGTTGGTCAAATTCTTGTTTGGCCTTGGTCTCATTTAGCATCTTTTCCTTGTGCATTTGGTTGAGTTCTTCCTCCATGAACTCAATCTTACCCGTCTTGTATGCATCGGGATCCCAGGGCACCCATACACCAATAGGTCCCACGAAAATATCGTGGTTCGGGTCATATTCGCGCAGCGATTTGCATTTCATCTCGGCCTCTTCTTGGGTGGGGAAGACCCCGCGTATTTTGAGACCCCGAACTGAGGTTTGGAACGCATGGTCGCGGTTGAATTGTTGGTTGTATTTATCTTGGTTTTTGTCGAGGAAATTGGCGAAATCATCTTCTACGTTGCCCTCCTTCTTTAGCTTCGTTTCTTCTTCCTTGATAAACTCATTGAAATCGGCAATCGTCTTTTCAGCATTTAGGTTGTATTTGTAGGAGATAAAATGGAGGAAATCCACATATTTAGTCATGGATTTCGTGAAATCCCATTGTTGCACGAATTTATCGAACAAATACATTTCGCGTTTTTTTAGGATTTTATCGGGAGAAATGAACGACATGCATGCGAATTTTTGGCCGGCGATTGGAGGGTCTTCGTCGCATAAATCCACATATTTAGGATTGGGTTTTCCGTTCGGCATTTTCTTCTTTTCAAACGAAGACATTTTTAGGAATATGTTTATAATCAATGATTCTGTTTATATATATTTTTATTTAATTGTATATAAACTTTTAGGATAATAATGACCATGATTTTTATTTTTTTTGTTCTCGTATAATATATACGAATGAGTAACGTTTTTGATTTTGGTGAACTAATTAAGCGTGCTATCAAATACCTAGTTGAAGGCCTTGTTGTCGCCATCGTGGCGGTGCTTGTGCCCAAGAAAGCGCTTAATGTGGAAGAAATTGTGATTATTGCGTTGACTGCGGCTGCCACCTTTAGCATTTTGGACGTGTTCATCCCTTCCATGGGTTCTTCCGTTCGTCAAGGTGCAGGGCTCGGACTCGGATTCAATCTAGTTAAATTCCCAATTGCATAAATAATTGTCTTCTTTTCTACAATAACATAACGAAATTGTTTGATTATACATTAGAATATATAATCAAAAAAATAAAAACTTTAACCTCTATTCTGAGGCATCCCAAACCAGAATGGAGGTTAAATCGTAGGTTCGAACGACCACGACAATTCATTACATACTTTTTTCCATATCATGTCTTGTTCCAACTGTTTGGTCCGGTCTTTGAGTAAAGGAATATAGGGTAAATATTGTGTTTGTCCGAGCAAAACACATAACTGATACAGAGTATACGTATAATTGAAAAAATTGGTGCGGTTGGCGGGACAGTGAATGGCCCAAGGTTTCTGTATTTCAATAAAGAGAACACACAACGTTTCGTGCAATTCCTCGTTCATGATGGGAGGTTTGATACCGAAGATAGAATTGATGTATTGTATATGTTCGAAATATTTATTCAGACCCAGTTTGCGCAATATTTCACGCATCTTTTCGTAATTAATGGTTTTAATATCTTTGATGCGTTCCTTTTTAATTCGATTGCGAATGGCTTCAATGACTTCATCGGGTATTTGTGTGGTTTCCTTCGCTTGAAATTGAGATAATATTTCTTTGAAATGATTAAGACGTATATATGCAGTGTATGAAACTTCATTCGGAGGTTCTTTGTTAGTAGGTTTGGAACTATCGACAATGTAGGTAACAAATTTTCCACATTTGTTATTATTACAAATAAGAATACCTTCTTCATCTTGGGGAATCATTTCACCTTGTCTGCAATATTCACAAACATCCGAAGGAATAATAAAATCCTGTATGTTGGTGATTTCGTTTTTAACATTTTTCCAGTAATTTTGATACATGTGTTTATGTGTATCTTTTTCTGCGGTTTCATTAATATCTGGATTAGTCGTCGCAATTTCTTTAATTTTAAAAAATGAATTTAATTTATTCACATTTTGGTTGTTATCACCACTTGATATCTTCTTCTTGTATTCAAAATATTGAAAAATATATTTTGAATTTTCTAAAAAATATCGTTTTTTTTCTCGGTTTAAATTTCGTATCTGATTCGTAATTTTTTGTATATTGTCCTTTGTTTCCATATATTTTTCTATGTTTGTTTCGCGCAAGGATATTGATGCATTTTTTAATCGTGCACGTTCGATTTGTAATTTCGGAATGGTTTCTGTTTCTGTTTCATGGAAATGATTTAACATTTCGGTATGTTTTTCGTCAATGGTATTGGATTGAACAAATTTCGAATTGTTTTTTTTTTGTAAAGAATTTTGATTGTTTACTATCATAATGGATGGAGAACGACCAAACTTCTCAGATGACCTACGGTTATTTTGTGCCGCATGCTCCATTCTTTTCTCTACATTCGTTGTCGGATTTCCGGAGGAAATCCTAGGCAACGAATCTAGGTTTTGCTTTGCGAGCAGAGCCTGCTCCATTCTTTTCTCTGCAAAACCTTCAAGCGGCTCTACAAAACCTTCAGATGACTCCGCTAACGCTATGTCATCAGGAGGTTTTCCTCCATTCGCTTCGCTCATTACAGAAAACACTCCAAAACCTTCACATACAGAGTTAGTAGTTGGGTTCATTGCTTCTCTAGAACCCTGACCAACACTTTCGTTATTTATATTCATTTGTATATGGTACATAAGTGTTGTTTTTTATGTTCATTACTACCAAATGGAATTATTTGTATTTTATAATATATGAACTAATTTTATATGGAAACAAATGACAACATTGTTAATCGTGTAAAAATAAAAGACAAAAATATGATACATGTTAATAATTTAAAAATTGATGATATAATACAATTTGATAATGACCATTCTAACAATAATGATAGATTAAAAGTGGTTGAAATATTTGATAATTATATTATATTTATTGATATGAAAAAGTTTACTCGAAAAGAATTTTTGAAAAAATCATTGATGAGAGCAAAATGGCATATTGTAATGTGGTATGAGCCTGTTTGGGTTTTTTGTAAAAGTATTGGTAATTTGTTTTTATGTGCGATATTTTTCAGAACAAACATATAATCTACTTATATATGCATTGAAAAAATAAATAATACAAATATTTTTACAAATAATGCAAATTAGATTACGAATAATATATTTTGTATTTATTTAGGAGTTTTTGAAATTATTTTCTTTTTCTACTATATAAGTCAATATGGCTGGTGGTCTCATGCAACTCGTCGCCTACGGCGCCCAAGACGTCTTCCTTACCGGAACCCCTGAAATTACCTTCTGGAAGGTATCTTACCGCAGACACACAAACTTTGCTATGGAATCCATCGAGCAAACTTTCTCAGGACAAGCTGACTTTGGTCGTCGTGTTACCTGCACCATCTCCCGTAACGGAGATTTGTGCTATCGCACCTACCTCCAAGTGACTCTTCCTGAGATCAACCAGAGCATGGCCCCCGGAGGTTCCACCTCCGATGGTGTCTATGCCCGTTGGCTAGATTTCCCAGGAGAGCAACTTATTGCCCAAGTTGAGATTGAGATTGGAGGCCAGCGCATCGACCGTCAATACGGCGACTGGATGCACATCTGGAACCAACTCACTATGTCATCTGAGCAACAAGCCGGCTACTACAAGATGGTTGGCCACACCACGCAACTCACCTACATCACCGACCCTACTTTCGCTGGTGTATCTGGACCTTGCGCGGCATCCGGCGGCCCTGCCCAAGTTTGCGCTCCCCGTAACGCACTTCCTGAGACCACTCTTTACATCCCATTGCAATTTTGGTATTCGAAAAACCCTGGGCTCGCATTGCCCCTTATCGCCTTGAATTCTGTAGGGCGCAAAAGTACTCAAACTAAAGTATCCGAGCCATGCTTTAGTAGAAATTTGTTGGAGTCTCGGGATGATTTTGGAGTATTTTGTGTAGACCCACAAAGTGGGTCGAAACAAAATCACCATTCAACACAAGATTTTGCTTCGCAAAACTGGTGTTGCAATATGAATCATCATACTCAGGTGCTAGTCGCTTGTTGCTAAGGACCAATTTGGAATCCTTAGGCAAGCGGCAACATATCCAAACTGCTGGAAACCCATAAAGACGTTAAAATAAAAATTGTTAAAGAAACAAATATAAAGAAAAAATAAGAAGTGTTATAAGTGGTAGATGGAAAAAAGATGTTATATATGCAAAGAAAATAGATATTTGTCTGATTTTGGTAAACTAACAAGTAGTCACGATGGTCTTAGATATGATTGCAAATTATGTCGTAGAGATTATCGGGAAAAAAATAAAGAAAAAATTATTGAAAAACACAAAGACTGGTATGCAAATAATAAACAAGTTCATTTAGAAAAAGCAAAATTATACAGGTCAGAAAATATAGAAGCAATAAATACCCAACGAAAGGAATATAGGTCACGACCAGAGACAAAAGAACTTATTAAATTGCGTAATAAAGAATATATGCCAATAAAAAAGAAAAAAATCAAAGAAAATAGAAAAAACAATCTGAATTTTAAACTAAGTGAAATTTTACGAAGCAAAGTTCATAAAATGATTAAAGGACAAAAAACAAGCTATCAAAACATTATAGGTTGTGATATTGATTTTTTAAAAAAATGGATAGAATTTCGCTTCGATAATAATATGACTTGGGAAAATTTAGGTGAATACTGGCATATAGATCATATATTACCAATAAATGGTTTTGACTTTAAAGATGATAAAAATAAAAATATTTGTTTTCATTGGACTAATTTACAACCACTTTGTGCATTTGAAAATCGACAAAAATCGGACAAACTAGAATTACATCACTACTTTAATAACATTATTAATGTTAATAGATTTAATATGAAATATAAACAATTTTTAGGGTACCAAACAATAGACGAAAGTTTATTGTGGCTGAAGAAAAAAGACTTCAGGTATGGTAAAAATCTCGCGTATGAAGGTGTGAAAACACCTGAAATTGGCAATCAGCAGCCGAGCCTCTAAATCCGCTATGATTAGGACATGAGGAAGGTTCAACGACTAAATGGTTATGGGTTTGAGAAGATTAATCACCTTCAATGATAACTTAAGATATAGTCTACTCCCTGGCTACCGTTCTCATTTAATAAAGGTTAATTATTTTGAGAATGCCAATAAATATCCCGAAAGGGAGGGTAATTGTGATGTACAGTATCACGAAGTAAAAATCAACCTTGATATCCGCCCCATCGGAGAGGTGTTGTGGGCTGTCAAGTCCCTTTCCAGTACCGGTGGAACCGGAACCGTGTCTGTTCCCCAAGCTTACCAACAATCTTTGGTGGCTGCATCTCTTTACGTCGACTATGTGTTCTTGGACACGGATGAGCGCCGAAAAATGGCCCAAAATCCCCACGAATATCTTATCGAGCAGGTGCAATTTACCGGCGATGAGTCCGTGGGAAGTAGCTCGAACAAGATTAAGTTGAATTTCAACCACCCTTGCAAAGAGCTCATCTGGGTTGTGCAACCTGATGCCAACGTCGATTATTGCGCATCCCTCGACAACACTCAGACGCTCTTCAAGACCCTTGGTGCCCAACCCTTCAACTACACGGACGCCATCGATGCTCTTCCCCCCGCAATCCACGCCTTCGGTGGACCTGCCGAGACTTCCGGCTCCAACAACTTCATCAATACCTCCGGACTCTTCGAGATGGCTGGTGCGAATGATGTCAGCATCACTTCTGCTCAAGATTGGTCATCTGCTGCCGCTTCTAACACTGCTGCAGGCAACTTTACCCCCTTCACGGATGGTGGTAATGGTCAACTCGCTTCAGGTGTGTCTGATGCCGGCACTTTCGTGCTTGCCCAATCCGCCATCGATATGCACTGTTGGGGTGAGAACCCTGTGGTCACTGCCAAATTGCAACTCAATGGCCAAGACCGATTCTCTGAACGTGAAGGTTCTTACTTCGACACCGTTCAACCCTTCCAACACCACACCCGCGCACCCGACACTGGAATTAACGTGTATTCATTTGCCTTGAGACCCGAAGAGCATCAACCATCCGGATCTTGCAATTTCTCACGAATTGATAACGCCGTGCTGCAATTGGTGCTCTCATCCGGAACAGTTCAAGGAACTGCCACCGCTAAGGTCCGTGTATACGCAGTAAATTACAACGTATTGCGCGTAATGTCTGGAATGGCGGGAGTCGCGTATTCCAATTAAAAAGCGTAATGTGTGGATACATTCATTTAGGAAAAAAATTTGTTGTTTTTTTGTGAAAAATTGAAAAAATATATTATATATAATTATATATAATATACCATTATCATGGAGTATCATCATTATCATAATATAGTATTGGCACAGTATCAAGTGGTTGAGTATATAAGGGGTCATTTTGTAAAAAACAAGGATTCTTTTGTAGAAAAGAACCCAATATGGGTTGTGAATCATAATGAAAAAGAATTATTACTCATGTTCATCGAGCCAAATATTTTATGTAAATTATGTCGTGAATCTTACCAAAAAATACTTGATTTTGAAAAAAAGCATAAAAATGGAGCCAAGTTTTCTTGGACAAAAAAAGACAAACATAACTACCATGTAAAATATATACGAGCAAATTTCAATAATACAGCAATTTATATTCATCAAGTCATTATGGATTGGTATGGGCATGGTAGTGGAACTGCCGAATTATCTGTCGATCACATTGATAGAGACCCATTAAATAATACATTGGAAAATTTACGAATTGCCACATGCAAAGAACAGCATGACAATGCGAAAGGAATTTTACCAAACACAAAAAAAGAGAGAAGAAATGATGCAAAAGAATTACCACAAGATATTACACAAGAAGAATTGCCAAAATATATTACGTATAATATGAATAAATATGGAAAAAACAATGAATTTACACGCGAGTTTTTTAGAATTGAAGGACATCCACTTCTAATTTCAACACAATCTACATGGAGTAGTACTACTAAGAAATCTGTATCAATACAAGAAAAATTACAACAAGTCAAAGATGCATTGATTTATTTGGATACACATAATACATTACCAGCCAAAGTAGAACGTGATTTACCACAATATGTATCATATTATATAGAACGTGACCATCATTTGTTAGCTTGGCAAAAAAATGATGGTGAACATCGGTTATCCAAAAAAATCACACTTGAAAATGATTATTTCGAATTGAGCAAAGAAGAACAAGAACAAGAATTAAAGCGCCTTAATCGTGAGGTTGTAGCAAAATACGACAATAAATATTCAATATTTGCTCTTGACGAACATGAATTAAATAAAATTCAAAAAGAAAAAGAAGAAGCATTACCAACTTATGTGAGATACCAAGATTTTTATGACGGAAAATACCTAGTATTTAATAAAGGTAAGTCAGACGAAAGATTGACATCTACCTCAAAATTGCCTCCGAATTACAATATAAATAAAGAATTACATATCCTTAATACCAAAATTACAGAAAAATATGGCATTGAACATGCTATTGTATTGGATAATTTTCCGTATAATCCAGAATCAGACATGGTAGAAATACCCGAAGGAATTTATATTTCATTGAAATGTAAACAACCGTATATTTTTATGAAAAAAAATAATGATACATTTTCATTAAGATTGCCTGAACGTTATAATCTGCGTGAGCAAATAGAATTACTGCAACTACCTGAAAATCAAATCAAAGACCAAGAACATTCCATCGATGAATATAAACAATTATTTACAGATGGTATGAAACCAGATAATATTAGTCTTTGTTTGAAAGATAAACGTTATTATCAATTACAATATAAATTGAAAACCAAAGAACATCGTCATGATAAAGCAACGTCATTACCAAGAACATCGACATTTAATATGAATTTGGAACTAGTTAAAATGAATGAAAATATTATTAATGTATACGGAAAACAATTTGCAATCTTGTTATGTAAGTAAAAACATCATGTTGAATGAAAATGACCTTATTTTTTTGCTCCCGCAGTTGCGGGAGCAAAAATGTGGTTGTAGTTGAGGTCATGTATAAAGACGGGGTCGGACAATTTGGAATGTTTTCTGAAGGCGAAGTAGGGAGAAAACTTTCGTGCCGAGAAAACGACGTAGTTCGTAGAACGAAGGAGTTTGACCAAAACAATGTTCTCGTTAAGGAATTTCGATGTAAATATGATTGTCAAAAATATGTAAAAATAAGCGATAGAACACTCGGAAAAGCGCTCGATAAAAATATAATGTATAATCAGCATTATTTCCGAAAAATAGGCGATAAATTATCATGGATTCCTAATAATTGAAATTGCGAACCAACAAAGCCAACTCGTTAATACCAACGCACTTAATAATATCGTCAGATTTACCAGTGCCGTATTTATACCAGTTGTTTATTTTTTTCGCATATACATTGTAATCTCCCCATAAATAAAATCTTGTCCTATCAGCATAACTCGATATATGTTGATTCAAAAAAGTCCATGTGCTGCCACTCGGTAACGTTACAACTAGGCGACAATATTGCAATATATGTTCTATTTGTAGCAAATTCATACAACTACGATTCTCGGTGAACCCAAAATCACGGTCACTACATGTAATGTTCTCAATACCATCGAATACGGCGTCGTATCGTGGGACAATAATATGAATATGAGGATTTGAACGGCATATGTCACCAATAATAGCATTCATATTTTGTTTATCCATAAACGACACGGCACGAGGTTCATAATTGTAAATAAATACGAGATTTTTCTTACGATTCTTGGTGAGCCACGTCGAAAAAAAATCGGTCATTGGTATCAATGGTAATTCAGGGAACATTTTATGGTTGTAAAAATCGAAATTCAACGATAATCCAAATATATTGTTGAGAAGATTCGCTTTTTTTATAAATCCAGCTAGTAAATAAATATAATCCATATCTTCAGTATAATATAACGATGCACACCAAGTATTGAATGATATAAACGATTTTCCTTGATAGACAAACGTGGAAAAATCTTTATCAAAATGAGGATAAGGTTCATAAAAAAATTCATAAAATTTTTTATAACTATCTTTGTTTTTGAGTGAATAAACTAATGTATTTTTTTCTGGAGATATTCTGCTCGAAATTACATCGTCTATCGGTTCCAAATGAATTAAATTCGGAATTCCCTCGTAAGCGGCATGGCCAACAGTAAACCAACAATAAAAAGTAATGTTAGGATTGGCATCGCAAATGTGTTTTATAAATGGTTGTGTAAAAAAAATATCGCCAAAATGAAAAATATTGTAAAAACATACATGATATTGAGTGTTTTTGATGTCGAAAGGTTCTCCTGTAACTGACATAGGTGTACGCGTATTGTCAATGATAGAGGTTATTATAAGATCATTGGACCTGTTGGTTCCGTTGAATACGTTGGGTCCGTTGGAATCAGTCAATTCGCTCATTATTATCTAATAATGCATGTCTTTTATGTTATTTTCATTCGGTATGAAAATATTTAGGCGAATTTCATTCGTTTAAAATGATATAAAAAGGTATCCTTATATAATATATAGTATGGATATACTAAAAGCGTTCTCACTTTATGATAAGGAATATCATATCAATATTCAAGGAACTATTGAAAAACCACTTTTTCAAGCCAATCAAATAGGTAAATTATTAGAAATGACAAAAATTCAAAATCAAATGAGCACATTCGATAATACGGAAAAGGTATCACGTGAAACAAGAACCCTTGGAGGAATTCAAAAAGTGTTATTTTTAACCGAGCGAGGATTATATAAAATTCTTTCTCGGTCGAACAAACCAGTTGCCAAAAAATTTCAAGATTGGATGGTTACTGTTATCACTGAATTACGCCAACAAGGTGAATACAAATTAAAGCAAGAAAATGAAATTGAAAAAAAATTAATAAAAGCTCAAGAAAAAATCAATGCTCAAAAAAACATTCATACAACCTTTATGGATTTTTGCAAAATGAAAAATGTGGTTTATATTTGCAAATTATGTGAAGTAACAGAAAATACATTTGTGATAAAAATTGGTTCAACCCAAAATATTAAAGAACGATTTGCCAATATTCAAAATAATTACAAAATGACACCCGTATTATTAAATATTTTTGAATGTGAAAATCACACTAAATTTGAAAAATGGATTAGACATAATGAGATTATAAAACCGTTATATCATGAAATAAAAAAAAGCGACGGAACGAGCGCAAGGGAAACATTTTTGGTGAATGAAGAACAATACAACAATATTATCAAAATAATGCAAACCGAAATCAAAATGTTTACGAAAGAAGACGTAGATAAATTGATTGAATTAGAAAAAGAACGTAGTATTAACGAAGACAAACGAAGAGTTAATGTTGAATTCGAAATAAAATTAGAAGAAATAAAATTACTACAAGAACAACTGCGTTTACAACAAGATGAAATTCAATTGAAAATGCAAGAGAATTCTAAATTAGAAATTGTCAATACGTCTATAGAAAACACGTTTATCGAAACACCCGAAGAAATATCCTATGTTAAAAACCGTGATAATACACGTTCTCCCAAAGTATATCAATATGACCCAAATACACTGGAATTGATTCAAATTTTCGACAGTATTATTACCGTCACGCGTCATTTCCATAGTTCATCGGGGAGTGCACTGAGAGAAGCCGCGCGCAACAATCGAATATACAAAGATTTCAGATGGCTAATGGTAGAACGACATGTTACGGAGGTCCCCGTGCCTCCGCCCACAGTAGAAACACGCACACAATCCGTAGAATTTATCGCCATGATAGATATCAAAAAAACGAAAATCATGGAGGTATTTCCTTCGCAAAAAGAGGCGGCAATGTCACGTAATTTGGCGGGGTTCTCCACCATTTCACGCGCCATCAAAGAAGACCGCATATCATCAGGACATTATTGGAATATTTTTGAAAAATGTTCACAAGAAATGCGGGATGAATATTTGAAAACCAATGTATTGCCTGAATATCATGTCAATGCAAATGGTGTTACCGTAATACAAATTAATCCGATGACCAATGAGAACATAAAAACATTCAAATCGATTACGGAAGTCCTGAAAAAATTCCAAATGTCACGTGCATCTCTAAATAAGGCCTCGGACAATGATGAAATTCATAACGGATTCAAATGGAAAGTCATGAAACAATAAATCCAATAATATTTCAGAATAAAACCAATATAAACGCGTTAAGATATGCATCCTATCCTGAATGTCGGCGTATACGACCAACCATACCAATACACAAAATGATTTATTGATGACACATCTGATGGAATTTTACAAGGAAAAAGGCAATCTTCAAAAAATGATACGTATTATCAACGGCGAATCCGCCATTTCGCTCCGTATTGTCGACTGGTTTGTCACCAACTATGCCAAAAAATATTACACCGTCTATGATTTGCCCGAAAATCCTGTGGATACCTCCTCTGACGACACGAATGCCTATGATACTTATCGTTTCAAAGTTTACAACGACTATAAACTCAAATTGAAGGCATATAGTAAGAAACGTCTGGACCCCTTTTGTCGCTGGGAACGAATATCGATACCCTACGACGATGAGAAGAACATGGAGACGACCATCGGCCAACTTAATTTCTTCAAATGGGCGATTGAAAATCGCATCATCGAATTTATCGAGAATCATTATGACGATATTGAGGCGGACATGAACGCACGCAACAGCACGTCCAAACGCAAAACCACTGGACAGAACAAAAAATCGGATTCATTGTCGTCGCACGAATCTTTAGCGACAACTGTGACTTGTGATAGTATGGATAGTTATAAGAGCGGTGAAAGTATAGAGAGTATGGATAGTGGCAATGATTTTATTATGAATAATAATACCAAGACACGAAAGAAGCGCGAGGAATTATCGATTTCCGCCTGCAAATGCATTAAGAAAGAGACGGTGAAAATTGTGGTGAAATTTCATTAAGATTATTATGAGAAAAGAATGAGTATATACATGATTTTTTTTATGAATCATGTATATAATGAGTGGATTTATAGAAGAAATAGGTAATAATGATATTGATATTGATAATGGATTTATGATGCATGGGGGTGCGAAGCTATCCACACAATGGAGACCGGTTGTAAATAACACAAATTTTTGGGACAATAAAATGTGGTTAAAAGGTGTGTTGCATATGCTTTACATGGCAGATAAAATAGAATGTATATCATATAAATCATTGTATGCATTTGTTTTTGTAATAGGCGTCGTAGATAACAATTTTCCATTTTCATCAATAACTATTGGAGAAAGTAAAGCAAATCAAGGAGATAAACCTGTAACAAAATTAATATTAAAAATGTCGTTATTGGTCGATGATACTGATAATAAAAATAATAAAGAAATAGCAAAACTCTTTTTACAAAACACACAAAACCAATTATATAATTCTATTGAAAAAGGGGTGGATACAATCGACAGTTTTAAAAAAGAAGTGCAAACACAAATAGAAGTATTTGAAAAAACATGGAAGAAAGGTGGATTGGCAAATTGTCCTTCGATTGTTTTCGATAAAGCGTTTGATAATAAGGATTCGCTACTATTTTTAAATTATCTATTAACGTTTTTTGATTATAAATTGACAAAAACTTCCAAACGAATGTTGATATATTTACAAGATGTCATTACCCGACAACCAGTATTACAATTGGGATTCATTGCTATGGAATATGCCGAAAAATTTACCATTTTTAATGCATATTATCACAGTTTGAAGATTACAGAAAAAAATATTAGTGATAAATTAACAGACAGAAATATCAATACTTTTTTGGATTCAAATTACTCAAAGTTATTACGTAAAACAGCTCTTATATTTGCGAATATGTTGGTTTTATATTTTAACGGATATGTTCATTGCGATTTACATACAAATAATGTATTTATTATTGGCGACGATAGTAATGTAACAACTATTGAAAATGCATGTAATAATACAAAGAAGTTACTTTCTGATAGTAAATATAGTTGTATACGCATCATCGATTTTGGTCGTGTAGCTAATAAAATTTCATATACAGAGAAATATCCAAAAATAATCATGAATTATTTTCAAGAATTAATTTTTAATAATGAAAATAAAGATGCAATTGTTGGACATATTATGACAGATGATAACAAAGCAAATTATAAAGTAATAATTAATAATAAAAACCATTATGTATCAATAACTGGTGTATTCAAAAAAATATTGGAAATTTTCATGCACATTTATAACACAGATTTACAATATAACAAAACACAAATAAATCGAACAACTCAAATACCCCAATGTTTTATATATTTTCAATTGTTAGAATTTATCAATGCTGAATATGTTACACCCATTACTAAACCACCTCGTATTAAAACACTAACTAGTGAATTTTTTAACTTTGATAAAAAATTTATGATAACAGACATTATCGAAAATTTATCTTATACAAACGACCAAAAATATATTATGGCTTTAATTATACAATATTTAATTACATACACGGACCCAACTAAAACAAAAGTAGAACAAAAACCTAAAGCAACATTAGATAATATTTATAAAGGTTCTCAAGAAGAAAACAAAACAGCTGATACAAATTTCGAACAATCATTTCAAGGTCAATTATTACGTTTTCAATTGGAGCAATTGAAAACCCAACTGGATTTTCAAGACAAAGACCAACATATTGAGCCTATCACAGTTAAATCATATCAATTAGATGATAACGGAAACGATAAGAAAATGTTTGATTTATTTGATGATACAAATAACTCTATAAGAACGAAAGAACCGGGTATGGAAGGACTTTTTCAATCGATAGATGATATTATTGGAATGAAATGAAAAGATGAATAAAGAATATAGTAATGACTCCGCTTTTCATTCTAGTCTGAACTTTTTACTCCAAACTCCTCCGTTCTACGAACTACGTAGTTTATCAGTTTCCTTCCGACTTCGTCTTGAGGAAACATTCCAATATTTAGAAATAAAAATCATCGTATTATATATAATAATATATGAGTGGTTTTGATAATATAGTAATAAAAGCAAGTGAAACCCCAAATGGTGAAATTAAATTTATTGAAGGACAGATAGGTACAGTTAAATCTAAATTCAACGAAAAATATGGTGCAACGCCTGAAAATAAGTGCATTGCAGTTTGTTTAAAAATATTATCTAAAAAAGGAACAAAAAATATAGATAAACAAAATTTATCACAATTATTGGATGAAATAAATATAGAAGATGATAATTTTAAATCATTAAAACCAAAAATTGCGAATTCTACATATGCTGTTACTGATAATAGTTTATATGAAAAATTATTGCCAATTCTTGAAGCGGAATTAGGAAGTGTTAAAGCTTTGCAGAATACACAAACAGAAGCAGCAGTAACAGCACCAGCAGATGAAGCAGTAAAACCAGCACTAGCAGTAACACCAGCACCAGCACCAGCAGTAACAACACCAGCAACAGAACAAGGAGAACCAGTAAATACACCAGTAGATGCACAACCACAGAGTGGTGGTTCCGCTCAAACCCTCATGAACCATATCATCGACAACAAACCCAACATGACAAGTATGTATCCGGTAAAAGTGACGCGTCGCCGATATTATCGAAATTCGAGAGGTCGAAGGAACGGAAGAAACAATCGAACCAATCGTCGCCGTCGTAAGAGTTATAGACAACTCCGCTAACGCTACTCTCGGAACGAAATCAGGAGGTTTTCTTCCATTCGCTTCGCTCATTACATAAAACACTCCACACGACGATAAACACAATAATAATATATATGATAAAAATTACATATATTATTAGAATAAAAATGGAGTAAAAATGTAATAAAATATAAGACTATATAGTAAATTATGGCATATAGACGAGGACGAGGAGATATAACCAGACAAGGCATAAATCAAAGACCCAAATCTGTATATCGAGGTCCAGAATATATTAAAGAGTTTAATAGTCCAATCATTTCGCCTGCTTCACAAGCCTCTTCCATCGAAGAAGACAATCACATAAGTTATGGCTCTTATATTCCCAATCATTATTCGCTTTCATTTAGTGCGGATACTGTCAAAACAATGGAATCTTTCGGAAAACCCATACATAATAATGACAAAACCACCGAAACCGCCGATACTTTTTTTTCAAAACGATTGCAACAATTAAAGGAATTTAGACAATTGCATAATGTAGAAGACGTAGAAGAAGAAGTAGTTGGTCGAAATTCTTCGGTATCAGTAATTTCAAATAATAATAGTCATTCGTTGACGGATTCCTCTAAAGGTTTTACAGAGCCGCAGGCGGCGCAAAATGAATCCGTGGCAACGAATCTAGATTTTGCTTTGCGAGCAGAGCAAAACCTTCAGTCACCAACCACCAGTCAAGAAACGATTAGCGATGTTAGCGATGTTATTAATCAAACTGATAAATTACCCACAGTTTTACGCAAGGATTTCGTAGACAACGTTTATACATTGATGGTATTAAGTAAAAAAAGCGAAGATAGAAAAGATGATGGAAATACAATTAGAGAACATATTATAAAATCATTATCAACAACACCAGCATTACAAGAATCACCAGCAACATCATCACCCCCAGCATTACAAGAATCATTATCAACCGCTACATTATCGCAAGTATCACTAGATGAAACAATTGCCACTATATTAACAGCATCACAAGCATCACAAGCATCACAAGCATCACAAGCATCACAAGCATCACAAGCATCACAAGCATCACAAGCATCACAATCGCCATTAGAAAAAGCAATTAGTATCGCTTCATCGATACCATCTGAATCTATTAAATCAATTGAATTTGATGATATAACATGGAACAACAACGTAAAAAACTGGACATTATTACATCTGGCAGTTATCAATCAAAAATTAGAAGATGTAAAAGCGTTATTACAAACAAAAGACTCAGATAAAAATCCTCTATTTAAACAAGACGTCGATGGTCTAACCCCTTTGCATTGGGCAGTATTAAAATCCGACACGATTACTGGACATAGAATTATAACATCATTATTAGAATATATTAGTGGCATAGAAAATGCAGTAGATGTACCTGGACGAATTGACATATTAAATACACAAGACAATGATGGTATTACAGCATTCAAATGGGCAATAAAACAAAGTAAATCTGCGATTGCAAAAGAAATCATCGCACATATGATGATATTATCTAAAATAAAAGAAAAACAAAAAGAAGAAGTCGAAGAAGAAGTCGAAGAAGAAGTCGAAGAAGTCTTTATTCCTGAACAAGTCAAAGGCGAATCGTTAACATTTTCTCAACCAAAAAAACCTACAAAATCCATATTGCCATTGTTGTCCAACAATACACTTAGTTCAGTTCAAACGGAAGCAACACCTGATAATATACAAGGGTCATTCGTTTCCGAATCGGCTTCGCCGATTCCAGGAAACGAATCTAGAAAACGTTTCGAACCGCAGAGCGGTTCTGTACGTTTTACTTCAGGTTCTCAGTTAGACGATATTGATTTATATAATATAGAACATTCTGCACCCAAAACCACCATTCTTCATTTAATCGCGTCTGCAATGACCGTTCCAAATAAACCCGACCATGCTGATACTGCTGCATCTACTGCTGCATCTACTGCATCTACTGCTGCATCTACTGCATCTACTGCTACATCTACTGCTACATCTACTGCTACATCTACTGCTACATCTACTGCTACATCTACTGCTGCATCTACTGCATCTACTGCTACATCTACAGAGTTA
>TBL_comb47_HYPODRAFT_10001134_pt1 | contig 34947 bp, 27 predicted proteins | sample TroBogypolimnion_40_FD_10682 | JGI IMG/M metagenome (IMG submission 10682)
AGTTGATTGGAAAGCCCGGGCTTGGCGCCGGGGAAGGCGCCGACTACCGGAACGCTCGGCGCTTTGCCGGGCGACCCGGATGGCTTCGCTGTGGAATTAGTCCCCTTGGCGGCCGCGGGGATGACGCCCGCGGGCGTTGAATGGTTCAGCCGGCTCAGCCACAGCGCCAGAATCACCAATCCGGCGCCGGCCAATATCCAACCGGTTATGCGTTGCCACTTCTTCATTGATGCGTTCTAGTTGATGCTGTCCGGGGACGCGGTCCCTTAGCCCTTCTCTTCCATGAGCGAGTCCAGGTGCTCCTCGATCTGCGTGACGCGCAGGACTTCCTCGATGGTGGTCTGGCCGTTTCTCACCTTGGTCCACCCATCGGTGCGCAACGTGCGCATCCCCATCTCGATGGCCTTGGCGGCAATGGTCGAGGCGGGCGCACGGTTCAGAATCAGGGGCCGGAGGTTTTCATTCAGGATCAGCAACTCGTAAATCCCCATGCGCCCCTGGTAGCCAAGTTGCCGACACCGCTCGCAGCCAACCCCATGCCAGAAGCGGGCCGACTCGATGTCCTGTTCCGGAAAACCGATGCGCCGCAGATAGGCGGGCTCGACCTTTTGCTCGGTCTTGCAATGCTCGCAGATGGTCCGGACGAGACGTTGGGCCATCACGGCCTCGACGGAGGACGCCACCAGGAAAGGCTCGATCCCCATATCAATGAGCCGCGTGAAGGCGCTGGGAGCGTCGTTCGTGTGCAGCGTGCTAAAGACCAAGTGCCCCGTGAGCGCCGCCCGAATCGCGATCTCGGCCGTCTCCAAATCGCGCACCTCGCCCACCATGATGACATTTGGGTCCTGGCGCAGGATATGGCGCAGGCCCATGGCGAAGGTGAGCCCAATCTCGGGCCGCACGGCGATCTGGTTGATGCCCTTGAGTTCATACTCCACCGGCTCCTCGATGGTAATGATGCGCTTTTGCACCGAATTAATGGTGCTGAGAAAGGCGTAGAGGGAAGTGGATTTGCCCGATCCGGTTGGGCCGGTCACCAGGAAAATCCCGTGCGGCTTGATGATGATCTCGCGAATCGCATTCTCCTCGAGCGACGAGAAACCAAGCTTGTCGAGGCTGAGGAAGATCTTCCCGCGCGTCAGGAGCCGCAACGAAACGCTTTCGCCATAGACCGTGGGCACCGTCGAGACACGGATATCGATTTCCTCGCCCTTGATCCGGACATTGATGCGCCCGTCCTGCGGCAGGCGTTTTTCCGAAATATTCATCCCGGACATGACTTTGATACGGGAGATCAGGGCCGCCTGGTAACGCTTGAGCTGCGGGGGCATCGGCGTCTGGTGCAGGATGCCGTCAATGCGGTAGCGAATGCGCAACTCATCCTCGGCTGGCTCGAAATGGATGTCCGTCGCGCGGTCCTTGAACGCCTCCCAGATCACCTGGTTGACGAACTTGATGACGCTGGCCTCCTGGTCGCCCTCGGTGATTTCCTTGTCCTCGCCGACGAGCAATTCGACGGGCTCGTCCTCGTCCATCTCGTTGAGGGTTTCGGCGCCGACGCCGTAGTAGTTCTTGAGCGCTTTTTCGATCTCGACCTTGGGAGCGAGGGCGAAACTGACCGGACCCCGCGCGTCAAAACGGACCGCGTTGATCATGGCCGTGTCGAAGGGGTTGCTCACGGCGACCTGCACGGTACCATCGTTGACCTGGACGGGCAGGACCGAATATTGGAAGGCGACCTTGGTCGAGATGCGGCTGCGCGCCTCGACCGGGACTTTCAATTTCGGCAGATCGAGATAGGGCCAATTAAGCGCTTGGGCGAGTTTTTGAAGAAAAACGTCCTCGGCCAGACCCCGCTCACGGCACATAAACGCGAGGAGCGTTTCCTGGGAACCGCTTTCCACAGCCACGCGCCAAGCCTTGCACCAGGTTTCGAACTGGGCCGCCGTGGCCAGGTCAATCCGGGCCAGAAACTCTCTCAACGTTATAAAAGCCATGCTTTTTCCGCATTCATGCCTCCTTCTGTTACAAATCAAACCCGGAAAAGTTGCGGCACCGGTGAAAGTATTTGGCCCCCGAGGACTCCCGTCGCCCTTCCCCGCGCGAGAGGTCAGGCCCGCGGAAACCATAGCCCGGATTCTCCATTGGGCCGTTGAGGCGTTTCCACGGCTTCTGCCGGCTCGGGCCAGAGGTTGGAACCGCGCACGGGTCCTTGGCGACTGCTTCCCTGGGGCTGAACCCCGGTCTAAAGACGCCACCTTGGCTAAGAACTAAACCGGCTAGCGGTGCCCGACCCGCAGCTTGAGCCGGCTGAACTCCTCCAGCATGAGGGCCCGCTCGGTTTTGCAGTATTTCTCGGGCAGGTACCGCCGGTCTGAGCAGGCCAGCACGGCGGCGAGTTCCTGGAGCTTGAGCAGGTCGGGATCCAGCGGGTCGATGAAGGAACTGACCGCTTCCTCGAGGTCCACGCGCTGGACATCGTCGTCGCGGTTGGCCAGCACCGCTCGTTCCTTGGCGCGGATGAGGACCGAGTCCACGTCGCTGCCCGTCAAGGGGAGGGTTCCGAGATTCTCGCGGATGTAGGCCACGATCGCGTCGTTGAGGGCGATCTTCTTGATCTGGGCGACCGTGGTGAACAGGAGTTCGACATCTTCGGGGCCCTGGGCGGGGAACAGCGGCATGCAGAGGCCAAAACGCCCCTGGCGTTTCATGTCAATCGAGAGCAAATCAGGCCGCGAGGTCATGGCCACCCAAAGCTCGCGCCCGCGCAGCGTGGCGTCGCCGATATGCGCCGCAAAGGCGGCGAACACGCGCCCGGAGACCCCGCTGTCGCCATCTTCCTCGCGGGAGCCGAAAACGGCGTCGGCCTCGTCCACCACTACGATCACGGGGCCCAGGGCCCGAATCGTCATGAGGATGCGCATCTGCTGACGCTCCGTATCCCCCACCCACTTCGATCGGAACTCGCCCATTTCCATCACCGGCAGGGCGCATTCGCTGGCAAAGCAATCGATGAGAAAGGACTTACCCACGCCGACGCGACCCGGGACTAGCACCCCGCGCTCGATGACGTCGGTCTTGCCGTTCTTGATGAGCCAAGCCAGCTCACGGAGGCGCTTTTTCGCGGCGGTGTGGGTGGCCACACGATCCAGGTTCACCCCGGGCTTGGGGTCTTTGAACCGCACCAACCCCTGGCAATACTCCTCGATCAAGCGCTTCTTGCTGGTGGTAACATGCTCCTGCGTGACGCGGGTGCCATTGCGGATGGCCTCCGCCAGAAAATGCCGGATGCGCAGCAGATTGAGTCCAGCCGTCCGGGTCGCGAGGTCATCGGGACCGAAATCACTCCAAGCTGTGAACGGCTGTCCCCCCGCCATGACCTCGGCCCAACCGGATTGCAGGAAGCGCTGCCGGTCGGCCGCGTCGGGCAGATCGATCCGCATCTGGGCCACGTACGGGTTTTGCAGGAGCCGCGGGCTCAACTCATCGGCCGCCTCGGTGATGAGGATGATCCCAATATCGAGTTTGGCCATCTCCGGGGCCGCGGCCCACTTGAGGAAGGTCACCAGGTTCATCCGCTCCTCGATACTGGCGTTGGCCTCCTCGCAGGCGGGAATCAGCTTTTCGGGAAAATCAACGACCAGCGTCACCCCCCGCCATTTCTCCTGCTCCTCAGCCACCCGCAGAAAGAAGCGGCGCAGTACGGGCGAAAGCCGGACAAAATCCCGCGGCACGCCCTGCTCGTGGTAGTGCGTATTCTCGACACTGTCATAGACCTCGAGCCATTCAAAAAATCGGCGCTGCATGTCCGAGGAGCCGAACGTCAACCCGTCGCTGATGTCGTAAAAGAGCAGGCAGGAACGATCCGGGAAGAGCCGGCGCACCAGGAACGTCTTGAGCGGCACGTAGCTCAGGCCCGGTCCGTCCTGGATGGGAAAGAGGTCGAAGATATTTCCATGAAGGACAAAGAGGGAATAGGTGCCCCCGTTCCACCGGCGGGCCAGTTCGAGGGCCCAACCGCGCAAGGGCAAACGCGCCACCGGCGGCGTGCCGACGGCAGCGGAGGGTGAACCAGGAGTGGGCGAGAGGATTTCGATGTTCATGCGATTTTGGAGACCGGGCCGTTACCGTTGGCGAACGGAGTTCCGCCGCCGAAACGGTTGGGCCGGGTCGATGAGAGGCGGGGGCACGAGCGCGGGAGCCGGAGCCGTCGCCTGGTAGCCCACGCGCATCTCTGTATTCGGCATGTCGCCGACCAGGTCCTTGAATTCATCCATCTCCGAGAGCCACTTGTTGGTCTGGTCCAGGTGCTCGACGGTCGCATCGATCCTGGCGGTGAGCGTCTCAGCATTCTTGGTCGCGATGGCATCAGCGCGAATCAGTTTGATCTGTTGAACCAGGCGGTCCTGCTCGGAAACCACCAGTTCCAGGTTCGCGCGTGTCTCTTCAGTCCGCTGCTCGCGTTTGCGCAGCACCTCCACGCGTTCGAGGCGCGAACCGAGAAAACGCTGCCGAGTCTCCAGCACCGGACTCGGACCTTTGGCCTTGAGTGCCTCGATTTCGGTGTTCAGGCGCGCGGCCTCCGCTTCGGCCTCTTTGAGCACCTCCGGCACGTTCTCCTGCTGTTCGGTCTCGAGAAATTGTTGGAGCGATTGCTCGATGCTCAGCAGGCGCAGGCACGTCCACATGAGCTCGTCGAGCTTCCGCAAGCGGGGGTCGGTGNTCGGGTCCGCCGAGGCCAGCAGGTTATCCGCGCTCGCGGTCTCGATGTCGCGGCAGACCCTTGCCAGGTCCGCGTAACGCCCACGCCGCTCCTCCGAGAGCGAATCGAGGATCGCCTGGCGGCGGCGCAGAAATTCCGCCACCTTCTGCGCCTCGACGGCGCGCCGCGCGCCATCGCGACGCCCGTCAACCCAGCGCCGGAAGAACGGCAGGTCCGGCAGATAGATCCAGCCGAGCACGTAGGCCGTCACCCCGATGATCAGGCCCAGGAACTGGGCGCTCATGAAGCCCAACCCGAGGGTCAGGAGGCCGAGCGCCGCGTGGTGCGGGCTCGAAACAAACTCACTGTGATAATTTGGCGCTCGCTCGTCCATGCGCTGTTTATGCCCTAATTGTACTCGTTCCCGGCCAAAAGCGATATACAATTTCGGGGCGGGTTTGGAGCCTTGGGGTCCGGACCGCTGGATGGCGGGTGCCCTCCTCCCCGCGATCGGTCGCACCACCTCGGTCAACCGCCCTCGATGGTCTACCGTTTTCCCGGTTTCCGTTCGTGGAGGACCTTCAGGAAGGTCTCATACACCACGTCGCGGCTATCGGCGTATTCCAACTGGATCAAGTTCCCCGGGTGTTGCGAATAAACGATGCGCAGTCCGCCAATCCGAAGCCGGCAAAAACCCTCCAACTCACTGTGCAGGGCTTTGATATCGCCGCGTCCGCCGTCCAGCCCGCGCACGGCGGCGCGTACACGCTTCTTGGTTTCCGGCGGCAGCGAAACCAGCCAGCGTTGCACCTGGTCAGAGGCCGAAATTGTCATCGGCCAAGTCCAGTTCCCGGTAGGCGAGGTGGCCCGCTTTGGCCGCCCGCAAAGTCTTCATCGCCGCTGGGTTGCTCAACAATTCCATCGTCTCGAGCAACGCATCGTAGTCTGCCAGTGGCATGGCTACATAAATAGGCTTGTCCCGCCGCGAGATCACAAACCGCCGTCCCGTCCGGCACAGCCGGGGCAGGTTCGCCTGCGCCTCGGAAACGGTATATGTAGGTTTATCCATATAATTACATATAATCAAATCGGGGAACTTGTCAAACCAATGAACCGTAGCTGAGCCGCTGTGGCCGGCCTTCAGGCCGGCCACCCGTTCGGGGTCAACAGACCACCAGCAGCCACCAGAAATCGCCCCGCCTTCGCCACCCTAAACCTTCATCCCATGCGGAGCGGGGGACTCCTCCTCCAGGCGGTGGAGCAACCCCTGGCAGAAGTCGATAAACCAGCGTTTGCGCCGACTCTCTTCAGGCGGCTCGGCGGGCCGGGGCACCTTGATGATCTCGACCAGTCGACCCGGGTTGGCCGCCATCAGATAGACCCGATCGCCTAAATAGACCGCCTCTTCCACGGAGTGGGTGACGAGAAAGACGGTTGCTTCCTGTTCATTCCAGAGTTGGATGAGCAACTCCTGCATGCGCAAGCGGCTACCTGGGTCGAGCGCCCCGAAGGGCTCATCCATGAGGAGGATGCGCGGGCGGAGGATAAGCGTGGCGGCGATGGCCACGCGCTGCTGCATCCCGCCAGAGAGCTCCGAGGGGTATTTCTGCTCGGAACCTTCCAACCCGACTTTCTTCACCCATTCCTGCGCCCGGTCAAGCCGCTCGCCCCGCGCCATGCCCCGCAGTTTCAGGCCGAAGGCCACGTTCTCCCGCACCGTGAGATGGGGCAGCAACGAGTACTTCTGGTCCACCAAACCGCGATCCGGCCCAGGTTCAGTGATGGGCTTGTCGAAGATCAGCACTTCGCCGCGGGTCGGGGGGAAATGGGGTTTCAGTCCGGCGATAATGCGCAAGAGGGTGGACTTGCCGCACCCGGAAGGTCCGACCAGGGTGATCAACTCCCCGACGTTCGGCAGGTCTTCAACCACGAACGAGATGTCCTGAATCGCGACTTTGGCATGGTGGCCTTCGCCGAAACTCTTGGTGACCCCCTTGAACACCACGACATCCGGAACTTTGACGGGTTTCGGCGGCTCCGAAGCGACCTCCGTCACTACCCCCGGCACTAATAAGTTGCCCGCCGAAGCCGAGGCGGATGGCTCAGCGGTGGCGACGGGTGAGTGGTCGGGATTGGCTGGGTTCATGCTGACACGGGGAGATCGGCTATTTGCTCTCGCGGTACGGGAAGAGGATCTCACCACCCAACCGCCACAAGCGGTCGCAAGCCACGGCGATGAGCACGATGACAATAATCACGGCATAGATGGACTCGGTTTGGCTTCGGCGTTCCGACACCGAGATGAGCCCGCCCAAGCCGTATTCGGGGCGGACGACCACCTCGGCCATGATAATCCAGCCCCAGCCCACTCCGTAGACACCGCGGAGGTGATCCCAGATATTGGCCTGGGCGACGGGAAAGAGTACGTGGCGCACCAACTGCCACTGGGAGGCGCCCTTGGTCACCGCAACATCCAGGAAAGCCCGGGGCACGTCCGCAATNTCCTTGATCACCAAGGGCAGCGAGGCGACAAAACAGCCGATAAACAGAAANCCGATCTTCTGGGCCTCGCCGGTCCCGAACCAAGTCAGGCTCAGGGGGATAAAGACCACGATGGGAACATAGGCCCCCGCCAGNGACAGCGGCCGAAAGAAGGCGGCGACCGAGCGAAAGGTGGCCATGTAGATGCCCAGCGGCAAGGCGACCACCACCGCCAGCGTGAAACCAGCGGTCACCCGCAACCAGGATGAAAAGGCGCTTCGCACCAGCCCCTGTTGAAAATGGAGCGGCCCGAAGGCTTTCAGGACCTCCAACGGGCTGGGGAGGATTAAGGGCTGCACCAGCCGGTCGTTCGGCTCCCCGCGGGTCACCATCCACCACACCGTTAGCACCAACCCGATGAACAAAGTGGTCAGCCCGATCCCCCGAACATAGGAGAGGTCCGCATTCACGTGCAATCGGCCGAGGCGCACGACCAGGGTGAGCAGCGTGACAAAGGCCAGCGCGAACACCAGGAAGCCCGCACAGGCCTGATGCTCGGTGGAACCCCNCATGAACACCCACCGCAACCCGCTGCCCGCAGCCAGAATGAAGGCCAGCAAGGAAACCCGCAACCCCACCTCCGGAAGCGACGGCCGTTGGCGGCGCCCCGCGTACGCCAGGATCGGCGGCAATACCGTCGCCAAAATGCCGGTTAACACCAGGAAACCCAGCGTCAGCAGTTTCGGCCGGTCCACGCCGCCGCCGGGGTCACCTTCAACCGCCACAGCCGCGGCGAACATCGGGGTCAGTATCGGGCAGAGATCCATGGTTCGTNCATCGGCGGAGTCACGGTGGAAGGGGCGTCACGCGTCATTTACTACCGCAGTCCCTCCCGATGGGCGGTGGGGTCGGCGGATTAAGATCCCGTCTCCAGCGGGAAGACCTTGACCTCAACGCGCCGGTTCTTCTTGTTGTGCTCGGAGTTGCTGGGATCCGTGCAATTGGGCAGCGGATTATCCCAGCCATTGCCCACCACTTTGAACTTATTCGGGTCAAACCGATATTTCTCCATGATGGATTTGCGGACGGAATCAGCCCGGTCATAAGAAAGTTGGCGAACGAGGTCGGCCGGCACAATCCCTTTGCGGCTGGCATCCGTATTGCCCTCGATGATGATGTAGGCGTTACCGAACTTGCCGGCGAGCTTCCCGATTTCCTCGAGCGTGGCGGGGATGGTGGCGTCATACTCCGCGTTCAGAACCGACTTGTTCGGCTCGAACGAGATCATCACCGCTTTGGTCAAAACCTGCCCGGACCCGGCCTCGGCGGTCATATTCTTGAGCGCCTCGGGCTTGAAGGTGGGCTGGGAGAGATCTTTGACGTCCTTGTAGGCCTCGGAAAGGGCCGCCAGAATGTCCTTGTCTTTGATCTTCGCGGCGGGAACGGTCGAACTGATGGTGCCCAGCGATTTATAAATCGTGGAAGCGCTGTTCCACACCACCTCGAAGTTGGCTGGATTGAAGGGGTCGAGGAAAAACTTGGTGTTTTCGCGGTAGTTGGTGAGGTGGGCGTCGCCTTCGGCGATGCCGCCATCTTTGCCGACCATGTTCTTGCAGTCGGCCTCGGGCAATTGGAAGGCCGCGGCCAGGGCCCGCGCCGCAGTCCCAGGGTCCTTGCGCACCATGTCCATGCCCTCGAAGATCCCCTGCACCAGGCCGGAGACGATTTGGGGGTTTTCCTTGAGGAAATCATTGCGCACCGCCCAGACATCGGCGATGAGATGGTTAGCAGTCCCCGTCGTCACCACCAACCGCGTGCCTTTGAGCTTGTCGGTAATATTGTAGATGTCCGGCGACCAGCCCACAAAGGCGTCGTACTTGGATTCCGTCACAAAGATCTTGGCGGCGGAAGGGGCGTCGGCGGCCCATGAAAAGTCGATCTCGCCGGGATCAATTCCGGCGTCGATGAGCAGCGACATGATGAGATAGTGGCTGGGGGAGTTCTGGGCCAGGACGACCTTCTTGCGCTTGCCACCGGCAGGGCGGAGGTCGTTGATGCTCCGGATTTCACCCCGGGCAACCACCCCGTCGCCGCCGGCGGAGAAGTCGATTTGCTGGCAAACGACCGGCACCGTTCGGCTGTCTTTCGACAACTCCGGCGCGAAGAGCGCGATCATGTCAAGCGTGCCCCAGAGAATATGGCTCTTCCCGCTGGCGAAAAGGTCGCGAGCTTTGACCGGGTCGTCCACAATCGCCAACCGGACAAAGAAACCGTATTTCTTGTAGAACACGCTCTGGTCGTTGGGCTCCAGGCCCGCGTTGGCCACGATGATCGGCGCCCACCCCGGCCAGACGTTGATCGGAAACTGTACGATCAGCTTTCCGTCCTTCATCTCACGGCTGTAGCCGCTGACGCCCGTGACCGCCGGAATGGCGGAGCGCTCGACCAGCGTGGCGGCGTTGGTCCCCGCCAGCAACGGGATGGAATCGGGCACCGACTGCGCGGCCTGAACCGCCTTCTTGACCTCATCCGGGTTGATGGAAATATTGGCGGAGCGGGTCTTGGGGACCAGTTGGTCCCACCAACGAAAGACGCCGAAACCGACAACCCCCAGCAGCAGGATCGTCATTACAATTTTGCCTCGTGTAGTCATAACAATGGGAGTTTAAGTGGAAAGTGTTTGGATTATTTCTCAGCGATTTTTTGGCGTTCGGGCTGGGCTGCGGCCGGAGGTGTGGTCGTCGCCGCCGCCTCGGGTTGCACCATGCCCATCTTCTTTTTGTATTCCTGGAACAACGCATTGCCCCTCATTTTGCGCGCCTCCTGCTGGCGAGAGATGCCCGAACCCATTTCCTTAGCCAGGTCCAAGGTCGCCCGCATCTGCCCTTCGCCGGCGGCGGCGGATTGGCGAAGCTGTTGCATGGATTGACCGAGTTCTCCCCCCATCATCCCCTGGAGTTCGGTGATCGAGCTTTTCATCATCCCGGCCAGGCCCTCCAAGGAGCGCCCGATGGCCACCTTGGCCTTCACGCCCTCAAATTCGCGCTGGAAACGCTGAATCTCGCGCAGGCTCTCCGCGATGATCTCGGTGTTCTGCTTGTAGAGCTGTTCCAGACTGTCGGCCTGGCTCTTGTTGTCGTTGAGGTCCGATTCGAGCGTGGCCAACTCCTCGGCGTAATGGGCGCCGTTGGCTTCGTCGTTAGCCGCGGCAGCCGCCTGCAGGAGGCTCTGCAATTCTTCGCGCTGGCGTTCCTGCCGCTTGATCTGGTCCTTGAGCAAGGCGATCTGCCCCGCCAGTTGCCCGTTCGCAAAATGCGCCTTGTCGGCTTTGGCCTTCGAATCGCGGATTCCGCGCTCGACGACCGCCTGGTTGATCGAATCGGTCTCGGTGGCCTTCTCGGCCATCAGGCCAAGCCAAATGAACAGACGTTTGATGGCTCTAAACATAGGTTTTCTTGGTTGGTTATTTCTTCGGTTCTTCTTCCTCGAGCAAGATCTGGCGCTTCAGAATAAACTCGAGCTGGGTGTTGAGTTGTTTCTCGTCCGCGGCGCCTACCACGGTCGCACCGAGTCGCTTCACCGCGCTGAACTGCGTGGCGTCCACGTCGAAGGCAACGAAGTGAACAGAAAACCGGGCCTGCTTCTGCTCCGCCTGCCGCTTGAGCGCGGGCAGGACCGTCGCCGGCTCCGGCCCGGCGGTGTTCAGACCATCGGTGATGACGAGCACATGTTTCCGCGACAAGGGCGAACTCAGGACGCGCTGCCCCGCCAGGCGGAGCGCGTTGCCCAGGGGGGTATTGCCCGCGGGGCTGGAAAAATGCGCCGCCCAGCCCTTGAGGGCGGCGGCATCAAACGGGCCAAACGGAATGGCTTCGCGCCCGGTCGAATTGCCGAACACGTAAAGGACGGTGGAAATATTGCGCGCAACCCCTCCCGCCGCATTGGTCTGAAAGGCCGCGATCTGGTCGGCCACGCGGGTCAGCGCCCGGTTGGCGATGACATATTTGGCAGTACTGCCGCCTTTGGCATCGGGCACCGGGTCCTTCATGGAGCCGGAAGTATCATAGATAATGGCGAGCGCCACGCCATCCTCCGCCCCTTGGGCGCGACACCGCGTCCCGGGCAGAAACCCCACCAGTCCCACCAGTATTGCAACCGACAACAGCGTTTTCATCGTCAAATCGATCCCTTTCTCCCCGTGCCAACGTCGCTACCCACACATCCTAAACACGAGGCGACTACGATGTCAACTTATCGCTGACTCCCCCACTGGCGCATCTATAAAGGGGCGAGGCGTTTGTAACCCCCGGGGCCACGGTCCACGGCCTGCGCCAGACCAACGCGGGAGGCGGGTGGTCAGTGGGTCGATTTCATCATTCCTCCGTACTTTGCATATCCAGGCTGGTTCGCCGACATGGCAATTTTTGCCGCGGTTCTGTTATCAACGCTGTTGGCCATCCGACGGATAACTGCGGAGGCGCCCTCAGTAAACTCAGGAGTACCGAACGGTCTTCCGTTCGGTATCCTTTCAGGCCTTTACGGGCGGATTATGAGCTCACGGTCGCCCGCCAAAACTGGGGCAGGGCACCGGCGAGCAACGCGTTGGTCCGCTTCCGGGGCGAGACGGTGAGCAAATGGGCCGAAACCGGCGTCCCGTTCACCAGATTGGTCGAGGTCTCGACCTTATAAGTCAGGCCGGCCCGCCCGGGCAGCTTGAAAACGAAGGAGCCGGCCGTGGGCTAGAACCACAACCCGCTGCCATGGGTGAGTTTGGTCGCCCCGAGGCCCGAGACGGCAATAGGATACCTCCCCGCACGTCAGCACTGGCGAGAAGGCACAGTCATTGACCGTGCTCCAACTCCACTCCTGCAAATGGTGGAGCAACCTCACGTCATCATCCCAGATCACTAAGCCGGGGGGAGCCGCGAGCGGGCTGAAACTGGTGCTGCTGCTCCCCATCCCGGCGCGTGGTTACGGTGATTTTCCCGCCCTCGCGCCCGTCGCAACCGTTGCGGTGATTCGTGTCTCCGAATTGAGAGTGAAACCGATTACCGCCAACGGTACGAAAAAAGCAATCAGCGCCTGAACACGGCATCCGAACCATTTGGTGCCAAGCCCCCTTCGTCTTCGTAACTCATTCACCACCAATGGGTAAGATGTTCATAGGGTTGAACCCGAGACAAAAGCAGATTCCTGCCATCTTAGAGCTTGCATACCACCACTAATATATGGTATAATATTTCCTATGAGCCATCCGCGACACGTGCCTAGCAAATGCATTGAGTTGGCATTTTCGAAAATGCTAGCGATTCCAAACACAAGGCTGCGGCGGAGAGTTCGCCTCAAAAAGTAAATTATGAAACAAACACCTCCTAGCCAGTTCGAGGCCGGTTCTGATGCTTACCAACGCCTTCCAGCACCCTATCAGACCGCCTCTTGGGCTTTTGCTATCCTGACCGCCTGCGCGCTGCTCAGCGCAACGGTCGGCGGTGCCAACGCAAGCACGATCGCCAGTCTTTCCATATATAGTTCCGGATTCGAGACCTCGTCCGGTTACGCACCTGGGAATCTCGATGCACAGGACGGATGGGTGGTAAACAGCGGCAGTGCAAATGTCTGGACCACCACCGTGTATGGCGGCACTCAGGCTGCCCAGATCAAATCCGGCGGATCGGTGACGCACCAGTTCGGAACCAGTTCCTCAAATGTCACTATCACAACTTACATGCAGGCGGTGAGTTCCCCTGCCCCTTCGATTCCGGCTACGGCTAACGCCGCGCTCCTCTATCTTGATGCCAATACCGGCATCACTTGTCTGAATGGCGACGGCAACGGCAACGGCACCTGGGTCGGTTCCGGCATTATTCCGTCGGCAGGCACCTGGTTCCGTCTGGATATAACCTTGGATTATTCCCACAAAACATGGAGCTGTTTGGTCAACGGCGCCTCCGCAGGATCAGGCTTGAATTTTCAAAGCACCAACATCACCGGCCTGGGGAGTCTGACCGTGAATGCGCCTGGTTCCGGGCAAACCCTGCTGGATGCCGCTTCCGTTGCCGGAACCTATACCGGGCCCTATCCCTTTTTGAACATCGCCCATCAGGGCTCTCAGGTCCTGCTTTCGTGGCCCGCGGCCTTTTCCGGATTCACGGTTCAGCAATCGCCGGCTTTGAGAAACCCCACCTGGACAACATTGCAATCGATCAATAACCAGGCTGTCGATAACAGCGGTATTTCGCCTCACTTTTATCGTTTGATAGGAAATTACTGATAGAAGGGAATTCATCGCCAAACCACACTCAACAAATAATACAACGCCTGCTACACCAATCGCGGGTAATGAGCCCGCGGAAACTCGGTACAGGCACACCACCAAAGATCATGAATAACAATAATCCGGCTTCACACGATAACGAAGCAAAACAACCATCCGAAGAAACTACCAGCATTGGATCACACCTCACGCGACGCAAGGCTATTACCGGTGGCGTCAGTGCTCTGGCACTCGGTCTGCTCGGGGCGACGAAAGCCAAAGCCCAGGTTACCAACCCCGTGCTCGTGGCAATCGGTGGCCGATGCGAGGGGCGCATCATCAAGCTGAGTTCGGCGGACGGCGCTGCCTGGATGCAAAACATGCTGAGCCGCAGCCCCGATTTACAGGCTTATCTCAACTACTTTACGGCTCAGGGAATGAGTTTTATCATGTCGCGGGCGCAGGTTTATGTCCACACCGTCACGACCTTCGGAGCCACCCCCAAACGGGTTCCGAACATTTTCGGGATACTCCCCAGTTTCCAGCAGGTGGATCGCAGCGCCCCCAGTCACACGGCGGTCGGGCTTGGAATCAACGCTCAGGGTTACGTCTCCGCCGGTTCAGTGGTCGTGAACCACAATCCCTTCTCAATCCAGCAGTTCTCCGCGCTGGATCTGGTGCCCAATGGCACCGGTACGCCGAGCGTCGTTCCTCGTACGATCTCCGCTTCGCAACTTCAATCGTTTAGCGTTTCGGAAGTGGCCGCTTTGTTGGGAACTCCGTCGTTGCCGCCCAACTTCTTCAGCACCAACAACGGCATCCTAGAGGATGCTGACCGTGCATCAGTCCTGGCACTGACTTATCAGGCGATACTGAGCGATTCCTATGCCGCACCGCTCTATCCGCCTTCCGGCTTCAATGCCCTGGTCGGTCAGACCTCACTGGTTACCAAATTCGCCGAAGGCAATTACCAGCGCACGGCCTCGGCTGCCGGCAGCGGGACCTTCTGCTGCTGTGTGTTGACGACCTGCTGCTGCAATGGTTCCACCAGCACATCACTGGCTATTGCCGCAAGCCCGAATTCAAACCTGGCAGCATAACGAACTCGCCCGCGAAGCCAAACTGACCTGTGTACTGCCTCCCGGCGGCGTGTCCAACGTCGCTCTGGAGGCAGTTTCTGCTGTGCACCATCGACTCCATGGATCCCACCAATCTTAACCGCCCACTTCTCTCAAAAGTCCCCGGCACGGGACAAGCTGATCTGCTTGATTGCCTTGCTCCGCCCGATACCGCCCTTTTCGCAAGGCTGCAGCCTCTGCTCGATGGCAACACCGATCTGGCCGAAATACTGGTCAAACTGGGGATCGCCGGATATGATCCCCGCGACGTGACTCGCGTCATGGCCATCCTGCTAGACCGAGGATTGCTCGCGGAAGGCGCCTCTGACAATGCAGCGGCCCTCAGTGAAGCCCACGCCGGTCATCACCTCAGGCAAATTAGGTTGTTCGACCGTTGGATGGGAGAAGATTCTGCGGTGCTTGGACCGCAGACGAAGGGACACCAGGCACAGGTAAGACTAGCCAAAGCACGCGTCATCATTATCGGACTTGGGCGGAATGGAGCCGCCCTGGCCAGATCGCTTGCTGGAGCGGGCATAGGTGAGCTTTTTGGAATTAGAGCACCCGATGATTCAGGGCTGCAAGACACAGATTCATTCCCCGACCTGGGCACGGCCATCACCCGGGCAAATCCCGACACGGTCTACAAGGAAGTTGAGGAACCATCCGATCTACCGCCATCCTCCGCAGAGGTCGCATCGCTTATGGTCTATTGTCCCGATGACTTTGACCACGGGCTTTGTATGCAACTCAATGAAGTCGCGCTGACGTCAGATGTGCCATACCTTATCTATCAGCAGACGGCATTTCATGTGGAAATTGGGCCTTTGATTTTTCCCAGGCAGACCGCCTGCTATATATGCTCCGTGCTGAGGCGAAAGGGTTCGCATGGAGGACTTAACATTGACGAAACCATGAAAGGCGCCTCCTGCTCCTTCGGTTTCCCTGTGGGGATAGATTTTCTTGCGGTAGAGATTCTCAAGTTGTTCACTCAGTCTTCACTTCCCGCGTGCAGGGGAAAAATCTGGCGACTCCATCTTACCAGCGGAGTTTCCGAGGTGCATCCGGTGTTGAAGTTGCCGCGTTGCGTTGCCTGCGGATCCCACCGCAAAAACCCCTCCAAGAAACTCTGGAACATTTGACGATGTGCCATTCTAATTGTTTTGACATAGGCCAATCCGAACCACGACATCCGCCACAATCGCAGTTGGTCGATGGTTTGACGGGCATCGTGTCGTTTGTCAGTGACATTGAACGCGGGCGCTCTGATCCCGATACCTTCGTCAGTGTGGCCGAATCGGGAGATCTGGCCTCGTTCGGATTTCCCGGAGGAAGCAGGCGCATCATCGGTTCTGGAGCCGGGATGACCTACGACGATGCGTTCTGGGCATCGGTAGGGGAAACCGTGGAACGGTACTGTCTTCAATCCGTTCCTTACGAAGACATGGTCGTGGCATCATGGCGCGAACTAAAGGAGGCTGGGCATGAAGCGGTCGCGCCCGAAGACTGGGCTTTGTTCGACCCAGGCCAGAACCAAGGCCGTGATTTTTTCTTTCCTCCTTTCGACCGTGAAACCAAAGTGGCTTGGGTCCGTTTGGACAGCCTCACTCGACGGGTTGAGACCTACGTTCCTGCCTGCATGGTCTATTTCATGGTCAAGCCGGTTGCAGGGGCCGCGGTCGTGTCACCCGGAGTATCAACCGGTGCAGCCTGCGCACGATCCATTGCTGAGGGAATATTCAAAGGTATCTGTGAGATCGTGGAGCGCGATGCCTTCATGATCATGTGGCGCAACCAACTGGCCTGTCCACGCGTGGAGATTGACAAACAAAGCAGCATCTACAATCTCGTCCAGGATAAATTTATCCGTCACGGGTTTGATTACACCATTATCGAGACGACCCTGGATCTGGGGATTCCGTCATTCTGCGGAATCCTGCGGAACACGCGCCACCATCCGACGCGCATCATCGTTGGAGGTTCGTGCCATCCAGACCCTGAACGCGCCGTGATTAAGACTCTGCTTGAACTGGCCCAGGGCATCCAATGGATGAACCATCTCGGCGCCAAGTCATTCAAGGCGGAGCCCGGCTTTACCAACGTCCATACCTTCGATGAACGAATGCTTCTATACGCCTATGGCAACTATCCTGAGGCGTTCAGATTCCTGCTCGATAACCCGAATGTGGTGAAACTTTCCCAAATCCCTTCCGTGGATCAGGGCAGTGACAGTGCCAACATCCGCCGCAGTGTCGATCTGCTGGCGAGGAAGCAAATTGAATTGCTCGCTTTGGATGTCACCTCGGAGATGTTGAAGGAACCGGCGTTTCTGTCATCCGCGTGGTTGCACCGCAATGCGAGGCGATGGAAGGGGATTACCGTGCGCAGTTCCTCGGTGGCAAACGCTGGCGGCAAGTCCCGGTGGATACCGGGTATCGTCCCAAACCTTCCACACTTCAGGAGATAAACTCTTTCCCGCATCCGTACCCCTGAGCCATTATGAAATCGGTAAAACGCCCTAATTACAATCGCCTGACCATTCCGACTCCGGCCGAACTATTCTCGCCGATGGAGGTGTATCACGAGAATTCAAAACTCCAGCCCTCCGATTACGAACTGTTTTCCACCGTCAATCTCGTGAACACTTCGGCGGACATCCGCCATTACACGACCCACCCGTTCGTGAATTATCCCGGCAATCCAACTATCCCGCTGGCAGCAAACCTCCCGGCCCATTCAGCTGATTTTGAGACGGTTCTTCGGGCCAGAAGATCGGAACATGATTATTCCGGGAGGAGCATGGCTTTTGAGTCTTTCAGCCGCCTTCTCATCCTTGGGGACGGCATTGTAGCCAGGAAAACCATAGAGGAAGGCAATGCGTTCTCGCTCCGCACGGCACCTTCAGGCGGAGGGCTCAATCCCGTAGAGATTTACCCGATCGTCATGCGGGTGCACGGGGTGACACCGGGGATTTATTTTTTCAATCCCGATCAAAACCACCTTGAAGAACTCTCCCTCGGTGACTTTACGGCGGACTTGTGCGAAGCCACCAACATGCGGGACGAGATCCGCAAAGCATCCGCCTGTTTCGCGCTCGTGGGGGTCATGCCGCGATCCAGTTTTAAGTATGGCAACCGGGCATACCGATTCGTGCTGCTCGAAGCCGGTCACATCGCCCAAAATATTCTTCTGTCCTGCCAGTCCATGAGCCTCGGCGGTTTGCCGCTCGGAGGGTTCACCGATGACAAGATCAACGGCATGCTAAAGCTCGACGGCTGCACGGAGATTACGGTGTATCTCGTCCTGGTCGGTGAAAAGGGACATGCCGTGGTTTGAATCGCGAGAGCGAGATTATCTGGCCATCGCAGCTTGGTGTCCCCAGACGGTTCGAGTAGCGATAAGAGTTATGTGCGAACCGTTTTTTCAACCCGGACTGGTTAGGGGTTTAGGGTCGTTCGCCAGAACTGTGCCCGAGCGGCGGGGACCAAAGCGTTGGTCAGGTTCAGCGGGGAGACGGTGAGCACATTGGTCGAAACCCGCGTCCAGTTTACCAGATTGGTGGAGGTCTCGACCTTATAAGTCTGGCCAGCCTGCCCGGAGAGCTGGAAAACGAAAGAACCGGCCGTGGGCTGAGGTTCGATCACCTTGAGCACCGCCGGGGGCAAGGACACGAGCTGCACGTTATCCACGTAAAACGAGGTGGTGCCGCCGGCCGTGGGCCAAAACCAGAACCCGTTGCAATGGGTGAGGTTGGCCACCCCGAGGGCCGAGAGCGGGAGGATGAACTGCTGCCAGGAATTGGCCGGGAGCCCCGGCAGTGGGTAAATGCCCTGATAAGAGTTGGAGACCACGCCCATGACCTGCAACCCCTGCGAGCCAGCGGCGCCACCGTTGATCCAGAAGCTTAAGCTAGCGTAGGGGACGGTATTCACCCCAGCGGGGTTGTATAACGAAAGCGCGTTGTACGCTGTCCCCGAGACGCTAATCGAATACATCCCCCCGGGCAGCACTGGCGAAAGGGCATAATCGTTGACCGTGGTCCAACTCCAGTCCTGGAAACCGTTGAGCAACCCCAGGTCATCGTCATAGATCACCAAACTGGCCGGAGCCACGAGCGGGGTAAAACTGGTGCTGCTGGTCGCCACCCCGGCGGGCGTGGTTACGGCGATTCTCCCCACCGTCGCACCCATTGGAACCGTCGCAGTGATTTGCGTCTCCGAATTGACGGTGAAGCCGGAGCTAACACCATTGAACGCGACGGAGGTCGCGCCGGTGAAATTCTGCCCGACAATGAAGATGGGCGTGCCCACGTAACCACTGCTCGGGATTGTGGAGATAATCGGTGTTTGCCCACCGCCCGAGGCATTGGTCACCACCAGGTTGAGCGCAGAACTGACGACGCGATTGACGGTAATCCAGAGCCGCTGACTGTTGGTATCAACACTGGCGAAATAGTCCACCCCCGCCGTCGTGAGCCCAGACCCGACCGAAATGGACGCGGGCAACTGGTTCGAGGTGTAGTTGTCGATGATAAAAATGGGGTGTTCCAGCGGCTTGCCGATGGCGGGCGTGAGGATGGCGTTGGCACTGTTGGCAGCGGCCGCCAACTCCCAACTGGCATAGATGGGATTGTAGCCGGCGGGCGTGTAGGTCAGGTTCGTATTGGCGGCATTGCCGACTCCGGCGGGACCGCTGGTCTTGACCGTGCCCGTCGAGGCCACGAGCGTCGCACGGGCGGCGTTTTCCATTTGCGTGACCTCCTGCCCCACCACTCCGTTGGTGTAGGACCCGGAGTGCGTCCCGAGCACGACAAAGACCGAATATGCCATGAGCATCCCACTGACCCGCGTACCGCTATTAATGCTGGCCCCCGAGGTGGAATGCTGCCAGTACTGCGTCGGATCGAGAGCAGTGTTGCCGGCATTGTAGCCACCGACGCGCCCGAAATTGCCTCCCCACGAGAGCTTCGAGTAACTCACCTGGATGGCAGCGCCCGCGCCCTGCGTATCGCCCGACCAGTCCGGGTGGAGGATATAGTCCAACAACTGGAAAGCCCACGCGTCGGGACCCGTGTCGCTGGCGCCGTAAGGGATCATGGGGCCGTTGAGTTTCTGTTGTCCGCGCGGATCAAGCGTCGAATTGAGATCCCGATCCGCGCCCTGGTCTTCCAGGGTAATCGGGAGGGTGGCGACATGGCCCATCTCGGCGTCCACCTCGTTGGTGCTAACCCACTCCATGGCGTAGGGGATAGTGTTGGGAAGCGTATCGCTCCAACCTGACAGCCCAGTCACCAGTTCGGGCGGGGCGGCGAGGGTCACGAACTTGAGGGTGTCGCCATAGGAGGCCCCGCCCACATCGGAACCGCCACTGGTGCCGTCGAAATTCAACGAACCATAGGGTGAACGGGTGTCGGCTCCCAGATTTCCCGTCGTGGCCCGGGCGTCCTGGCTGATGGCGAACACCGGATGAGAACGCCCATCGGCAAAGAACCAGCAGATGCTGGTGGGAACCGTTTGCCCGGCAATGGCATAGGTCGGCATATTGAAACCGATCAGCGCGTGACTCGCGCCGGCAAGCAGATTGGTGGTGCTTCCCGGAACGGCCTGGTCCAGCGAGTTGTAGTCCCCCATGCCTGCCGTGTGGTTCTGCACAAAGCCGTCGCCGGGGTACCCGGTAATCCCGGTCCCGGCACAGACCCGGGTAGTTCCGTTGACTTGGTAGTTGAGTTGGTAAAGATAGCCCGGCCCGCTCCCACTCTGCTTCACCAGCACCGCTGACCTCGGCTGCCCCGCGCTATCCAGCCACTGGATCTGCAACGCGGGTTTGCCATTGCCGGAGGTCACATTGCTGATAGAAAGCGCGAGGGCGGTCAGGGACGGGGCCAAACCGGCGGCGAGTATGGTCAGCGTGATGCGCCAACGGAGATATTTCATACCCCCCAGTCGGTTAATGGATTTCATATCATCCATCATGTAATTCAACATGATTATATTTTCAATAATTATGTTTTAATTATCGGTATAGCATGGGGTTCCACTATGATAGTTCGTTCATACCGGGGCCCTTGGCAAGCCCTACGGTATCCTGACTTCCACCTGATAGGTCTTGCCCGCCTCGATCTCGGTAACCCGGTTGTCATGCAGGCGTTCACCGGCGAGCAGAACCAGTGTCGCGGGAACTCCTTTCTCCCGCGCGATGGCGATCCGGAAGGTGGCCCCGCGAAACTGCCGGGTCAATTTCGCCCGATCCCAGTGGCCCGGCAATTGCGGCTGAATCAACAACCCTTGCTGGTCCCCTTTGACGCCCAACAATCCCTCGATGAGGCAGCGGTATAACCAGGCCACGGTGCCGGTGTTAAACAGTTGGCTGGAGCGGCCCGCCGTTCTCGGATACTGGTGGCAGGCCCCGCGATAGTAGTTAGGGATGAAAACCGGCAACTGACCGCGCCGTTCGTAATCCGTCAAATCCGGGCCGGGGATCATCTGACGCAAGAGGCGGAACGCCCGGTCGGCCTCACCGATCGAGTACAGGCTGTAGATGTAAAATGCCGCCGTGTGATTGTAAATGGAGCCATTCTCGGCCGAGCCCGGGAACTTCTGGGTGACGCGCCCCACATCCTCGCGCATGCTGGTGAAGGCCGGCGCGAGCATCATGACGCCGTAGGGCGTCTCCAGTTGCTCCGCCACCGCCCCGATCATCAACCGGCGCTGGCCCTCGTCGGCCGTCCCCGCCAGGATGGCCCAGCTTTGGGGATTGAGGAAGATGCGGCCCTCCCGGTCGCGGCTAACGCCAAATACCACCCCATCGTCAGTGATCCCCCGACCGAACCAACGGCCATCCCAGAGGTAGGTGTTTACCGCCCGGTTGATCTCCCTGGCCTCGCCCCTGAATTCCTCCGCCAGGCAGCTCGCCCCTTCACCCGCGCAGACCTGGGCCCACAGGTTCAGCGCGTAGGCCGTGGCCACCGAGAGCCAGCCGGACACGCCTTTGCCTTTCCAACCGACCATGTTCATCGGGTCGCACCAATCGCCTTGGCCAATATAACTCAAGCCACGCTGGTCGCGCCCTTGGAGCAACCAACGCAGCGCGCCGGTGATCCGGTCGAAAACCGTGCGGCAATCGCCCTCCCGGCCGGTGACCGCCTCTCGCAGGATCGCGTAGTCGTTGGTTTCATCCAGGTAAGCCTTCAAGCAAATCGGGAGCCACACACCGTGGTCGGTATGAGGAATTTGGTTGATGTACTTCAGCTCCGCCCCCGCGGCCAGAAGAATGCCATCGGGCATCGCACCCGAGGGCTCCTGTTGGCTCAGCGCCCGCAGGAACGCGGCCCGCGCCACTCCGGGCTGCACGTAACTCATCCCCATATTGTCTTGCAGGTAGTTGCGCGTCTGCGGGTCGGTGCTCAGCCGATTCACGTCCCCGTGATAGAACACCTGGCGCGGCAGCCAGTGGTTCACGAAGTTGTCCAGTTCCGGGTCGGGGGTCTCGATGCTCAGGACTCCTTGGCCCTGGGCGACGTAGCCGGCGTATGCGACCGCCGCGCGGGCGGCGCCTTCGGCGCTCAGGTATTTTTCGCGCAGCGCGACGATCTCCGCGTCATCAAACGCCGGTCCAAACAGAAATCGGTAGTGCTGGCACTCGTTAGCAGCTAGTCCGATACGATATTGTAGAACCGCCGTCGGGGTTTCGTAGCGAGCCTCGCTCCGGCCTAGCTCCGCTTGCCCCACGCCGGTCGGACACTGCAAGCCGCCTTCCCCCTCGAAGGCCTCTTGCCTGGCTTCCCAGGCCACGGGCGCCCGATCGGCAAGCAAGAAGGTCTTGTCCTTGAATTCGCGGTTCTTAAAATAGTCCGCCACCTTCTGGTACGGAGTCACCCCGGTGGCCACGATCCCCACCAGATCGGGCCGGTACTCGCCGGACTGGTTCATCCAACTCATGTAACCAATCGGGAAATAGGGGTAGAGGCTGATCTTCCGAGCGCGACCCGAAAGGTTGCGGACTTTCAGGCTCCATATTTCGACCACCTCAGCCGCCGACAAGGTCAGGGTAAGCTCCAACCTGAGGCCGTCCTTCTCGACGCGCCACCGCAGGTCGCTCTTGCCCACCGAGAAGCTGAAATGGTCAAGCGGCGCGCGCACCGGCTCATAAGGTGCCGAGAACAATCCGCCCGTCTCCTCATCCTTGACGTAAATGAAACGGCCGGGGTGGTGAGCGTAATACGGTTGCTCCGGCTGCATGAAGGTCTTGGCCTCCAAGTTGGGGGCGTAGGCGTACTTCGCCGGCTCGGGCTGCATGAACTGGGCGATGGCATAGCCCCGGCAAGTCACCTGGATCATCATGCGCCGATTCCACAGGAAACCCGCCGCCTTGGGCAAGGCCGTGGGGCTCAGCAGTTCGAACCGCTCACCGTTATGCGTGGGATGCAACATGATTTCCTAGCTTGCGCTCGGCGAGGTCTTTCTGGATCTGGACCATTTGCTGGTTATCCAACTGATAGAACAGCATCACGCCCACCGCCAGGAAGGCGAACGCTGCCGGAATGAAGGACATCAGCATCACCATGCCGGTTTGCGAACGCGGCGTCTGCGCCACGTTGGCCACATAACCGAGTGCGGTGAAGACCCAGCCCATCAAGGCCGCCGCCAGCGCCGTGCCCAGTTTCTGCGAAAAAGTGGCCGCCGCAAAGGTCATGGCGGTAGCCCGGCGTCCGGTGCGCCATTCGTTGTAATCGGCGGTGTCCGCATACATGGACCACGCCAGCGGCGACTTGGGGCCCAGCACCAGACCGATGGCAATTTGGAGGGCAAACATCCAGCCAATGGCGTCCTTGGGTACAAAGAAAAACGCGCTGGATAAAACGCCCGTGGCGCTCATCAGACCGATCAACAGCCGTTTCTTGTCGATCAACCGGGTCAGCAAGGGCGTCAGCGCCGCCCCGGCCGCCGCCGCTGCCATGTAAGCGGGCACAAACGCCGCCACCAGGTCAGGCCGCCGCACATAATATTTGAAGTAGTAGGCGGACGTGGCACTTCGCAAGGTGATNGTCAGCATGATAATGAGCGCGAGAAAGAACAGCGCCGTCCACGGGCCGTTGTGCGTGAGGTCTCGCACGTCCTGCCACACCGCGGTTTTTTGTGCCGGTGGCGGGGTAACGCGCTCCCGGGTATTCAGGAAAGTCGCCACAAAAATGCTGGACGCCGCCACCCCCCAAAATGCCATCGTCAACTGCCACCCCAACTTCTCGTTCCCGTGTCCCAGCCATTTCACCAAATGCGGCGTGGCGGCCGTCACCAACATGCTGCCGCCAAAGGCGAAGATAAACCGCAGACCGTTGATGGTGGAACGCTCCTGCGGGTCGCTCGACATCACCCCCGAGAGGGCGTTGTAGGGGATATTGATGCCCGTGTAACTGACCATCATGAAGAGATACGTCCCATAGGCCCAGACCAGCTTGCCCCCCTCGCGCAGGTCGGGCGTGGTGTACGTAAGCACCCCAGCCGCGGCCAAAGGAATCGCCATCCAAATGAGGTAGGGCCGGAACTTGCCAAACCGCGTGTTGGTCCGATCCGCGACGGCGCCAATCAGGGGATCGGTGAACGCGTTGACGATCTTGATCGCCGATAGCATGAAACCCGCCGCCGCGGCTGAGATCCCGAAGACGTCGGTGTAGAAAATCATCAAGAACGTCGCGATGTTGGCCCAATAGAAATTGAACCCCATATCGGCGACGCCATAAGCGATTCTCTCCCGCCAGGCTAACGGGGTCTTTCCAGGGACAATGGTCATGCCGGCTAGCGTTTACCAAAGGGACTTTCGCAGCGCGAGGTTTTTCCGTCGGCGTCATCCGGCCCAGGCTGGGAAACTCGCCCCCCCATCTCGCCACCGACGGGACCAGAAAACCTCCAGTGCCGGGCCGCATGCATCGAGTTCATGAGACCAACGGGCTGTCCGGGTGGACCACGGCGCGCGATTAGCTTGATCCTCCCGATCGCGTTGTGGTGGGCACGCAACCCCCGCGATACTTGGTCCGCGGGGGCTTTTGCGCGTCGATGTTCCCTGTAAGGTCCGCCCGCTTTTCCGTCTGTACCCCATGACAGCCGTTTTTATCGACGAAGTAAACAGTAACAACCCCAGGGCGCGGGTTGCGCCCACCTGGAGAAAACAGCCATGAAAACCCCTAACCCGCAATCCCTCGCCCTCTCTCTGGGCTGCGCCGCCGTGCTGGCCGCCGGCGCCCCGGCCACCTCCCTGGCCTTCGGCAATCCCGGCGTCCTCCCGCCAGAGTCCATGCCCTACGGGCTTTCCTACGGCGACTGGGGCGCCCGGTGGTGGCAGTGGATCTATTCCTTCCCCTACACCAACAATCCGGGGACTGACACCAACGGGGCGTACGCCGCACAGGGGCAGTCGGGTCCGGTCTGGTTCCTGGCCGGTACCTTTGGCGGCCCGGCCGTCACCCGCGCCGTCACGGTCCCCGGCGACAAGGCCATCTTCTTGCCACTCCTCAGTTACCTCAACGATTACCCTTGTCCCGACCCGAATTTCCACCCCCTTCCCTCGCAGTCATTGCAGGACTTCCTCACCTACGGCGATACCAACTATATGGGGGCCGAGACCTTCGTCTCCCTGCCGGATTTGACCCTTGAGGCCGACCTGGACGGGGTCACCCTGGCCAACCTGACGGATTTTAAGGGCCTGTCCCCATTGATCACCTTCACGGCCGACGCGAGCTTGGTGCCGGTGGATTCGTGCCTCACCGGGAAGCCTCAATCCGGCGTGTCCGACGGTTATTGGCTGATGCTCAACCCGCTCTCGCCCGGCCCGCACCAACTCCACTTCAGAACCACCATCCCCTCGATGAGCTTCCTGGTGGAAGTTACCTACAACCTCGAGGTCACCCCCGCCATCACGCCCCCCGCGTCCATGCCTTGCGGCTTGTCTTGCGGCGAGTGGGGCGCCCGGTGGTGGCAGTGGCTCTATTCCATCCCCTATGCCAACAACCCTAACGCCGACACCACCGGCGCCTACGCCACCCTCGGCCAGTCCGGCCCGGTCTGGTTCCTCGCTGGCACCTTCGGCGGTCCCGCCGTCTCGCGCTCGATCACCGTGCCCTTTGGCAAATCCATCTTCTTTCCCATCGTGAACTATCTCAGCGACTTTCCTTGTCCCTGCAATGGCGCAAATTTCCAGCCGGACAACGGCCAATCGCTCCAGGACTTTCTCGCCTATGGCAACGCGAACTTCTGGGGGGCCTCGAATTATATGGCGGTGCCGGACCTGACGCTGGAGGCGGAAGTCGACGGCGTGGCCCTAGCCAACCTGACGAACTACCAGGCGTTGTCTTCCTTGTTCACTTTCACCGCCGACCCCAGCTTGAGCCAGGCCGATTGCTGCGTCAGTGGCAGCTTGCAATACGGCGTGTCGGACGGCTACTGGATCATGCTCAACCCGTTGCCGGCGGGACCGCACACCATTCACTTCAAAGCCACCATTCCGTCCTTCAGCTTTGCCGTCGAGGTCACCGACCACCTGGTCGTAACGCCCTCGGTCGCGCCACCGACGGCCACCGTCTACGGGCGCTCCTACGCTGACTGGAGCGCCGCCTGGTGGGAATGGCTCTACAAGCTGCCCGTGAACCAGAACCCGATGTTCCTGGACGGTAATCTGGACTTGAGCCTGCGCCAACCGGACGGCCCGGTCTGGTTCCTGGGCGGCATGATGGTGATCTCCACCGAACCGAACGCGTTCGTCGGGGTCGCCCACCGCACCGGCACTGTCCCCGCCGGCAAGGCCCTCTTCTTTCCCATCCTCAACAGTGAACTCGACAACCCGACCACCCCGAACCCGGATGGCACGTTTCCGGGCACTTATTCCACCGACGAGCTCAAGGCCATGAACCAGGCCTTGCTGGATACCGCCACGGGTGTCGCCTGCGAAATCGACGGGGTGAGTGTGGCCAACCTGTCGAATCCCCTCACCACCCCGTATCGCATCGTGGCACCGGTGTTCGACTTCTGGCTCCCGTCCTACAACAACATCGAGCAGTTCTGGGGTATGAACGTCTCCGGCTGGATCAGCAACGCCGTATCGGATGGGGTGTTCCTCATGCTGGACCCACTCCCCGCCGGGCAGCACACGATTCACTTCACCGGGACCTTCCCCAACTCTCCCCCGGTTTCCCCCAGCTTCAAACTCGACATCACTTATAACCTCACCGTAGTCGACCAGCCTCCGGTGGCAGCCCCCGATTCCACTCCCTACGGTCTCTCCTACGCCCAGTGGTCCGCCAGGCACTGGCAGTGGCTCTACTCGGCCCCCGTCCCCCAAAATCCGCTGTTCATGGACGGTCTTGTCGATCTGAGTCTGAACCAGCCGGATGGCCCCGTCTGGTTCCTGGGCGGAACCTGCAACACCATCCAGACCCCCACCGGCTACTTTGGCGCCGCCACCCGTACCGGCACTGTCCCTGCCGGCAAGGCCCTCTTCTTCCCCATCCTGGATTGTGAATGGGACAACCCGACGACCGCCGCCCCCGATGGCACCTACCCGGGGAGCTACACGACCGACCAATTACGCGGCTTTGCCCGGGCCGATACCGATGCCGCCACGAACCTCATCTGCGAGATCGATGGGGTGCCCCTCCTGAACCTCACCAACTCGCTCACCACGCCCTACCGCGCCGCCTCGCCGATGTTTGACTTCTGCCTGCCCACCTACGAAAACGTGGAACAATTCTGGGGCTTCACCGGTCTCTCGGGCTGGGTCTCCAACGCGGTGGCCGACGGCGTCTTCGTCATGCTTAAACCCCTCCCGGTGGGGCCTCATACCATCCATATCGCGGGCTCCGTTCCTCCGATCCCCAGTCTCGGCGCCGCCAGCTTCGGACTGGACGTTACCTATCACCTCACCGTGTCCGATAGCCCGCCGCCCATCGCGTCGCCGACCTCCACGGCCTACGGCCTGTCCTACGCGGATTGGTCCGCCAAACATTGGCAGTGGCTCTACTCCGCGCGCGTCAATACCAACCAACTTGCCCTCAGCCCCAACCCGCTTTTCCTCGACGGCAACGTGGACTTGGGCCTCCATCAACCCGCCGGCCCTGTCTGGTTCCTCGGCGGCATGATGGTCCTCAACACCGTGCAAGTGACCAATTTCATCGGCCAGGCCACCCGTAGCGGCACCGTCCCCGCGGGCAAGGCCATCTTCTTCCCCATCCTGGACGCCGAATCCGACAACCCCACCACGCCAGACGCCATCACCGGCCTCCTGCCCGGCCACTATACCACCGATCAACTCCGCGGCATGGCCCGGGCAACCATGGACTCTGCTACCGGCATGGCTTGCCAGATCGATGGCGTGCCGGTGCCCAACCTCTCTGCTTCCCTGACCACTCCCTACCGCGTCGCCTCCCAGCGTTCGATTTCTGGTTGCCCGCCGAGGCCCCGCCCCAGGAGAACGTGATTCAGTACTGGGGCATGGACGTCAAAGGCGAGGTCGCCGGCGCCGTCGCTGACGGTGCGTTCCTCATGCTCCAGCCCTTGCCCGTTGGCCCGCACACGATCCATCTCGCCGGATCTATCCCCGGCAACCCCAGCTTCTCGCTGGATATCACCTATCACCTCGCGGTCGTGCCGGTCTTGACGTTCAGCCTTGGCTCCAACGGCTCGTTGTCCATCTCCTGGGATCCCTCGGCGGTGCCCGCCGGGTTTGTGCTCGAAAGCACCGCCGACCTCCAAAGCCCTCAATGGACACCCGTCATCGGCACGCAAGGCAACCAAATGGTGGTCCAGGCCGGCGCAACTAGACAGTTCTACCGTCTCCACCAGGAATAGTCCCCAGCGGATTCCCTTCCATTCATCGCCGCTGCAGCCTGGTGTGGCTGGCGCGGAAGACCGGTCGGCCGTTTCGACGGCTTTCCCCAGCCGCGCGCTCGCGGCGTTTGTGAAAACGCCGCTGCACTTTTTGGTCCCACCAACCCCCGGACGATTCATGGCGCAACCGTGTCACCAACTCCAGCCCCCTGCTCAGGCCACCTTGTTCCCTCCTGGATCTCAACCAGAATGGGAATGATGGGGACCGATTGGAGGACGCTATCCTGTAAATCCTGTTCGTCCTCTCCGGTTCTTCATGTGTCTGCCCTGGCCGGAAAGCCTGGGCGTCTCGACAAGGCCGGCCGGATCTTATATCTTAATGACATGCCTGAGATAGCCACCCCAGAAATGCTGCCCGGGACCATCCGAGAGGCGGAGGAAAAGCCCCGATCGGCCTTGGAGCCGGGCTACCTGGTCATTTGTTGGAATGATCCGGTGAATTTCATGGATTACGTGACGCACGTGTTCCAGCAAGTGTTCCACTGGCCGCTCCAGAAAGCCCGCCATCACATGCTCCAAGTGCATCAGCAAGGCAAGAGCGTGTTGGTCCGCGAGAGTCTCGAGAAGGCGGAATATTACGTTCACTCCCTCCAGAAATACACCCTCCACGCAACCATGGAGCGCGACGAGTGAAACGGTTGCCTTCCACTGCAGCTAGCCTTGAATTCCACCTCGAACCGTGGGAAGGCGTAATGCTGGCGGCCGTCCTCAGTCAGTACCCCTGTTTACCCCCCGCGCACCAACCGCTGAGTCGGAACGGCCAGGGGCCAGACACCCTGGCCGATCAGCGCCTCCTCGACGAGGCCCTGGCCGATCAGCGCCGGGACAACCAGCGGCAACTGACCCGTTTGCTCGCCGACACCACACGGTTCCGCCAATCGGACAAGGGCTGGCGGCTCTCGTTGGCGCCGGGCGACGCCGAGTGGGTGCTCCAGATCCTCAACGATATCCGTGTCGGCTCCTGGGCCAAGCTCGGTTCGCCGGACGATCTCGACGAACTCCGGGGAGACCAACCCAACCCCGACGTGGGGTTGATGGAGACCGCGGGGTATTTCCAGATGCGGCTGCTGGCAGGGTTACGGACCCCGCCTGACCATCCGAAGCGGTGACGCCGGCGCCAGACCAAGTCGGGGCGCTTTTCTGACCCAAACCCAGCATGAGCATCAGCATCCTCGATCGCCAGCTTCGGTTTCCAGACCCCCGCCAGGCCGACGCCGAAGGGTTGGTTGCGGTGGGCGGTGATTTATCGCCGCCTCGGCTGTTATTGGCCTACCGCTCAGGCCTGTTCCCCTGGACGGTCCGGCCGGTCACGTGGTGGTCCCCGGATCCGCGTGGAGTTTTTGAACTCGACGGGTTTCACGTTTCCCACAGCCTGGCACGAGTCTTGCGCCAGCGGCGGTTCGAGGTCACCATCGACCAAGCGTTCCGGGAGGTCATGGCGGGTTGCGCGGCACCCGCCGCCGGCCGCCGCAGCACCTGGATCACCCCGGAATTCATCGCCGCCTACTCCGAACTGCACCGGCAGGGCCATGCCCACAGCCTCGAATGCTGGCGCGAGGGGCGGCTCGCCGGCGGCGTTTACGGTGTGGCCGTCGGCGGCCTCTTCGCCGGCGAATCCATGTTCCATGTCATGACCGACGCCTCCAAGGTGGCCCTCTTCCACCTGGTGGAACATCTGCGCGCCCGAGCGTTCCTGCTGTTCGATGTCCAGATGCTCACCCCCATCACCAGCCGGCTGGGGGCCGTCACCATCGATCGCGAGGTTTACCTGCGCCGCCTGGCGGAGGCGGTCAGCAGGGACGCGACCTTTTAGCCCGACACGCCGGTTGCGCCAAACGGCAGTTAATCCTATCTTTTGTCCGTGCCGCCCGATCGGAAGGGGCGGGTTTATGGACCTGAGCAAAGACGAACGGGATCGTTACTCGCGCCACCTGATTTTACCCGAAATCGGAATTGTGGGGCAAACGAAGCTCCGTGCCGCCAACGTGCTCTGTATTGGTGCCGGTGGACTTGGCTCCCCCGCGGCGCTCTATTTGGCGGCCGCAGGCATTGGCAGGCTGGGGATTGCTGATTTCGACGCCGTCGAACTCTCAAACCTCCAGCGCCAAGTGCTTCACGGCGCCGGCGACGTCGGCCGGCCCAAGACCGACTCCGCCGCGGCCGCCATCCACCGCCTCAACCCCGGCGTCGAGGTCGTCCCGCATCCGCTCCGCCTGACCCGCGATAATGCCCTGGATCTGCTCCGAGCTTACGATGTTATCGTGGACGGCACTGACAATTTTCCTACCCGCTACCTGGTGAACGATGCCTGTGTGCTGCTCCAAAAGCCCCTAGTCTATGGTTCCATCTTTCGTTTCGAAGGCCAGGCCAGCGTGTTCGCCCCACACTTGGGCGGGCCCTGCTACCGCTGCCTTTTCCCCGAGCCCCCCGCGCCCGGGTTCGTCCCCAGTTGCGCGGAAGGCGGCGTGCTCGGAGTCCTCCCCGGGATTATCGGCACCATTCAGGCCACCGAGGCGATCAAACTCATCCTCGGTTGCGGACGGTCGCTGCTCGGGCGATTGCTCGTGTTCGAGGCCCTGGAGATGACCTTCCGCGAGGTCAAACTCCGCCGTGACCCGCAGTGCCCGCTCTGCGGCGAGCATCCCACCATTTCCCAACTGATAAACTACGACCAGTTCTGCGGCCCGACCGCGGAGCGAACCCCCTCGCTTATGAACACCGACGAAGTTACTGTGCAAGAGTTGAAACATGCCCTGGACAATCCGAGCCTTGGCATTCACGTCATTGATGTCCGGGAGCCCGACGAGCACGCGGCGGCCAGCATCCCGGGCGCGCAGTTGCTGCCCTTGAGCCAACTGCCCAGCCGCTTCCAGGAATTGGAAGCCGACCGCCATTACTACCTACATTGCCAAGCTGGAGTGCGCTCGATGCGCGCCCTCCAATTCCTCCGCCAACAAGGCTTCAAACACCTCAAGAGCGTCAAGGGGGGCATGCTCGCGTGGAACCAGGCCATAGGAGAGTAAACCGAGTCGTTTCGGGTTCCGCCCTGCTCAGGAGGTGGGCGGAGAAGGAGCCGTCCCCGCCCCTGAACGTGGAGCTTGATGCAACCCTGGCGTCCCCGCCCCTCGGGCGGTTTGGGATTTACGGGCCGCGCGGCTTAGATTAGGTTATGGGTTCATGAAACTGATTCGCCATAGGGATGCCGACTTCGGGGAGCGGTTGCGCCAATTGGCCGCCCCTTCCAGCCTGTTTGATCCGGGCATCGAGCAACGCACCCGCACCATTCTCGACGCGGTCCGCGCGCGGGGCGATCTGGCCGTCCTGGAACTAACCGAGCGGTTCGACGGCGCCAAGCTCGAGGCGGGCCAGTTGGCCATCACGCAAGCCGAGTTGCTTGCGGCGTCACTCCAGGCGACTGTCCCGCTGCGCCAAGCGATCAAGGAGGCCGCGGGGAACATCGCGGCCTTCGCCCGGAAGTCCCGGCGGAACAACTGGCAGATACGCAACTCACACGGCGCTCGGGTGGGAGAGAAGTTCGATCCGTTCCAGCGGGTGGGTATCTATATCCCCGGCGGCACCGCTCCACTGGTTTCGACGGCACTCATGACCGTAGTGCTGGCCAAGGTGGCGGGTTGCCCCGAGATTGTGGTTTGCACGCCGTGCGGCAAGGACGGCGCGGTAAATCCAGCGCTCCTCTTCGCCGCCCGAGCGGCGGGAGCGACCGAGATCTACCGGGTGGGAGGTGCGCAGGCGATCGCGGCGATGGCCTATGGCACACCCACGATCCGGCGCGTACAGAAGATTTTTGGCCCCGGCAACGCATACGTGGTCGCCGCTAAACGGTTGGTGGTCGGTCACGTGGCCATCGATTTGCTCCCCGGCCCCAGCGAGCTGCTGGTGCTGGCCGATGCCTCGGCGGATCCGCGGTTCATCGCCGCCGATATGCTCGCCCAGGCCGAGCATGGGTCGGGCCTCGAACGCGTCTGGCTGTTGACCACTTCCGGCCCCTTGCTCAAGGCCGTCGAACGAGAAATCGCCCGCCAAGCACCCACACTCCCCCGCAACGCCTTCATCCAGCGCACCCTGGAACAGAACGGGTGGTTGATTCAAGTAAAGACCTTGGACCAGGGCATTTTGCTGGCCAACCAACTGGCGCCGGAACATTGCGAGATCCTCTGCCAGAACCCCCGCCGGATCGCTCAACGGATTCTGACCGCCGGCGCGATCTTCCTCGGTCCCTGCTCCCCGACCGTGCTCGGAGACTACGTCGCCGGCCCGAGCCACACGTTGCCCACCGGCGGAGCCGGCGTATCGTTCGCCGGCTTGACGGTCGACCAGTTCCAGCGCCGGACCAGCCTCGTCGAGTACGGCCGCCCCGCCCTCAAAAAAGCACTGCCGGCGGTTCAGCAATTCGCCGCGTTGGAGGGCTTGGATGCCCACGGGCGATCGGCGGAGCTCCGCCTCACCCCATGAACGCTCCCATCGGCGCACCGCTCGCGCGGCGAGCGGCGCCGGATCGCGCTTCCCTGCCCTTCCTGGTGACCCTCTTGACCTTGGGCCGCGTGGCAAACTTGCCGACGGTCTGGTCCAATTGCGTTGCGGGCTGGTGGCTGGGCGGCCACGGCACCGCCGGCAAGCTCCCTTTGTTGTTGATGGGGGCCACCCTGTTGTACTTGGGCGGGGCCTTTCTGAATGATGCCTTTGACGCCGATTACGACCGGCAGAACCGCCGCGCGCGCCCCATTCCCTCAGGCCTCATCCCCTCCCGCGAGGTCGGGAGCTGGGGAGCCGGCCTCATCCTGCTGGGCGTCTTTTGGTGTTTCTGGTTAGGCACCACCACGGGGCTCATGGGCGTATGCGTGGCCCTGATGGCACTGGCCTACAACCTCACGCACCGGGTCTTCGTCGCCTCCCCAGCCTTCCTCGGCTTGTGCCGCTTTTTTCTCTATGTCGCCGCCGCCTCCACGGGCGCGCAGGGGGCGGATGGCTGGGCGGTCTGGTGCGGTCTGGCCCTCGCCATCTACGTAACGGGGATTCGCCTCCTCGCCGACCTCCAAACGCCTCCTAACCCCGCTCGCTATTGGCCGGCAGCCCTCCTCGCCGCCCCGATTGCGCTGGCCTTAATCATGGATGTCAACCGCTTCCGCGCCCCCGGTCTCGAACTTTCGGCGGTGCTCGGCCTCTGGGTGCTCTACTGCCTGCGCCGAACCCTCTGGCCTGCGGAGCAGGATATCCCCAAAGCCATTGCCGGCCTGACGGCGGGCATTGTCTTTGTCGACTGGTTGGCGATCGTGGACCTGCCCCATGAGTTGAGTGTCGTCATCCTGGCGCTGTTTGGCGCCGCCGTGCTCGCTCAGCGTCTGACCTCGGCGGCCTAATCCCGGGCGCACTCGGCCAGGTGTATTCTCACCACCAGTGACCGCACTCTCCGACCACGAACTCCGAGCGAGCTTCACCCGGCGGCACCCGGGTGGACCGGCCATCCGCGTATCAGACTTGTGCCTCTCCGGGGCGGCGGGAGTCTCGGTCCTCTTCGGGGCCTCAGGTTCCGGCAAGACCACGCTCTTGCGTTGCCTGGCCGGCTTGGAGCGGCCCGATGAAGGTAGCATCCGTTTCGGGGCGGAGGTCTGGTTTGACGCGGCTCAAGCAATCTCCCTCCCGCCACGACTGCGTCGCATTGGTTTCGTACCCCAGGACTACGCGCTCTTCCCCCATCTGTCCGTGGAACGGAATCTCGCCTACGGTCTCGCCGGCCTAAGGTCGGCCGAGGCGAAAGCCCGAGTGGCCCAAGCCATCCAATGGCTGGGGCTGACCGGCCTTGAAACCCGCCACCCGGCCGAGCTGTCCGGCGGAGAACAACAGCGAGTTGCCCTCGCCCGCGCGGTCGTGACCCAACCCCGGCTCCTCCTCCTGGACGAGCCGCTTTCCGCCCTGGATGCCCCGACGCGGCTGCGCTTACGCTCGGAACTGCGCCGATTCCTCCTCCAAGCCGGCATCCCCACCTTACTGGTCACCCATGACCGATCGGACGCTATCGCGTTGGGGGACAAGGTCTGGATCCTCGATGGGCAAGGAATCGCCCAACATGGCCCGGTGGACCAGGTCTTTAGCCGCCCTTCCAGCCTGGCGGCGGCCGGAATCGTGGCGATGGAGACGGTGCAACCCGGGCGCGTCCTGGCGGTAAAGGATGGCCTGGTCACCGTGGAGATCGGCGCCGCGCGGTTGACGGGGTTCGACCCCGATTTGCCACCCGGAACCGGCGAGGTCTATGCCTGCATCCGGGCCGAGGACGTCGTGTTGATCAAAGGTGAGGTGGCTGCCTCCAGCGCCCGGAATCGGCTCCCCGGCCGAGTAGTCTCAATCGCCAATGAGGGACCACTGGTGCGACTGGGGGTCGAGTGCGGTTTTCCCCTGACGGTCCTGCTGACCCGGCAGGCTTGTGAGGAGTTGGCCCTCAAACCCGGGGACGAGGTCTGGGCGCTGGTCAAAGCCCCGCACCTGCACCTGATTGCCCGCACCTAA
>TBL_comb47_HYPODRAFT_10001135_pt1 | contig 34939 bp, 32 predicted proteins | sample TroBogypolimnion_40_FD_10682 | JGI IMG/M metagenome (IMG submission 10682)
AATAACCGGCTCTCATCAGACCTGATTTCAATGCAGGTCTATCCGTCCACCTTCGACTTTACCTTTTCCAATCCCTGGGAGGAGTTTCAGAAATGGGCAGCGGCGGAGGTGAACGAATTCGAAGCAGTTCCCGACGGGATGGAAACCTTCACGCTGATGGGTGGACAATATGCAGTCTTTCAGTACAAGGGATCAAGTACAGATGATACTATCTTCAAATACATCTTCGGCACCTGGTTGCCTGCTTCCGGCTACCTCCTCGACGACAGACCTCATTTCGAGATTTTGGGTGCAAAATACAGGAACAACGATCCTGAATCGGAAGAGGAGATCTGGATACCGATTAAGCCCAAATAATCCCTGCAGGGAGCGGAGTTTGATGACCTTCAAATACCCTAAGTGATACCCTCCTGCCCGGGTGGCCCTCGCCGAAGCGGATATGCCGTAATATTTTTTAGCTTTAATGCATGTATTCAAGTAAAATGGCAAGTAATGAAATCAGTTGGCAATTTTTTCCAGACACACATCCGTAGAAGCTTCTTCCTGCTCCTGCTGACTGCAATTTCAGCAGCGGCCTCTGCGGCAAAACCTACCGTAGAAAAATGGGGCCTCTTCCGGATTGAATTAAAGGGTCCTTCGACAGGCAATCCCTATTCGGAGACAGAACTTTCTGCCGTCTTCAGACATGACAATGAAGAAAGAACAGTAACTGGTTTTTATGACGGCACAGGAAAATACATCATCCATTTCAGTCCTGACGCCGAAGGAACCTGGACTTACAAAACTACCAGCAATGTACCCGAACTATCCGGAAAGAGAGGGAAGTTGCATTGCACTGCTCCTTCAAAAAACAATCACGGTCCGGTAAAAGTTGACAAGACGTTTTATTTCAAATATGCGGACGGGACTCCCTTTTTTGAGGTAGGCACCACCTGCTATCAATGGATCAGTCAGCCGGGGGAATTGCAGGATCTTACCATGAGAACACTCTCGACCTCACCGTTCAATAAGATTCGCATGTGCATCTTTCCCAAATGGTACATTTACAACCGAACAGAACCTTCCGGTGCTGCCTTTGAAAATACAACGGATACAACCTACAATTTCAACAAATTCAATCCTGCATTTTGGCAGAATCTGGAGAATCGCCTTGTTGAACTGGGCAATCTGGGGATACAGGCAGATATTGTTCTATTTCACCCATACGACAAATGGGGTTTCGCCACCATGTCCAAAGAACAGGATGACAGATATATCCGGTATGCCATCGCTCGTCTGGCCGCCTACCGCAATGTTTGGTGGTCAGTGGCAAACGAATATGATTTCATGACAGTTCCACCCAGGGCAGGACATGCCGGGAATAAAGATCCGGAAGATTGGGACCGGTTCTTCTCCATCTTACAAAACGAAGATCCATACCACAGATTCCGCGGCATTCACAATGGTCGTACCTGGTACGATCATACCAATCCAGCCGTAACACATGCCAGCGTTCAAAGCTCTGTTCTTGAAAAAGGAATTGAACTGCGGAATAGATACAGGAAACCTATCCTCTTTGATGAATGCAGGTATGAAGGGAACATCGAAAGGGGCTGGGGTCAACTGACCGCGGAGCAAATGGTAGAACGCTTTTGGTGGGGTGCCATGAATGGTTGTTATGTTGGACACGGCGAGTGCATGAAAGCACCCGGCGACATCCTCTGGTGGGGGAAAGGGGGCATCCTGCGTGGGGATAGTCCTGCCCGCATTGCCTATTTTCGCAAGATCATGGAGTCTTTGCCCTTCGATGAAATGGCTCCTGTTCAGCTTGATAAAAACGTATATGAATTGTCAAAGGCAGGTAATGTCTACCTGGTCTATTTCTTGAAAGCCAGTCCCATTCAAATTGGGCTAACAGGCAATCTCGACTATGCCGTGGAATCCATCGACACCTGGAACATGAAATCAGAAGTTCTAAAAACGGTCCATCCCGGTGAGTTTGCTTTCGATGCACCCAAAGATGACTTTTTGCTTAAAATTACTGTTACCCCAAAATCAAAAAAATAAAGCATCACCTACAACGTAAATCGGGTTCGGCAGAACAATTGAAGCCGTTAATGCCGAGAAGAACAGAAAGCAGAATTCCATAAAAACATTCATGAAATCAAGGGAATCGGGATCATGGCTTTGAAGCCCGGGGTTTGGTGCACCTAATTAAACTTCAGAATAAGTACAGCATAGTTTCAGAATTCAGAAAATAGGCTCATCAGGTCCTTTGGCCCAAACGTCTCATTACCGGAAGATAATCCATCCGCTCAAGATGGAAAAAGTGAAAGTCATTGCTGATAACCACAAAATTAATTATATTTGCAGAGCATCATGAATCCGAGAGGATACCAACCGAGCAAGAAAAGCCACGGTGGTTTAGTATGCGGGCAGTCTGCCAAAAAAATTGATTTCAGACACTTCCCCATTTTACCATGATGCTTATTATTCATCCTTAATAATTGCACCATGGGAACAAAAAAGCAAATCAAAAAAATCGACTTACCCGGAAGGTTAATCCACCCCCCCGGGTTCAGATGCTGCACCGACAAATGCATTTGTCAGGTCTGTGTTAGCAATCCAACAGCATCAAATGAATCAAATCAATCAAATCAAACAAAAAAAGTACAGCCATGAAAAACAAAAATTCAAAAGACAAAGAATTGAGAAACAAGAAGGAGATCCATGCTGAAGATCCATCTTCATGCCAATGCAATTACCATCCATTGCTGAAATTTACCAGCATCTACAGAAACTACTTCCAAACGGAGGAGCTCCATTATCAACTTACAGACGGCAAGCACCTAAGGTTCATTGCTGCACAAAACAGGGAAGGCGATCGCCCGGAGGAGTGGAAAACTTTACAACTTGGGCAATTCCAAGTATTGGAAGGGCCTATCGAAGGACAACTAATCTCATTTTTGATCGATTATCTTAAATTAAAAATTTCAGATGGCACCTCTTTCATTTCCATAGTAGAAAGCCATCTTCCTTCTCCTTACCTGACCGAACAACTGAACATCCTTATTGCCAGAAGAGAATTGGAACAAAGAGCATACAACGAAAAGATGGGCAGACGCCAGGCAGAACTCACCAAATTTCACAGGGCAATCAATGGCAAAATCGAAATGACAGATGAGATTCAGGCATGGTGGTTGAATCGGTATTAATGGGTTGACAACGGTTGATTCACTTTTGAGGGCGCTGATTTGCAATCAGTGGTCGCAGGCATTCACAATATTGACTATATATAAGATTTATAGAAAACACCAGGCAAATTGAAATAATAAAAAAAGGAGTTGAAAAATTAATACGCAAATACAAGTACAACTATAAGTCCAAATCGGGCTTAACATTACATTGGGATCCAGTGAATTTATTTCTCAATGGCCGGCAACCAGACCATCAGACTTTGTTCATCCTACCTGCCGATGCGCAGCAACTTGTGAAACCCTTTGTGAAACTTTTGCCGCTTCGACTCCTGATGGCCTCGGATGGAAACATGTGTCCGACACCATGCGTAAAAGCAACTGCACAATATGTCAGTTTCACCATGGTTTCAAAGTACAGGGATCCCTACCGGAAGGCCTATTTGCTGAGCCTTTTTACCATTTTCTACAATTTGCTGGAGGGATTGGTCTCTGTTCTATTCGGCTACCGCGACGAAACCTTGACATTGTTTGGTTTCGGTGTGGATAGTTTTATCGAAGTGATGTCTGGCATCGGCATTGCTATGATGATATTGCGCATCCGACGTCAACCGGATAGTTCAAGGAGTTCCGTTGAGATCGCTGCACTTAAAATGACAGGAACTGCCTTCTATCTGCTGTCGGCAGGACTCTTCCTCAGCATCCTGATCAGTCTGGCGAACAACCGGAAACCCGAAACGACCCTGTGGGGTGTTGCCATCTCACTGGTCTCCATCGCGGTGATGGTGTGGCTGATGAATGCGAAGAAGCAAGCCGGCAGAGTACTGCTTTCAGAAGCCATTCTTGCCGATGCCAACTGCACAAGGGTTTGCGTCTACATGTCACTGGTGCTGCTGGCATCCAGTCTGGTGTATGAAGTGACGGGCTTTGCCTATGCCGATCTGATTGGAACGGCCGGCCTGATCTACTTTTCACTCACCGAAGCGAAAGAGGCCTTCGGCAAGGCCAAAGGGAAAGCATGTGGCTGCGACCATTGCTACACACAACACGACTGATTCTTAGCCACTTTTTGGTTCCGCTTCTCAAACAGTAGGCAGGAGAAAAAAATCTGCAGCCAGTCACCAACTGTTGTGAATATTTAATATTTTTATCACTGATCCAATCAACATATTTTCGCAGTCGCTGGAAATATTCCGGTACAAATAGGCCCCCCATCTGCCTGTTGTTGCGCAACGGGTAAAAATTTGCTACATTGTATGGAATTTTGCGTGATTGCTATTTTATAACCATTTATCTAAAGCACAAGAAAATGAGTATCTCATTGGTATTCACCCAGGCACCAAATTATCTGATTGCCAAAATTACGGGTGAGTGGAAGATTTTGGATATCTCAAAAGCCATCGATGACATCAAAGCCGAAGCAGACAAACGGCATCTTGATCTGATCCTGTTGGATGCGATCGAGTTGTCCTCGCCCAGGGATGAAATGATCAGGTTTGCCACCGGTGAGAAGATTGCTGCCACATTCACCTTTCCTAGAAAATTGGCAGGATTTGCACCTCGTGAAAAAATAAACAGATTTGCAGAAACCGTGGCGATCAACAGGTATGCCAATTTCAGGATCTTTCCAGATGAAGCCGATGCCATAGAGTGGTTGCTGGCTTAGACCATTGTCCAATCCTCTTCCTTTGCTGATTTGAGAAGAAAGAGTGGTTAGCAAGGAACCCTTCCTGGAAGCAATAACCCGGTTATCCTGTCTCATTTCAAATATCTCTTCACTCTTCACTTTTCCCTTTTCACTTTTCACTCTTCACCCCTCCCCATCTCAACCCGTACCCGCATAAACTCACCTTTGGTCACAAAAATCTCCTGACTAATTGGCGAATATCCCGGTTGGACGGCGGTAAGCAAGTATGGACCACCTTCGAGTGATTTAATCTTGAGACTGCCTTTGGCTGCGCTCTTTTTTGAGATAACCGGGCGGGCGGGGCGTTCCGGATGCGACAACCGGCACAGTACGCTTGGGAGTGGGTGCCCGATCTCCTTGTCTAAAAAGGTGATGATCATCTGCAGTCGGTGACCGACGCGGATCAACTGCCTCCTTGAATTCCGGTAGCCCTGGTAGAAGTCTTGCTCAACCTCCCTGACGATCTCCACCAGGATGTCCGATTTCACCAACAGGTCATCGACCTCACCGAAAAGGGTTGCCAGCTGTCCGGTGGCCATCACTTTCTCGACACGTGCCAGCCTGGGTTCCGGAAGGGCCAGTTCATAAGCTTGCAAAGCCGTCTCGAGATCCTTCAGGTTTTGGCGGACCAGTCCATAGGCTGCTGCGCGGTCAAGAGAGAGATTTCCCCGGTCAAGAAGAATCCTGCAGAAGGAGGCCAGGGAAATCTGCGTCATGCGGCCCAGGGCAGAATTGCTGGTCCTGACTTCGCGGTGCAGCACCGGATCGTTCGCGAGAAACGCAAAGGCGGTCAATTTTCTGGAGACATCGGCCATCAGGCGCCTCATTTCTGCTTTTACCTGCTGTTTGTGGATTCCGGCACCGTGCCTGTAAAGATATTGCCGGCGGGAGGCGGCTTCTATCTTCCCGCAAAGGAGATCCAGCGAGTCTGCAATGGCCCTGAGGTCTGGAATGACGGCAACCACTTCGGTGTTGGCAGCAAAAAACTCATGCAGCACCATCAACATGGAAAGTTTGGACAGTTGTCTGTGTGTCATGTCAAATAATTTAAGGGATAATATTCGAAAACACCAGGTCCGATAACGTTGTATAAATGTAACCAAAAATTACGAATTATCCAAATATCAATGCGTTAATGTTTAATTGGAAGGTTGTTCGGCATCATCAAAAAGATGAAAGGTATCCAATCCTTGCGTTTCGGCATGTATGTGATGCAGCAATGTCTATGATAGATGTTTTTGTGTATGATTGAATTGCGGTGTTGCAAATCAAAGATGCTAAAAGGTATGACCGCGATGATGCGTTGCATTGGCTGGATGATTTTTTGTCTGTTAGAGATGATGGCAGGCACCCACCGGAAATTTTGAGAAATAAGTAGGTCAGCGGTCTGTTGAAAAGAGCAAACAACGGTTCACTTCGGGAAATTTAACATTTAACAGGACATTATTTCTTTCCCATTACCTATCGCCATGCTCAGTTCTTAACTTTTCATAGATCACAACTCTTCACTCTTGGTTCTTCACGCTTAGTTATCACTTTACCCTTCTATCTCCCAACTCTACCCATTCCTCCCACCCATCCCAGAATTATCTCCAAATAGTCCAACAAAATTTGCTTGTTATCGTATAAACCTACATATTGATAGCATAGCAAAGTATGGAACTCATTGAATTGGTGCGGAATAACCTGGGCAAACCTTACGAAGACCTCGAATTTCTTCTGAATTGCCTGAAGGAAGTATTGGAAGAGTCGGGGGAAGCTGAGTTGGCGGCCGAAATACCCTGGATCAATAAGGTAAAAACAGTTCACAAACCCTCTTTTACCGGCAAACAGCTTCAACTTTACTCCATCTGTTTTCAGTTGCTGAACATCGTGGAGGTAAATGGTGCCGTACAAAACCGCAGAATGGCAGAGGATCAGCAATCGCTCTCAGACACCAACGGTTTGTGGTCATACAATCTGCACCTGTTGCAGCGTAACGGCTTCAGTGCGGAGCAAATAGCCGCCTTCCTGCCGCATATTCAGGCTGAACCCGTACTGACTGCCCATCCGACGGAGGCCAAACGTACCATCATGCTGGAGCATTTGCGTAAACTTTATTTGTTGGTGGTGAGCCGCGAAAACAAGATGTACACCAGGATGGAGCAAAACGAGATCCGGCACAACATAAAGATTGCGATTCACCGCATCTGGAGAATCTCAGATGTATACACAGAAAAACCGCATGTCAGTGCCGAACTCGACAACGTCATCCACTACCTCACCCAGGTGCTGCCGGAGGTCATCACCCTGCACGACAGGCGGCTGGTCCAGGCATGGGAGGAAGCGGGATTCGACCCGGAACTCATTCGAGATGTCAGTCTGTTCCCGAAGATCACCTTTGGCAACTGGGTAGGTGGCGACCGCGACGGTCATCCGCTCGTCACGGCCGTAGTGACACAGGAGACCCTGATGAAGCTGCGGCTGAAATCCTTTCTGGTCATCAACAGGTTGCTTCAGAACCTGCAAAATAACCTTAGCTTCAATTCAGAGGCGGAGGAGTTGACAGAGGAATTTCGTTTGCGCCATCACCATCTGCACGATGAACTTGCCGGATCTGACAGCTTCCATAAAATTCTCTATCCGCACGAGGCGATGAAGCAATTCATCGAATACATGATCATAAAACTTCCCGTTTCCATCGTGGAGGGTCACATCCAGGAGTACAGGGAGGAGCCGAATAGTTACCGTTTCCCGTCAGAACTTGTGAGAGATCTGACCATTCTGGAAAATGCGCTTATTAACAGACAGGCCTCTGAGATAGCATTTGCAGATGTCGGTGAGGCGATCCGCATCGTCAACACCTTCGGTTTCCACCTGGCCAAACTGGATATCAGGCAGAACAGCCATTTTCACGAACTTGCACTTTCACAGTTGATGCAGGCAGCACAACTCAACGGAGATGCATTTCTTCAATCCACCTTTCAGGAGCGAAATGCAGTCATCAACAGGGAGCTTGAATCAACGCGCCCTTTCGCTCATCCAAGTTTGCAGATCGGCCCGGAGGCACGTGCCACAGTCGACTCCTACCGTATCTTAAGCGAACACATCGAAAAGTACGGAACCGAACCGCTGGGATCGCTGATTGTGAGCATGACCCGCCACACTTCCGATCTGTTGGTGGTCTATCTGCTGGAGCGGGAAGCCGGACTGATGGTAAGTACTCCGGCAGGTTTGGCGTCGCGGCTGCCTGTAGTTCCGCTGTTTGAAACCATCGATGACCTGGTGAATTCACCTGCCATCATGGATGAATTTCTAAACCACCCTGTAACAAGGAACAGCCTGGTGCTGCAACAACAGCAAGACAAATTGAACACACCCGTCCAGCAAATCATGATCGGATACAGCGACAGCAACAAGGACGGCGGCATACTGGCCAGCCAGTGGTACCTGTATGAGGCCCAGACACAGTTGCTGCAAATCGGCGCCAAGCATGGCGTCAAGCTCCGTTTCTTTCACGGGAAGGGTGGATCCATCAGCCGCGGAGCAGGACCTACCCACTGGTTCCTCAGGGCTTTGCCTCCCGGCTCCGTGAATGGGAACATACGTTTTACAGAACAGGGAGAAACCATTGAACGCAAGTATGCCAACAAGAACAATGCCGTCTACAACCTCGAGTTATTGACAGCCGGAACACTTGCCGTCTCGATGCTGCAATACCAACGGCCGGTTCAGGAGTACGATCTGGCGGAAGAGCTCAACTACCTGGCCTGCAAAAGCAAACAGGTGTATGAAGAGCTCACCAAGAGACAGGGATTTATCCAGTTCTACGAAAAGGCCACCCCCATCGATGCCATTGAACAAAGCAAAATAGGCAGTCGGCCATCGCGGCGCACAGGCACACGTTCACTCAGCGATTTGCGGGCCATTCCGTGGGTTTTCAGCTGGAGTCAATGCCGGTTCAACATCCCGGGATGGTATGGTGTCGGCACCTCGCTCGAAACAATGCGCACCAACGATCCCATCAAATTTGAACGGTTCAAAAAAGCAGTCAAGACAGATCCCTTTATCCGGTATGTTCTCACCAACGTGGATTCCAGTCTGGCCTCCTCCGACGAGGAAATATTCAGGCAATACGCTCATCTGGCGTCGGAAATACCGGAATGCAGCGAGATTCTCACCCTGTTGCTCAAGGAGTTCGAACTGACCAGGGAGATGATAGACTCCATCCTGGAGGTCCCAATATCTGAACGAAGAAAAAACCATTATTACTCAACACTGTTGCGGGCAGAAGCAATGCGCCCCCTGCACCGTCACCAGGTTTACCTGCTGGCGCAATGGCGCGAACAAAACAGCGCTGGTCAATCCGCGAAGGCGGAAACCACCCTTTTTGAATTGCTGCGTTGCATCAATGCCATTGCGGGAGCAATTGGGTTTACGGGTTAATCGGGTTTGTTGCATCCTGCCAATGAGACAACATGGTGCAGAACCATTTTGCGCGCCCAGGAGAAATGAAGATGAAAATATTCGAACAGCCATCTTTCCAACAGAGAATCAATGGAAGAAAAAGAAAAGTATGGCACTAAAAACAAACAACATGAACATCGATCAAATATTTACCAACAACAAATCCTGGATTGCCGAAAAGCTGAAGGGAAACCCCGGCTATTTTAACAATTTGTCGTTGGGGCAGAGTCCGGAAATACTCTACATCGGTTGTTCTGACAGCCGGGTATCGTCGGAAGAGCTGATGGGAGCCAAACCCGGGGAGGTGTTCGTCCACCGCAACATCGCCAACATGGTACCCAACACCGATTTGAGCGTGATGTCAGTCATCAACTATGCGGTATCCTATCTGAAGGTCAAGCACGTGGTGGTCTGCGGCCACTATTACTGCAACGGGGTGAAAGCTGCGATGCAATCGGAAGACATGGGACTGCTCAACCCATGGCTGCGCAACATCCGGGATGTTTACCGCATCCATCGGCTGGAACTGGATGGGATTGTGGAGGAGGATGCCAGGTACAAGCGCCTGGTGGAGCTGAATGTGGAGGAACAATGCGTGAATGTACTCAAAACGGCAGATGTCCAGAAAGCCTACAAGCAAAGAACGCTTACCGTGCACGGCTGGGTTTTCGACATCAAGTCGGGACAGCTCATTGACCTGAAGATTGATTTCGACAAGATCCTGCAAAACATCATGGAGATCTACAGGATCGTTTGATATAAGGAAGTCGTTAACGTTAAAATTGAACAGGATTATGAATAACGCGAATCCCGAAGTGGATGCATTTTTCAGCCATGCCAAAAAATGGCGGGAAGAGATGGAGCTACTGAGAAGAATTGTGCTTGATTGTCAGCTCACGGAGGAACTGAAATGGAGACAGCCCTGCTATACCTATCAGGGTAGCAATGTTGTTATCATCAGCGGATTCAAGGAGTACTGTCTGCTTAACTTCATCAAGGGAGCCCTGTTGAAGGATGAACATGGCATCACGAACAGAATAGGGGAGCACACCCAGGCGGCACGCCAGATTCGGTTCACGAATGTCAGGCAGATTACGGAGATGGAAGCCCTACTGAAAGCCTATCTCTTCGAAGCCATCGAAGTGGAGAAAGCCGGTCTGAAAGTAGTTCTGAAAAAGACGGAGGAGTTCAGTGTACCCGAAGAATTCAGCACGAAGCTGGCCGGGATGCCGGCCCTGAAAACTGCCTTCGAAGCACTCACCCCGGGAAGACAAAGGGCCTATCTGCTCCATTTTTCGGCACCCAAACAATCCAAGACACGAGATGCCAGGATTGAAAACTGCTTGCAGCAAATTCTCCATGGGAAGGGATTGAATGATTAGAAAACCGGAGAACAAGATCGACCGTATCCCTAAAAGCACCACGACCAAAACAAATGGCCAACTCCATGCATAAAAACATCATCAGCCATATCCGGAAAATTGTTGATCTTACCGAGCAGGAAGTTTCTGCCATCAATGGTTTAACGGTGTCTCATCACCTGAAAAAAAAGGAGTTTCTTCACCAGGAGGGAAAAATTTGCAGGCAGCTGTTCTTTGTAGAGAAGGGGTGTTTGAGGATGTACTTCGTCAACAAAAACGGAGTCGAACAGATCACACAATTTGCATTGGACGGCTGGTGGATTTCCGACTACCAAAGTTTCCTGAATGAGGTTCCTTCCGAATACACGATCCAGGCGGTGGAAGAGTCCAGGATTGTATCGATTGACAACCGTAATATTGAGCTCCTGCTGAGTGAAATACCTCACCTGGAAAGATATTTCCGGCTGATGCTGCAAAAAGCGGTGGCGGGGGCACAGCTAAGGTCCAAATTGCTGTACGAAATGTCGAAAGAGGAATTTTATTTCCATTTCAGCACCTCATTCCCTGAATTTATGCTCCGCGTGCCCCAATACATGATTGCCTCCTACCTCGGCCTGACTCCGGAATACCTGAGTGAATTGAGAAAAAAGAAGCAGTGAGGCAAATTTCTTAATCCAGTTTAATATTTGGGAATACTTCCCAAAGTACATTTGCATCATTCAATCAAGTGTAAAAATCACAACGTATGGAACCGAAATCACAAGTACTTGAAAAGATGAAGGAGGTTGGAAAACCTTTGAATGCGGGCAAAATAGTGGAGCTTACCAACCTCGACCGCAAAGTCGTGGAGAAGGCCATGGCAGAGTTGAAGCAGGAGGAACTTATTTTCTCGCCCAAAAGATGTTTTTGGCAGGCAAAATAAAGGCAATCCCTCAAATAAAAAAGTTAATCCAAAAGAGAGCATGAGTAAATTAAGCGAAAAGTTTCACGAAGTACTTGCACACGAAGGAGTCGTTTCAATCATGTCGTGGGGAGTTGAACCTCATCTGGTGAATACCTGGAACTCTTACCTGGTGGTCACCGAAGACGAGCGCATTCTCATTCCGGCCTACGGCTTCCGGAAGACGCAAAAGAATGTAGAGTTGAATGATAAGGTCAAACTTAGTCTGGGCAGCAAGGAGGTAGTGGGTTACAATGCCTACCAGGGGACCGGATTTCTGGTGGAAGGCACAGCCAGATATGTGGAGACCGGCGAAGAATATGACCGGATGAAAAGCCAGTTCTCTTTTCTGACAAGGGTACTGGAGATTACGGTCGAAAAAGCCAAACAGATGTTGTAGGGTTCTGCACGGCACCATCTTTACCAAAATAGTTTGGGCAACTTGAAAAATGCCCAAACTATTTTTTTTGTCCGCTATACATCATGCATGCAAAGTAGAGATGGAGGGCGTCTACTCACTTCAACAAAGCAGGATGGCAAAGAAGAAGCTTTGGCGATCATTTGTGCGGATGAGGCAAGCAGTCACTTGGTGGAGGGCCTTAAGGGCAGACTTCTGAAATGTGCAAACTGAAACAGGGGAAAATCGATTTTTCTGGGATCAGTCTCTTTCCCAGGATTGGCTTTTCGGTTCTGAATCTTGTTGCATAGAGCCATCAATAAACCCTTAATTCCATCGTTAATGTAATAATTTTGTAATTTTTTTTTCGGGTTTTAACTCTAATATTGGATGGGTATTTTTGACCATCCTTGATACAACAACTACAAACACCATGAAAAAAACCAAACTTGTCAGGGTCGCCATTTTTTATGCGATCGCAATCACTCTATCCAATATTTTTCGTTTCGACCCGTTTCATGTTCAATCCTTTTTTGAGAGTCTGCCTGTATGGACGATGGTAATTTTTGGTCCGCTTCAGGCCATTGGAGTTTTGGCTGGAGCACTATTGGCCATCAAATGGTTGGCAAAAGAGGGGAAAACAGGAATATCTACCTTTGGATCGTCAAAGAAATGGAGTATCGTCATGGGAATCCTTCCTGTATTGATCCTGCTGATGATTGGAGTGGAGAACAAAAGTGGCGTTAACCCAAATTATTACGGATTTATTTCAGGTATATCCACCCTCGTTTATTGTTTTTTCGAAGAGATCGGATGGAGGGGATACCTGGAGGAGGAATTTAAAGCCTTTCCGGAGATGGCCAGAATTCTGTTATTTCCTGTTTGTGGTATGTATGGCATTTGAAGTTTTTGGGAAACACGGACCTACTGCTTAACCTTCAATTTTTTGGTTGGTTGTTGCTGGGAAGTTGGGGGCTGGGAAAGATCGTTCATTTAACCAGGTCGATTGTAGCTGCTGCCTGTTTCCATTTTGCAATCAATATTTTGATGTTCAATGGATTCATCAGGGATGGTTTAAGCACTGCTCATAAAATAGTCATACTAGGTTTGCTACTCATGTTCTGGATCCCGATTCTGACCATCTGGGGAAAGGAGAATGCCGAAGTAAAATGAAAAATTAAGTATCTTCCGTTGTGCTGCCAGGGATGCCCTCCGTAACCCCGGAATTACCCAGTTTTTTATTAATTTTAAGAGGTGATAATTGTTCTCAGCACCGATAAAAAAATGATTTCCCCTATGCAATACATTTATCAGTATCTTTTTCATGCCCTCTGGATTGGTTACCTGATCTATTGGTGGACGATGGCTGTAAATGTCAAAGTCACCCTACGCACAGAGTCTCCCCTGTCACGAATTGCACGTTCTGTTTCCATGATGCTGGCCGCGCTGCTGCTAATTCTTCCCAAATGGCCGTTTTTATTTCTTGACCTGAACTTTCTACCGCAAAGCAACCTCAGTTTTTGGGCGGGTTCAGCCATTACTGCAGGTGGACTTGGCTTTTCAATCTGGGCCCGACTGTTTCTGGGGAAAAACTGGAGTCAGGCGGTCACCATCAAGGCAGACCACAAATTGATTACGAGCGGGCCATATGCTTTGGTTCGTCATCCCATCTATACAGGATTATTGTTTGGGATTGCAGGCACGGCACTTGCCCTGGGCAGATGGAGGGGAGTGATTGCGGTGCTGCTTGTATTTACGGTATTGTTGCACAAATTAAGAATGGAGGAGAAATGGCTGGCTGAGCAATTTGGCGAACCGTACAAGCTCTACTGCGGCAAGGTTTCTGCCATCATTCCATTTCTCATCTGAGTAGCCAAAACTGCCCCTCCTCGGCGGCAGGTAGTACAAAGGATTTGTATTTAAAATATTTTTCCACTTCTTTGTCCTGATTGGGCAGAAAATATTTTCGTAATCTTGTCTATTCAAAACTATGCATTCATAAAAAAGACAATTATCATCCAACCAAATTTCCATCCCATGCAAACCCCATCCGGCAAGAAGAAGAGTCCCAATCGCCTGGCATACGGCGTCTCACTTGGATTGGCATTCGGTGCGGCAATCGGTGCTGCCATTGGAATTTTCACCAAGAACACCGAATTGTGGCTTCCAATTGGAACCGCCATCGGTTGTACTCTCGGGATTGCCATCGGCAGTGCCCTCGATGAAGGCAGCAAAGTCAAATCTCTGCGCAAAAGGCGATTTTAGTTCAGGTAATTGTCGCTGCGTATCAACAAATTCGTATAAATTAAAAATGAATGTGCTACTTATAGTCGGCCATGCAAAATAAGCAGACTGCTTTGCGTAATCTGAACAACGAAGCCTTGGGGCAACTCTTCCCAATCGCTCTTGTTAAATACCAATCTCAATGGAAAACGGAATTTCTGAAGGAGCGGGATCAATTGCAGATGAATCTTGGCAGCACAACAGCACTTCGGATAGAACATTTTGGGAGCACGGCAGTGCCGGATCTTTCGGCAAAACCTACCATCGATATCCTGATTGAAATACCGGTACTGAACGATCCCCTGAAAATGGAAATCATCCGGAAAATGGAGTTGATGAACTACGAAACCATCTGGAGAACCGATGAGGCCGTTCCCTACCTGATGTTCGTAAAAGGTTATACGCCGGAAGGCTACAAGGGTCAATCATTTCACGTTCACATGGGAGATGCCAACCACTCTTTGTGGGACAGGATTTATTTCAGGGACCATCTGATTGCACATCCTGAAACTGCAAGGGAATATGAAGAATTAAAATACAAACTCGCCACTAAATTTAAATTCGACAGGGATGGCTATACCCTGGCGAAGAGTGAATTTGTGATGCGGGTGACTGCACTGGCAAAAATCAAATACTCCAATCAATCAGATTCCGGCATATCATGACAAAAATCTATCTGGCCCGCCATGGTCAGGACCTCGACAATGCAGCCGGTATCCTGAACGGACGCCGCGACCAGCCTCTCAGCTTGTTGGGAGCAGATCAGGCGCATCAACTCGCAACAAAGATACTGAAGAGCGGCATCCGGTTCGACAAAATATACTGTTCCCCCTTGCAAAGAGCCTTTGAAACCGCACAAATCATTGCCACGACATTGGGAATGAAACAGCCGGAAAAGGTGGAGCTGCTCATTGAACGCGATTTTGGTACAATGAGCGGAAAAGCAGCCAAAGAGATTGAATCACTTTGTGCCCCGGACATACTGAAGACGGCTACCATCACCTATTTTCTCTCTCCGGAAGGAGCAGAAACCTTCCCCCAGCTGATGGCAAGGGCCGGGAAGTTGTTGGAGCAGCAGGCATTCAGGACAGACAATGAGACAGTACTTCTCGTCACACACGGCGATTTTGGGAAGATGTTGTATGCTGCCTTTTACGGATTGGAATGGCAGGATGTGCTCTCTGCCTTTCATTTCGGAAATTCGGAATTGCTGCTCCTGGAGCAGGGAACGGCGCTGGAATTTAGGAAGGTGATTGCCATTCCACAATTCAACTCCTAGAAATTCTTCATTGGCCCATCACATCCAGCTATATTGATGGGATTGGGTTCTCGCAAATCCAAGCCATCCCGTGAATTTTCCTCAGCAAGCAATGGCTTTGATCATTCCCCGGAACATCAGCAGGTGGATGGGAAGCAACAGCCACCAATACAACCTGCCGCTCAGTCCCTTCGGCATAAAAGTGGCAGTTTGGTTGAGATAGAAACCCTCCTCCTTCAGCACGATCCGGAATTCAAGCCAGGCATCTCCCGGAACCTTCATCTCTGCGAACAGGAGCAACCGCTTGTTTTCCCGGTCGGGGATCAATACCCGCCAAAAGTCGAGGGCATCGCCCGGATTGAGTTCCGTCGCATTGCGCCGGCCACGCCGCAGACCAACCCCGCCGGCTATCTTATCAATCATCCCCCTTACATTCCATATCCAGTCGGCATAATACCAGCCTGTTTCACCCCCGATGGCAAAAACCCTGTCGAGCACCTGGTCGGGGTTGCCGCAGATTTTAAGACTTCGGCTGTCGCGCAGAACGCCGAAATCGGGTACCTCTTCGTAGGTGAAAAGCCGGTCGCCTTTCGACATCGATACTGCGTCCGTCCAGCTTGAGGTAACGGTATCCAGGTTGATGCGATCGAGTGCCCTTTTGCAGGCTTCCCGGTAGGTGAGCGGAGCAATTCCCAGCATTTGCTGCAGCCTGTTGTCGCGGCAGACCACCTCCACCTTCATGCTGTTTACCAGGTTGACGGCCAGGTAATAGGAGGTTGATGTAACGAAATAGAGCCAATAGGAGGACATCCGGGGACTAAAAAAAGGAACTAGCCAGATGTGTCGTTTCAGTCCGCGTACTTCTGCATATTGCAGCAGCATCTGTTTGTAGGACAAAATCTCGGGTCCGCCGATATCGAAAATTTCATTGTAAGTATCCGGATTTAACATACATCCCGTCAGGTATTTCAGCACATCTGCCACCCCGAGCGGCTGGCAGCGGGTTCCTACCCAGGCCGGAGCAACCACTACAGGCAATAGTTCCATCAGGTCACGGATGATTTCAAAGGAGGCACTGCCACTGCCAACAATGATCCCTGCCCTCAATACCGTGAGCGGTTTGCCCGATTCCATGAGCAGATGCTCCACATTCTTGCGGGATTGCAGATGCCTGGAGAGTTTTTCGGAATTGGAGATGCCACTGAGGTAGATGATTTGCTTGCAGCTGGTTTGGCTGATGTAGGCAGCAAAATTTCTGGCCGATTGCGCCTCTTCCTCCATAAACTGGCCGATGGAGGAGGACATCGAATGAACCAGGTAAAAGGCAACATCGATATCCAGTGTATTCAGATGTTCGGGAATGGGTTTCAGCAGGTTGATTTCGTGACCAACGACGGATGCATTGGCATGATCAGGCACAATCAGGCGCTCCAGGCTTCTTACAAAGCAGGTAACCTCGTGCCCATTACCGGAAAGATTCTGTAGCAACCGTTTGCCGATGTATCCGGTACTACCCGTCAATAATACCTTCATTACTCGAAAAATTAACTATAAGATATGAGATATAAGATATGAGATAGGTACTAACTCTCATATCTTATATCTCCTATCTTATATCTCATTCGTACAGTACCTTGTGGCACTCAGAGCAGAAGGATTTCTTCCAGGCACCCTTGATCTCAGTAGGATGAACAAATTCGAGGGCTTTATCTGTGGAACTTGCGGTAATGTTTCCGGTCGGTCCCTGGTTGACGATAACGTGACAGAGGTTGCAGTCGCGTGAAATGGTCTCACCCTTTTCGGTTTTGTGACGATCGGAGTGGCAGCGGAAGCAACCGTCCGATTCGAGGTGACCGATGTGATTCAGGTAACGGGTGGCATCTGCCCTCATGTAAGGGAATGCATTCACTTTGTATTCAGCCTGAATCGCGGCAATTGCCTTTGTGATCCGGTCAGTTTCTTTGGTAAGTATCTCCGGATGATTGACCTTGTAAAACTCCATGACCGTAGTATTGATCATGGTCATGGCTGAATCCATGGTGGTATAAGAGTTCTTCAGTGCCTCCATCGCCGCTTTCTTGATGTACGGAAGGTCTTTGGGTATCAGACCGGCAACCATCGCATTGTTGATGTAGAAAGTAGGTGACCTGTAGAGGTGTGAAGGACGGTTGTGACAATCCATGCAATCCATCGTCCTTGCAGGGATGGAATCCAGTCCTTTTTTGTCGATCGGATTCTCGGTATCCATAAACGTTTTGACCTCGCCTGTCTTGAGGTTGGTCATCTTCACCCAGGGGATGCTCTCCCTGTCCTTGGAGGTGGAGACATATTCAATCTTGACATCCTTGTTGATGTGCCAGTGAATACCGGCTGTCAATCCCTGGGCACTGTATTCGGGACCCAGTTTCATCAACAGGGTATTGTTCCATTCTGTACTTGCAGAGTCGGTCAGGTAGGATCGGATGTTAAGCATTTTTCTGGAATAGAACTTTTCGGGCCAGTGGCAGCGTTCGCAAGTTTCGCGTGCGGGTCTCAAATTGTGGAGCGGCGTCTCAATCGGACGTGCATATTTTTTGAAAGTAACGGAGTAGACCTGGTACATTCCGGATAACTTGGACCTCATGTACCAACCGGCACCTTCACCAACGTGGCACTCCACACAGGCCACCCTGGCATGAGGTGAATGCTGGTAGGAGACATATTCAGGTTCCATGACCTGATGGCACAATTTGCCGCAAAACTCGACAGATTCCGTATATTTAAATGCTTCGTAGCTACCCATTGCAGAAATCAGCAGCAGAACCATGGTGATGGCAGAGATGGTGAAGAAACCTGAACGGAATTTAGGATCATTCAGATTGAAGACCGGCCAGTTTCCCGCATCCTGCGAAGGCATATCTTTTTTGCGGATGTGCAGGACAATCCCCAGTGGAATCATCAACAATCCGATGACCAAAAACATCGGTACGATGATGTAGGTGAACAAACCCATGTAGGAGTTGTTGTGCTCCGAGAAAACAGAAAAGAGGAACAATATCAGTATCACAAGTAAACTATTGCCTGCAATGGCGGTTCCTGCAAGGCTCATCCAGTTGTAGTAATTTTTTGGCGGCTTCATTCGATTATACGCTGGTTAATTAATGATTATTAGCAATTTATTCCGGAATCTGCTGAATACTCAATACGCTTTCATCATTCTCCTTCGGGTTTGGTCCTTTTGCAAGTACCTGAACAAACACAAAATTATAGCTTTTCATCTAAATAATTAGATGTGTCCCGCTAAAAAGATTCATTCTCAATAACTACAAACTGCTGTCCGACAGAAATTTTTCCTGGCTGCACATCCATTTTTTGTGTGATAATTTTTACGATTTTTGGTATCTCTAAGAGAACGGTATGAAACAGGATATAACAACGCTGAAAGATGTTCAGCATCTGGTGGATGCATTCTATTCCAAGGTAAGGGAAGACCAAACCATCGGCAGCTTTTTCAACGAAAGGCTGGAAGGCAAATGGGAGGCTCACCACAAAAAACTGTACCGCTTCTGGCACACCGTCCTGCTCCGGAGACCCGACTATTTTGGGAATCCAGTACCAATGCATTTCAACATGCGGCTAAAAAAAGAACATTTTGATCACTGGCTGGTGGTCTGGTGCCTGACTGTAGATGAACTATTCGAAGGCATGGTCGCTGACCGGGCCAAATTCAGGGGAAAAACAATGGCCAAGTCCTTTTATAGCAAAATTAAGCTTGAAGAGATACGAGTGAAACATGAAGCGTGAAAGAATAAGGACAAGTATAGGGATTCAGGAATATCCTGAGTTTAGACTGGAAGAAAGCAGATTTCAATAATTCCCTCTCCACCCAAATATCCAGGCAATCATATCTCCCCACTCATAATTTTTCATTTTTCATCTTTTCATTTTTCACTCTCCTGCCGGTCCAAATAATGGAAATACAACTTTTCGATTGCAATGCGAATGGCATCGTTGATGGGCATCTGCGGAACTGCCAGATCGGGATCGATTGCGAGCAGACGCATGAAATAGTGGCTAAAAATTGGCATCTCCTCTGGATTATGTGCAGCCATCTCGCCGGCTTTGGCCACCGCGTCCGCTTGTGTGGATTTCATGATCCTGCAGGTTACCAGCACGGGAAGAGATTCCCGGTTTAACCGGAATCCAAACCCAAAAAGTCTGCAAATCAATCCCCTGTGTTCGTAATATTGACATCCCCACTCTCCTCTTTTCGTCGCATCAGGGTCAAAACAGGCGCACCAGTTGTGTTTCGGATGGTCCAACCGTTCCAGAAATTCATCTATTCTTCCTGTTTTGTAGAGCCAGGCAGCAAGTGGCATAAATTCAATCGGGGAGGCTTCGATGTCGAGTTTCCGGCAACACATGCCACAGAAATCGGGACATTTCAGTCCGCTTTGGCCGGCAGTTTTCTGCAAATGGGCGTCCAGCTCTTCGAATACCTTCTCCACCTCCTCAACGATCCATTCCTGTCTCATGATGTCATATTTTTGGGATGATGGCAAGATTCCCTAACGGATTTATTCATCCTTCCAACTGACAGGGCTGGTTTATCAGCAATCCCGATATCATTATGAGCATTCATTGGGGAAAAAATCAGCATGGAAGAGAAGATCATGGGATAGTACCTTCAGTGATCGGTTACTTACGACGGTAAAAATAAAAAAATCCGGAATGAATCCGGATTTTTTTTCATCGCAACAATTTGCTGTTCAATATTTTTTTGCAAAATCATCTGCCAGTCCATTCAGTATTTCATCGGAAAGGTCCGATCCGTTGTGAATGACCACTCTATATCGAAAAGTGACCGACTTCCCTGCCGGGATGCTGTAGTTCAAACTCTCTTTTCCCTTCGTGAAGATGCTCCATCCCAGTGGATTTGCGGCAAAAAGTCCGTATCCTCTGGCGTGCCAATAGGTGGGATAACCCACATTTTGCGGATGGTCGCAGATGGCTATGGCAATCTTGTCCTTGCCGATGGTGCCATTCAGGTCCATCCACCTGCCGCGGGTTGACCAGACTGCATCGTCCTTGATTCCTTCGCTGCTTCTGTAGCTTCCTGTCACACCCTCTGTGCTCATGGCCTTCACGGTAGTGGGATTTCCCTTTGCATCCGTCATGATCACTTCATCCTTGGAGGGCAGTTCCAGCTGGCGCGCCACCCGGATGGCGAAAACGCCTTCCTTGTTATCGGCCATGGAGACCGCTTCCGAAGTTGCAGTAAGGGTGGTAATTCTGTCAATGATTCTTGTGTCACCCTGGTTGATGAAATGCAGTTCCGTCCTTTCCGCCAGCAACTGTTTGCCGGCCGGAGTATCCCAGGAGGCGGTGACAACCAGCAAGCCGTGACCTTTGCCACCCTCATTCTTCTCGATGGATTTGTGGTGGATGGTTCCGTAACCGCTTCTTGCTGCAGGGGCAATGGCCTCCGAATTGTTCCAGAAATCCAGTTTGTCTACATCTCCGTAATTGAACCAAATGCCCACATGGTGAGGATGGTCGACACGCTCGCCGGCACGAGGTTTCATCGGAAATCCTCGTGTCACCTCCGTTCCGGAAGCCGTTACCACCGGATACAAGACCGGTTTCATCACATTGTCCGGCCAGATGTAGGAGGTAAAAAGTTTACCGTCCATCATTACATCGACGGTTTTCGAGTCACTCTTATCGACAAAAGTCACATTCCCCTGCTCCTTTCCGGAGGTGCCATTTTTCGAATACAGTGGTTGAGTTGAGATCACCATTGGCAAAATTAAACTTAAAAATGCAGCAGATTTTAACTTCATGAGCGTATTGTTTTTAGAAAATTGGAATCATGGCCTGTCCCGAATTAACCTACCTTGCAAATTTTATTCTTACTTTTCCAGCGCCTTCTGCGCAACATCTCAGGAGGTACCCATTCGGGAATTGAACGACTGGTAAAAATAATCATTCTAAACCTTTCAACTCTCCATGAACAGATTAATTCTGAAAGAAAATTAAAAAAGCAGCTCTATTGTTTTTTTCACAAATGCAATGTTGTATTTTCACAAAGTTTTAAGGTTCCGAAAATCAGTACTGAAACGTAATGAAGTAAATTTCGTAAACGAGTTTCGAATTGAAATCTAATTTCCGGATACCCATTAACAGACTGAACATGCAAAACAAGAAAACTTTCATTTGGATTTTTGCTGTATTGCTTACCATTGCAGCGGCGATATACCAACGATTAACCGGTCCGACCCATCCGCAGCGCACCACAATCACCCTTTCGGGGAAGGTTTATCATTTCAAACTTCTCAGGTCAACAGACGAATCGGGAGATTGCCCCATTGCGATTGAAATGCCTGACCAAGAGGTATCAGGAACCCTTGAATACCGGATTTTCCCTCAAAAGGTCGATTACACCAAACTGGCCATGACCCGTGACGGGGCAAACATTACAGCTTCACTTCCGCACCAGGGCATGGCAGGCAAGCTGGAATACAAGATTACCCTTAAAAAAGGAAGCGAACAGGTGGCGCTGAACAACGGCAATGCAACTGTCATCAGGTTCAAGGGCCATGTTCCGGAATTCATTCTGATTCCGCACATTCTCATCATGTTCCTGGCGATGCTGTTCAGCAATGTGGCAGGATTTTTTGCGCTTTTCAAGATTCCTTCCCTGAAGATGATGAAGATTACGCTGGGTACTATTTTCATCGGTGGCCTGATTATGGGCCCGCTTGTTCAAAAATATGCTTTCAACGAGTTATGGGCTGGTGTACCTTATGGCTGGGACCTGACCGACAACAAAACCCTTATTGCCTTTGCAGCGTGGGTGATCGCCTGGGCGTTCAACAGAAAACAGGAATCAAGGTACTGGGTCGTTGCGGCCATGGTGGTGACTTTGGGTATTTTCTCCATCCCTCACAGTCTCTTCGGTTCACAGTTGGATGCCGCAACGGGAAAGATCATTCAGGGAACTATCCTGCCCTATTTTTCACTGCTGCTTTAAATTGATGACTTTAATCCGGAAATAAATGAGATACCTTTTGTCAGTTCTTGTACTAACACTTGCTTCCTTCAGCCTTTCGGCGCAACCCGACAATTGGTATTTCTCCATTACCATGGGCGGTTGCTGGCCAACCGGAGCATTTTCAAATTTAAATCCGGCCGACAGCGGAGCCGGCTTTGCCACAAGGGGATTTGCGCTGAACCTGGATGCAACCTATCCGCTGGGAGATCACTGGGGTCTCAAGGGAATGGTGGTACTCAACAACAATCCGCTGGATCGAAACGGGATAGGTACCATGATGGAGGACCGGATGAAGAAGCTGGTTCCATTTACGGAGGCTGAACGCGACAACCTGTCACTTTCTGTCAATTCCTGGATGTCGAACAGTCTGATTTTTGGCCCTGTATATTCCCTGAATTTCGACAATTTCTCCCTGGATTTTCAGGCCATGACAGGAATGCATGTCACCTATCTGCCCAATCAAAAACTGTTGTACAAATACTCTTCAGGAACCTGGGAATATTTGCAGCACAATACCAATTCGACCAATGTCTCACTGGATTTGCTGGTTGGAACGGCCCTGCGTTTCAAGGTGACGGATAAAGTCCAGTTGAAGATTGCAGTCGATTACCAGCGGGCGGGATCAACGACCAAATACGAGGAGGTTAAATCTACCAAAATTGGCACCACCATCACCAACAATGTATTGAACAGTGGACATACCTATGTGCCCAATGAGGTGGTGACCGGAACCATTGGCTTCGTCTATTATCTTTAAAATCGGCAGCATACCATTACTGCTTGCCGCCTCCTTTTTTCATTCCTTCGAGGTAGAGTTTGATGAATTTCTGATCATTGGCATCCGAATCACCATATTTCGTGCGCAGTTCGTTTAATCTTTTGTGCATCATTTTCTGCACTGCTGCGTAGGCAGGGTCGTTGTAGACACTCTTCATTTCGTGCGGGTCTTTTTGCAGGTCGTACAGTTCCCACTCATCGATGTCGTAGTAAAAGTGCATCAGCTTGTATCTTTCAGTGGCGATCCCATAATGCCTTTTTACCATGTGAACGGAAGGATATTCATAATAGGTATAGTAAACTGCATCCCGCCATTCCCCTGTTGTCCCTGCCACTAATTTCCGGAAGGACTCCCCCTGCATATCCCTGGGGACAGGGACTCCGCAATAGTCCAGAAATGTTGGTGCAAAATCGAGGTTTTGCACCAATTTGGTGATTTTGGTTCCGGGTTTGATCTCCTTCGGATATCGGATCAGCAGCGGTGTGCGGAACGACTCCTCGTACATGAACCTTTTGTCAAACCACCCGTGCTCACCCAGGTAGAATCCCTGGTCGGAGGTGTAAACCACGATGGTATTTTCGGTCAAACCATTCTTGTCCAGATAATCCAGTAATTCACCTACGCCATCGTCAATAGATTGAACGCACCTCAGATAATCCTTGATGTATCTGTTGTATTTCCAGATGGCCAAATCTCTCCCCGTCAATTTGGCTTTCAGAAAAGCCTGATTCTCATTTTCATAGGCATTCATCCAGTCGGCACGCTGTTTGGCATTCATCCGTTTCAGATCCGGAACAAAGTTGGTACTGTCTCCATTCGGATCCACGATCAGCTTGAAGTCGTGGCCCCATTGTGCATGTCCGTCAACCTTCATCTCCTGCGTTTTGGCAGCAGTGCCTCTTCCACTGTAATCATCGTAGAAATTGGCCGGTGGAAGGAAGGTAGTATCCTTGAACAAATTGAGGTATTTGGGGGCAGGAAGCCAATTTCTGTGGGGTGCCTTCTGGTGGTAAAAAAGACAAAACGGTTTGTTTTTGTCGCGCATATCACTGAGCCATTTCAACGTATATTCCGTAGTAATTTCCGTGCAATATCCTTCTATCCGTCTCTTTACTCCGTTGATCAGAAAATCAGGATTGTAATATTCCCCCTGCCCGGGCAGTACCATCGAATAATCAAATCCCTGAGGCAGGCCATCCAGGTGAATCTTGCCAATCATGGCCGTTTGGTAACCGGCTTTTTGAAGCTGTTTCGGAAAGTTGTCCTGGTCCCAGTTGAATGGAAACATGTTATCGACCTTTCCATTGATGAAACTGTGTTTGCCCGTCAACAGTACGGCCCTGCTGGGCGCACAAATGGAGTTGGTGACGCAGGCCCGGGTAAAGATGGCTCCCTCCCTGGCCAGCCTGTCGATGTTGGGCGTCTTGTTCAAACCATAGCCGTATGCACCGATGGCCTGGTAGCCATGGTCGTCAGACATGATGTAAATGATGTTGGGACGTTGCCGTGTCGGAGATTGATTTTGTGCTGCAAGGGGCACTCCTGTTGCACACAATGCCGCAAGGGAAATCAATTTGGTTTTGATCATCGATGTTGTCATCTGAAAGGGTGAGTATAAACTCTAAAATTAGTCTATTTCTTTGATCCTATCCATCCCGGAACCGCACAAATTTAGGCGTAAATCAATCCCAATTCCCAACCTATCATTTCCTCATCATCCCATTTTCCACTCCTCATACAGCACCATCGTCCCAGTCATCCCATTCTCCCTGCTCCGCCAAGCCCTCCCAGTCTTCACGGTCCTTCAACTTAGATCATTGAATCTCTCCATCCAGAATCACCATCTCAATCAGATCTGAACTGAAGGCATATGGAAAGTATGCATAGGAAGGAATTTTCCTGGTCACAAAAACATTGGCCGCCTTACCCCTGGAGATGGTTCCATAGCCGTCTCCAATGCCCATTGCATAGGCCGAATTGATGGTAGAGGCATTGATCGCCTCTTCAGGCATCATCCCGTATTTGATACAGGCCAGTGATTGCATGAATTTCATGTCACAAGAAGGCATGGAGCCCGGATCAAAATCAGTGCCTATCGCAAGTGGCAGTCCGGCGTCAATCATTTCACGTGCCGATGAGGCTGAAAGATTGTGAAAGAAGGAGGCTCCAGGCATGATTACGGGGAAAAGCCCGGCTTCAACCATTCTTTCAATCTGCTCCTTGTCAACAGGCCCGGACTGATCAAGAATTTCCAGAGCAACCCTGACGTTATTCTCATTCAGTCTGTTGAGTCCCAGTTCGTCAGAATGGACCTTTACATTCAAACCCTCCCTTAATCCCGCACGCAGCAGAAATTCCGTCTCACTGCGTGTCAGAAACCTCCGGTCATAGTAAAGGTCCATGTTGTCGGCCAGTTCCTCACCGGCAACGGAAGGAAGGATGTCCAGAATGTGGTTCAGATACCTGGCAGGAGATCTGCTGAAATTTTCGTGGTAGATATGTGAGCCAAGGAAGGTAGATTGGATGACGAGCGGCGTGGTACGCTTTAACATCCTGATAACCTGCAGGAGCTTTATTTCATCTTCTGCCTCCAATCCATAGCCGCTTTTGATTTCGATGGCTCCGGTCCCCTTCCGGACCACCTCCTTGAGATGATCCAGGGCTTGCAGGTAGAGCTCCTCAATGGTCATATCGTGCAGCCGGAGAAATGAGTCTGACGATTCCATTCTCGTTTGGACGGGAGAACGATTCCGACCGGAAAATCCACGAATGACTCCGAATGGATAGAGAAGATGGGAATCCGGATCACAGAAACTTGGAAATACCAATCTTCCGCTGCAATCAATTTCCATCAGCAGATCCGAATTTTCGGTAGTACTTTCATTCAACTCTTCCATGGTCCCATAATCGGAAATCATCTCATCGCTGATCAGGAGGAAGGCATTGTGAAGGTGAAGGAGGTTTGACATCTCTTTCCCGGACAAAAACGTCAGGTGTTTTTCGCCTGCCTGCACCAATTCCCGAATGTTCAGCAACAGCAGATCCATGGCTGAAAATAATTGAAAATGAAAGGATTAAAACTTTGACACACTAAAGATAAAAAAATATTTGTAACATCAAAAGTTTCATCGTCAATAATTTGGCCGGAAGGGCAAAAAAAAACCTGCTTGAATCAAGCAGGTTTTCAAAAGTCTTACGTCTTGTTATTCAGGCGATATAGCATCGGTAGGACATACTTCGGCACATGATCCACAATCGGTGCAAAGTTCAGCATCAATTTTGTAGATTTCACCTTCACTGATCGCTTCAACAGGACACTCATCGATACAGGTACCACACGCGATGCATGCATCAGAAATTTTATAAGCCATAACTTAATTTATTGGTTTTACAGAAAATTAATTTCAAGATCATCCCTGCAAAAGTACAAAGTTTGTGTGAAATAAAAATATTTCAGGGATAATTTAGACACTTTATAGAGAAGTGACTAAAGTGAGCTAAAGTGTCTAAAGTGATAAAAGTGACAAAAGTACTTATGCCTGTCCTCCCCATCTTCAGGTAGTGAAACTTTGGTTCACTTGTTTTCCATAAAGACACCATTCCCGTAAACCGCACTCATTGCACAAAGGCTTGCGTGCCATGCAGACATAGCGGCCATGCAGAATCAGCCAATGATGCGCCACGGGAAGTAATTCGGGAGGAAACAACCGGACGAGTTGCCGCTCCGTCTCTTCCGGAGTCTTAGAACCTTCCGTCAGTCCGAGGCGGGCCGATACCCTGAAAACGTGCGTATCCACCGCCATGGCAGGTTTGTTGAAAACCACGGAAAGGATCACATTGGCGGTCTTTCGTCCGACGCCGGGCAGTTTGATCAGCTCATCCATTTCATCCGGTACACTACCGTGAAAATCGGACAACAACATTCTGGCCATCGCCACAAGATTTTTGGCCTTGTTGTTCGGATAGGAGCAGGATTTGATCTCTTCAAAAACCTCTTCAGCTTCCACCTCTGCCATTTTTTGAGGTGTGGGGAATCGTTTGAAAAGTGCGGGAGTAATTGTATTAACCCGCTTGTCTGTGCATTGGGCAGATAGGATTACGGCCACCAGCAGTTGAAACGGATCCTGGTAATGGAGTTCCGTTTCGGCTACAGGCATGTTCTCCCGGAACCATTCAATCACCTTGTCACAAATAGCCTTGGGTTGCATTTTACCTTCCTTTAAAATGGCTAATATATACAATTTAGAACCTTTTATTCCATAGGGATCGCATTTGAATCAGATAAGTTTGACATTTATCGCTGATCTAACTAAATTTGAAGCAGCCTGGCGATTCTATTTCAACTTACTCACCTGCGATTATGACATACTTTAGGGATCTAACCAATTCGATGAAAAGTAAAATCCTCAACAGCTTGCTGATTATCACCTCTCTCCTGGGCTATCTCGAATGGGGCAAAGGGCATCAGATGTTTTTGTTTCAGGCAGAATCAGAAATATTCGCCAAACTGTTCAATCAACCTGGGAATGTGATGCATCCGTTCATCCTGCTTCCCTTCATCGGACAAATCTTACTTCTGATGACCCTTTTTCAGAGGCAACCGGGGAAAATATTGACCATTGCCGGCATTGCAGGAATTGGTTTGTTGATTGGTCTCATGCTTGTCATCGGATGCATGGGACTCAACTTTAAAATCGCATTGTCTACCATCCCCTATCTGGTATTGGCGGCCATCACCATCCGGTATCATTTTAATAAGAAGTAGCAGAACCAGGCAATCCCTCCTTCCATTGCCTCAAATACCGCGGCCCTCTGCCATTTAAATCTCCAGTGCCGGTGTGAAATCTTCCGGCATAGATGCTAACTTTGCATCCGATAAGAATTTTCTATGATTCCATACCTTCAAATCGACAACCTTTCAAAAAGCTGGGGAGACTTCCCACTTTTTGAAGGCATATCGCTTACCATCAACCAGGGCGAGAAAGTGGCACTGATTGCAAAAAACGGTGCAGGCAAAACGACCCTGATGAACATTTTGTTCGGAAACGAAGTTGCCGATCAGGGCAGGGTGCTTTTTAGTCCTGACATCCGGATCGGCTATCTGCGTCAGCTTCCTGATCTGAATCCCGACGAAACCATCCTGGAGGCTGCCTTCAGCTCCTCCGGTGAGACCATTACCGCCGTCCGGGAGTACGAGTGTGCCCTGGAAAGCCAGGACCACAGAGCCATCGAAAGGGCCATGGACAAGCTCAACCATCTGAATTGCTGGGATTTCGAGCTTAAAATAAAACAGATTCTGACGGAACTAAACATCCACGACCTGCAACAACCCATCCGCGAACTCTCGGGCGGGCAAAAAAAACGGGTGGCACTCGCGCACGTGCTGATTGACGAGCCCGACTTCCTGATTCTGGATGAACCCACCAACCACCTGGATCTCGAGATGATTGAATGGCTGGAACGCACGCTCGAAAAGGCCAAATGCACCCTGCTGATGGTGACCCATGACCGCTATTTCCTCGACAGGGTTTGCAACGAAATCATCGAACTCGACGACCGGTCCCTCTTCCGTTACAAGGGAAATTACTCCTACTATGTGGAGAAGCGTGAAGAACGTGTGCAAAACATGAACAGCGAAATCGAACGGGCCAGGAATCTCTTCCGGACCGAACTCGACTGGCTGAGAAGGATGCCACAGGCGCGATCGCACAAATCAAAATACAGGACAGAGAATGCCTATATCCTGAAGGAGAAGGCCTCGAAACGCATCGAAGAGAACAAACTAGAACTGGCCATCAATTCGCAGCGACTAGGCGGAAAGATCATCAACCTAGACCATCTTTCCAAAGCATTTGGTGATGTTAACATCCTGAAGGATTTCAGCTACAAGTTTGCCCGTTTCGAAAAAATTGGCATTGTGGGAAAAAATGGCTCCGGTAAAAGCTCGTTCCTCAACCTGCTGACAGGAGTTCATCGGGCCGACAGCGGGAAAATGGAGGTCGGGGAGACCGTAAGTTTTGGTTATTTCAGACAGGACGGAATCCAATTCTCTCCGGACAACCGGGTGATCGACATCATTAAGGAGATTGCAGAGGTCGTGGAAATGGGCGATGGCTCAAAGCTAAGTGCTTCCCAGTTTCTGACCTACTTTCTCTTTCCTCCCGAAACGCAATATTCTCTTGTGGCCAAGCTGAGCGGTGGTGAAAAAAGAAGGCTCTACCTGTGTACGATCTTGATGCGCAACCCCAATTTTCTGATTTTGGATGAGCCCACCAACGATCTTGACATCATGACACTGAATGTGTTGGAGGATTATCTCAAATCCTTTACAGGATGTACCATTGTGGTCTCGCACGACCGTTTCTTCATGGACAAGATTGTGGATCATCTCTTTGTTTTCGAGGGAAACGGAATCATCAAGGATTTTCCGGGCAACTACTCCGATTACCGCGACTGGGCAGAGGATCGCGCAAAGGCGGCGATGGTTGTAGAGAAAATGGATAAACCTGTCCGGGAGAAGCAAGCTCCGGAAAAGAAAAAAATGAGTTTCAAGGAGAAAAAAGAGTTTGAAGAGCTGGAAAAAGCCATCAGCTTGCTTGAGCAGGAGAAGAAAAAGCTGGAAGAAGAACTCAACTCTGGCTTACTTGCACCGGATGCACTGCGCAAAAAATCGCTCCGCCACGGAGAAATTGCAACAACGCTGGAGGAAAAGGAGTTGCGCTGGCTTGAACTGGGGGAGTTGGCTTAAAAGTACTTCGAGTACTTCGAGTACTTCAAGTACTTGGAATACTTAAGGTGATGGCAACTAATCTGCTTTTGTACAAATCCCCAACTCGAAGTACACGAAGTATGCTAAGTACCCGAAGTACTTTCTGAAAGCAAATATTTCTTGAACTCCCCAAACTCAACACCCATCTCCACGGTCTTTTTCTCCCCCTTCATGAATTCAAGCAGGCGGTCGGGCATGGGGACGTTTCCTTTTCCGACAATCTCCTCAACGGTCTCTGTGAACTTGGCAGGATGGGCAGTCTCGAGGAAGATTCCCAATTCATCGGGCCGTAACTGCATCTTCAAGGCCCTGTAGGCAACTGCACCATGCGGATCCGTCAGGTATTCCGTCTTTTTGAAACAGGCAAGAAGGCTCTCTCTGATTTGATCATCCGAATAGGTGGTGCCGGTTATTTCAGCAGCGATAAGTTCGTGATTATGCCCGTAAAGATCGAATATCCGCGCAAAATTACTTGGATCGCCCACATCCATGGCATTGGCGATGGTAGATACGGAGGGTTTGGTCTTGTAAATCCCATTTTTCAGGTATTGGTAAACCACATCGTTGCTGTTGTTGGCGGCGATGAATCTTTCTACCGGCAATCCCATTCTTTTGGCGATCAGGCCCGCTGTAAGATTTCCGAAGTTTCCGCTTGGGACGGAGAATACAATCTTTTTATACTTTCTCTTCAATTGAGCAACCGCATTGAAGTAGTAAAATGCCTGGGGAAGAAATCTGGCAACATTGATTGAATTGGCCGAGGTCAGAACCATTTTACTTTGCAACACATCGTCCATGAAGGCAGATTTGACGAGTGCCTGACAATCATCAAACGATCCATTGACCTCCAGTGCTGTGATATTCTGTCCCAGCGTCACAAACTGCTTCTCCTGTATCTCGCTCACCTTCCCCTTGGGATAAAGCACATGCACCCGAATACCTTCAATACCCAAAAAACCGTTTGCAACGGCGCTGCCGGTATCACCGGATGTTGCAACCAGTACGTGGACAGTCTCCTTTTCTTCGGAAAGGAAATAAGCCAGCATTCTGGCCATAAATCTGGCTCCAACATCCTTAAATGCCAGGGTGGGCCCGTGAAACAGCTCCAGCGAATAGATGTCCGGTTCAACCTCAACAAGTGGTGTACCAAAACTGAGCGTTTCGTTGACGATCTCTTCCAGTTTGGCGGCTGGTATATCCTCCCCGAACAATTTCTCTGCCACCCGGAAAGCCATCTCCTGAAAGGTCAGATTCCCCATTTGGGCAAAAAAGGCAGGATCGAGCGGCTCGATGGTTTCGGGCATGTACAATCCCCGGTCGGGGGCAAGGCCTTTGGTGACTGCTGTTCGGAGATCAACATCCGGCGAAAGCCTGTTGGTACTGTAAAATTTCATATGAATTTGAAAATGATGGAATTTGAAAATTTGAAAATTTTCATTTAAGCAGCAATGCTTCCATGAATTGCCTTCCTGTTAGCTTTCCATAACCTCCCAGTTTTGCCGCGGCTTCATCGTAACGATCCACTGCATCGGGCTCTGTTCCGGGCCGGAAGATGGTAAACGGCACAAAATCGCGGGTATGGGTCCGCAGTTTCCAGGGTGTCGGATGGTCGGGCAGCATCGCAATTGTAACGGGCTCTTCCATCGTGGCACAAGCTTCCAGCAACCGTTTCAGTATCCGGTGATCGAGGTATTCGATGCACCTCGTTTTCAGGTCATAATCCCCTTCGTGGCCTGCTTCGTCGCTGGCTTCCACATGCAGGTAGACAAAATCGTGGTTTGCAAGGGCCTCGATGGCTGCTTCTGCTTTTCCTTCGTAATTGGTATCGTAGAGTCCGGTGGCCCCCTTCACCTTGATGACATCCATCCCGGCATAAACGCCGATCCCCTGAATCAGGTCAACGGCAGAGATGACGGCACTTTTGCTGATTCCGAAGAGTTCCTTCAGGCTTTTCATCGCAGGCTTGTACCCGGGCGACCAGGGCCAGATGGAGTTGGCAACCTCCTTACCGGCAGCCTTCCTGGCACGGTTGACAGGATGATTTTCAAGCAACTCCTTTGAACGAAACATCAGCTCATTCAGCAACAGTGAAGTGGACTTGCCATTGGCATCGCTTTCCCTTGGCAGAAGGGGTTCGTACAATTTTCCAGGCACATCGTGCGGCGGGGTACAGGTTACAAATTTGTTACCACCCTTGATCACCAGCAGGTGACGGTAGGAAACGCCTGTATAAAAATGGATGGAATCGGTTCCCAGATGCGCATTCAGGTATTGAATCAGTTGATCGGCCTCCTCCGTTGAGATATGGCCTGCCGAATGGTTCAGGATGATCTCTCCTTTCAGGGTCACCAGATTGCACCGCAGGGCCAGATCCCCTTCCTCAAGAGCAACACCGATGCTGGCAGCTTCAATGACTCCACGGCCTTCGTATACTGCTTCGACATCATAGCCAAGAACGGCCAGATTGGCCACTTCGCTCCCGGGATGGAGCGAGTCAGGGATGGTTTTTAACACCCCGCTGCGCCCCATTTTTGCCAGAAAATCCATGCTGGGTTTTTGGGCTGCCATCAGCGGAGTCTTTCCCCCGTGCTCGGTTTCAGGCTGATCGGACATACCATCACCCAGTAAAATAATATACTTCATTTTTGTAGCTTACTTTTCGATTAATCTTAATTATTACGGATTGAGCCGAGAAAGGTTTTCCAGAAGCTCCGGGATGCATCTCAAAAAATAGGATGAGCTTTCCCCTGGAAAATATCGCACAACTCCGCTCCCATGCTCCCTACTTTTCAAATATTCGCCACCTTGATCAGATCCGCAAATACTCCGGCAGCCGTCACTGCAGCTCCGGCACCATAACCTTTTATCAGCATGGGTGATTCGTTGTAGCGTTCTGTGGTGAGCAGTACGATGTTGTTGCTGCCTTCAAGATCGTAAAACGGATGACCGGGTCCGACTGCCTGCAAGGAAACGGAGGCACGGCCCTCTTCCATCAGTCCGACGAAGCGCCATTTTTTGTGCTCTTTCTCCAAAATCACTCTTTCTGCTTCAAAATGAGCATCCATTTCGTGGATGTCTCTCCAGAAATCCTCCAGTGTGGAGTTGAAATACTGATCCGGAATAAACCGGTTTTGAACGACCTCTTCCTGACTCAGTTTATAACCTGATTCCCTGGCCAGAATGACCAGTTTACGCACTACATCCACGCCACTCAAATCGATTCTCGGATCGGGCTCCGCAAATCCTTTCTCCTTTGAAAGCTGGATGGCCTTGCTCAAAGGAATTTCGCTGCTTAGCGTATTGAAAATGAAATTAAGCGTTCCGGAAAGTACTGCTTCAATCCTGACAATCCTGTCACCCGAACGTTTCAGGTCGTTGATGGTGGAAATAAGCGGCAATCCGGCACCCACATTGGTTTCAAAAAGATACTTGACACCATGGTTGGCTGCAAGCTCCTTCAGATTCCGGTAGGCTTCATAATCGGACGAAGCGGCCACCTTGTTGGCGGCAACGATGGAGATGTAGTTGTTCAGAATGGAGTGGTACTGATCGGCCACGCGCTTCTCCGCCGTGCAATCGACAAAAACGGAGTTGAACATATTCATCTCAATGATTCTGGTACAGAACCCCTTCATATCAGATTTTTCTGCCTGGTCGCCGGAGAGGGCTGCGGTGATGGAGGCCGGATCAAATCCCTCCCTGTTAAAAACCATGGCACGTGAATTGGCCACACCGCAGACTCTCAATTTCAGACGATGCTCTTTCTGCAGTTTTTCCTGTTGTTGACTGATCTGCTTGATTAAATCCCTGCCAACGGTGCCAATCCCAACCAGGAAGAGATTCAATTCGATGAATGGGGAGAGGAAAAAAGATTCATGAACGACATTTAAAGTCTTGCGCAGGTCTGATTTCTTGACGACCCAGGAGATATTCTGTTCGGAGGCACCCTGTGCAATGGCGACCACATTGATCCCGTTCTTGCCAATGGTATAAAACAATTTCCCAGCAATACCGGCAGAATGCTTCATGTTTTCACCAACGATGGCGATGATGCAAAGATCCTCTTCACTGGCAACTTTGTTGATCAGTCCGGAGGCAATTTCACGATCGAACTCCCGCTGGATGGCGGCAAGGGCCGTTTTCCCCTTTGTCGAATCGATGGCAAAGCTGATGGAATTTTCAGAAGATGCCTGTGAAATAAGAATGACGTTGATCTCCTCCCTGGCCAGGGCGCCAAAGAGTCGCATGGCAATGCCTGTTACGCCTACCATTCCCAATCCCTGAACCGTAAAAAGAGAGATCCCATCGATGGAAGAGATCCCTTTGATGGGATGTTCGGCACCCGGATGATTGACATTTCCTATCAGTGTCCCTTCCGCGGAAGGATTCATCGTATTTTTTATCTGTACCGGGATCGATTTTTGGTAGACTGGCAGGATGGTAGGCGGATAGATCACCTTGGCCCCAAAATGAGACAGCTCAAGCGCTTCACTGTAGGTAAGCTGGGGGATGGTGTAGGCTTTGCTGATGACCCTGGGATCGGCAGTCATGAAGCCGTCCACATCGGTCCATATTTCCAGTTTTTCGGCATTCAGTGCAGCCGCAAAGAGTGCAGCTGTGTAATCGGACCCACCCCGGCCCAGGGTGGTCATGGTTCCGTCTGTGGCTGATGAGATGAAACCCGGGGCAACGGCAACTCGATCCAGTTGGGCACATCTTTGGTGGATGAGGTCGTAGGTCAGACCAAAGTCCACATTGGCCCTGCCGTGGCTTTTATCGGTGCGGATAACTGAGGAACTGTCTATCAGTTCGGC
>TBL_comb47_HYPODRAFT_10001136_pt1 | contig 34923 bp, 30 predicted proteins | sample TroBogypolimnion_40_FD_10682 | JGI IMG/M metagenome (IMG submission 10682)
TGCTCCAACTACCTCCGTTTGCTCTGGCTTTAACTTGTATAATATATATACCATTACCAAGAGTATTTATAGTAAGGGATTTACTTGTAGCGCTTCCAACTGACTGATCAAATACCGGACTTGATGAGTTGCCGCTCGGGAATACATTTAACCAATATTCATCAGCACCGGTTACGGTACCCCATTGAACTGTTATTGATGAGGTGTTATTACGATTATAAATTGAATAATCTGTTGGCGATGTTATTGAAGGTGAAACAACATTTACTGCCTGCAATGTAAATGATCTGGTAACGGCATATTGACCCCACCCGATAGTTTGCTCGTATGTGGTTTGGTTGTATCCGGAAGGGGTTTGTTTTATGGCTCTTACAGCCCAAATATAATTATCTGCTTTCCAGGTTGGAATAGCAAATGTTATTGATTGACTTGTTGAAGTAGGTTCATTCTCAAATGTCGGTGTATTATTTAGATTATTTCCTTCAACTACTCTAATATAATATCTGTTGATTCCACTTTCAGGAGCAGACCAGATAAAATTTTGTGTAACACCCAATGTGAAAGATGCATTATCTGCTGGTTGAGATAATGAAGGAACCGAAGGAGGTGTATCTGCAATAAACTGTCTCGAAGTGGAATAACTGCTCCAACTACCTCCGTTTGCTCTGGCTTTAACTTGTATAATATATATACCATTACCAAGAGTATTTATAGTAAGGGATTTACTTGTAGCGCTTCCAACTGACTGATCAAATACCGGACTTGATGATTTGCCGCTCGGGAATACATTTAACCAATATTCATTTGCGCCGGTTACGGTGCTCCATTGAACTGTTATTGATGATGTGTTATTTCGATTATATATTGAATAATCTGCTGGCGATGTTAAAGATGGGGAGGCAATAAGCAATGTTTCCACAATAAAATTATTCTTCAAAGTATAGCTTTCTATATTTGGGAATAAATTATTATTGGGAGTTTTAGGAAAGATTTGATGTAATGTAAAAAAAAGAGAGAATACTAATATTTTAGTTTCACAATTCATTTAAATTAGATTTAATGTGAAATAACAGCTTCTACGAATTAATAAAAAATTATTTATTTTATCAATTCTGTCCTAAATAATTGGTATAGATTTATTCTTAGTTAAAGATATTGAGATTTCCATAAACTAAGTTGCTCAATAATATTAAATTTTTTGCTTTGATGCAATAGCATCTCGCAGTAAAATAAGGCCCTTACAATTATTTACTCTTCTCATCTTTTTTTCAATTTCAATAAAAGCAAGGATGGTCTACCTGATTTTCATTTCAGAGTTCGCCCAATTATTTACTTTTCTTAGATATTTCTATTTGAGAATTTAGATTTTCAACTAAGCTGATAGTAGCAAATGTTCTCCCCAATTTTAAACTAAACCAAATTTGCGCAGAGTAAGCGTTTCATCTAATTGTTCCTCGAGTGATCTTGCGGCACTCATATTTATTTTTCTCAATTCATCCCATACCTGGTAGAGTTTGGTCCTGGTTGTTAGATAATCAGGTTCCAAATAATCACACTGAATTTTTTCCGGGTAAATATCCTAGTCTTTTTTTTTAGATAACTAACTACATTTTCTCTTTTAGGCTAGCTACACCACTGGGGCAGGGCAAATTTGCCAAGCGGAGTTTATATATACAGAATTATTGCAGGAAGTTTCGTGCAATCGAAAAAATTTGTATTTATAAAATAGTATTTTATTTTTTTTAGACTTTATAAGCTGACATTCTAAAAAGTGTTAGCTGCGGAACTTGTTAATAGAAACATTCAAAATGGTATGCCCTTTAACTTCGAAAAATAATCAAAAAAAATTGAGTGCCCCTTTGCAGAGGCACTCACAATCATGAATTTATCAAGCTGCCGCTTAGTTTGCTTCTCGCAATGAATAAAGTAATCGATATCCGGTTTACGTCAACCATGCCGTTAAGCTTCTCTTGAATTTTCAAAGCATCTTCGTAACTCGCCAGCATAATATCAAAATAATTGTCTCTTTGCTGTGCAGTTGGTTTTGTTTCTTCAAGGACTTTGATAATGTAATCAATCTTAATTCCTTTTCCATTTTGCTTTGCAGTTTTGGTTATTTCGAATTGACCTCCGCGCTTTAAGGTTTTAAGTTGTTCATATACGGCAGTGTTGGGGCAGAAGAAAGAGTATTCCTCTCCTGTGCCGTTGCTGACAATGTACATTTGATATTCTCCATATGAATTTGTGCCCACTAAAGCATCAGACTGCAATTTTAATATCTTCGGCTCGTTCGGCTGCAATTCCAGTTTCTTCCGTTCCGCCATTTATTTCCTCCTTTTCGTTATTTAGTCGATAGGTGAATTCCTGCTTTCCCGGAATTACAATAACTCCCTTAGGCACAGGTTTGGTTTTTAGCCACTGCTTTATTTTTATTAGGCTAGGTTTAACTTGCTCAGGAACTACATCAAGCAAATCTTTATGAGCATTTTTTAAGAAAAATTCTAAATCACTAATTTCAATTTTATCCTGCTTCTTATGAAACTTGAGTTCTCCGTTCGGTAACGAGATTGTTTTCTCTCCTCTCTCACGGATGAACATTTCAAGCTTCTTTGCTAAGAACTTAATCCTTTCTTCTAAGATAGAGTTTTTCCTAATAGCCCAGGATTTGATAATTTCGATTTCCTTCTCAGATTCGTTGAAGTTTTGTATCATCTTTTCTTTCATCTTCTTGATGTCAAGTAGAAGTAAGTCCATATATGCTTCTGTTTGTTGGATTTCCTTATCCTCGGCTTCCTGAAGCAGCTCGTCTAAAAAGTTTTCTTCCATGTTAGCTTTTGTCTCCACAGAATATTTGATAAATGATCTCAGCTGCTGCCAGTATTATCAGTAATATTACCGGGCATTCGTTTTTGGTTTTGTCTTCTTCTTTTTCCATCTTTCTTCTTCTCCTTTTCGGGTTCTCCAATTAGTTCCTTTTCTAGTACGTCGATAAGTTCGCGCAAAACCGTCGCACCTAATTTTACTAATGTTTTTTCGTCCATTCATCCTCCTTTTCTTTTAGATATTTTACTACTGCCTCATTGACCATCCTTGTCATTGGCTGCTTTTTAATTTGTGAGTGCTTTAGAAGGTATAACCTCTGCACCAATTCCGGTTTTATTCTCGGACTATACATACATTACATCATCCTCCGTTATATCCATTCCGCAGCTCTCACATTTGTTAACTAGTTTTCCGAAATAGAATCTGCTAGTAGAAAGGCACCAGGGGCATTCCACCAGCATTTCGTCCTCATGCCGGTCAAACAAATAATCATCTCTCCGGTAGGTGAATTTTCGGGGATTGTACCTTTCATATGACTCAACTCCATCACCATTAATTATAAGCGAGTGATTGTTGTGCATTTCGTAGAAGTGAAATTTCCCTTCACCGATTTTGAAACCTCTTTTAGCGTCATGCTTTAATCCTAGAGCCTCCTGCATTATTCTGCGCTCACTGCAAAAGTAGAGTATATCATTTGCTTCGTCATAATAGAGGTCTAAAGGATTGTCTTTTTTTACCAAAATGAGTCTATCGGGCTCTTCTTTGTTTATTACTGCAAATGCAAAGGAGCCTTCCAATTTCTGAAATACTCTTTTTATTTTATCTCCCTTACATTTAGAAGAAAGTACTGTAAGGATAGCTTCAGAATCCACTTCGCCATCCCGCTTATCCCGTCCAAATATTTCACGATCATTATAAATTATGCCGTTATGAACGATGCAAACTCCTTGCTTGTTAAAGAGTGGATGATTATTACTGTTATTCTTTATATCCCCCTGAGTAGCGGCGCGAGTATGGAATATCATTATTTTTTGTAATTCAAGTTCCTGCCATTCCTTCGTGCGCACCATAAAAGCGGATCTGATTGGTGATTTATTAACAATCAGAATTTCGTCTTTTATATAAGCCCAGCCTGATGCGTCATGCCCGCGGCTATCCAGTAATGCGAACATGTTTTCTATTTTTGCTTTATCGGGCATAGTATTCCCAAAGGAATAATAACCCATTATTCCACACATATTATTTTCCTTTTTTTGTTTAAGCGTTGATTAGTTCTTTTGTTTTGGTGAGTCTTTTGATGAGGCTTACAACAATCTGAAGGTTCTGCTTTCTGAGAGAATGACTAATGCCAAGCCTTCTACATCCGATTCCTTCAATGACCTTGTAGGAACAACCCTTTAGTAGCAGGTATTCGCGTACATCTTCAATAATATCAGGAGATGCAGAGATTTGATATTCGTCTCTATCCATAAGACCGAAAACATAAATCGAAGAATCGATAAGCCCAGCCATATCTCTTAGCTTTGTTAAAAGATAGTCTTTGCTGTTAATTTTGATTAGAGTTTTGTGATTATGCTTTCCGGACAACCAATTACGTGATAATTGAAGAATAAGTTTCCTATCGCTGTCATAAACATCCGGATTATCAGGACAGTCTTCATCATATTCTTCCTGGTAGCATTCATTACAGTATGCTTCGTCACCGGACCATAATGTTTCTTCACGTCCGATTAAAACATCACAACGTGAGCAGTAATTAAACCGTTCCTCGAAGCAGGATTCACAGTAAGCTGTATCGTATCCCCAACGAACTTCATTATCGGATAATTCGCAGCCACAATCATAACAAGTATTCATGCTGCCTCCGAATAGAATCCCCAGTTGGGGAGAATGTTTTGGTTCCAGTTGATTTCAGGAATGTTCAAGAGGGAATTTAACTGTTTTAATCCTTCTTCACAGTCGGAAGGAATAGTTTGAAGATATGAATGGAAATTCCTGAGAAAAGTAACGCAGTGCTGCCTTCCCTTTAATTCGGCAAAATTGAGGTTGTCTTCCTGCACTCCGATAACTACTAGTTTTGACAGGGTTAGAGTAACGAGCGTAATACTTGGCGTTAAGAGCCAACTACCGGGTGTGCGATATTCAAAACCATGTGGCTGATTACGGTAGGATTTTCTTTTTCCGTAACCACTGCGTTCACGTTTTAAGCGCTGTTCCTTATCGTCAATACAATTAGAAAGATTATAAAGAACTGTATCTAGTCCATCGATTATTTCTTCTGTTGGACTGATTGAGAAATGAATATGTCCACCGAGTGAATGTGAATCAACAAAATGCCCCGCATAAAATTCAAGCTGAGGGTGTTTATCGTGACCATATTCTATGATTTGTCTCAGCTTTGCTGTGAGGTCAATTGGAGACTCACTATAGCCGGGCCTTGCTTCCGCAATATTTTCGCATCCGTCAAGTCCGAAAGAACTGTTAGGCTTATAATAGTTTGCTGCATTAACGAACTTGCCGTTTATTCGGCAAACAAGTTCCGGATCGCAGCCGATAGTGAATGACATACAAACTCCTTGATTGTTTATATATCATTCTTATACCATATTATTGAATGCCTAAAATTAGAACTGGAAATTTTTATGATGGCTTCTTTTCAGCATTATAATTACTAAACAGCATTATATTCTAAAAAATATTTTATAAATACGTTTCCTTTTTCTAATATTTTGAATAAGTTATAATTAGTTTTTACAGTTTCTAATGAGATTTTGAAAGGAGAAATAGATAATATTTGTTAAATAATTAACGCAACTGTTGCGTTGTTCTTCATCGAAAACTGGCACTTTTCAAACAGTCAAGAACATAGCAAGAGGGTTGCGTCCAGATATGGACGCACTTTCTTATGTCTTTGACTGTAGGCAGCCAGTGCCTCGATGAAGGATGTAATGAAAGTTGCGTCCTTTTTATTTGGAGGAGATATGAAAAAATGCCCGTATTGTGCTGAAGATATTCAAGATGAAGCAATCATCTGTCGGTATTGTAAATCAAGCCTGCCTAAAGAAACAATTAATGATACAACTGAGAGTAATTATCATACTTTAGAGCCTCTCAACTCGGATGCTTTCCCTTCGTCATCTGATATTGCAGAAATTAAGGTAAATGACCCTGTCGGATTTTCAAAAAAGAAAGGAATACGATTAAATATGTTCTTATTTTTAACCAGTGTGTTCCAATCTCTTGTCTTAATATTACTTCATGGAATAATTTTCTACAAAAGTTCAAACTTATATAACGTTTTGTTTTTCATTGTTTTTGTTGCTTCACCAATTATTCCCTTATTAATCCTATTTTCGCATACTACTCTTTATGGCATTAATATCCAAATTATTCAAAAGAATATTAGAAGAATTTTTGTCTTAGTAATTGTTGGATTATTATTCGAAACGAGTAGAATAATAAAATATAATATACTTTTTGATTCGAATGACAGTAGAGGGATTATTTTAATGCCTGTATATATAGCCCTCATTACAATTCTTATTATTTTGTTTTTTAAAGCAAAAAATAATTCAAAAGCATTTACAATATTTAAACTGTATTTTTATATTTATCCGATCCTACTGCTTTGTTTATTATTAAAAATACTTATAACGAGTATCATATCCATTTTTAGTGAGCTTGGGCTTCCATTTGATTTAAACAATTTAGGTGGAATTGCCCTAAAAATTCTGATTATTTTATTGTTTATTAAAATGATATCCAGCGTTAAATATAGTAATTTAATATTTTCTTACGAGCAAATAAAACCCAGAACAATTATTAAGTTATTGGCAGTTCTCGTTGAAAAGCTTAGCAGGTTTGTCATAATTATCTTTCAAACGTTATTTACTCCCCCTGAAAACATAAAAATGGTACTTGTAAATATTTATTTGAAATATAAAATATTATTTCAAAGAGTTCTTTTTGTATTATTAATTCTGATATTCATTATTCTTTCATTACCCCCATTTATCCCGCACTATGTCACAGATAAAAATAGCGCCTCTAAAATTGAAATTAATGAATATTTGGTAAAGTTGATAGGTAAGGAGGCATCTGAGATTGAGTCTATGTTGGGCAATAAACCTTTTATATATAACCAAAGAGAGTTATCAAGATTTTCAAAAGTACTCGAAAAAGGTTATGTATATGTAGATAAGAATAATCCGAACACTTATGGTATATTTTGTTATAACGAAGACAATATATGTTCGTGGATATTAATTTTGTATGACACAGATAATGTTTCTGAATTATATGAACTTTACAATCGATATTATAATTATTTTAAATTAGATAACACATATGAAGATATGACTGATTATGTGAATAAAGTTTTAAATAATGCGCGAGGCACGTATTTTGAGGATAGTAAAGGTAATAGATATATACTCTTCTTAGCCCAAGATCAATTTGGCGTTATTGTAAAGCATTTGATAAATAATTAGAATGTATAAATGCTAAGGAGTCAAAATGAAGAAATGTCCGTATTGCGCAGAAGAGATTCAAGATGAGGCTATTCTTTGCCGGTATTGTAAATCAAGAATACCTGAAGATACAAACATAGTCAAAAGTGAGATTAAATTTTACCCATCGAAACCTCTCCAGCCCGATACTTTGCCTTCTTTATCTGATATTACAGCGAACAAGGTAGTTGATAATGCGAAATATTCAAAAAAGAGAGGAATGCGATTAAATATGTTTTTGTTTCTAACAGGCATATTCCAAACATTAGTTCTACTTTCACTTCAAAATATTATTCCTGATGATAAATCACATAAAATAGAAATTGTAGTTTCTTATGTCTTTATTGGATTATCTATTATCCCCTTATTACTAATTTATTCTCATTGCACTATTTATGGTTTAAGTATTACGAATATCAAAAATAATATTAGAAAAATATTAGTTTTTGTACTAATAATATTATTGCTGGAAACGAAAGAAATAATAGAGAAATTATTATTTAGGCACGATATGATTCACGGAATTAGAACTGATATTTTATTATTTGTAAATCTTATCCTTATTGCATTATTTATTGATATGTTTATTAAAACGAAAAGTGATTCTAAAATATTCTTCACCTTTAAAGTTTATTTTTATATTTATTCGTTTATACTACTCGGACTTTCTTTATTCGGTGATTTATGGCTCCATATTGACTTTAGTTCAATAAATGGTTTATTCACAACATTATTCATCTTATTACTAATATTAAATCCCGTGATCCTAGTTATAAATAGTAACACTATCTTTTCATATGAAGAATACAAGCCGAGATATTTTGTTAAACAACTAGCTGTTATAATTGACAAGCTTGCTAAGTTTATTTTAAAAAGTATAAAATCATCCTTCAATAAAAATAATAAATAATAAATAGTTAACTAAATAAAATAATAATATATAGGCTTTAAAATGATAAAATGTCCGTATTGTGCTGAAGAAATTCAAGATGAAGCGATATTATGTAGGTATTGTCATTCCAGTCTTAGAAAAGAAATAAAGAACAATGCAAATGTAGATAATGATAGTTCTAAAAAGCAATTAAAAACGGATTATGTATCGTTAGCGGATAAAATCGCTCATAGTCTTCAAGTAATGCTTAATATGAACCCGTATGTATTATCAGTAATTGGGGTATGCCTAATATTACTTCCAACTATATATTTATTTCTATCTGATTCTCGCCTTAATGGCATAATTTCACATCTTATAAATTTTTGTATTTTGATACTAACAATAATAATGCTAATTGAAGTTAAGGTAGGCAAATTATTTAAAGTCAAAATTATTATACTATGGATTGGGTATATTTGCTTTGCGCTATTGGTTTCATGGTTCTATTATCTTTACAGGCTGTTTGGTTCTAATGAATCTGATTCGGATTTTATTATCTTTCCATTATTACTAGCTGCTATTTTTGTATGCTTATATGTTTATAAGAAATGGAAATATTTTGGTTCTGTATTTCGTGCAATAATGTTTAATATATTTATAATTTCTACGATATTATTTTCAATAAATTTCTACTACTTATCTGGATACGATTATCCTCACCCTACTTTATCTGAAAAAATCTCTACCTTATCTGGGACAATCTCTTTTCTAACAGAAATAGAAATACAACTAATCATTCCGTTATTCATAACTATGGTTGCTTATCTAAGCATAAATAAGAGAGTGAAAATGAATATGCACGGTAATAACACTTTACAAGATAATAAATAGAAGCAGCTATGAGGATAGTACTATGAAAAAATGTCCGTATTGCGCAGAAGAGATTCAAGATGAGGCTATTCTTTGCCGATATTGTAAATCTGACCTAACAAAAATTATGTCAAATAACCTCTCTTATACTAGTCAACACGATCAAACTGACATTATTATTGAAAATGAGACTAAAGATTCCCCGAGCATAAAAAGTCTTAAAAAATACATTTTTATTGGATTACTAATAATAATCTTGGGTTTAATAATAATTCTTTTATTACGAAACAACTCAGTACAAAAACGAAGCGATGAATATTCAAAAAGTAATACCGAACATTCTACTGCGATTGATAATGGTTTAAGTTCAAATATAGCAGAGCCACAATTTAATAGTAGCCTTCTAAAGGAATCTAAAGATTATATATTAAATAAATTCGGAAGGCCGTCATTTATTATTAAACAAAATAATTCTCTGTATTATTACCGCAATGAAAGAGGTTACCTTTTCGGAAACCAAGTTCTGTTTGACAGTAATAACATATGTATTCAAACTCGTTTATTCAGTCCTGTAGATGATATATCATATGTTAAAGAATTTTATCTTCAGTCAATAAACAAAATCAGATCCGAACTGCCAACAAATGTTGTTTTAATTGAGAATAGTGAGGAATGCTTAATCACTGATAAGAAATCCTACATTTTGATAACATATAACCCTGTTCAAAGTAGTGGCAAAGCTTTTATTGTTATATCATATTCCGACTTTAGGCCGAAGAATATCAAAGAAAAATATGAAAGGCCTGATGATCGAATTGAACAAGACAAGTAATATCTCGATTTAGTAGAGCGTCAAAAATACCAGACTCAGATATAATTATACGTATTTAATTTAATTTTTAGCTTTAACAATTTCTCTTATGATTTTCGAAATAGAAAGTTTACAGTCATCCTTTTTTAAGCTAACAAAGTATGAGTGTCCGGCTCTTAAGATCATTTTACTGAAAACGAAATCCACATACTGGAAATATTTACTGCTTTTAGAGATTACCTCTATCTTGTATTTGAATAATTTTTGTATTGGCATATATTCGTCTGTAATAACCCGAATCGAGATTCTCTGCCCTAATGATTCAATTGATCCAGGATTAACTTTATATGGAGACATTTTTCTTCTGACTGTTCTCGGTTTTAATAGAATTTTAATATGACCCCTTGCAGATTGCTTAGCTATTTTATCAACGGCTTTGTTGCCCGCATCTTTGGAATGTCCTCTTACCCAGCGTATTTCGACCCTATTTTTAATTTTAATTGAAATTTTCACTAAATCTTTCCATAATTCAGCATTTTGAACCGGTGTTCCATTCTTCAGGAACCATTTTGTTTTGGGCCAATTATATTTCGCATTATTAAAATTATCTGACACATATTGAGAATCAGTGCAAACAATAACTCTGCTAACTAGATTTCTATCATTAAGGGATTCAACTTTTCGTAGGGCCGTAACTACAGCCAATAATTCCATCTCATTGTTGGTAGCCGATGAATATGAAAAAGATTCGAAATCCTCATATTCAACATTTTTATTTAATACTTTCGGATAATAGATTCGAATACCATAACCCCCTCTTCTTGGATGGGAGTAAGAGGAGCCGTCTGTGTAAATTACAATTGCATTATCTTCAGTACTGATCATTTTAGAGTGTAATACTCCAGAATGAATATTTATTTTACGATTTATTTCCCGTTTATATTAAGCATTATTTCTTCAAAACTTTCTATACCGGATTTAAGATTTTCTATAATGTCATTTGCAAGAATATCTGGATCAGGCAAATTATCGAGGTCTGTAAGGCTTTTATCTTTGATCCATGTAATATCCAAGCTTGTTTTATCCCGGTTAATTATCTCTTCATAAGTAAACTTCCGCCAGCGTTCCTCCGGATTTGTTTCGGCATTATATGTCTCTATCCGTTTGTGTCTGTTAGTTGGATTGTAACATTTTATGAATTCATTTAGATCTTCGTATTTAAGAGGATTCTTTTTTAATGTAAAGTGAATGTTCGTCCTAAAATCATAAATCCAAACTTCCTTAGTCCAAGGGTCTTTTCCTGCCGGTTTGTTATCGAAAAAAAGGACATTAGCTTTTACACCTTGTTTATAAAATACTCCTGTAGGTAATCTTAAAATAGTATGCAAATCAGTAGTTTCTAACATTTTCTTCCTGATTGTTTCTCCAGCACCCCCTTCAAAAAGGACGTTATCTGGTAGAACAACAGCAGCCTTTCCTGTTGTTTTTAGCATAGTTCTAATATGCTGCAAAAAATTCAGTTGTTTATTGCTGGTAGTCTCCCAGAAGTCTTGCCTATTATATGTTAGATCGTCTTTCTCTTGTTCCCCCTCATCATTTGTAAATGTCATACTGCTTTTTTTACCAAAGGGGGGATTGGCTAATACATAATCGACTCTAAGACCAGAATCAGAAACAAGTGAATCAGCGGGGGAGATAAAACTTTCACTCTCGAAGTCACCAATATTATGTAAAAACATGTTCATTAATGCAAGCCTTCTTGTACTAGCGACTATTTCATTTCCGAAAAATGTTTTGTATTTAAGAAATTCTTTTTGCTGTTTATCAAGTGTATAATTTTGGGGATTAGAAATAAAATCATAAGCTGCTAAAAAGAAGCCTCCGGTACCACAAGCCGGGTCTGCAATTGTCTTATTTGGCTCAGGTCTTATACATTCGACCATAGCTTTTATTAAAGCCCGTGGAGTAAAATATTGTCCGGCGCCACTTTTAGTATCCTCAGCATTTTTCTCCAATAAGCCTTCATAAATTCTGCCTTTAACATCTGAACCCATCGTACTCCACTGCTCTTTATCAATCATATCAATAAGTTTATAGAGTTTTGCAGGGTCTTGAATTTTGTTCTGACTCTTAATGAAGATCTGGCCAAGAATACTTTTTGCTTGAGCTAATTCCCTTAACAATTCGGAATAATGGATTTCTAACTCAGCACCTTTTAGAGAAATCAGGCTTTCCCAATTATATTCTTTTGGGACAGGTAATTTCCTGTTATATGGGGGCCTGCTGAATTCATCTGCCATTTTTAGGAATAATAAGTAGGTTAATTGTTCAAGATAATCTCCGTAGCCAACTCCATCATCCTTGAGAATTGTACAGAAGCTCCAGACTTTGCTTATTATGCTAGAGGTGTTATTAGTTTCATTATACATTATTTATTAAACTCACTAAGATATTCATTTATATATTTACGTATAGCTCTTTTTTTATATTGTGTAATATAGCGAGGGTGGTCAAGCGGAACAATTTTCTGAAAAAAGTGATAATCATCATTTAACCTACTAAGAAACGAATAATTATCGGTCTTACCCAAACAAAAGCAAACAGAAGTATCAATACCAAATTTTATCTGTTCTTTTATGCATGAGACAATAAATGCTAATACCGCATTAGTTAACTCTTCAGAATCAAAATAGTTATAATTTATACTTTTCCCGTTTTTTATTTCAATATAGCCTAAAGGGCTTACTGAATTTATATAAAAATCTGAATAGAATTTCTTTGCACCTCCATAAGCTTCTATTAATTCATATACAAAAACTGAAGATGGTTCATAAGTTGAATGTCCTTTCCAGTTGAGCCCGCATATCTCGACTAATCTTTTTGTATCAGTAAAAGGAATGCCTGTAACTCCGGCACCGAATCTCCCGGGGTTAATTCCTAAGATCATGCGTCTAATTTTATTATCAGAATAATATTTTTTATAAAACTCCTCGACAGTTTTTATAATTATTGGGTTGTCTTTGAAAGGATTCATTACCTGTATATTATTTGGAAGTTTACCAATATATTTTAGTTTACTATTAAAGTCCAATATTCTTTCTGCAAAAGTTGTCATTTTATTTCTTATTTTTTTTAGATGTTATTTTAGCATTCTTATGCTTATTAATTGAAATATTTCTCTTAACCTGCACACTTTTGGCAGATGCTGTAATTTCATCTTTTTCTGCTTTTATCCTTTCCAAAAGTACTGTTGCCGGTTCATCATTGGGGTCTTGGGGGACAAGCTTGCCTTCAAATGCTTTTTTTAGAATACTTTGACGTAGTGCTTCGGCGTGTTCCAAACTTCGTTTTATAGTCTCTTCTAAATTGTCACAAACTGAAAGACGGGATTCAATCTCTTTGACTATGATTTTTTGTTCATCCAGAAGTGGTAGTGCAATTGGATATTGTTTTAATTTACTTCCATTGATATTCGACTGGTTAACACCAAAGCTTCTAACTTTATTGCCAAATCTTTTTGATTCATATGAATTTAAGAAATAGGTCAGATAATCCGGATCAATTCTTAATGCATCGTAGTTAATCCTAATTAGATATCCAGCAAAGATTGCAGGCCTTTCTCCCTTATATATTGCTGTTTTCCCAACGAGCTCTGGGCTATTTGTTCTATTAAATAATACATCGCCTTTTCTTAATATATACTTTTTTATTTCATCATCATCATCTGTATATACCAAATCATCCCAATCAAATTTTCCATTTTGTATATTTCCCATACGCAGGACTGGAATTTTACCTTTCTCTTTTGATTTTTTTGCAGAGCCATATTCGACGTTATAACTTAGCTCACCAATAGTACACTTTTTCCATCCTTCAGGCAAATCCTCAGTAACATTATTATTAGTCAATCTTCCTTCAAAGGCATATTTAAGAACTGCTTGGCGATAAACTTTTAACTGCTGTTGTGCGGTTTTAAGAGATTCAATCCCTTTATCCAAATCGCTGAATAACTCTTCAATCTTAGAAACAATACGACGCTGTTCTGCAAGTGGAGGAAGTGGAATGAAAAGTTCTTTCAATATTGTCTGGCTAATATTAGGTTGGGCTCCCCCAAAACTATTCTCAATCAAGTTGTTTCTTTGTGAAAGTAAATAGTCGTAAAGATATTTTGTGTTTATTGCTTCACTCTTAAAAATGCCACAAACTGCTTGATTAGTTGATGCATCTATTCCAAGTAAGGCTAATTTACCAACAGTTGCACCATACAATGCTATAAGTAATGTCCCTTTTGGAAAAATTTTTGCACTTGAATCTTCTATTGCTTTTTGTGTTATTTTTTCCTCTGTATCCACTATTACATTATATTTTAGTTCACCAGATTTAACCCAGGGTATTTTGCCATTAAAATATGTTGAATTTTTTCTGTTAGGAGTACCTCCGCTTGTTGTAAAACAAATGTCACCTAACTTTACTGATTCCCAATATTCAGGTATTAAAGTTAAATTTTTCATCGAAATCCAATCACATTGACAATCATTAAAATAAATTTTCTTGAGTTATATGTTTTGGCCTAAAGTCACCAATAATTACAAAGGGATTGGGGGCAACAAAATGAAAATTTTTTGTAGTACCTAATATGAAGTAATAATCTTTAGTCAATGCGAAATCATGAAAGTATTTACTCTTAACATCTTCACATGCCTTTTTTTCATCGCCTTCATGATGCCGTAATGAATTCCAATATAGCATTCCTGTTTCCCAGTCTTCAATCATCATTTTAGAATATTGTCCAGCATCGTCTTCAAATTCAAAAGAAAATTTATATGGGAGCTTGTTTACTACTTCAAATTCAGAAATATCAAATTGATTTTCGTTATCAAATAAGCTTAACTGCAATTGTTTCGATTTTAAGAAATTCAATTTTTCATTACTCCATTCTCTATCTGTCTCTTCGTAAACAAAATTCAAAATTTTAGTGGGCTTGAATATTGCTAAAGATGTACACACGTTTTTATCTTTTGCTTCTGATATCAAGTGGTTGAGATTTGTATAAACATTTTTTAATAGAAGCTGTCGGCGTTCATACCAGGCATCTTTATCAGTTGGGACAAATCCAAGGAATTTCAAGTCATCCAAATTAATATCGGCAGGTCGGTAAGATTCGGGCCTAAAATCGCTATTATTTCTAACCAAATCTAATTCGAGCCATTCATATTTGTGAAACCGCCTCTCATAATCTAAGCTTCTAAAAGGAATCGGATAAATTCTTATCCAACTGCCATCCTCTTTTATTCCAGCAGTACAGACGGTCTCATTATACTTTTTTGAAAGAGCCGGATAAGCTTTAACGGTAATTAAGACTTTCAGTCTCATATACACCCCTAAATATGTTTAACGGTATATTCCTTATCGAATAAAGCCTCTAGAGCTTTTGCTACTCGGCTGCGGTGGCAAGAATGATAGTCGGCTTCAAAACAGGTTAAAGCAATCCGTTTGTTTTGAAGAAATAGTTCATATAATATTTTCAATTCGGCTATCTTATTAGGCAGAGTGTTTTCTTCATAATCAGCAAAAAGCTTTTCGTAAGCCTCTAAAGAATTTAACTCTTGTCTTTTATTCGATTCTATTCCCAACTCGGGAATATGAATATACTTAATCCCAACATTTTCAACAATATGTTTTAATTGATTTTTAGAAAATCCATATTTCATGCTCAATGGATTTTTACGGACATCGCACAATATTTTTATATTTTGTTTAATAAGCTGATTAGTAAAAGATTCAACTGTTTTTCCTTCATAGCCTATTGTAAATAAAGTATAATCGGAAGTTCGGGGTTTGCAGCTCAAAACCGTTTCATATTGGTCATTACTTAAAAGGCCTTTAGCTTTTTTACTGTTTATCGCATAATATGGATAATTTTCGTAAACGTATTTTATTAATGCATCTCCTTTCAAGTTACTATACTTGCTATATAGTTTAGCAAGAAGTATTTTATCCCCCGTTTTTAGCTGATTTATGTAATTTGTCTTGTCAACTATACTCCATTGAAATTCAGTTCCTTCAACCATTTTATATTTGGTTAAAGTCGATAAGTCCTGATTTGACTGAAAAGAGTAACAGCCATACATATAAGGAATAAATTCATAATACGGCTCACTTTTTTCCTGGTTAAACAAAAAGAGGTACTTTTGAAGGTCAAACTTAGATAGCGTGCCGCCAAATGTTTGAAGAAGTGCTAATAATATTTTTCGTCTATAATACATCCAAGAACCGCAAATTTCTGTATATAAAGATAAATAAAATTACCAAATTTAAGCGGATAAAGCTTCATTTAATTCATTTATCAGGGCATCCATTTCCACACCAAAAAGCTGCCACATTTTGCCCCTCCCCCCAAATGCATCAAATGGGGTGAAGTCAAGATCATCTATTTCAAGATGAATGGAGGCTGCAATATGTTCTTTTATCATCCTAAGCCAATTCATTTGCTCTTCGTTAAAAAGATTATGCTGTCCGGCATTTTTTTTCAAAATCCACTTCTGAAAATTGCGGTCAACAATTTTATCATAAGAAGTGAGCTCCGAATCTATTCCGATTACCTTTCGAATCAATGAAACCATAGCAACCAGTTCATTCTTGGGCTGCCCACTTACTTTTTCTAATTGTTCATAAGCATGCCAAACTGTTAAAGGTGCCAGAATGGGTTTTTCCATTACAATTATTTCTACCAAATCTTTTATCATTTTATAACTAAGCTCGCGTCTACGGTACGGCTGGCTATAAAATATTTGTAGAGCAGTAATTTCATCTTTATGTTTCATTATCCAGTCTGAGAAGCTTACAATTACTTCTTCAGCTTTATTTCTATAGTTTTTATCCCAATCTGCTGTAATTATTTTATCCGGGTTAAGAGTGTCTATTATTTGCTCGTGCACTTTGCGGACATTTTCTATATATGTATTTAATTCACCATTAAAAATATCGGCAGCTTCTTTTATAAGTTTAGAATGACGAATTGATAATTCAGACTCAATTTCGTTAGGTGAAGCATCTGGCCTTTCATTTTCAATTTGTATTTTAATGTTGTCTAAAATATCAGGGTTATATGCATTTAATAAGCCTTTTGCCGCTTGCGAGATGGTTTTACCACCTGCCTTTTCACTGAAGATCAGGCTTTCTTTTTCTGTTAATTGTTTTTCGAGCCGGATAAGACGATTAGCAAGGCTTGTAAATAAATCCTCATCTTTAGCGCCAACAGCAACAGCATTTAGTAAATCTTTAAGGGGCACTCCTGGTTTTTTCTCTAATGGACGGCTATCTGTTTTTAAGCTTTTTGTAACACCTACAGCATCAACGATAACAAAATGGTCTTTAGTATATGTTGCAGAAGGGGATACTTTTTTAAGATCATCCAATAAAATGGTACGTGTACCACGCCCTTTCATCTGTTCAAAATAATTTCGGCTTCTAACATCACGCATAAAAAGCAAACATTCCAAGGGTTTAACATCGGTTCCTGTGGCAATCATATCCACAGTAACTGCAATCCTAGGGTAATAATCATTACGAAATTGAGCGAGCGTACTCTTTGGGTCCTCAGCATTGTAAGTAATTTTTTTACAAAAACGATTTCCTTCAGCAAATTCTTCGCGGACAATTTGTATAATATCTTCTGCGTGACTATCAGTTTTGGCAAAGATTAGTGTTTTGGGTACTTCAAATTCAATTTTTTCATTAAAGCGTTTGGGAAACATTTCCGGTAAATGCTCCTTAAAAGCTCTAATTACCGTTCTAATTTGATTGGGATTAACCACATCATTATCTAATTGGCTGGCATTATATGTAATATCTTCATCAAGTTGCTCCCAACGCTTCTTCCGGGAAAGTTTTTCGCGGTGGTCTACAAACTCTCCCTTCCAAATCTTACCCCCTTTTTGAGTAATATCGGTTTCTATGATATAAGTATCAAAACCTACATTTACACCATCCGTAATGGCTTCTTCGTGAGTGTATTCACTTACAATGTTTTGATTAAAAAAACCGAATGTTCTGTTATCGGGTGTAGCTGTCAATCCAATAAGAAAGGAATCGAAATATTCTAGAACTTGTTTCCATAAATTGTAAATACTTCTATGGCATTCATCAATTACAATGAAATCAAAAAACTCTATAGGTATTTTACTATTATATTCGACCGGTGGCACTTGTTTAGGCTGCCAACGTTCATTAGGGTTTTCAATCTCAGCTTTTTCATCTAATTCTTCTCCTTTCAAAATGGAGTAGAGGCGCTGAATTGTACTAATGTATACTTGATTATCAGTAGGGATAATATTCGATTTAAGTCGTTGAACTCCATATAATTCAGTAAATTTTCTATTATCATCTATTGGCAAGTATGCCATAAATTCTTGTTCTGCCTGTTCGCCAAGATTCTTTGTATCAACAAGAAAAAGTATTCGTTTAGCGTTAGCAAATTTTAATAATCTGTAAATGAATGTAATTGCGGTAAATGTCTTTCCAGCGCCGGTCGCCATTTGAATTAGAGCACGAGGGTAATTTTTTCTGAACGAATCTTCGAGATTATTTAATGCCTTTGTTTGGCAATTACGCAAGCCATCAGTTTTTAGAGTGGGAATATCAAATATTCTTCTTCTTAAGGTGTTTGGTTGTTTATATAAGTCATTTAATGTCTCAGGCCGATGAAATGAAAATATTGGGCGAGATCTTGGTTTTGGATCCCGATAATCTGTAAACCTAGTCACTTCTCCAGTGCTTTCGTAAACAAACGGTAAAGGATCATTGTCTAGGTATTTAAGTTTGCTTTCAGCATAGTCCAGAGATTGTTCTTCGTGAATTGTCATTCGAACAGCCTCTTCTTCTTTTTTTGCTTCAATAATGCCTATAGCTTTCCCATCAACGAATAGCACATAATCAGCAGGGCCTACATTCGTCTGATATTCTGTTATGGCAACGCCAAGTGAAGAAGATAGGTTGATATGTTTAATATCCTGAATTACCCATCCGCTTGCGATTAGTAACTTGTCAATTTTATCCCGAGCTCTTTGTTCCGGATTTTGATTCATGGGTTAACTATCATTAAATCTGAAACATTCTTTATTTATGTAAAACAAAAAACTTTTCCAAGTAAGAATTTTTCAAATAAGGATTTCAATCAATATCAAAAGATATATAAATCCTATAAAAAATGCAGGTTTTTAATAAAATATGCTGATTTTTATTCCCATTCTTAATATGCTCGGATTCATAGAATTATTGGCTAATAATATTGGGAACTCTTATTCATGGGAAGCAATCCTTAGGTAAGCATATTTGATTATGCAGATTACAAATAGGTCTGAAGCTTGAACCCAATTTACTGAGAATAATAAATTCTATTGGGCTTGTAAGCATATATTTATGTTTATCATTAAATTAATAGGGAGATTAATTATTTTGTAATATTGTGAGGTATATTGACTTCAGAAATTGTCAATATTAATCGGTATGCTCATGGCTTCCTAAAGAAGAATATTTTTAGTAGAAGACGTATTAATCCTTTGATTATTAAATGGAATAGTCTTTCGTACAATTATGACGGTTGCCATAAAGCCGATAAAAATCAAGAAGCCTATGACATTGCTTATGAATTATATATTTTATCCCAACTTGATACATTTATAAAAGCCCCCCACCCTGCAATAGCTCTTGCTTTTCTAGGTGAACAAGCCTACAAACTAAAAAAAGTAAATTTGGCACATAAACACCTCGAAGCGGCGAAGGTTCATATTAGGAAATATTTGCATATTGATCCAATATTTTATTGCTCTTTATTAATAGAAATTGGGGATATAGAAGCCTGTTCATTAGAAATTCGTGAAGCAAATAAAACATATGAGGAAACACTAAAATATTTTACTTCATTTTCTCTAAAGGAAACAGAAGATTATCTCTTTCTTCTAGAGTTTTTAATAGAAACTTGTTTTTTAATGGGAGACTATGCTAAAACAGATCTTTACATGGATGAATTGAAAAATATTAAAATTCCGTTTTGGGAGAAATATAAAAAAGAAAACAATTTTGGAGATATATACGACTACAATTTACTGGCTTATCTTAGATACAGTTATTCCTTATTGGCAAGAGGCTTAGATAAGGAAGCAAAGGAAATATTAACACAAATAGAATTGTTTCTTGAACCAGTAATGGGACAAGACGATCTAAAAAACGAAGTGCATACTCGGCTTTTAGAATTGAAAGCAAAACATGGAAAGAATAATTCATTGGATTTGGAATCATCCCCGTATATTGAATCTTTAAGCAATAATGAGAAATGCAAATCCTTGGGTGAGAAGGCTATGATATATTATCATCAAAATGACTTTAACAAAGCTATTTCCTTGTTAAAATATGCAATTGAATCTTGGGATAATGTAGAAATCTATGATAGTATGCAGAAATATAAGTTCTTAGCCAATTTAGCCTATATTTATTATAAAATAGGCGATACAAATAACGCCAAAAAATATTTTGTGCAATCTTTGGAATACAGGTTATCTTCATACCTTCAACTTATTAGAGAAAAAAGTCAGGATAACAAATTTATTTTTTCACTTATTGGCTTTGGTAGGCAGACAGTGATTAATGAATTCATAATAACTGAACATGAATTATATACAGATTTACGTTTAGCATTCTTTGAAAACCAAATTAAGATAAAAAATATATTGTATCATGATCACGAATATTTTTCTAAACTTTATAAAGGTTACTTCAGTCTTGTTAAATGCCTTGATTCTGATGAAGTATATATAGAAATCGTCAGAACTGCTAATTCGGAAAAATTTGGTACAGCCTATTTATTCTTTATAGTTACAAAAGATACTGTAGATTATCCGGAATTAGTAATTCTTCAAAATGGCGCTGAACTAGAAGGCAAATATTATAGAAACTATATTAACCAAATTCTTGATAAATCATTTGATAATGTTAGTTATAAAATATTTTGGGAATTAGTAGAGAAGAAAATCCCAACTAAAAAGCGGATATTTATTTCTCCTGATGGAATATATAGAACAATTAATATTGAAACCCTGTATAATTCTGCTGCCGAACCTTTAATCAATAATAAAACATTTTATTATGTCAATAGCTTAGAGCATATCATTAATAGACATGCTGGAACAACATCAGAATTGAATTCTGCTTTATTAATCGGGAATCCGTCATATGACAATATGACTGAACATGGTAATAATAAATATACTTTCGCCCCTCTCCCGGAAACGAAAAATGAAATAGAAACCATAAAAAATATATTCCTTAAAAACAATGTGAAACCTATTGCATTTGTTGAAAAACTAGCTACGAAAGAAAATATTATAAATAATATTTCCCAAAACGTAATTCATATTGCCGCTCATGGTTTTATTAATAAAATTGAGACCGAAGAGAATTTAGAAAAATATTTTCAAGAAGAGTGCCTCGTTCTATCGGATTCAGATTCACAATCAAATATACTTAATGCTGATGAGATCAGAGGCCTAGAACTTAGCAATGTAAAATTGACTGTTCTCAGTTCATGTATTTCGGGGGTGGGGGAATTAGCATCTTCAGGAGTAATAGTTGGATTTCCATTGGCATTTTTTACTGCCGGTTGTAAAAATATAATTATCAGTTTATGGGAAGTGGATGATGCTGTGACAAGAGAGTTGATGGTTTGTTTTTATGAGAATTTTCTTATAAGTAATAATCCAATTGATGCTTTGAAAAGTTCTAAACTGAAAATAGCAGAAAAATATAAACATCCTTATTTTTGGGGTGGATTTATTTTAATATCAAGGTAGAACATTTCTGTAACTTATTTAATTGAAATAAATTAACATTTACAAATAATGAAAAAAGGCAATAAATTGGTCTAAAAATTTAGTATTTTGCCTTTAAAATGGCATTAAAGTGAAGGTTTGCTATTCAAATTGGACTAAATGTATCTAGTAATTGTCTTATTGCGAGTATAAAAGCTAATATTTTTAGGGTAATAAGTACTCATTGAATTAAATGATTTACTTAAATAAAAGGGATATACCATGAATTTAGATGAAATTGATTCTCTTTTGAAAGAAAATAAACTTAATGATGCTTTGCTGCAAACCCTTATAGAATTAAATAAGTCTTTTAATTTTAACGATCCGGAAGGAAATAGACTTTTTAATGACCTTGTTGATAAATATCAAATGATAGAAAAAGATTTTTTCGAGAAACTTAATAATGATATTTATTTGTCCAACACAACAAGGTCGTCTAAAATTATTCCTAGCCCAATAAACAAGTTAAATTCCATTGAAAAGGGAAAATACTTCATTGATGCATTAAAATATATCAAAATTGAAAGATGTTCATATAATAATTTGCCTAAAGCAGAGGCTATTATTTTAATTTTATTCGACTCAAATTTGGATACTTCATTAAAAAGCAGGTTCGATATTAATCCGGAATTTATATTTGCTGCTGAACCGGGGAAATATTCATCAAAACTGGGCAGCGACAATGAGACTATATATTGTTTGCAGGCTGTTATTAACTCAAATGGAATTGATCCACTACAGGTTCTAGAAGGATTCAGTAAATTAATAATTTCAATAATAAACCAAGAGATTACTGATGTTAAGATATTATTCATATTAAAAAATGAAAGGAAAGATCAAGAAATCCAAAAATTCCTAATGGGTTATACGATTTGGCAGCTTCTTTTTTTAATTTCATCGTTTCATAATTCTACTATATTACCGACATTTACTTATTTATTCAATGATGAAATAAACAAAAATACATTTGAGAGAACAGTACTTCGATTGCGCGCCCCCGAACCCAGCAAAAGTCAAATCTCATCATATTCCCCGGAAAGAGTAGCCCACTTAGCTAAAAGAGCTCTTACACAAGATGATTCTTATATAAAGCAACTTAATTCCATAACCAGGATCATTGATGAAGAGGATGTACCATTATTAATATTAGGTGAATCCGGGGTCGGCAAAAGTGTATTAGCCAAAATTATACATGAAGAAAGCATTAGGAACAAAAATAATTTTGAAGAAATAAATTGCGGTCGACTTAATGCTGATAAACTAGATCTTGATCTGTTTGGTTGGAAAAAAGGTTCTTTTACAGGCTCTTTGTATGATAAAAAAGGAAAAGTTACTTTGGCAGATAAAGGCACATTGTTTTTAGACGAGATAGATAGAGCCGACACAGAAATAAGGGATGCATTATTAACATTTTTAGAAAACAAATCATATACAGTCAGAGGTGAAGAGAACGAAAGGACTAGTGATGTAAGACTGATATTTGGAACGAATAAAGACTTAAAAAAGATGATAAGTAATGGGAAATTTGAAGAAGATTTTTTCTATAGAATATCTGAACGGATTATTATTATTCCACCACTGAGAAATAGAATAGATGACATTGAATTAATTACGGATTATATATTAAATGACCTAAGCACTAAAAAAGATAAAAGAATCATTATTTCTAAAAATGCAATCGATGCATTAAAAAAATACTCGTGGCCGGGAAATACACGAGAACTTGTACGTTATCTTAGATTGAGGTATTACGATTGCATTGCGGAACATTTAGATGAAATTACACCACAGATAATTGAAAATGCTCCTTTTGAAAATATTCCTTTCGGCAAAGAAGAGGATTTAGACACATTAATTGAATTAATTAAAAAATTCCTGGATAATTGGAATAGTTCTAAAGGAGACTTTTTACACACTTTTCTTGCGCCAATAGCTGCAAAATTATACATCGATGATTCATTTCTAAATATGAAACGTACAACTAAATTCGAAGAAGCTTCAAAAATTATTGGGATAAGCGGCGCTGCCTTCAAAACGTCCAATCTAAATGAATATTATGAGGCATTTAAGAACTTAAAGAAATTGCTTGAAGAAGAATAAACTTAAAAGCACTTATATTTTCATAAGTAAACTTATAGAAATATAAGTCAGCTATAACCCTATCCTTTTATTTCACTCCAAAATCAAACTATTTCCTTTGGTATGACACTTGAGTTATATAGAACGTAACTAAAAACAAACAAAGGAGTAAAAAAATGGTTACAGAAAATAACACCCCTATTCAGACTACAAATGTTGAAACTATTCGTAAAATGAGCGACAAAAGGTACAACGAGCTTGAGAATTCATTTAACAAGCAGATGGATATTTGTCAGAAACTTGGCGAAAAAATTGATCTTTATCAACACATCCTTAAGGAAGGCAAAATAGTTTTAAGAACTGAAAAGGATGGTACAGAGGTTACGAAAGTTCTCACTTCATATGAGCTTGCAGGTTATCGTAAAGCTCTTGATGAGGCCAGGAACAAACTTATACGTGAAAAGAAGTCCTTAAGATTACTAGGTAAGAGATATTCTGAAGCCAGTAAAAGGAATGCCAAAGTTGCTAAAAGACGGATTACGCAATTTGTAGCCAAAGAAAATTTATCGTCTAAAGCTAGAAAAAATTCAGATATTCTTTTTGAAGCAACACGAGTAATAGTAACAAGTCTTGAAGAAAGAAAAGACGCAAGGTACAATACTCTTACCGAAAAGCTTTCACAAAGTCAAGTTTCTTTCACCTCCGAGCTCTATAAGATTATTAAGACTGAGCTAGATAATAAAGAGTATGTGGAAATGATTTCAGCTTCATCTTCAGTTAGAACCACAATTGCTAAAGAAATAGCAAAAAGTCTAATTAAAAACCAGGAGCAATAACAACTTGAATCTGGGGGATTAACATTCCCCCAGATATTAAATTGAAGGATATAAGATGAATAGAACAATAAACAATATTGCATGGCTCGTTTCGGAATTCGGTTACACTTTCGGTAGTGAAATAAAAAATAAACCCGAGGATGTAATAGATAGTGTTGAATATTCAGATTATAGAATGGCTGAAGATGAATTGATATGCAAGTCAGTATGTGATGAGCTTATTATAAGGCTTATATCTCAACTTTGGTCAAAATACATTTACAAAACCAAATTGCAGCATAGTTTCAAATGCCCTTGTAAGTCGGCTTTAACGGGGCATTCTTATGGTATAAGAAAATAATTAAAAAAAAACAAAAGGTATATAAATGGAATTCACAAAATATTCTGTAGTAAATGAACCAACGGCAGACCCTTATATATGGGTAAATTTAGATAAAAATAATTATTCACTTTCCAAAAGAAAATTATCGGAATTGTTGGATGATCTAATAATTGATCCAAAGGCAAGTCGTCATTTCAAATTTGAATGTAGGTCACAAAATGAAACTTTAGCCATAAATATAAAGCAAGAATTACGAAAATCTTTAGACATTGATTCAGATGTATATAAAATAGGAAATTTTTGGAAGGTAAGTGGTGGCAAATTTTTATTATATCCCGACTTACCAAAAACTTACCAAGATATTATTGATTTAATAAATACCTATATGGGCTATATAGAATCCTTTCGATTGAAGATTGATGTGTATAACAAATCATAAAGGATCATTTATGATGTCAACTGCAACTGCGGAGGTAAAATCTCCGCAGTTTATTAAAAGAGAAATAATATGAAAGATGATCGATTAAATAAATTTATTCTAGTATACTATAAACTATTTCACGAAGAACTTGATAGAACCGAAGCACTCCGTAAAGCTTTGAAAGTAATAAATCTTATTGAAATCTTATATATGTCAAATTGTAATATCGATCATAAAAATAATTAGTATTAAAAAATACAGGAGAAACTCTAAATGGAAAACATCAGATACTTTCTTTATGCAAGGAAATCATCGGAAACAGAAGATCGGCAGGTTCAATCAATCGATGATCAAATTGCAGTTCTAAGAAGATTAGCTGAAGACAGACAGATAGAAATTGTGAATATTTTTACTGAAGCTAAATCAGCTAAAGATCCAGGACGTCTGATATTCAACAGTATGATTGAAAAAATCGAAAAAGGTGAAGCTAATGGAATTATATGTTGGAAACTTGATCGGCTGTCACGTAATCCCAAAGATAGTGGGACAATTAGTTGGCTGTTACAAAGAGGAATAATTAAGCATGTACTTACACCTGAAAGAAGTTATTATCCCGAAGATAATGTTCTAGTTATGGCAGTAGAACAGGGAATGGCAAATCAATTCATTAGAGATTTGTCAAAAAACACACAGCGCGGACTTCTAAGAAAAGCTGAAAGGGGTTGGTATCCCGCTCTTCCGCCATTAGGATATCTTCACAATCCAAATAAAAAGAAAGGTGATAAAGAAATACTAGTTGATGAAGTAAATTTTCCAATTGTTCGTAAAATGTATGACTTAATGTTAACTGGAAATTATTCAGCAACTCAGGTATTACAAATCGCAACTGATGAATGGGGCCTCCGGAATAGATTTGGTAATAAGGTATGCAGAAACAGTGTTTATTATATATTTAATAACATATTTTATACCGGAGAGTATGAATATCCAATCGGAAGTGGGCAATTCTTTGTCGGTAAACATAAACCAATGATAACAAAAGAAGAATTTTCACTTGTTCAAAAGATCCTCGGACGTACATTTAAGGGTAGATTTATGACGAAAGAGATGACGTATAGAGGTATGATTCGATGCGGAGAGTGCGGGGCTATGCTTACAGGTGAGGAAAAAACTAAAACTCAAAAAAATGGAAACGTACACGAATATATTTATTATCAGTGTACAAAAAGAAAAGACCCGAACTGTTCACAAAAAACCATAGAGCTTAAAAATCTGGAAGAGCAGATGAGTGTTTCACTTGCCAATATTGAACTACCGGAGGATTTTGTTTATTGGGCGATAGATACAATAAATGCAGGTTTTGAATTAGATGGTGAAAAAATAAATACAATAAAGGCTAATCAGAAAAGAGAGCTTTCATTAATATGTAATAAAATTGATAACCTACTAAACCTTCGTATAAACAATAGCATAAGTGATGAAGAGTACGAAAAAAAGAGGAAAGAGTTAATGGAAGATAAAAAAAGTCTTGAGCTTGCATTAAGTAAATTACCGAACATTGATAAAAGTAACCATCAAACAATAGATTTTTTGAATTTCTCGAAAGACTTGAGAGAAAAATATGAAAATGGAAACGCTTCTATTAAAAGAAAAATTATGAGTATTGTAGGTGCGAACCTCTTTCTGAAGGATAAAAAACTTGAAATTGAGCTAGAAAAACCATTTTTGTTAATTAATTCTGATAATGAGAACAACGAGGGTAAAAGTGAGAAAGCGGGTCGGTGCGAACCTGTGCAAGTGCCTATAAAAAAAGGGACTTACGAGGATTTTACGCCTCGAAGTCCCTATTCGCTCCGCGGGTAAGGCTCGAACTTACAACCCTGCGGTTAACAGCCGCATGCTCTGCCATTGAGCTACCGCGGAATAAAATATTTAGGAATCAAAAATATCCTATATGACCTAATTTGTCAAGCGAAATAGAATAAATTTATAACTTTTTTTATTTTCAGCTGTTACATCGATTTTTACCTTCATAGAGCATAAGTATTCTCATAATAGACAGCAAGTCTTTTATTGGTGCGGTTAATTTGGCCGGAGATAAATTACTTTAAATCACAAAAAATCTATTCTGTTTTATTTATATATTTAATAAGTTGGATTGAGAAATTATAATTGATTAATTCTAATCCGGGAATGGCAATTCTATGGTTAAAAAGGTTATTTATTTTCTCCTTACATTCTTAATTGTCAGCTCAACTTACCCGCAGCAATTAAAGAAAATTACATTTGTGCCTCATTGGGTTCCGCAGGCCCAGTTTGCAGGTTTTTATGTAGCACTGGATAAAGAGATATATAAGAAATACGGAATTGATTTAACAATTATAACAGGCGGGCCGCGGGTTTCATCATCAAAGCTGCTGGAAGAAAAGAAGGTGGATTTCGGGTTAATGTGGCTTTCAAATGCAATGCAGCTTAAATCCAAAGGCGCCCACATAGTTAACATAGCTCAACTTGTCAGCCGTTCTTCATTAATGCTCATTGCAAAAAAATCGAGCGGTATAAAGAGTCCGGCAGATATGAACGGAAAGAAAATTGGTATTTGGGGGGGCGATTTCCAAATTCAGCCTATGGCGTTTTTCAAGAAATATAATCTGAATGTAAAAGTTATTATGCAGGGAAATTCAATTAACCTTTTCTTTTTTGACGGAATTGATGTAACTACCGCAATGTGGTATAATGAATATCATACCATAATTAATTCCGGGATTAATAAAGACGAGTTAAATACATTCTTCTTTGCAGATTACGGATTAAATTTCCCCGAAGAAGGAATATATTGTTCGGAATCTCTTTTAAAGGAAAATCCAAAACTTTGTGCTGCGTTTGTACATGCTACTCTTGAAGGATGGCAATATTCATTCGAGCATCCCGCGGAAGCTGTTGATATAATAATTAAATATATAAAAAAAGAAAATTTACCCTATAACAAAGCACATCAGCAATGGATGCTTGAAAGAATGAAAGACCTTATATTCCCGTCGAAGGAGTTGAGTGATTTTGAAATATTGCCGGTTGATAATTATAACCTTCTAGGCAACATACTTCTTCAGAATAAGATGATTAAAAAAGTACCCGATTATAACGATCTATATAAACCCATGAAGGTATTGAAAGATAAATGAGAAATCTTACTTTTAAGCGCGGTATCTCTTTTAAGATGATTATATTCATCTTTACCGGCGTATTCGTTTTAATGGCCGCAATATTTACATATGTTTATAAAGTATCGCATGATACCATAATGGCCAACTTAAGAGAAAATTCGAAGCTGCTAACTCTATCTACAGTTAGTGAAGTTGAGAAAATACTTGCATCGGTTCAGAAAATTCCGGAGAATCTTGAAAAAATAATTGAAGAAGGAAAATATTCGGCAGACGAAATTGAGAAATTTCTTAGACTGGCTGTTGAAAACAATAAGGAAGTTTTTGGTGCTGCAATTTCTTTTGAACCTGATTACGCGGGCCCGTCAAGTGATTATTCTACAATCACTGTTTATACCTGGAATAACAGGATCATATGCGAAAAAATAAATAAAGGTAATTACGATAATCATATAAAAGACTGGTATTTGATTTCAAAAGAATTGAACAGGCCATTATGGAGCGAACCCTATTTTGATGAGGAAGGGGGAAATCTAATTATGTCCACTTATTCTGTTCCTGTTTACAAGACTATAAATGGAGAAAGAAAGTTTATCGGTATATTGAATGCAAGTATATCATTAAGCTGGCTGCAGGATATAGTATCGGCAATTAAAGTATATCAGACCGGTTATGCATTTATGGTATCAAGAAGCGGGAGTATTGCAACACATCCAATAAAATCATTGATAATGAATGCTACCGTTTTCAGCATAGCTGAAGAGACAAATTCGCCGCAGCTGCGTGAGATTGGCAGGCATATGATAAATGGGGAATCGAGTTTCGCTGAAGTGGAATATAGAAATGTTGCAACCGGAAAATTAAGCTGGATATCATATGCACCGGTTAAAATAAACGGCTGGTCCCTTGGCATAGTTTATCCGGTTGACGAATTAACTGCAGGGTTGACTAATTTGTTTCGCGTAATAATAATTCTTGTCGTAATTGGAGCTATTATTCTGTTGGCGGTGATTATTTTTATATCAAATTCAATTACAAGGCCCCTGCGCAGGCTTGCACTTGCAACAGAAAAAATTGGAGAAGGTTCCTTTGATGTTGAAATTCCTATGGTCCAAACTAAGGACGAGATAGGGGAACTGACAAATACATTTTCGGTAATGCAGGGTGCTTTAAAAAGAACAATTGCACAATTGAAGGAAGCAAATTCCGCACTGGAAGAATACAGCCGTACTCTTGAAGAAAAAGTTGAAAACAGGACTGTACTTCTTAAGGAGAAAAATATTCAGCTTGATAAAGCTTTGCAAAATGTTAAGACTTTAAGCCACATAGGGCAGGAGATTACATCAACACTGGATCTTGAATCTATCTTTGTAACAGTTTATGAAAGAGTTAACAGCCTTCTGGACGCAGGCAGCTTTTCAATAATGGTACTTAATGAAAAAGACCATCTTCTTGAATGTAAACTTGCAATTGAAAACGGTGAGCGCCTGCCCGAGTTCAGTTTCAGTACTGATGATAAGAACAGGTTTGCAGTCTGGTGTATAGATAACCGTAAGCCGGTATTTATTAATGATGTGGATAGCGAATTTTTAAATTATATTCAAAGCAGGTCAAAGCCCAAAGCAGGGCGTTATGTATCATCATTAATTTACCTGCCGCTTATTGTCGGGGAAAGGGTTATCGGTGTTATTTCGGTACAAAGTTTTAATAAAAATGCATATACAGAAAATCATCTTGATATTTTAAGAAACATAGCTAACTACACTGCTATTGCGCTCGATAACGCTTTTGCGTATGACACGGTAAATAGAGCCAACACGGAATTGAAAGAGGCACAGGCACAATTGGTGCAATCGGAAAAAATGGCTTCTCTCGGCCAGCTAACGGCGGGTATTGCGCATGAAATAAAAAATCCCCTTAACTTCATAAATAATTTTTCCGAACTATCCATTGATATTTCTAAAGAGCTGCTTGAGGAAATTGAAAAACAATCGGATAAACTTGAGCCTAAATCAGTTGAATACATTAAGGATATTCTAAATGACCTTGCCGGTAATGCAAAGAAAATTAATGAGCATGGAAAGCGTGCAGACAGTATTGTAAAAGGGATGCTGCTTCATTCAAGGGGTAAATCGGGGGAAAAACAAAAAACCAATCTTAATGATCTGCTTGATGAATATTTAAAACTTGCATATCATGGCTTCAGGGCACAGGATTCTACCTTTAATATTAAAATGGAAACAGAATACGACCATACTATCGGGATGATAGATGTTGTGCCGCAGAATATAAGCAGGGTCTTTCTTAATATTTTCAACAACGGCTGTTATTCAGTGCACGAAAAGAAAAAAGAACTAAAGAACTCATTCGAACCATTACTAAAGGTAAAAACAGAAAATCTTGGTGATAAAATAGAAATCAGAATACGTGATAACGGCAAGGGAATACCACAGGAAATTCTTGATAAAGTATTTAATCCGTTTTTTACAACAAAACCTGCCGGCAAAGGGACAGGGCTTGGTTTGTCATTAAGCTACGATATTATAGTTCAGGAACATAAGGGAGAAATAAAAGTTTTATCGGAACCGGGCGAGTTTGCTGAATTCATAATCACTATTCCTACTAATTTATAGAAAGGTAAAAAATGATAAGGATAATGGTAGTTGATGATGAACTTGATGTAGAACCGTTGTTCAGGCAAAAGTTCAGGAAAGAAATGCGCGAAGGTTATCTGGATTTTCATTTTGCCTTTTCGGGCGAGGATGCTCTTGAGTACCTCGGCACTGCTACTGCAGCAGATCTGGTGCTTATACTTTCTGATATTAATATGCCCGGTATAAACGGTATTGAACTTCTGCGTATTCTAAAAGATAAATACCCTCACTTAAAAGTTTTTATGATTACAGCGTATGATGACAAAGAAAAATATGAAAAAGCTATTGAATATGGTGCAGAAGAGTATTTTACCAAACCGATTGATTTTGAAAAATTAAGAGCAGAAATAATTTCAATAATTAAATAGAGTGAATAATTATGCCTGAAAAAATGCTTGTTGTGGATGATGAACCCGATCTTGAATCATTAATCCGCCAGCGTTTCAGAAAAAAGATTAAAGAGGGCGAATATGATTTCATTTTTGCCGCTAACGGGCTCGAAGCTTTAAGCCGCCTTCTTGAGCATAAAGATATTGGTATTGTTCTAAGTGATATTAATATGCCCGAGATGGATGGACTTACACTTCTTGCTAAATTAAACGAACTTAGAAATCCTGCACTCAGGACTGTTATTGTTTCCGCTTACGGTGATATGGACAATATAAGAACGGCTATGAACAGGGGAGCTTATGATTTTGTAACGAAACCTGTTGATTTTGCCGATCTGGAAATGACAATTGAAAAAACAATCAAGGAACTTGAACAGGTAAGAAATGCCGTAAAGGAACATGACAAACTTCTTGCAATTCAATATGATCTTGATACAGCACGGAGTATTCAGCTTGCAATATTGCCTAAAGTTTTTCCTCCATTTCCGGGCAGAATTGAATTTGATATTTTTGCTGCTATGGAACCGGCCAAGGAAGTAGGCGGCGACCTTTATGATTTTTTCCTTCTTGATAATGACCGCCTCGGTTTTGTAATAGGCGATGTTGCAGGCAAAGGTGTACCTGCCGCAATATTCATGGCAGTAAGCCGGACATTAATCAGGGCTACTGCGCTAAAAGGAATTCCCCCCGAAGAATGTATTACTTATGTTAACAATCTACTTTGCAATGAAAGCGTATCGTCAATGTTCGTTACCGTGTTTTATGGAATATTAAACTTCAGGACAGGCGAGCTTACATATTGTAACGGCGGGCATAATCCTCCTTATATTATTTCAAGTGAAGGCAGCTTAAAGGAAATTGAACTTACAGACGGTATTGCACTCGGTGTAGTTGACAATGTAACATATAAAAGCAAAACAATACAGCTTGCAAAAGGGGATACTATCTTTACTTTTACAGATGGTGTAACTGAAGCAATGGACACAGAGGGCGTTCTCTATTCTGAAGCAAAACTCGAAAATTTCTTAAAAGAAAATTATAAGCTTAGTGTTATTGACCTCGTTAAACATAATTTTGAAAATGTGCATCAGTATGCAAATGGTGCTCTGCAATCGGATGATATAACCGTTCTCTCAATCAGGCTTTTATAAAATGCAGGATGCAAATAGTAATATAAAAAAATCAATTGTACTGAAAGCAGTGAAGGAAAATTTTCAGGCCTGCATGGAGTTTGTTGAATCTCTGCTTAAAGATGCGGGGGTGGAATATGAAACTATTATGACAATACTCACCGCCTGTGAAGAGGTTATCATAAATATTATTGATTATGCATATCCTGCTGAAAGAGGGAACCTTAAAATTGAATTTGAAAAAAAAGAGAATACAATAATATTATTTTTTACCGATTCCGGAATTATGTTCAATCCTCTTATGAAAAAGGAAGCTGATATTTCACTTCCTCTTGAAGAAAGAGAAGCGGGGGGGCTTGGAATTTTAATGGTAACAAAGTTGATGGATGAAGTTAAGTATGAGTATAAGGAAAACCGGAATACTCTAAGAATTGTAAAAAAAATAAATGATAAATAAATAAGAGACTAAAATGGCTAAGAAAGCATCAAAATTATTTTTACTTTTCACAATTGTACTTGTTCTTGCGCTCCAATGCGGCTGTACAAAAAGAGAAACAATAACTAATCTTTCGCAGCTTGATAAAAAAGAATTTGCCGTGCCTACGGGTACCGTTGCAGATAAATTAGTGCTTTCTAAATTTCCCGGTGCAAAATTTAAATATTTTAACAGTGTACTTGATGCCTGCATGGCTGTTAAAGCAGGCAAAGCGGATGCCGCCGCTTACGATGAACCAATTTTGAAAAATATTGCCGGTAAAAATCCGGGATTAAAAGTGCTGCCTGATATGATTACGGTAGATAACTATGGGTTTGCAGTAAGGCTCGATGATCCATCGCTAAAGAAAACAATTGATGAAGTGGTTACAGCTCTTAAAGCTGATGGAAGATATGATAAAATGATGGAAAGATGGCTCCCCAAAGAAGGAACACCTAAACCTATGCCAATGGTTGGTGCGCCCAATACAAGCGGAGTGCTAAGATTCGGTACTGCCGCCATTACAGAACCATTTTCTTTTATGGATGGTACACAAAATATAGTAGGCATAGATATTGAGATTGCTTCCCTTGTTGCATTGAAATTGAATAAAAAACTTGAAATAGTAAACATGGATTTCGGGGCAATGATTCCGGCGCTAATTGCAAAGAAAGTTGATATGATTGGTGCATGTATAACAATAACTGATGAACGCGCAAAGAGTGTACTTTTTTCAGAACCATATTATAAAGGGGGCATTGCTGCTCTAGTTAAGGAGTAACGGACCGGAACATGAAAACCTATAGGATATATTATTTACTTTTCATTTCACTGCTTCTTTTTTATGGATGTAGTAATACGAAAAAACAGATTTCCAAATTGGAAGATATAAAAGATTCCAAAATTGGAGCGATGACCGGTACAACGGGGGAACAGCTTGCAGTTAAAAAATTTCCCGAGTGCAAAGTAAAAAGTTTTGATGATATAATGGATGCTGTTGCTGCATTAAAATCAGATCAGATTGATGCTGTTATTACTGCATTCCCGACTGCAATGAATGTTTGCAAAAAGAACCCGGATCTTTATTATTTACAGGAAGCTGTAGATTTTGAAAGTACTGCAATAGCTCTCCGCAAAGGGAATGAAAAACTTCTTACGGATTTAAATAATTTCATTACAGATCTGCAAAAAGAGGGTACACTTCAGGATATGAAAAGAAGGTGGTTTAAATCTGAGTTATCCCCTTACGAAACAGTAAACATAAAAGTACCGGATAAAGGAATACCTATAAAAGTTGGTGTTTCTGCTACAAGAGAACCATTCTGTTTCCTTGATGCAAATAAAAAAGTAATTGGGCATGACGGCGAGCTGGCTGCAAGAGTTGCATTGCATCTTGGAAGGCCGGTGGTATTTGTAGATATGAAATTCTCTGCATTAATTACGGCACTACAATCAGGGAAAATTGATTTAATAATTACCGGAATGACTGCAACGGAGGAAAGAAAAAAATCAGTTGATTTTACTATATCCTATTTTCAGAATTCTCAGGTAATACTAACGAAAAAGATAATTGAAGAATCACCAAAGGAATCAACGGTAAAATTAAGAACGGCTGACGATATAAAAGATAAAAAGATAGGTGTACTGCTCGGTTCTGTCCATGACACATATGCGGCACAAAATTATCCCAATGCAGCCGTGCTTCA
>TBL_comb47_HYPODRAFT_10001139_pt1 | contig 34896 bp, 30 predicted proteins | sample TroBogypolimnion_40_FD_10682 | JGI IMG/M metagenome (IMG submission 10682)
TACCTGATGATTGGATGTATTGAATAATTTCTTGGCTACAAACTTCTGGTGCAAGTGTGATAATCTTTATAATACCCTTTCCATATTCTAACAAATCTATTACTTCATTAATTGAGGGTTCATGAATGAACTGTTCTAAATGAGCACCTTTTTTGGAAGCGTTAATCCAAGGTCCTTCTACATGTAAACCAAGACAACCTTTTCCACCCTGATGCCAATAATCTTTTACTGCATCAATGCATGCGCGAAAAACAGCGTTACTATTGGTAGCAACGGTTACTACAAAATGAGATGCGCCCCCTTTGCTACAATAATCGTACAAAGAGAAAATTGAAGCTGCTGTTGGATATACAGCTAATAATTTATCATGAGCGCCATAAATCTGAATGTCTAAAAAAGCAGGTGCAACTATATCATAACTATTTGTATGATTAGTAATGAATTCATCAGAGGGAAATATTTCAGTGATTCTATTATCTTCAATAACTAATGTCTGATTGTGTAAGCAATTATTGCCTGTAAATAATTGCTTTGCAAGAATGGTTTTTTTATGCATCTGGATTGTCTTGTAAAATATTAAATTGGTCTGCGTCTTTCCAGAATGGAAATTCATTTCTTGTTTGGTTGAGCGAATCTTTGGTTAATACAAAACTATGAATCACTTCTTCCTGTTCTTTTGAGAATAGAATATTTCCAAGAGGATCAATTAACATACTATCGCCACTATGATTGATTTGATTACCATCTTCCCCAACTCGATTAACGCCAATGACATAAGATTGATTTTCGATAGCACGTGCAGTAAGCAGTGTTTTCCAGGCATGGTTTCTTCTTTCAGGCCAGTTAGCCACATAAATTATTAAATCATATTCAGGAGATTCATTGGATTGTTGGCGTGCCCAAACGGGGAAGCGTAGATCGTAACAGATTTGTAAATTAATTTTCCATCCATTAACACTGGTAATGAGTCGCTTATTCCCTGCGGTATAATGTTGGTCTTCTCCAGCATAAGCAAACAAATGACGCTTATCGTAAAATCCATAATTCCCATTGGGTAACATCCAAATTAAACGGTTGAAATAGTGGCCATTATCTTCAATAATGATACTTCCGGTTACAATTATTTTTTTAGCATTCGATATCTTTTTCATCCACTCAATCGTTTGACCGTCCATAGTTTCTGCCAAAACAGTAGGCCTCATACTAAAACCTGTAGAGAACATTTCAGGTAAAATAACCAGGTTTGTTTTTTCGTCTATCCCCATTATTTTATCTTCCAGCATGGCGAGGTTACGATTCTTATCCTCCCAATAAAGAGCAGTTTGAATCAGGGTTACAGATAGTGCATGCATAAATTGATGTGAAAGTTGACTATAATATTACTATTTTTCTTTTGATCGGATTTGTGCAATGGCATCTTGAATTAAGTTCGACTCATAACCTTTTTGCAAAAGGTAGTTGGTTGTTTTGGCCATTCTGCTAATCCATTGTTCAGATTTTATGGAACTCCATTTAGTGGAAGCTAGCTGTAGCAAGCATTTGCGATAATCTGCTTCATCAATTACTTTCAATCCTTTTTTGATATTAAATGAACTTACTTTCTTTTGTTGAAGTGTAGCATTAATTTTAATTCTACCCCATTTTTTACTTCGAAAGTGTCCGCCAGAAAAAAGTATAGCATATCTTTCTTCATTCAGATAGTCTTCTTCTATAAGTTTCGATAAAAGGGTTTCTACCTCTGTTTTGTGTAATCCGAATGAATAGAGTTTTTCTTTTGCTTCATAATGGCTCCTTTCCTGATATGCACAGTATTGCTTCAATTTTTGAAATGCCTGTTCTGGTGTATAATTTTTTATCAAAACAAATTCTTTGAAAAAGGAAAATAAGAATATTATATTTGTAGATAACCCCTAGTTAAATTTTACGAAGGTAGTTATAACCTTTTTCTATGAGTACTGTAAAGTATAATGTTTGTTTAATTGATGACGATAAGGTCTATCAGTTCACTTCAAAAATGATTCTAGAAGCTACCCAGCTTACTAGCAAAATCATTACTTTCTTTAACGGACAAGAGGCGATTGATTTTTTTTTAGCCCCTGAAAATCAACATATTGATATCCTTCCGGATGTAATATTTTTAGACATCAATATGCCCATCTTGAATGGCTGGAATTTCTTAGAATTGTTTGATAAAATATATTATTCCCTCCCTAAAAAGATTCTAATTTACGTAGTAAGTTCTTCCGTGGATGATAGTGATATGGAAAGATCTAAAAGCTTTGCCTGCGTTACGGACTATGTAATAAAACCCATTAATAAGGAAAAATACCGCTTACTACTTTCAGTGCCGGGATAAGATTGTCGTATTCAATCCACAACTCATTCACATTAATTGCATTATTGGCAGAAACCCCTATTTCTATCGAGGGAATATTAACATTTTGCACTAGGTTTGTTGGAACATAAATATGCAGAATGAAATTCATTGTTTCTTCCTCCTCTTTGTTAAAACACCTGCAACAAATTAGTGGTGTTATTAATGCAAATACAGTATTACCAATACTGGAAGACTTCCTTTTTGAAATTGAGGACAAAAAATTAAGTGTTGTAGCTACTGACCTTGAAACCGTTATGCGAGTTCAGATGGATGTAGAGAGTAAAGTGAATGGAAAGGTTTGTATTCCGGCTAAAATACTCTTGGATACTTTGAAGAATATTGCGGAACAACCCTTGACTTTCAATATCGATAAGAGCTTCTCTGTGGAGATTACCAGCGATAATGGTAAATATAAAGTGATGGGTGAAAATCCGGATAATTTCCCAAAAGAACCTTCTGCTGATGATACTACTGGATTTAATATGTCTAGCAGTGCTTTACTAACTGCAATCAATAAAACCTTGTTTGCAGTGAGTGGTGATGATCTTCGCCCGGCAATGACTGGTGTTTTCTTTGAACTCACTAAAGACTACGTGCAATTTGTTGCTACAGATGCTCATCGGTTAGTAAGGTATAAACGTACCGATACTAAAGCTACTAAAGTAGATTCTTTTATAGTTCCTAAAAAGCCATTGAATCTTTTAAAAAATGCATTGCCTGATAATGATGACGAACTAACCATCAGTTATAATAATAACCATCTTTTTGTTCAGCACGGCTCAACCCAAATGATTTGTCGTTTGATAGATGCTCGTTTCCCTGATTATAAAGTGGTGATTCCAACAGACAATCCTTATAAATTAATTGTTAGCAAATCGGATTTTCAAGGTGCATTACGTCGTGTAAATGTATTCTCAAATAAAAGCACTAATCAAGTTGCTTTGAATATCAGTGGTAGCGAATTGCAATTGGCTGCTCAGGATGTTGACTTTAGCTTTGAGGGAAATGAGCGTATGAATTGTCAATATGATGGAGAAGACCTTCAAATTGCTTTCAATGCCAAATTTTTAATTGAGATGTTGAATGCAGCGGATACTAATGATGTTAAAATGGAATTATCAACTCCTACTAAAGCAGGTTTAATTAAACCAACTGAACAGGCTGAAGGAGAAGACTTGCTTATGTTAGTAATGCCATTGATGTTAAATAATTAGAATAACCATTCTATATAGGTAACCGTCTCGAATTCCCGAGACGGTTTTTTTGTGTTTTGATAATTCTTGAAAACAATTATGTTTGTATATTGAATGAAAATTGCTTGCCCACATGATTGAATCAATTGTGAATTATTTTGAACATATACCCAGTCTGCATCGTGCATTAATATTAGCTGGTGGTATTAGTTTTTTCTGGATTATCGAAAGCTTTTTCCCTTTATTTGGGTTTAAGTATAATAAATGGAAGCATGCCTCTCTTAATATTTTCTTTACGCTCACCACTATCATTATCAATTTTGCCTTTGCTTTATTGATTGTAAAAGCAAGTGATTGGGCAATCGGTCATCATTTTGGGTTGATGCAATTAGTATCAATGCCTCTTTGGATTTTTATTATTCTTGGATTATTATTAATGGATTTGATAGGAGCTTACCTCATTCACTTGATTGAACACAAGGTAAAGTGGATGTGGAAATTTCATATGGTACACCATGCAGACACGCATGTAGATACCACAACAGCGAATAGACATCATCCAGGAGAAAGTGTTTTTCGTGCAGTTTTTGCAATGATTGCTGTTTTGATTTGTGGCGCTCCAATGTGGTTATTGATGATGTACCAAAGTTTAAGTGCAGTTCTATCACAGTTCAATCACGCAAATATCCGATTGCCATTATGGTTAGATAACGCCATTGGATGGGTGATAGTTTCACCTGATATGCATAAGGTTCATCATCATATTGTGCGCCCTCAAACTGACAGCAATTATGGTAATATTTTTTCTATTTGGGATAGATTATTCAAGACTTATAATTATACACCTATTGACCAAATTCAATATGGACTTGATGTTTTAGACAACTGTAGGGATGAGAATTTAGCCTTCCAGCTGAAAATTCCTTTTGATAGCCAAGTGAAAACGGATTATTAGTTGTTTCACCCCATCTTTGCATAAATCGTTTTTATGAAGATCGCCGCATTTATTCCAGCACGTTATGCAGCCACTCGATTCCCGGCAAAATTAATGCAGTTGTTAGGTGATAAATCTGTAATTAGACATACCTATGATAATACAGTAGCAACTGGTTTGTTTGATGAAGTGTATGTAGTTACTGATAGCGATATTATTTTTCAAGAGATCAATTCTCATGGTGGTAAGGCTATCATGAGCATTAAAACACATGAGAGCGGAAGTGATAGAATTGCTGAAGCAGCATTAAATATGGAAGTTGATATTATCGTGAATGTACAAGGAGACGAGCCATTTGTTCAAAGGGAGCCTTTGGAAAAATTATTAGCTACATTTTCGGGCAAGGATAGCGATACTGTGAAAGTTGCTTCTTTAATGCAAGAATTGAAAGACCAAACTTTAATTGAAGATCCTAACTATGTAAAAGTTGCTGTTGATCGTAATATGAATTCACTTTACTTTTCTAGAAGTGTAATTCCCTATCCAAGAGATAAATCGTTAGCCATTACATATTATGAACATATTGGCGTGTATGCGTTTCGTAAAGAATCACTCATGCAATTTACCAATTGGCCAATTACAGCTTTGGAAGCAGCAGAAAAAATTGAATGTCTTCGGTATTTAGAATATGGTATCCCGTTACGAATGGTTGTAACAAATTATATGGGTGTGGAAATTGATACTCCAGAGGATTTGATCAAAGCTGCGAATCTTTTAAAGTAAATAGATAGACAATTAATAACAGCAATCGTTTGTAATTTTTATACTGAAACATTTTGCAAGGCTTTTACTATCTTTCTGTTTCAAAATAACGATTGCTTATGAATCAGAACAAGCTTCTCCGCTGGTCTATTGTGGTAGCCCTTGCAGGTTTTATTTTTGGATTTGATACAGTAGTTATTTCAGGCGCTAACCAGCCTATAAAAGAACTCTGGCATACCTCCCCTCTTTTTCACGGTTTCTTTATCATGTCGATGGCCCTCTGGGGAACAGTTATTGGTGCTTTGTTTGGAGGAATACCAACTGAAAAATTTGGTAGAAAAAAAGTATTGCTTTGGGTTGGAATTCTATTTGCTATATCTGCTTTTGGATCTGCCTTTGCGAGCGATCCCTATATGTTTTCTTTCTTTCGTTTTATAGGAGGATTGGGCATTGGTATTTCCTCAGTTGTGGCACCTATTTATATATCTGAGATTTCAACACCCGCTACGCGCGGAAAACTTGGAGCTCTTTATCAATTTAATATTGTATTCGGAATTTTGATTGCATTTTTATCAAACTATTTTTTACAAGGTTTTGGTGGAGCAAATGACTGGCGCTGGATGTTAGGTGTATTAGCTGTTCCTTCCATTATTTATACCGTTTTAGTATTTGGGATTTCTGAAAGCCCGAGGTGGTTAATCACTAAAAAAAATGATCTTGCAGCTGCTAAAAAAGTGATGCTGCAAATTGGAGTGGTTGATATCGATGCCGAAGTGGCGAGTATTATCCAAAGCAATCAGCATGAAGCTTCTACTGGAAAAGTTTCTGATTTTTTCTCTGCCAAACACAAAAAGATTATTTTCTTGGCATTTTTAATTGCTTTTTTTAATCAGGTATCTGGTATCAATTTCATTTTATATTATGCACCAGAAATTTTAGAGAAAGCTGGACTTGCAGCTAAAGAATCTTTATTCAATTCCATTGCGATCGGTGGTACCAATTTGATTTTCACCTTTGTGGGATTGTATTTGATTGATCGTCTTGGAAGAAAAACACTTTTATTAATTGGGTCTTTTGGTTATATCATTAGTTTATCATTAGTGTCATATGCATTCTATGCACATACAGGTCCCATATTTTTAATGACGTTCTTATTGATGTTTATTGCAGCCCACGCGGTTGGTCAGGGTGCTGTTATTTGGGTATTTATTTCTGAAATATTTCCTAATAAAATACGCTCAGCCGGACAATCATTTGGGGCAAGTATTCACTGGGTGTTTGCGGCATTAATCACTTTGGTTACCCCTTATTTTTTAGATAAGGATAATGGGATATTTAAAGAAAATCCTTGGCCGATTTTTGCATTTTTTGCAGGAATGATGGTCTTGCAATTGATTTGGGTAATTACTAGTATGCCCGAAACAAAAAATATTTCTCTAGAGGAATTAGAAAAAAAACTAATCAACTAAATAAGTAAAATGCGCAAGAGTATACTAATCTTAGGCTTGTTTTTTGCAGGAAAAATTGTTGCTCAAGAACAAAATTTATATAAAGAAACTTACCGACCCCAGTACCATTTTAGTCCGACCAAGAATTGGATGAACGATCCTAATGGATTGGTATACAGCAATGGCTTGTATCATTTATTTTTTCAGCATAACCCTTTTGCTAACGAATGGGGGCATATGACTTGGGGACATGCAACGAGTAAAGATTTAATACATTGGAAAGAAATGCCAATTGCAATTGCTGAAGAAAATGGAGTGATGATATTCTCTGGTTCTGCTGTTCTTGATAAAGATAACAGTGCTGGTTTTTCAAATGCGAATAACAAAAAACCTTTAGTAGCTATCTATACTGCGCATACAGAAACTTTGCAAACACAAGCATTAGCTTATAGTATTGATGAAGGTGTAACATGGAAAAAATATCAGGGGAATCCCGTTTTAGATTTACATAAAAAAGATTTTAGAGATCCTAATGTTTTTTGGTATGAAGCCAAGAAACAGTGGATCATGGCCGTTTCTCAACCTATCGAACATCAAATATCCTTCTATGCTTCTACTAATTTAAAGGAATGGAAGCTGTTAAGCAATTTTGGCCCGGCAGGAGATCTGAGTGGTGTATGGGAATGTCCCGATTTAATGCAAGTGCCAATAGAAGGAGAGCGGGGAAAAACTAAATGGGTTTTATTCACTTCTCAGAATAGTACCATGCAATATTTTGTGGGTGAATTTAATGGCACGAATTTCTTGGTTGACAAACCAAATTCTACCATTCACAAACAAGACTACGGTACTGATTATTATGCTGCCGTATCTTATCATAATACTATAGATAAACAACCTATTAGTATTGGTTGGGTAAATAATTGGGAATATGCGAATACCATTCCAACAGCACCTTGGAAGAGTGCTATGTCGATACCAAGAAAACTGTCTGTAAAAAAAATAGGAGAAGATTGGGTTTTGGTTCAACAACCGATTCCAGCTCTTGAAAATCTTCGTTTAATAAAGGAAAGCATTTCGAATACTACTGTTTCCAAAGAATTAATTTTAGCTCAAAAGGGCAACAAATTTGAAATGGAATTAAACATGATTCCATCAAAAAATGCAATAGGAGGAATTAAACTAGCAGTTGGGAATGGGCATTATTTTGAAATAGGTTATGATGCTGCTAAGGAAATAATATTTATCGACAGATCAAAAACTAATCAATCTTTTAATGCTAAATATGCTTCTATCAATAGAAAAGAAGCTTCACTCAAAACAAAAGAAGGTAAAATTAAATTGCATATTTTCTTTGATGAATCGATTGTTGAAATTTTTACTGCCGATGGAACTGTTGTATTTACTGCTCAGGTTTTTCCTGGTAAATCAGAAACGGGATTGGAGTTTTATAGTAACGGCTCAGCAATTCAGTTCGAAAATATCCATTACTGGAAAATGAAATCAAGTTGGTTTTAAACAAATGTTAGGATTGTGAGCTTGTTTTTGAATTGATGTATCTTTGCATGATCAATTAAGTTTAAATAGTGATCTATGTCAACTTTCCGCAATTTTAAAATGGTTAGCTATGTGGTATATGGCCGCGGCAGTTTTAACCAATTAGATGAAATTTTAGTGCCTCATCGTAAAGGCGAAGCACCCATGATATTTTTGGTAGACCATTTTTTTGAAGGTAAACCTTTAGCTAGCCGAGTTCCATTAAGGGGTAAGGATAAGATCATTTTTGTGGATGTTACATATGAGCCAAAAACAACTCAGGTAGATAAATTGGCGCAAGGTTTGAAAGACGAGTTTGGAACTATTAGTGGGGTTATAGGAATTGGTGGCGGATCTGCTATGGATTTAGCAAAAGCAGTTTCTTTAATGATGAATAATCCTGGATCATCAGCTGATTACCAAGGATGGGATTTGGTAAAACAGGCAGGTGTATATAAAGTAGGTATTCCTACACTAAGTGGTACAGGTGCTGAAGTAAGTAGAACAACGGTGTTAACTGGTCCTGTAAGAAAACTTGGGATGAATTCTGATTATACTCCTTTCGATCAGATAGTATTGGATCCGGAATTAACTAAAGATGTGCCTATTAATCAGCGTTTTTATACTGGAATGGATTGTTATATCCATTGTATTGAAAGTTTAGAAGGAACTTTTCTAAATGAATTTAGTAAGAGTTATGGCGAGAAGGCATTACAATTATGTCAGAAGATATATGTTGAAAAGAATCATTGGGATGAAGAAAGTGATGATCAATTAATGATGGCTTCTTATGCAGGGGGTATGAGTATTGCATATTCACAAGTAGGTGTAGCACATGCTGTGAGTTATGGTTTGAGCTATTTATTAGGAACTAAACATGGTATCGGAAATTGCATTGTTATGAATCATCTGGAAGAATATTATCCAGCTGGTGTAAAGGAGTTTAAATGGATGGTAGAGAAGAATAATATTGAAATTCCTGTTGGAATTTGTAAGGGCTTGTCGGAAGATGATTTTGAAAAAATGATCAATGTATCCATGGGAATGAAACCACTTTGGGAAAACGCATTAGGCAAAGATTGGGAAAAGATCATGACACGTGAAAAGCTACGTGCGCTTTATGATAAATTATAATTAACTGAATTTTTAAGTATAGTATGATATGTCAATACGTATTTTCATCACCGGAGGCACATTTGATAAGGAATATAATGAATTGAATGGACAGTTGTATTTCAAAGACACACATATTAATGAGCTTTTGAAATTAGGGAGGTGTAGAGTAGATGTGGATATACGAACTCTCATGATGGTGGATAGTTTAGAAATGACAGACGATGACAGACAATTAATTGCACGCCAGTGTCAGAATTCAGATGAAGACAAGATCATCATTACTCACGGTACAGATACGATGTCAGAAACGGCAGCAGTATTAGCAAAAGAAACAACGAATAAGACAATTGTATTAACTGGTGCCATGATTCCTTATAAATTTGGTAGTTCAGATGGATTATTCAATTTAGGAAGTGCTTTAGCATTTGTGCAGGCATTACCAAATGGGGTTTATGTTGCAATGAATGGACGTTATTTTACCTGGGATAATGTTCGTAAGAATAAACAGACAGGAGGATTTGAAGAAATTATACAATAAACAGTTTATTCCAAATCCATCGATCTGTATACATTGGTATAGTGTAATATTTTTTTAAATAATTCTTCTGGTAAAAAAGGTTTTACAACCACATCATTGATTCCAATTTTTTCAATTCTTTGTTCTATTTCTTTTGGTGGACTTGCTGTTAATGCAATAATAGGGATAGTAATATCTCTTTCTCTTAAAATTTTTGTAGAAGTAAAACCATCCATTATAGGCATATTCAAATCCATTAATATCAGCTTGTGCTTATTTAAATCGATCATGTCTAAACATTCCTGTCCGTTTAAAGCAACATCAACCTTAGCGCCCCATCTTTCTAAAAAGTTAACTGCTACTAAAATATTTACATCACTGTCTTCCACTAACAAAATGTCGATATTTTTTAAAGGCATATCTTCTTCCGAAGGTAATTGCTGATAATGCTTGGTGCTAATTGAAGGTTTATTACTTAAAGGAAAACTTTGAGTGAAAGAAAAAATGGAACCTTTACCTAATTCGCTTTCTAGTTTAAGTTCTATTCCTTGTAAGTTTAGCAACATTTTAGTAATTGTTAAGCCCAAGCCAGTGCCACCAAAACTTCGAGAAGTGGAAGAATCTGCTTGGGTAAATCTTTCAAAAATAAATTGCTGTTGTTTTTTATCAATTCCAATACCAGTGTCTTGAATGATAAACAGAATCTTAATGTTTTCGGTTGTCTTATCAAGCACTGTTATTGTAAAATTAACTGTTCCTTTTTTTGTAAACTTTATGGCATTATTTAAAAGGTTATTGAGTATTTGGGTAAGTCTTGTAGGGTCGCCCAAAACAGTAATCTGGTCCGATAGATCATAATTTAATATCAACTCATTTTGCTTTTCATTGGCATAGGTTTTGAATCCAGTAATAATGTTATTGCAAATCTTAATTAGGTCCATTTCAATTGATTCGAAATTTACTTTTCCTGCCTCTATTTTATTGTAGTCTAAAATATTATTGACAATAGATAAAAGATTGTTAGCAGAAAATACCATTACATTCAAATACTCTTCCTGATCTTTTCGAGGCTTATCTCTTAATAATAAATTAGAAAGACCAATAACAGAATTAAGTGGCGTCCTAATTTCGTGCGACATAGTAGAAAGAAATTCGCTTTTTGCTTGTAACCCTTGTTCCGCTTCTTTTTTAGACTGCTTTAAAACAAATGCAAATCGATAAGAAAGTATTAAAGATTGAATGAAAAAAAATGTGAAATAGCAGATAAAAATCAATCCTTTTTGTGGAGTTGTAATTCCAAAATGCTCTAATACAATTAATATAGTAACCATTAAGCCAACAGAAGTACCCCATAATGAATAATTTGCTCCAATTCTAATATGCTGAGCGGCTTTAATGTAGACATAAAAAACATATAGAAAAAAGACCAACATGGCAATCAAGAAATAATTAATGACGGCAGTAGAATAGATGGTTGGTAAAAACAGGGTAATACCACTGAATACTATGCTAATGACAATCATTAATTTTAAGACCTTTTTATTAAATTCTTCTGGGTATAGATACCATGTATAAAATGAAAACGTAAATGCACTGGCATATAGACTTAAATATTCTAATTGAAAAGTAAACCAAAATGGTAGGTTAGGGAAGATATGATGCAATTCATAACCACCACCACCTATAATTCGAAGGCTATATGAGATACAAAATAGTGAGAAGTATAAAATAGCTTTATCGTGTTTTCCAAATAAGTAGAGACCAAAAAAGAAAAGGCCTCCCATGAATAAACAGCCTGTTAGCAAAAAATCGTAGGATTTACTTTTATCATCCTGGAGTATCATTTTTGTACGATTACCAATGGTAATTTCTTTATAAGGGCCACCTTTTGCATGCCAGTAGTTGGCAATTTGTAAAACTAATACTAGACTGTCTTTATCAATTTCTAGGGGAAGTGTTTTACTAAACCAATTAACTTTCGAAGTGGCTTTGCTGGTATCTGGAATACCATTCAATGAAAAGACTTTTCCATTTACATAAAGTCGATAGCTCGAATAAACATCAGGAATAAAAAGTGCTAAATCGTTTTTATTATTTGGTAGTAATACTTTCAGATAATAAGTGGCATAACCAATTGAAGGAAGTTGAACACCATTCAGCTTAGTATCATTCCACATATTGGGATATTCAGTAAAAGCTGTATTCGAATTAATACTATCAGGTGTTACCAATTGATGCCAATAAAATGCCCACTCACCTCTCATGTTTATAGTGGTGGATGAAAGATCAGTTTTACGCAAATCTAGAACCCCTTTTTTTGCAATTGGTAGGGTGTCGGCCTTTGTATTTATAGTTGCAAATAGAAAAAAAAATAGCCAGGTAAGTGCTATTGTTTTAGGTTTATTGGCTCGCTTTAGTAACCACATAAAAATGATAATTAAATTCAGCTGGATAAACCAAGTTGAGGACAAATAAAAGTAAACAACTTTTTAGTAAATTGGTATATATATAATAAAATCGTTAAATAATTTTAAAAAAAAGCCACCCTATTTTGTAGGGTGGCAGTAGAATTCGAGTTAGCCTATCTATTACTTCTTAGTCTCTAATAATTTGAAGAATTGATCTAATTGTGGTAAGATAACAATTCTAGTTCTGCGATTAGCAGCGCGACCTTCATTTGTAGTATTATCTGCAAGTGGAAGATATTGACCACGGCCTGCAGCAGTCATACGTTTAGGATCTAATCCATAAGTGTTTTGTAAAATGCGTACAACAGTTGTAGCTCGTTTTACACTCAGATCCCAGTTGTCGGAAATACCATTGCTTTTGATAGCAACTGAATCAGTATGTCCTTCCACCATAAACTCGATATCAGGTTGAGCATTTAAAACTTTAGCAACTTTTCCTAAAACTTCTTTTGCTCTATCGGTTACATCATAGCTACCACTTTTAAATAAAAGTTTATCTGAGATATCTACATACACAACACCTTTATCAACTTTGATATTGATGTCTTTATCGTCTAGGTTTCCGATAGCACCTTTTAGATTCATCACTAAAGCCATGTTCAAAGAATCTTTACGGGCAATAGAACCTTGTAAATCTTTGATATAAATATCTTTTGAACCAATATTCTCTAAAGACTTTTTAATACTTTCTGCTTGAGAACCAGTGACAACAGAAAGATCTTTTAGCTGATTTAAAACAGTGTTATTATTTTGTTTTAGGTAATCGATTTGACTTTTTAAATCTGCATTAGAAGACTCCAAAGCAGATTTTTTTGTATTCAGTTCGCTTACTTGGTTGTTACATTTATTTTGTTCATCTTGAAGTGTGCGATATTTGCCTTGTAGTTCAAGGTAAGCACCATTTAATTCACCATACTTAGCTTCAGCTTGTCTCATTTGTTTCTGGCTAACGCAAGAAAATAATAAAACTGAACTCAGACCAAGCACAACATAGTTTCTAATTTTCATATCTATTTGTTTTAAACTGTTGATAAGATTCTAAACGTAAAATTAACCCAAAAATTGTATAGTACCGACTATTGAATAAATCATTCAAAATAATATAGTTCAAGTTCCAAAAATTACTAATTCATTGGCATTAGCCCAACCTTCATATTTGGTTTGGTATTTGCTATCAATGATATTTCGTTTTATTTTTAAAGTTGGCGTAAGAACACCATTTTCTATTGTCCATTCTTCAGCAAGTATCACAAGTTTTGCAATTTGTTCGTGATGCTCTAATTCTTCGTTAACAGTTCTTAAAAAGGTCATCAAATCTTTTGTAATTTGAATTTTTTCTACATTTTTTGTAGACTCAGACAGTATACAAAGTGCAATAGCATGTGGCATGGCATGGCCAACTAAACAAGCTTGATCAATAAAACTATGGGCAAGCAGTTGACTTTCTATTGGAGCCGGACTGATATATTTTCCTTTACTCGTTTTAAACTGGTCTTTAATTCTTCCTGTAATTGTCAAATAGCCTTCTGAGTCAATAGACCCTTGATCTCCTGTTCGTAAAAAATCATCTTCAAAACATGCGGCAGATAATGCTGGTTCTTTATAATATCCTTTCATAGAAGCTTCACTTTTCACTTGCACTTCTTGATCTGAACCAATACGCACAATCACTTCAGGATAGGACTTTCCAACCGTACCGAATCGTATATTGTTTTTTCTATTTGCATGAGAGAGGGCAAGGTTTTCAGTCATTCCATAGGCTTCCATTATAATGATCCCCAATTTTGAATACCATTCGAGTAATGCTTTATTAATTGGTGATGCCCCAGTAAAAATAAAATGTGCTCTTGAGAGACCCAGTTTTTTGCGAATTATTTTTTTAAAAATTTTCGACACTACTGGAATAGATAAAATTCGATTGAGTTTTTTCTGAGACATTTTTTTCAAAACACCTTCTTGCATTTTTTCCCAAATACGGGGAACTGCTAAAAACATAGTAGGTTGTGTGTCTTGAAGATTTACAGAAAACCGGTCCATCGATTCTACAAAATACATAGTACTGCCTGTAAAAATGGTACCGCATTCAACCAACATTTTTTCCGCTACATGGCATAGTGGTAAATATGAAAAAAATATTTCTGTTTGAATAGTCGGGTTTGTTTTAAGAAAAGAATCAACAGCAAAATTCATCGCACGATGTGTATGCATTACGCCTTTGGGTTGTCCGGTAGTACCAGATGTATAAATGATACAGGCTAAAGAATCCATATCAAGTATTGGTTTACCAATAAAAGGTTTTTGCAATTTGGTAAAATCTTTCCAGCTTGTACAATTTTCAATCGGATAAAAAGGAAAACATATTTGAATAAGGTGTTTGGGAACTGCAGCTTGCATTTTATCTGGATGATCTAATTTGCCTAAGAAGATCAATTTTGAATCGCTATGAAGTAATAATTCTGTTAAAGAGTAAGGACTTATATTAGGATAAAGTGGAACAGACACACAGCCTGCCATCATAATAGCCAAATCTGCCATAACCCAATAAGCACAGTTTTTGCTTAGTATTGCAATTTTATCTCCCTCATGTAACCCCATTTGATGAATTGCAGTAACCATTTTTCTAATTTCTTCACCAGCAGATTGCCAACTAAAATTTTGATACACTTGGTTAACTGGCTCAGCCAAAAAAAGATTCTCTGGCTTTGTTTTTTCGAAACGACAAAAGCTATCAATGATCGAAGGGGGGGTATGCGATTCTGTCATAGGAAACTGTTTCAAATAATTTGTAAATGTGAAAGACTTAGTTCAGGATATTTTCCTTGAACAGGGGCGAAATAATTAATTATTTTTTTGAAGTCTGCTGCCTCATCTTTACTCGTATAAAAGGGCTCTTCCATTCTAATTTCTTTCTTGGCATAGTCAAATGCAACCATCACAATGGGTACATTTGCTTTTTGAGCGATAAAATAAAATCCGGTTCTAAGGCGCTCTACTTTCTTTCGAGTTCCTTCGGGAGAAAGGGCTAATAAAAATTCGGAATGATTATTAAAAAGATCTACGGCCTGTTCAACCATATTTTTTTTACTAAAACGATCAACAGGATGTCCTCCAAAATAACGCAGCAAATATCCACCGGGTCCTTTGAATAGTTCTTGCTTTCCCAAAAACTGCAGTGATTTTAATCTTAGAATACTTCTAGCTGCAAGACCAATAAATAAATCGTCTACACAAGTATGCGGTGCAACGATAATGACTGCTTTTGGTATATTAATAGGAAATTGAACGCTAATTTTCCATCCAATAATACGAAAATAGAGTTTCCAGAGAAATCTCATAAGCAGCAATCTTTAAATAACAAGTTAAGATTTGCTTTTGATTTTAAGTATAAAAAAAAATTCGTCAAATCAGATGAAATTGAACAATTTTATATTAGTTTACAGTTTTACGCTAAAACCCCTACAATGTCTAATTTCCGAGGCTTTATTGGCTCAGAGCTTTTGGCTATTAAACAGCATCTAGCCTCGATAAAAAGTGCCATCCCGAATAAAGTCAAACTATTACCCTCTGAAAGAAGAAGTTTATTCAAATTACACTTAAAAAGAAAAGATTTTGCATTAAAAGCCATCCCGTTAATGCGAAAGAGTCCAAGTTCAGCACCTAGTTATGTTGATATCCAAGCCTGTAATAATTATATGTTGTTATTTGAACAATACACCGAATTAATGGTGGAAGTAGATGCCGTAAAAAGACATCTTGAAGATGCAAGATTATTAGTGGGCCATGAAATTTTAAAACAAACTCGTTCTTATTTTCAGAATGCAAAGAATGGAGCTGATTTAGGTGATCATCATTTTGAAAAAATAGTTGAATCTCTAAAACCTTTCTATGCTGTTGGAAGAAACAGTAAAAAATTAGAAGAAGAGCGAGAATAATAAAGTTGGCAATCCCTGAATCTGCGCTTTTATCCATTTATTGAGGCACTCAAATAAAGAAATATTTTATATATCAATTTTATGGCAAATTTGTGGTGGTGATAAAGTCAAATCCATAAATAATGAACAAGTACTTTAGAATTGACAAGATTAGCAGAAAAAAACTATACTGGATTTTCCAGGCATGTGGTTGGCTTGCTATGTTGTTTTATGAATTGATTAATTATGTAGGTTTAGGTTTCTTTACTGTTCCAGATTATTTATCCCTGATGTGCTTAACAGTTATAGCCATGTTATTCACGCATCTTTACAGATATATTATCAATCACTCTAATTTTAACAGACAAGCCTATATTTTTCAATTCTTTTGGATGATTGTGAGTTGGATAATTCTGTCCTTACTGATTCCATTAACAGGCACTTTTCTATATCATTTCATCAATCATAAAGTAAAGCTTAGCTTTTTTAATCTAAACTTTTTTATGAATGTGATTAACTGGAGTCGATACCTGGTTGTTTGGTTACTAATGTACCATATCTCTAAATTCTTGTACTATAAGTCAAGAGCAGATTTGCGCCAACTGCATACTGTGCTTGAATTACAGACCGCACAATTGGAAATATTGCGTCTACAATTAAATCCACATTTTTTATTTAATGCATTAAATAGTATTCGATCTCTGATAATTACTGACGGGGAACAAGCCAGAAATGCGACAACTTTATTATCACAACTTTTGCGGCATACCTTAAACTATGAAAAACAAAGTTTTATATCGCTTCAGCAAGAATCAGATATTGTAAAAGATTATTTGGCTTTAGAAAAAATTAGATTTGAAGAGCGATTAGAATATTGTGTAGATATTGAACCGGTAATATATGACGTAACAGTACCCCCAAGTATACTATTAACACTTGCTGAAAATGCTATCAAACATGGTATTAATAAATTAGTAAAAGGGGGAACCATAGTTGTGGAAGTGAAAAAGATGGAAAATCACATATTTATTTGTGTTACCAATAATGGTAAGATCACAGTAAATGAAGATAAAGTTAGACAGGGAATAGGAATTTCTAACTTAAATAAGCGACTTAAGTTGTTTTATGCTTCACATCCCGAATTGGTATTACAGCAGGTAAAAGAAGATTTGGTAGCCGCAAGCATACAATTACCAATTGAGCATAATAATTGATTTTACTACTAGGATATTTATATAAATTGTTTCTTTACATGAAACCTAAGCCATGATCCATTCACAAAACAAGATCATAATTATTACGGCACCTTCGGGAGCGGGAAAGTCTACCATCACTCATTATTTATTGAATAAGTATCCACAACTTTCTTTTTCCATATCCGCTGCCACTAGAAGTCCTAGAGGTCAAGAAAAAGACGGAATTGATTACTATTTTTTGAGCGAGGCAGAATTCAAACATAAGATTCATGAAGATGCGTTTTTGGAGTGGGAGATGGTATATGAAGGAAAGTATTATGGCACTCTTAAATCTGAATTAGATCGAATATGGGCAGCAGGGAAAGTGCCTATGCTAGATATTGATGTAAAAGGAGCTATACATGTACAGCAACAATTTGAAGACAACTGCCTTTCAATTTTTATTGAGCCACCCTCAGTAGAAGAGTTGCGCAAAAGATTAGAGAGCAGGGGCACAGAAACTCCAGAGAGCTTAGCTACCAGAATAAATAAAGCTAGCTATGAGATTTCTTTCAATCATCGGTTTAGCAAAACCATTGTTAACGATGAACTAAGTAAAGCCTGTGAAGAGACAGAGGCGGTTATTAAAGATTTCTTAGGTTGGTAAGATTGTTTTACTGAAATTTAATGTCTAACAATTTTACTATGCCATTTACAAACAGAACCATTTTAATTACAGGTGCCAGCAGAGGAATTGGCAAAGCAATAGCTATTCGTTTAGCCAAAGAAGGTGCGAATATTGTGATTGCAGCTAAAAGTGTAGATGAGGATCCAAGATTAGGAGGCACAATCTATTCTGCAGCTGCAGAAGTTGAAGCTGCTGGTGGGAAAGCGTTGGCGGTACAAGTGGATATCAGAAATGAAGAACAGATCCAAAGTATGGTGCAGCAAGCTGTTGAAAAATTTGGGGGGATAGATGTGGTTATCAATAACGCATCTGCTATTCAGTTAACTGGTACTGAACAAACAGAAACAAAACGTTTCGATTTAATGCAAAGTATCAATGTGCGAGGTACATTCTTAGTGGTAAAACATTGCCTACCTTATTTACGCAAAGGTAAAAATCCACATATCATTACTTTATCTCCTCCTGTAAATTTAAATCCAAAATGGATGGGTGGACATATTGCATATACCATTACTAAGTTCAATATGAGTATGTTGGCATTGGGTTGGTCGGCTGAATTAAAAGGTGCAGGAATTGCATCCAATGCTTTGTGGCCTAGAACCACTATTGATACAGCCGCAGTGAGAAATTTATTAGGAGGAGAAACCTTAGCTAAGATGAGTAGAACGCCAGAAATCATTGCTGATGCGGTATATTTTATTTTAAAGAAAAATGTATCACAGTGTACTGGTCATACTTTTATTGATGAAGAAGTTTTAGCTGGTGAAGGCATTACAGATTTAGAAAAATATTCAGTTGTGCCCGGTGCACATTTATATACCGACCTTTTTGTTTAATCATTACTAACTAAATCACATGAAAAAGATTGTTACTGCAGGTGCACTATGCCTTGCAACGGGACTATTATTTGCGCAAAAGACAAAAACAAAACCTGCTGCAATTAATGGAGTTGACGTTTTAAAAACCCAAGCCATTCAAGATATACAAAGTGGATATACTGCTTACAAAAATGTGGCTTTGCAAATTTGGAACTTTGCTGAAGTGGGATATAAGGAAACAAAAAGTTCTTTATTACTTCAACAGACTTTGAAAGATGCTGGCTTTAGTGTTCAATCCGGTGTGGCAGAAATTCCGACTGCTTTTGTAGCTACTTATGGTAGTGGTAAACCAGTAATTGGCATACTGGCTGAGTATGATGCCCTTCCTGGCTTAGCACAAAATGCAGTTCCTGAAAAATCTGTAATAGCAGGTAAAGATGCAGGTCATGGATGTGGCCATAATTTATTTGGTACTGCATCTGTAGCTGCTGGTATTGAAATCAAACAACTGATAGCATCTAAAAAATTTACCGGTACTATCAAAGTATTCGGTTGTCCTGCGGAAGAAGGAGGCAGTGGTAAAGTATATATGGTAAGAGCAGGATTATTTAATGATGTTGATGTAGCAGTACACTGGCATCCTGGAGATGCCAATGAAGTAACAATGATCAGTGCTCTAGCTAATACTTCTGCCAAGTTTCGTTTTCATGGAATATCTGCACACGCTTCAGCCTCACCAGAAAGAGGCAGGTCTGCCTTGGATGCAGTAGAATCGATGGATTTTATGTCGAATATGATGCGTGAACATATACCACAGGAAACTAGAATACATTATGTAATCACCAATGGAGGTAAAGCACCTAATGTAGTTCCGGATTTTGCTGAAGTATTTTATTATGTGCGTCATCCTCAAAGAGATCAAGTGGTTTCAATTTTTGAACGTTTAGTAAAAACTGCGAAGGGTGCAGCATTGGGAACAGAAACTACTATGGACTATGAGATCATTGGAGGAACCCATGATCTTTTAATTAATCAAACATTGGGAGAAGCCATGCAAGCAAACCTTGAAAAAGTAGGAGGCGTTACTTATACGGAAGATGAAATTTTATTTGGCAAAAAATTACAATCAAGTTTCACTTTTAAAGCACCGGCAATAGAAAGGGCTGCTAGTATTGAGGCTTTGAAGAAAACCTCAGATAAACAAGTTGGACAAGGTTCAACAGATGTGGGTGATGTTAGTTATGCAGTACCTACTGTAGGTTTATCTGCTGCTACCTGGATTCCTGGAACTCCTGCTCATAGCTGGCAAGCTGTTGCATGTGATGGAACTGAAATTGGTACAAAAGGAATGATGGTGGCTGCCAAAACAATGACGCTAACAGCAATCGATCTTTTTACGAATCCGGTTTTGATTCAAAAAGCTAAAGACGAATTTAAAATTGCAAAGGGCGACTATCAATATAAAGCTTTATTAGGTGATCGGAAGCCGGCTTTGAATTATAGAGACTAGAATTTTTAAATAAGAAATAGGAGATAAGAGATAAAGAAAGGGGCTGTATCAAAAGATGCAGCCCCTTTTTATGATAATAACTAGATCTTATTTTTTATTAAAATCACCCCCATAAACTAAAATCAATTTTCCTGGTTTTATGTATTTAACCAGCGCCTGATTTACTTCTGCCAATTTTAGTGAAGTTACTTTTTTCTCCATATCTGTGTACCAGGTTAGATCGCGATTGATGTAGAGGTAGGATTCTAACAAATTCGCAAGTTGTCCATCTACACCGAGAGAAATCTTACGACCCTGTAACCAACTGTCTGTTGATTTTTTCAGCTCTTCTTCAGTAAATCCTTTATCGATGGCTTTGTTTATTTCTTGTTTCAAAGCACTATCTAAACGATTTTTATAAATTGGATTAAAGATGGCATACACTCCCCATTGTGCTGATTTATCTACACTTGAAGCCTGGAAGAAAGATCCTGCACCATAACTCATGCCTTCACTTTCTCTTAAACGCTTTGGAATACGTGAAGATAGAAATGCACCACCACCTAATAATTCATCGGCCATAGTTAAGGCAGGAAAATCAACATCTCCATCATTCATAGGAATATTCATAAATCCTAGAGCCATTGCATTTGCCTTGTCAGGAGTAAGTATGGTTTCGTCGCTTCCTACTACATCAAAATATTGACGAGGGATTCTTGTAAAGTTTGTTTTTGAATTCAATGATTGGAAAACAGAATTAATCGCTTTATCCGCGTCTTCTTGAACGAATTCTCCTACTAATGCACCTGTTCCAAAATTCGCTCCATAATGACTATTGTAGAAATCTTCTAAATCAGTTCTTTTTAATTTGTTTAAGGCAGCGATTTCTTCATCAGCATCCATGGTATGATAAATACTTGATTTAGGATAACGCTCACTTTTTTGAGAAGCTAATATAGAAGCTCGAAACTGTGGATCGTTTCTGTTGGCATCTAGAGAGGCTTTTGTTTCAGCAATTAATTTTTCTAATTCATTTTGATCAAAAGAAGGATTACTAATAATTTCTTTAACCAAACCCATACATGCACTGAAGTGTGGCTTGTCTGTATTGATATTAATGTTTACCACCTGACCACTGCCTGAAATATTAATCTGTGATTTTATTTTATCTAGGCTATCATTCAGTTGTTTTTTACTCAGTGTTTTTGTACCATTTCGTAACATGGATGCGGTAATACTAATAATCACATCTTTATTTTCTAAACTTTTTTCATTACCGATACGTAGTTTAAAATTGCCGATAATTTTTTCTCCTTTTGCAGGTTTTCTCAATAAAGCATATTTAAAACCATTAGATAATTTCTTATACTGGGTATTCTTTTTGATATTAGCTACACTTGTTTCGAAAGTCTCTGTTTGTTTTTTTACTTCCTTGCCTTTATAGTCCTTTACTAATGCATTGATATCTCCCACATCAGCCACTTTTACACGGTCAGGATTTTTGTCTGGTATAAATAGACCCCATGTTCTATTTGAAGGTTTGTAATAATTCTTAGCAAAATTTTGAACATCAGCCAGATTTAATTTTTCAACTCTGTCGCGGTTAATAAAAAATAATCTCCAATCACCTGCGCCAATGGCTTCAGTTAGATTAATACATAAACTGATGGTATTGTTTGTTGTATTTTCAGTTCTTTTAATTAATGCATTCTTAGCTCTTTCTAATTCTTCAGAGGTAATGGTAGTTTTCCCAAGATTATCAAGGGTGGAAAGAAAAACCGTTTTTGCAGAATCAATACTTTTTTCTTTTGGAATTTCTGCTTGCAAATATGTGAAGCCTGGATCTTTTAAAGCCAATAATTCCTGATCAACACTGGTAGCTAATTTTTTCTCAACAAGAGCTTTGTATAGAATTCCGGATGGGTTATTTGTTAGAATATTTAGTAAAGCTTGATTTGCTGCGTAGTCTTTATCAGAATAAGATGCTGTATGATACATCATGCCCATATATTGAATATCACCAACTCTTTTAAGTTCTACGTAACGTTCACCATCTTGAACTGGTTCAACGGTATAAGTGGGTTGTAATACCCTTGATGGTTTTGGGATATTACTATAAAACTGTTGAATCCAAGCAAGTGCTTTAGCTTCATCGAATTTTCCTGCTACCATCAATACAGCATTATCTGGCTGATAATATTTTTTGTAAAATGCTCGAAGATTATCAACGGGCACTCTTTCGATATCCTCTTTGCTTCCAATGGTTGATTTTCCATAATTATGCCATAAGTAACCACTTGCAATGATTCGTTCTTCTAAAACAGAACTCGGGTCGTTTTCTCCTGACTCAAATTCATTACGAACCACACTAAATTCTGTTTTTAATTCTTCTTTTAGGATCTGACTATTCACCATTCGATCAGATTCCATATCCAAAGCCCACTTTAAATTATCATCGCTTGCTGGTAAGACTTCGTAATAATTAGTTCGATCATACCAAGTAGTACCATTGGCAGAAGCACCTTTGTCGGCAATTGTTTTCTTGATGTCTTTATATCTTTTGGATGTTTTGAACATCATGTGTTCGAGCAAATGTGCCATCCCGCTTTCTCCGTATCCTTCATGGCGAGAACCTACTAGGTAAACGATATTTACTACAACATTGTTTTGAGAATTATCAGCTAACAAAAGAATACGTAAACCATTATCTAGTTTGTATTCTTTAATTCCCTCAACTTGTGTAACTAACTGCGGCGAGGAGCCATTAGGTTTGGTTGACTGACTATTTACTGAACTCATCAAAGTAAATAGGCATAAAAGAACTGATGAAATTTTGAGCATAGTTTTCGTTTTTATTAAAAAGAAAACCCACATTAAAAATATAATGTGGGTTCTTCAAAAGTATTACTAAAAAATAACGATGTCAATAGAAAAGTAGATTAAAATGAGTTAGACTTGATGAGCGGTATTTGTATCAGAACCATTGTTCTCAGGACGCATTTGCGGGAACAATAACACATCTTGAATAGATACCTGATTGGTCATCATCATGCATAGACGATCTATGCCAATACCTATTCCTGAAGTTGGCGGCATACCGTATTCCAGAGCTCTTAAAAAATCGTAATCGATAAACATAGCTTCATCATCACCTCTTTCCATCAGTTTTGCCTGTTCTTCAAAACGTTCGCGTTGATCAATAGGATCATTTAATTCAGTGTAAGCATTTGCAATTTCTTTTCCGTTCACCATCAATTCAAAACGTTCTACTAATCCTGGTTTGCTTCTGTGTTTTTTGGTAAGTGGGCTCATCTCCACTGGGTAGTCGATAATGAATGTAGGTTGTATATAAGTATGTTCACTAGTTTCTCCGAATAATTCATCGATCAATTTTCCCTTACCAATATTATTAGGAACAGAGATATTTAATTGCTTACATACATCTCTTAAGCCAGTCTCATCCATCCCACTCACATCTATACCTGTATTTTCTTTGATGGCATCCAAAATACTAATACGTCTATAAGGCGCTTTAAAATTGATAATCTTATCACCCAAAACCACATCTGTTGTTCCATGCAAACTCAAAGCAATTTTTTCAAACAACTGCTCTGTTGTTTCCATCATCCAGAAATAGTCTTTATAAGCAGTATACCATTCAAGCACAGTAAATTCTGGATTGTGAGTTCGGTCCATTCCTTCATTACGGAAGTTTCTGCTAAACTCATATACCCAATCAAAACCACCTACGATTAATCGTTTTAGGTATAATTCATTCGCAATGCGGAGATATAATGGAATATCCAGTGCATTGTGGTGTGAAATAAAAGGACGGGCAGCAGCACCACCTGGAATGCTTTGTAATACTGGTGTATCAACTTCCAAAGCTCCATGAGCATTTAAGAATTCACGGATGGTATTCACCAGTTTTGTTCTTTTAACGAAAGTATCTTTAACCTCAGGATTAATGATTAGGTCTGCATAGCGTTGGCGGTAGCGGAATTCGGGATCTGTTACTGCGTCGAATACATTTCCTTCCTCATCTCGTTTTACCACGGGTAGCGGCTTCAAAGATTTAGTAAGAAGGGTCAAAGTTTGAGCATGAATGGAGGTTTCACCAGTTTTGGTGATGAATCCGAATCCAGTAACACCAATAATATCTCCAAGGTCAAGACCTGTTTTAATCACCACATCCCATAAAGTCTTGTCTTCTTCCGGACAAACATCGTCTCTCTTCACATATAACTGAATAATACCTTTACTGTCCTGAATTTTTATGAAAAGGACTTTTCCTTTATCGTTGATACTCATTATACGGCCAGCTACACAAACCTGTGCAAATTGCTCTTTGGTCTCTTCTGTATAATTTTCTTTGATATCTGTTGAGAAGTGAGAAACAGGATACAGCGGTGCTGGAAAAGGATCGATTCCTGCTTCTTGCATTTTCGTCAACTTTTCTCGACGAATGATTTCTTGTTCAGACAAGTGGGATAAACTCATAATAGTAATTGCTTAGAGCGAGCAAAATTAACGCTTGTTGAGCAGGTTGACAAGGTTTCGCCAAATAATCGTTCCCTAGTTTTGTTTTTTATGAAAGAGTTTTTGGTAAATCTCTATTTCTGATAACGCAATCATTTCTCCTGGTTGCATATTATTAAGACGAATATCTTCAATGCTATTTCTTATTAATCGTAATGTAGGAAATCCAACTTTAGCGGTCATCTTTCTTACTTGTCGATTTTTTCCTTCAGATAAAATTAATTCGATCCATGGTGCAGGAATTTCTTTTCTAAATCTTATTGGAGGGTTACGTTCTGGAACGATAGGAACTTCATCGAAAATTTTTGCAACAGCTTTTTTTGTGCGGTATATTTTTCCATCAAGGTTAATATCAACACCATTTGATAATTCTGTAATTGCTTTTTCATTGATGGCTCCATCAACTTGAACCCAATAACTTCTTTGATGTAAAAATTTTGGATGTAGTAATCGATGATTTAATTGTGTATCATTTGTAAGTAAAAGCAATCCCTCACTATCGAAATCCAATCTTCCAACCGGATATACATCTTTTGGTACTTCAAAAAAATCAGCCAAAGTTTGTTTGCCTTCTTCCCGTGAAAATTGAGAAAGTACTTGATAAGGTTTGTATAATTGGAAGTAGTAATTCATAAAAAACAAAAGTCCCGCAGAAGCGAGACTTTGTATATGGATGGGTTAGTAAGTACCAGGAAATCAACTTTCCTTACACAATATTAAAAAACCTTTTATCTAATGCAAAAATATTTTTAAACAATTTTATTAACATTTTCAAGCAGGTTGTGAATTTCATAGCTTTTTTTGACAATGTTTTTCAAATTAATTATCATGTTTTTCCTAAATAAATAATGAAAGTTTAAAAATAAAATTGACTGAAACATCTGCAAATAAAGGATTTCAACTGAATATTAAAAAATGCAACAAGCTAAAAAAATAGAATTTGGTTTTTAAAAGCAACCTTAAAAATTTTGGTAAAAAGACTCATTTTTTATTAAAAAAAATTTCTGCTTTGCAGTAGACATTACCTTTGATTTTCACAAAAAACACAGTTATGAAGTTTCCTGCTCCTGTTTCTGTTGAATGGATGGCTGATTTAATCGGCGCCGAAATTTCGGGTAATCACAGTTTACAGATAAGTGGCATCAATGAAATACATAAAGTAATGAAGGGGGATCTTGTTTTTGTTGATCATCCAAAGTATTACGATACATGTTTAAACAGCGAAGCAAGTTTCATCATTATTAATACAAAAGAAGTTTCTGTTCCAGCAGGTAAAACAATTTTTATTGTTGCAGAACCATTTGAATCGTATCTGAAAATTGTAAAGTACTTTAAACCTTTTGTTGCTGCAGAAAAATCAATTAGTGATAATTTAGTGATTGGTGAAGGATCTGTTATAATGCCAAATGTATTTGTTGGAAATCAGGTAGTGATTGGAAAAAATTCTGTGATTTATCCGAATGTAAGTTTGTTGGATGGAACAATTATTGGTGATAATGTAATTATTCAAGCAGGCACTGTTATTGGAAGTGACGCATTTTATTATAACACAAAAAAGAATCGAGAGAGTTGGTTTAAGCGAATGCAAAGTTGTGGTAATGTAGTAATCGAAGACCATGTAGAAATTGGTGCTGGATGTACCATCGATCGTGGAGTAACTGCTGAAACAAGAATTGGTTTTGGAACTAAAATGGATAATATGGTGCATATCGGTCATGATACTACCATTGGAAAAAATTGTTTGATAGCTGCACAAGTTGGTATTGCTGGAGGAGTAATAATTGAAGATGGCGTAACATTATGGGGACAAGTAGGTGTAAGCAAAACGCTAACAATCGGTGCGAACGCAGTTGTTTTGGCTCAAAGCGGTGTTCCCTCTTCTATTAAAGGAGGAAAAACTTATTGGGGAACTCCTACTGAAGATGCATCATTAAAACGAAGGGAATTAGTATGGATAAAACGCATACCTGAACTTTGGAAAAAAGTAATGGAATAAAAAAATCCTCTCGAGTAATCGGGAGGATTTTTTTTATTAGAAAGAACACAAAGCTAAGTGGGTAGCTTCAATGGTCTTATCCAAATCTGCATATGTTAATGCATTATTCAAAAACCAGCTTTCGAAAGCTGAAGGGGGGAGATAAATACCTTGATCTAACATGGCATGAAAAAACTTTTTGAACAAATCGTTATTGGCTGATGCTGCTGTAGCAAAGTCAGTTACGGGATGATCGCTAAAGTGTATACTAATCATTGATCCAAAACGATTAATTACAAAGGGCTGTCCCCAGTTTGACAATACTTTTTCAAGTCCTTGATGTAAATAAGCAGTTTTTTGATTCAACTCTTCATATATATTCGGATCGCTCTTCAGTTCTTTTAATAAAGTATATCCAGCAATCATGGCGATGGGATTACCGCTTAAAGTACCGGCCTGATATACATTTCCTAGAGGTGCAATATGTTCCATAATTTCTTGCTTGCCACCGAAAGCTCCAACAGGCATTCCAGCACCAATTACTTTTCCATAAGTAACTAAGTCTGCTTGTATGCCTAATTTTTCTTGAGCACCTCCAGCAGATAAACGAAAACCAGTCATTACTTCATCGAAAATAAAAACGATCGATTCATCATCACAGATTTTTCTTAGTCCTTCCAGAAACCCAGTAGCCGGTAAAACACATCCCATATTTCCAGCTACAGGTTCAACTATTATAGCAGCAATTGCGCTTTTATTTTCTGCTATTAATTTCTTAACTGCATCCAAATCATTATAAGGAGCAACTAAAGTATCGTTTGCAACTCCCGCTGTAACTCCAGGAACAGTTTGAATATTAAAAGTAGCCAAGCCGCTTCCTGCTTTTACTAGAAACGAATCCGCATGTCCGTGATAATGGCCTTCAAATTTGATAATCTTGTTCCTGCCTGTGTACCCTCTTGCTAATCTGATAGCACTCATACAAGCCTCGGTACCACTGCTTACCATTCTAATTAAATCAATTCCAGGAGTCATACCACATATCAACTCAGCCATTTCAATTTCTAATTCTGTAGGAGCTCCATATGAAGTTGAATATGGGGCATAGTCTTGAATAGCTTCTACCACAGGGGCATAAGCGTGACCTAAAATCATTGGCCCCCAGGATGCGATAAAATCGATGTATTGGTTACCATCAACATCATATAAATAGGCACCCTTCGCTTTTTTAATAAATACTGGATGACCTCCAACACTTTTAAAAGCCCTAACTGGTGAGTTAACACCACCAGGTATTGTTTTTTGTGCTCTTTCGAAAAGAGAGGCACTTGTAGTTCTATTCATTTTATGATCATTCAAAAATTATCCAAGTAATCTTACTGCGTCTTTTGCAAAATAAGTAGCAATCAAATCAGCACCAGCTCTTTTAATGGAACCTAGTGTTTCTAATATTGCTTTGTCTTCTTCAATCCAACCCATTTTTGCTGCTGCTTTAATCATTGCGTATTCGCCGCTTATATTGTAAGCACTTACTGGTACTTCCACTGCATTTTTAATTTCGCGAATGATATCTAAATAAGAAAGAGCGGGTTTAATCATCACAATATCTGCACCTTCTTCGATATCCATCAATGTTTCCCTAACTGCTTCAATTCGATTATTATAATCCATCTGATAAGTTTTCTTATCGCCAAAACCAGGTGCGCTATCTAATGCATTTCTAAAAGGGCCATAAAAACAAGACGCATATTTGGCGCTGTAACTCATAATCCCCGTTTTGCTGAAATTATTTTCTTCTAGTGCTCGACGAATTGCTCCGATGCGACCATCCATCATATCACTTGGTGCCACAAAGTCTGCTCCAGCTGAAGCATGACTTACACTCATACTTGCTAATACTTCTACTGTTGCATCGTTTACAATTTCATTATTTTCTACAATGCCGTCATGACCATAATTAGAAAACGGATCAAGTGCCACATCAGTCATGATGCACATTTCAGGAACTGCCTCTTTAATTGCGCGAATACTGCGTTGCATTAATCCATTTGGATTAAGGGCTTCTGTTCCTTTGTTATCTTTCAAATTATCTTCGCACTTAATAAATAGTAAAACCGACTTTAAACCCATTGCCCACAATTCACGAACCTCTTTGACGGTTTGATCTATTGAGCGACGAAAATAACCAGGCATGGAGCTGATTTCAGAAACGATATTTTCTCCTTCCACTATAAATAACGGAACAATAAAATCATTGGGAGTTAATATTGTTTCGCGCACCATTGCTCTGATAGCAGGGCTTTGGCGTAGAATTCGGTTTCTTCTTTGTAAGTACATATTTTTTAATTAAATATTGTATTCTTTTACAGCATCTACAAATGCTCTAGCATGGTCTACCGGAATATTCGGAGTGATGCCATGTCCTAGATTTGCAATATATTTTTGTGCACCGAAACTATTGATCATTTCGATAACTGACTTTTTAATTTCAGGAATAGGTGCCAGCAATTTAGCTGGATCAAAATTACCTTGTAATGTTATTTTGTTACCGGTTAATTCGCGGGCCATTTCAGGGCTTACACACCAATCAATTCCTAAACCAGATGCACTACTATTACTTAGATCTTTTAGTGCATACCAACTTCCTTTTGGAAAAAGAATCACTGGAGCATCTTCTTTCAAAGCATCAGCAATTTGAAGTAAATAAGGTTGAGCAAGTACTTTGAAATCTGCCGGACACAATGCTCCAGACCAACTATCAAATACTTGTAAAGTATCTGCTCCAGCCTTTACTTGTGCTTTTAAGTAAGCAATAGTAATAGTGGTAATTTTTTGTAATAGTTCGTGTGTGAGTGAAGGTTGGGTATAAGCAAATTGTTTTGCTTTTTCCCAGGTTTTCGAACCCTTTCCTTCAATCATATAACAAAAGATGGTCCAAGGGGCACCAGCAAAACCAATTAAAGGTACACGACCATTTAAAGCACTTTTTGTAAGACTAAGCGCTTGCATTACGTAAGAGAGACTTTCTTCTACTCCTTCTGTGATTAAGGCATCTACATCGGCTTTGGAGATAATTGTTTTGGGTAAAACGGGTCCTTTATTTTCTTCTAATAACACTGTTAAGCCCATTGCCTGAGGAATCACAAGTATGTCAGAGAATATAATTGCTGCATCTACTCCAATTTGATCAATGGGTTGTAATGTGATTTCTGTGGCAAGAGCAGGTGTTTGAACACGTGTGAAGAAATCATATTTTTCACGAAGTTTAATATAATCAGGTAAATATCGTCCAGCCTGACGCATCATCCAAACGGGAGGGCGTTCAACTTTCTCGTTGCGTAAAGCTCTTAATAGCAGATCATTTTTTAATAAGGTCATATAGAAATCTTGGATTATTATTTTAATTAGTATCTAAAAAATAGTCGATCATTTTTTTAACGAGCTTGTCTTTACCCGGTAATTCAGATACAACAATTTTGTTTAATGATTGGGATGCCAATTCTGCAGCAGTTGTGGTTCCAATTGAAAACAGAACAGTTGATGCAACCAATTGGTTTGATTTAAAAAAACTGGAAACTGCGCTTGGACTGAAAAAAAGTATCCCATGATAGGCTTTATCAAGAGTATGACGCACTTCTTTTGTTTGGTAAACTTCTACTTCGTTTACTCTGATGCCATTATTACGGAGGATATTCGGTAATTCTTCTCTTCGTTGATCGCCACAGAAAAAACATAGTTTGTTCGTCATTCTATCTTCCACAATCAAACCAGCTAATTCTGCAGCATTAGTGGCAGTTCCAATTACTACACCTTCACCGAAATAATGTTTCACCAATTTATTAGTAGTAATGCCAATGCAATATACTTTCCAATCGGGCTTAGATTTAGTTATATGAGAGGCTACCGCATCAACTGCATTCATACTGGTAAATACAACAATCGACTCGGTTAGAAGTAATTCTTTTATCTTTTTGCTAACCTCTTTATCATTGATTGGGGTGGTTTCAATAAAAGAAACACAATCTATATCTATACCAAGATCCTTCGCAATTTTTATTTGCGAAGGATCGATGGGGCGTGTAGATAATATTTGAATTCTATTTTGCAGTATTCCTAATTTTTTCGGCAATTGCTAGACCGCCATTTTCTAATAACTTCTGAGCTGCTTTTATCCCTAAATCGTGAATCGAGGATTCAATTGGTTCTATCATTTCTACTTCTGCCTTTTCTTTTCCATCTAATGATAGAATATTTCCTTTAAAGAAAACATGTTCATTTTTGATTTCTGCAAATGCACTGATTGGTGTAGAACACCCACCAAGCAATGTTCGTAAGAAATCTCTTTCAATTTTCGTGCAGCTTGCTGTTGTTGGGTTGTTAATTGTTGCAGTTGCGTCTAAAACAAAGTTGTCATTATCTCGCGAAACTATCATGATGGCACCTTGTGCAGGAGCTGGTAACATCCAGTTAAGATCTATAGAGTTCTCAGGACGAACACCAATGCGCTCTAAACCAGCAGCAGCAAATATGGCTCCTTCCCAATTTTGTTCCTTCAATTTTTGTAAACGAGTATTAACGTTCCCTCGAATATTTTCAATAATATGATTGGGATAACGATTTAGCCATTGTGATTTTCTGCGAATACTACTTGTTGCTATTACAACTGAAGACTCAAAATCATTTAAAAAAACCGTATCCGATTTATAAACAAATAAGTCTTTCTGAGATGCCCTAGCCAAAACGGCAGCTTGTATTATTCCAACTGGCAAAACTGTTGGAACATCTTTCATTGAATGAACAGCAATATCAATTCGGTTGTTTAAAAGAGCAAGGTCTAAGCTTCTTGTAAAAACTCCTTGAACCCCCATTTCATATAAAGGGGTCTGCAAATCAATATCCCCCTCACTTTTAATATAAACCAGTTCGGCATCGTATCCTTCTAATTCCAAAAGCCTTTTTACTTCATTTGCCTGCCAGACAGCTAACTGACTTTCTCTGGTTCCAATTCTAATAATTTTTTGCATCGTAATTTTTATGCTGTAGCGATAAACTCATTTAAAGCTTCTAAATAGTAGCAACCTTGTTGATTTTGCTCTTTCATTTTTACCGCCATGCCGTTAACCAATTTCTGAATCTTTTCGTCGTTCTTATGAACTGGAGCACTACTAAATTTCGCTGAATAGTTGATAAAAATATCACATTGATGCAATTGCTCCAACTTTGTTTTAATGGCTTTCAATACTGGCACATTTCTGCGCATCTTATGCCATTCAATAAACTCATTACTATATTTTTCAATAATTTCCAAGGCTTTTGGTACTTCTTCTTGTCTTTTCTGAAGAGTATTATCCTTAATTTTTGAAAGTTCATCAACGTTCACCAATTGGATATTACTTAATTCCCCAGCGGAAACTTCCACATTATAAGGGATCGATAAATCGAGAATGAGTTTTTGATTACCTCCAGCTAATTGGTCTTTAGTAATAACTGGTTTTTGAGAATTGGTGGCAACTATTATGATATCAGAAGAAGCAACTACTTCATCCATTACTTCAATGGGTGCAAATCGAATTCCCATTTCTAAGGCCAACTCAGCTGCTTTTGAAATTGTTCTATTAACCAATACTATATTTTTGGTATCCAGATAGTCAACCAAATTTTTGCAAGTATTCTTTCCGATTTTACCTATGCCCAATAATGCAATTTTCTTTCCTGCGATTATTGGAAATTGATCACGAATATATTGAACGGCTGCAAAGGAAACCGACACCGTTCCCCCACTTAATAATGTGGTTGTTTTAATTTCTTTTGAAGCTTGGAGAACTGCGTTCACTAATCTTTCCATATACCCACCGATGCAATGATGTTCCTTTGAAAATTTTATTGCTTTTTTAATCTGTCCCACTATTTCATAATCACCTAATATTTGTGAGTCAAGTCCAGCTCCAACTTGAAACAGATGTTGCATCGCTTCTTCCCCTTTTTTTATATATGCAATTTCATTAAAAAGTTCAGCTCCACCCTCAGTATGTTCGCAGATTAAATTAGTTAATAAAGAGGCATTTTCAGCAAAGCCATAAATTTCTGTTCTATTGCAAGTAGATAAAACAAATAAATCGGTTAATCCAATTTTCTCTGCGTCAGATAAAATATTTGAATACTGTTCTTCACCAACTGCAAATAAACTTCTGCGAGTTGCATCTGTTTTTTTATAGTTGACTCCAACAACAAAAAAGTTTACTATTTCTATTTGTCTGTATTGCACTTGATCTAAATAATGTTCAGCTTCAAAATTAGTCGTAGCAATTGTTATAGAGAAAGCTGGATGTCATATTACTGTCATTTCGTGATATGATTTATATCATGTTAACACTTGATTACCATCATATTTATTCAAGTATTTTTTACGCTAAGGCATCTTTAACTATTCAATTTAAATTTCTGACAATGCCATGACTCAAAAATAAGTTTACGACTAAATACCTAACTATATTTGAATTTAACCAAGAAAGAATGTCTGCAAAAAAAGCTGTTTTATTGATGAATCTTGGATCCCCTGATTCAACTGAAGTTAAAGATGTTAAGAAATATTTAAATGAATTTTTAATGGATGGTAGAGTAATTGACTATCCTTATTTGTTCAGAAAGCTGCTTGTTCAAGGTATAATTGTTCCTTTTCGTTCTCCAAAATCTGCAGAAGCTTACAAAACTATTTGGACAGAACAGGGATCTCCATTAGTAGTTTTAACAAAACAATTACAAGCCTCTTTACAAGAAAAAATTTCCGCTCCTGTGGAAATTGCAATGCGCTATGGCAATCCTAGTCCGGAGCAAGCTTTTGATAAACTTTTGGAAAGAGATTCAGAAATTGAAGAAGTTATTGCAATTCCGTTGTATCCGCATTATGCCATGTCTTCTTATGAAACTGCCGTGGAGCATGCAAAAGCTGCTTTCGCAAAAAAGAAATATCCTTTTAAACTTAATTTCATTAAGCCCTTTTATAATGAATTTCATTATATACAAGCAATGGCTGATAATATGAAAAAGTATCTTGAAAAGGACTACGATCACATTCTGTTTAGTTATCATGGTATTCCTGAAAGACACATTAAAAAAAGCGATATCACTGGCAAACATTGTTTGCAAATTGAAAATTGTTGTAGAGTTCCTTCTGAAGCACATGACTTTTGTTATAGACACCAATGTTTTGAAACAACCAAGCTAATTGCGGCAACTTTAAGACTACCTGCATTAAAATATAGTATTGCGTTTCAGTCTCGTTTGGGAAAAGGCTGGTTACAGCCGTTTACAGACATTCGCCTTGAAGCAATGCCAAAAGAAGGTATTAAAAAATTATTAGTTATATGCCCTGCTTTTGTGAGCGACTGTTTGGAAACCTTAGAGGAAATTGCCGAAAGAGGAAAGGAATCTTTTTTAGAAGCAGGTGGTGAAGAGTTTACAATGATCCCTTGTTTAAATACACATCCAATGTGGGTTGAAGCACTTGGAGACTGGATCAATGAGTATGGTGAAACAAACAGACAAATGATTTTAGAACAGTAATTATGTATACTTATATAAAAGCGCTCCATATTATTTTTGTTGTTACCTGGTTTGCAGGTCTATTTTATTTCCCCCGGTTATTTATATATAATACAGAGGCAAATGATAAACCATTAGATGTAAAAATTGCTTTACAAGAGCAGTTCCGAATCATGATGAAAAGGCTTTGGTATGGAATTACTTGGCCCTCAGCTATTCTTACTCTGATTTTTGGATTAACTGTTATGTTTAATGGTAATTGGCAAAAATTATTGGGAGACTCTGCAGGAAAATGGCTTGAGATTAAATTAGCTTTTGTTGTTCTATTATATATCTATCATTATACGCTGCATGTTGTATTTAAGCAACAAATGAAAGGTGTTTTCAAATATAGCTCAGAGCAATTAA